>FLYN01004591.1_pt1 | contig 12011 bp, 13 predicted proteins | sample 1122621 | NCBI WGS metagenome assembly FLYN01 (sample SAMEA4346792, study PRJEB14843) | hot springs metagenome | biome: Terrestrial Biome; feature: Habitat; material: Sediment | place: India | collected 2012-06-12 | depth 1760 m
CCCCTCTCCCCTCTCCCGTCTCCCCTCTCCCGTCTCCCCTCTCCCGTCTCCCGTCTCCCGTCTCCCGTCTCCCGTCTCCCGTCTCTCGTCTCTCGTCTCTCGTCTCCTGTCTCCCGTCTCCCGTCTCAGTTCTCAAGTCCTAGACAAACAACGGCTCCATGGCCAGCTTCTCCATCAACTCCCGCATCTCCTCGTCGGAAGGTGGCACCTGGAAGCGATCGGCGGCGTCGAGTACCTTCGGCAACACGGAGATATCGCCGACGGTGTTCAAAAAGATGCCCGGCCGGCCCAGCACCCAATGAACCGCCTTATCGATGTCGGCCTGGTCCTGCAATGGTTCGTACCAGGTGGCGGCGGTGTGCGGCTTGTCACCCCATGGCGCACGGGTGATCGATTTGATCGTCTGCACGGCCACGTTGCGCGCCTGGCACAGCGCCATCAGCGCCTCGAAATCGGCGGCATACTGCGGGTTCTGCATCATCACGTAATTATAGGGCAGCAGCACCGAGTCGAAGTCGAAGCGCTCCAGGCTGCGCTTGTGCATCGCCGCGACGGTCACGCCGTGGCCGGTCACGCCGAGGAAGCGCACCAGCCCTTGCTCGCGGGCCTCGATGGCCGCCTCGAGCGCGCCGCCTGGACCCATCGCCACCTCCCACTCCTGCGGGTCCACCAGGTTGTGTAGCTGCAACAAGTCGACGCGGTCGACGCGCAGGCGCTCCAGCGAGCGGTGGAACTCGTCGCGCGCCTCCTGATAGGTGCGTCGGCCGGTTTTGGTGGCCAGGAAGAACTGCTGGCGGTACTGGGCCATCCACGGCCCGATGCGCAGCTCGGAATCGCCGTAGCTGGCAGCGGTATCGATATGATTGACCCCGTAGGTCAACAGCAGCTCCAGTGTGCGGTCGGCCTCCTCCTGGGTGACGCGGCTGAGCGCAGCGGCGCCGAAGATCGTACGCGAGCTCATGTGCCCGGTGCGGCCAAAGGGTTGCTTCGCGATCATCTCCCAACTCCTTTCTGTTAGAGGGTGTAGCGGCGAATTTGGCTGCTTTGAGGCGATGGAGTGAACCATACACCCAGCGGCGCGCTCTGTCAATAGCCAGGGCTTCGTCAAAGCAGGAGCCTCCATACACCTATCTGCCGCTGGCTCCCTCGCCTGGTAACTATCGGCTATCGGCTATTTCGTACAGCGCCCGGTGCGCAGCCAGACCTGCATGCGCCCCGGCGCGCGGTTGGCCCAGGCGTAGTAGGGGATCGCCGTCACCGTGTGCGTGCGGCCCGGCTGTGGCGCAGAACGCAGCTGCGCCGTGCGGTACAGCCGGCCGGTCCAATCGTCGCCCGGCGCAACGACCCCGGCCTGGAATGCGAGCGCGACTACCCCGCCGAGCAGATCGGGCCGATACGCACTGGTGAACACTGCATCGTCCGGCACCACGATATCGCGCGGATCGAGACCAGGGTTGTCAGCCTGCTCGACGCAGTAGAGCAGCGGGCCACGGGTCAAGGCGACGCGCCCTGCGTTTTCGGCGACGTAGGGGTGGCACTCGACCGGACGAACCGACATCGGCAGACTGAGCCGGACGCTATCGCCGGGCCGCCACAGGCGGCGCACCTCGGCATACGTGCCGGGGGTGAGCGGCCCCGCGAACGGCGCGCCGTTCACCTCGAGCGCGGCACCCTGCTCGCACCAGGCCGGAATGCGCAGCAACAGGCTGAAAACGCCCTCTCCCTCGACCTCGAACGCGACCTCACCGTCCCACGGGTAATGCGTCTGCTGGGTCAGGCCGACGGATTGTCCGTTCGCGAGCACGATCCGCGCCTCGCCCGCCGCATACAGGTGCACCCAGATGCCCTCGGCCGAGGTGCTATAGAAATAGCCAGGGAGTGCCGCGAGCGTGCGGGCGAGGTTGGGCGGGCAGCAGGCACAGCCGAACCATGGCTGGCGGCGGTGCGTGCCGTCGTCGGCGAGCGGGTTCTGATAGAAGTACGATTGGCCATCGAGCGCGAGCCCGGCGAGGACACCGTTGTAGAGCGTGGTCTCCAGTAGATCGGCGTAGCGGGCCTCGCCGTCCAGCGCCAGCATGCGCCAGTTCCACATCATGCTGCCGATCGCCGCGCAGGTTTCGGCATAGGCCCGCTCGTTGGGCAGCTCGTAGTCCTGGCCGAACGCCTCACCTTCGTAGCGCGCGCCGATGCCGCCGCTGAGGTACACTTGGGCGCTCGTCATATTGCGCCACAGGCGCTCGAGCGCGCTGCGCAGCGCTGCCTCGCCGGTCTCGGCGTAGATATCGGCCGCGCCCGCGTTGAGATACACCGCGCGTACGGCATGGCCGGTCATCCGCTCCAGCTCGCGAAACGGCTTGTGGTCCTGATAATACTCGCTGCCGAACCGCCCGGCGCCGAGCAACCCATGCCCGCGCACATCCAGGAAAAATTGTGCCTGGCGCAGATAGCGCTGCTCGCTGGTCGCACGCGCCAGCTCGACCAGCGCCATCTCGATCTCTTCGTGGCCGCAGGTGCCGGGCCGTTTGCCCTCCTCGGGCGGGCCGAACGTGGCGCAGATATGATCGGCTAGGCGGCGGGCCACGCCGAGCAGGCGGTCGCTGCCGGTGGCGCGATGGTGCGCCACGGCGGCCTGGATCAGGTGCCCGGCACAGTACAGCTCGTGCATATCGCGCAGGTTGGTCCAGCGCTCGCCGGCCCGCTCGAACATGAAGTAGGTGTTGAGGTAGCCGTCCGGCTGCTGAGCGTCGGCGATCGCGGCGATCACCGCATCGGCCATGCGCGCGAGCGCCGGGTCATCGTCGGCAGCGAGTGTCCACGCGACCGCCTCGAGCCACTTGTAGACATCGGAGTCGTTGAAATAGAGCCCTTGGAACGGGACATCCTTGGTGCCGGCGGCGCGGCGGAAGTTGTCGATCCGGCCCGTTTCCTCGCAGTGCCGGTACTGCGAGGGGAGCGTGACCTCGCGGTTGATGCGGCGGCGCGGCGCCCAAAAGGTATCATTGAGCGCGACGGCGGTGATCGGCACCGGCCGCAGGCGGGTGTGGCGGCTCCGCGCTGTGTCCACCACGACGGCGGAACGTTGGACGGGTAAGGGCTTGACTTTCATCGCCTCATCCGATCATGCCTTGTCTGCAGCGCTGTTCCAGGGATGGGTTCGTGTGCCCCTATGGTACCACAAAAGAGCGGCCCAACAGAACGCAAAGCACGCTGCGATCGCATGGTCTTGGGAGCGAGCTCCTCCCCTTCATCCATCGGCATTCCTGTGGTGGACTACCGGCTGCAATATTTTCCGAATAAGCCCCGCTGCGTGCCGTCAGCGCTGGTTGCCCTGCCCCGCCGGGCGGGAAGGCAGGGGGCCTTACGGGGGTGGGTTTTTCGCTGGCGTAGCAGGATGCCTGTTCCCCTCGCTCCCCGCCCTCCCGCTCCCAGCCCGGAGCGGGGGCGATGGTGGGCGCTGCGCTCCCACCAGAAGAGGCGGGTAGCAGGGGCTGGGGGTGCGTGGGCACCACGGATGTGAAACGTATTGCTGCTGGCTGCGCGGGCTGGAACCAGAAGCGCAGGCGGCTGCTCATTGTAAGCGGTAGCCTCGATCGGGCGTATAATGGCAGCCATGTGTGAGCCTATGCCGGGATAGGGAGGTTCGACCATGAAATCGGCGCTGATGGTTTGGGGTGGCTGGGAGGGGCACCAGCCAAAGCAGTGCGTCGAGATTTTCGCGCCGCTGTTGCGCGAGCAGGGCTACGATGTGCAGATCGTCGATACGCTCGATGTATACCTGGACACGCCCAGGATGCACGCGCTCGATCTCATCGTGCAGGTGTGGACGATGAGCACAATCACTGCCGAGCAGGAGCGCGGGCTCTTGGAGGCTATCAAGAGCGGCGTCGGCATCGCCGGCTGGCACGGCGGCATGGCCGACTCATTCCGCAACAACCCCAACTACCAGTACATGGTCGGCGGCCAGTGGGTCGCGCACCCCGGCGGCGTGATCGACTACGAGGTCAACATCATCAATCACGACGATCCGATCACCGCTGGCTTGCAGGACTTCAAGATGCACTCCGAGCAGTATTACATGCACGTCGACCCCTCGAACGAGGTGCTGGCCACCACGACGTTCAGCGGTGCGTACGACCCCTGGATCGCCGGCACGGTCATGCCGGTGGTCTGGAAGCGCAGGTACGGCGCGGGGCGGGTGTTCTACTGCTCGCTGGGCCACGTCGCCAGCGATTTCGATGTGCCCGAGGCGCGCGAGATCGTCAGGCGTGGGATGCTGTGGGCCAGCCGCGCGTCGCAGTGAGCAGAGAAGCGTTCAGCCCAGGAGAACGACACCATGACAAACTCGCGCATCGGCATCGGTGTGATCGGCTGTGGCAATATCAGCGGGATCTATCTTGAAAACAGCAAGAAGTTCGCGATCCTCGAGCTTGTGGCCTGTGCCGACCTCGACATGGAGCGCGCGCGGGCCAAGGCCGAACAGTATGGCGTACCCAAGGCATGCAGCGTCGAGGAGTTACTGGCCGATCCGGCGATCGATCTCGTGATCAACCTGACGGTCCCAAAAGCGCATGCCGCGGTCGCCCGGGCGGCGCTGGAGGCCGGGAAGTCGGTGTACAACGAAAAGCCACTGGCGATCGAGCGCGCCGAAGGGCGCGCGCTGCTGGACACGGCGCGTGTGCGTGGGGTGCGAGTCGGCTGCGCGCCCGATACGTTCCTTGGCGGTGGGCTGCAGACTTGCCGCAAGCTGATCGACGATGGCTGGATCGGCGCGCCGGTCGCTGCCACGGCCTTCATGATGAGCCACGGCCACGAGCACTGGCACCCCGACCCCGCGTTCTACTATCAGCCCGGCGGCGGGCCGATGTTCGATATGGGCCCGTACTACCTGACGGCGCTGGTGGCGCTGCTTGGCCCGGTGCGCCGCGTTACTGGCGCGACACGCATCACCTTTCCCGAGCGGACGATCACCAGCCAGCCTAAATATGGCACGAAAATTACGGTCAACGTTCCAACCCACGTCGCTGGCCTGCTGGACTTCGTCGATGGCACGGTCGCGACGATCATCACCACGTTCGATGTCTGGGCCGCCGAGTTGCCGCGGATCGAGATCTACGGTACCGAAGGCACGCTCAGCCTGCCCGATCCCAACACCTTCGGTGGGCCGGTGCGGATCCGGCGGGCCGGAGCGAGCGAGTGGAGCACGCTGCCGCTGACGCACGGCTACACCGCCAACAGCCGTGGCCTCGGGGTCGCGGATCTGGCCTACGGGCTGCGCGCGGGCCGCCCGCACCGCGCCAATGGCGAGCTGGCCTACCATGTGCTCGACATCATGCAGGCGATTCACGAGGCCGCGCGCGAAGGCCGGCACATCGAACTGACCAGCACCTGTGATCGCCCGGCACCGCTGCCGCTGGGGCTGCGCGAGGGGGAGCTGGACGAGTGACTACGCTATCCTGCCACCACAACCAGGCCCACGGTCACACTCCGGTGGTACAGTGTGCGGCCTTTGCTCTGCATGCCGCAGCGTCGTTGGGTGCAGCAGGATGCCTGATGTGGCCCGTGGAGCACCGATCCATGGCGACGGAATGCCGCGTTTGGGCGTGTGTGCTTGCGCATGCTATGCCCGCCGGCATGCGGTAAATGCCCGCCATGACTATGGGGAATCATGTGACGATCTGCGTGGAGCAACCGATAGACAACGGCATACCAATGCGATATACTGGCTGTGGAAGGGGAGATATTATGCGGCGGGAGCGGTCGAATGGCATGTTGAGCGGCAATCAGCGCTGGCTTATCAACCGATGCTACGTGTGTGAGCGTGAATAACTGCTGCCCTCAGCGTTTTCAGCCACCGTGAAAGCATGATACCAAAATCTACAGATCGTCGCTGCAGGATCTGCGGATCGGCAAAGTAGATGGGGACCTTCATGCTGAACCAGGCCTTGACAACCCCGACACTGCACACCGCTCGTCTCCGTTTGCGTCCTTTCACAGAAGGCGACACAGACGCAATCTATGCGTTGATGAGTGACGCATACGTGTTGCGCTACTGGGATGCACCCCCCTGGAGCGAGCGCACACAGGCAGATCGCTTCATCGCACGTTGCAAAGAGATGGAGCAGGAAGGCAGCGGTGTGCGGCTGGCCATCGAACGCACCGCTGATGGGGTGTTCATCGGCTGGTGCGCTTTGACGAACTGGAACCCAACCTATCGCAGTGCGATGATTGGTTACTGCCTCGACGATATAGCGTGGGGCCACGGCTTTGCCACCGAAGCCGCAGGCGCTGTATTGCGGTGGGCATTCGGCACGCTGGATCTGAACCGTGTTCAGGCCAGTGTAGATACCCGCAACAGAGCATCAGAGCGCGTGCTGGAAAAACTCGGTTTTGTGCGCGAAGGCACACTGCGTGAAGATTGCATCGTGAATGGCGAGGTGTCCGATACCTCGGTGTATGGACTGCTCAGGCGAGAGTGGGAGCTAGTGCAATCACGTCTGGAGGCTGGCTGAGAGCGAAGCCCGACCCGGACTATGCTCATGCGATCGGCCGTACCCAGCTCACACTCCTGGCGATTAGGTATTTTATGTATCCTTGGCGTGTTCGCCTTATTCCTGCGGTAATCAAGGCGATGTGGGTTCTGGACCCCCGCCCACCGGGCCGAACAACGCCTACGGTGTACGCCTCAGCTACGCCTATAAGACCATTCCGGAACGCGCCTTCCAACTTGCCGCTGTGGCCGGGCTTGGCGGCGTGCGCGCCGTGCTCAACTGGGACCTCGTGGAGCCGATGCCCGGTCGCTGCGACTGATCCACGTTCGACCGACTGATCAACTACGCGCGGGCGAACGGGCTCCAGGTCGTCGGTGGCCTCGGCTACGCCACGAGCTGGAGCACCACGGCTCCACCTTCCGCCCCCCGGGTCGGCGGCTGATGGACCCGCCGGCCGACCTGGAGGCCTGGAAACGCTACGTTACCAACATCGTGTCGCGCTACGAGGACGTGGTGCGGGCCTGGGAGGTCTGGAACGAGCCGGATCTGCAGGCCTTCTGGGTTGGCACCCCGACCCAATACGCCGAGCTCCTGGCCGTCACCTACGAGACGGTCGGGCGTGCCGACCCGACCGCGACGGTGGTGCTCGGCGGGCTCTCCCTGGGTGGCTCGCCCGGGCGCCTCAATCCCAAATTTCTGGAAGAGATCCTGGCTGACCCCCTTCCCATCGGTCAGCACTCCTTTGGTCTCATGCTGCCATCGCGGCTGGTGCGCTCGCCCAAGGGGATACAGGTTGCCAAAACCGTAGGGCCGTCTACCTCCGACCTTCGTCAAGCTTCCTGGACGAATGGAACGGGACCTGCCCAGAATGCGATATCGGCCTGAACGCTGGGTTGCAGGTGGTGCTCACGGTGCGCAACGATGGCCGGAGGCAAGCGACCTCCCCGCCCAGGGACCTCGCCGCATTTCAGCGCACGCTGGGCCAGGTGCTGGACAGATACCGCCCGGCGCTGCTCGTGGTGGAGAACGAGGAAAACTCGGCCCTGTTTTACGACGGGACGTCGGAGGACTACGCCGCCGAGTTGAAAGCTGCCTGCCAGGTGGCGCACCAGAAAGGCATTCCCCGGACCGATGGCGGGTTGGTCAGCACGCTGGTGGCGCTTGTGGTGTATGACCACTATCGGGAAAGCGGCCAGGAAGCCCAGGACTTCGCCCCCAGGTCTTCGCCCCCCAGGAGCGGCGACAGCCGAATTCTCCCAAATCTCAGGAGCAACTTGGCAAAGGCGCTGCTTGCACCCTACCGGCTGCCGGCGCAGACGACGTACACTGCCACTGGGATGTCGCTGATACCAAAGCGCTGGGGGAGGCAGTGACCTTTCTCAAAGCGCAGACAGGTCTGCCGGTCATCACCAACGAGGTCGGCCAGCACACCCATGACCCCACCAGACGACCGCCGGCATGGGCAAGATCGTGGAGTTGGGACTTCCTATTGCGGTGTGGTTCAGCGTGGACGCGCCGAAAGCACGGGCATTGGTCAACCCGGATGGCAGTGTCCACTTGTCTATGTCCCGGCGGATTTCGTTGCCAGATTTTCCTCCACCCTGCAAGCCGATTTCGTCGCGCGCCGCGCAGCAAGCTTCCGCCCGCGCTAAGTCTCCCCAGCGCCACGCTAGTGCGCCCAGCACCGTGAGCGCCGCTGCCTGATGCGCGTGATCCTCATGCGCGCGGACCAGTGTCAAAACCTCATCCAGATATCGTTGCGCCGTCGCATAATCGCCTTGCTCGCTGGTCGCCTCGGCCAACAAGGTAAGCGCCTCAATCTCGGCCTTCGAGGCGGAAACCTGACGGGCCAGCGTGAGCGCAATATTGAGATGATGTATGGCTTGCTCGTAATTCCCCGTCCGGTTATAGCGAGCGCCCAGCGCGGCCAACAGCATCGCCTGTTCCGTCGGATCGCCTCCTGGGAGGAGCGCAGACGCCCGTTCGGCAGCGTCATTGGCCGCTTGGAGAACGGTCAACGCGCTCGAGTTATCGCCGAGCGCGGCGAGGAACTGTCCTTGGGCCGCCAAGAGCCGAGAGAGCGCCCGCAGCGACGCGGCCAGCTCCTCTGCCGGCGGTGATTGCTGCTCGTGGCGCTGAATGATCGCGCGCACGCCTGCGGCAGCGCGTCGAAAGGCCTGTTCTCCCTCCTTAGTGAACCCTTTCGCCATGTAGAAAGCGGCCAATCCCTGAGCGCACTCTGCGAGTGCCGTGATCTGGCGCGTCGGCGACTCCCTGGCCTCGATACGCGCGGTAGCCCACTGCCATGCCTGACGGACGTTGGCCAGTTCTGCCTCCACCTCGGCGGTGGCTGCCTGCGGCTCGTTCCCCAGCAGCGCGGCCGTCCGTTCGCCGACGAACGCCAAGTAACCAACTGCGCGGCGGAGGTCCCGATACCTCTGCCCCAGTAGGCGCGTCCGATGACGATTCCAAGTTCTGCAACACGCTCCTCTTTGGATGTGATAGTCAGTCCAATTGTCCCCACACTATCGGTCGAGCCCTTCGGTACGATCGCCCATCGAATACCGGCTTGCTGGCGAAACCGCTCGCGATGACGCTGAAGCCAGAGAACGCCCATTTCGACTGACTCTGGAATAGGATCGCCAGCCAACACAGCGGATTCAGGGTCAGAGGCACGCTCAAACCATGCAGGCACGTCGTCCTCTGTGAGTTCGCGTAGGTACACCATGTCTCCGAAGAGCGTGGGTACCGCATCTGGAAAATGAAGTGTCTGGGACATCAGTCTAAACCTTTGTGTGACCAAACACAAAATGATTTTATCACAACTTGCAAGCTAGCTGAGCTTTTCTCGCTGCGCCCGAACGGTCTGCGCTTCAGAGGCGGCGAGCCGAGCGCAGCGAGGCGAAGCCGTCCGCCTGCAAGCGCTTGCTAGCCAGCGCCATCTTGCTCTTTTACCATACCACTTGCACTGCATACTTGGCAATGTTCGGGTCTGCACTGACCAACACCACTCCTTCAACAATGGCTTGCGCTACCAACAGACGGTCAAAAGGGTCTTTGTGGTGAGCAGTTAAATGCTCTAACGCTAACACGTGCTCCAGTGTAATCGGCAGTATCTCAAGATTGTTCGTTTCTCGTTGACTTTCCACAATCTCTTTCAGGGGTACAGCCAGCCGCAACTTACCCAACTATAACTTGATTTGCATCTCCCAGATGCTGACGACGCTGAGCAATAAAATGTTCTGGCGATCTTGACACAATGCCAAAGCGCGCGGCGAGAGTTTGGCGGGTTCACTATCCCACCAGATAAACGTGTGCGTATCCAGAAGCAACTTCATACGTTGCCCATCCAGAATTCGTCAGGTAAAGGTTCATCGAAATCAGGGCTTACCCAAATTGCTCCTGCGTGTAAACCCGCTACGCGCCCAGAAACAGGCACCAGACGGGCAACAGGTGTCATCCCGTCAGTGAGAATCCATTCGACCCCTAAGGCAATCTGGGCGAGCAATTCTTGAAAGCGCGCTTGTGCTTCCTTCACATCAATTTGTTTCAACATCAGCCTTTCTCCTTCTGAACCGATCCGCGAACACATCGCGCTGGCTAACGATCCACGCTTCAACGGCGAACCGAGCGCAGCGAGGCGAAGCCGTCCGCCTGCAAGCGCCGGTTGGGCGCAGTGACCCAGCCACTCGCCACCCGCATCGACTTCCCGTACCCTTCTGCTCCGGGGGCAAGACACGATCGATGCACCATGTTCATCGCCATTATAGCGCAAACGCAGCCCAGGTTTGACGGCCAAAAAGGCCGCCTGCCTGAACGACCCCACGCTGGCAAAGCCATTGCAGGCAAGACGCCCCGGCCAACCTGCCAGCCCGCCCCGCCTGACCGGCTCCATGCCCGGGAGCGGAAGCACGGCGCCGACCCGACCCGCCTGCCGGGCAAGACGTCCCTGCCTGCCAGAGCCACGCCCGGCCAATCCCGCCCAGGGCGAGGGCAATACCCACGGTCACGCCGCGGGCGGCCACGGCGGGCAAGGCGCTTCGGGCGTGTGCGTGTTCGTCCGGTCGTTCGGCGCGCGATCGACACCGTATCGACGAGTGACTCGAATTGGGTGGACTCGTGCGCCTGCCCCGGCAAGAGCAGTGCACTGAGTAGCACGCCGTTGCCATCGCAGATCAGGTGCAGTTTGGTGCCAAAGCCACCACGTGAGCGGCCCAAGGCGTGATCGCAGGGCTCGGCCGCGTCAAAGACCGCCGCGACGAGCACCAGCCGCCGCGCGCGAGCCACGAATGGAGGTACTGTCGAGGTTGAACTGGTTCCAATCAGTCTTGCCCTCAGCATCCAACTGCACTTGGAGCGCCTTGAGGATCTTGTCCCAGGTTCCATCGCGACACCACAGGACATAGCGTTCGTAAATGGTCTGATGTGGGCCATAGCGCTCGGGAATGTCACGCCACGGCGCGCCGGAGCGCAGTTTCCAAAACAGACCATTCACTATCCGGCGGTGCTCGGCCCACGGATGGCCCACCGAGCCATTCTTGGGTAAGTAGGGCTCGATCAAGGCAAACTGAGCATCGCTCAACTCATAGCGGCGCATCGATGAGGCTGCTGACGCGCCAAGACTACAAGCGACTGACGGTTGAACATCGCTTCCGCTGCATGGTGCGCATCGTGTTGGTTGAGGCGAAGGAAGCATCGCAACGTCCCAAAGAATCGCCCTGAACAGTGTGAAGGGTCTCAGCCTTTGGGGCGTTTTTGTGTGCCGGAACCCCGCCCGCGCCTTGTCTCGACCTCTAAACTGGGTTAAAATCGTCACAACATCAAGCATACCCCGCCGGCAGAGAGACTATGCCCGCTCGGTATGTTTTTTTATACTCATAACCGGAGGTTGTGCATGATCAAGCATACCCCGCCGGCAGAGAGACTATGCCCGCTCGGTATGTTTTTTATACTCATAACCGGAGGTTGTGCATGAAAACCACCATCGCTGTTCGTTTTCTCTCGGCCCTGTTGCTGGCTGCGTTCTGGCTGACCGGGCAGGGGGTGAAACCCACCTACGCGGCGAGTTATGTCGTCACCTCGCTGGAAGACACCGATACTGACGACAGTTCCTGCACCCTGCGCGAGGCCATCCTGGCGGCGAATAATGCACCTACGAATGACGACTGTGGTCCGGGCAGCAATGACGACGATACCATCACCTTCAGCATCAGTGGGACGATCACGCTCAGCTCGACCCTGCCGAACATCGTCAGCGGGCAGGGGACGCTGACGATCGACGGCGGCGGGGTCGTCACCATCAGTGGGAACAACGCTGTGCGGGTGATGTACGTGAACAACGGCGCGAACCTCACCCTGCAAAACCTGACCATCGCGAATGGCTCTACCACGGGCAGCGGCGGCGGCATCTTCAACGCCAGTGGTGGCACGCTGACGGTGACGAACAGCACCTTCTCCGGCAACAGCGCCTTCTCCGGCGGCGGCATCTCCAACAGCGGCACGCTGACGGTCACCAACGCCACC
>FLYN01071625.1_pt2 | contig 12010 bp, 9 predicted proteins | sample 1122621 | NCBI WGS metagenome assembly FLYN01 (sample SAMEA4346792, study PRJEB14843) | hot springs metagenome | biome: Terrestrial Biome; feature: Habitat; material: Sediment | place: India | collected 2012-06-12 | depth 1760 m
GACCTGGTCGTGCTGGCGATCGGCTACGAGGCGGACGAGCAGGTGGTGCGTTCCGCCGATGGCATCGCGACGAACCGCTCGCTGGTGGCGGTCGACCCGGAGACCTTCCAGACCAGCCGCGCGGGCGTGTTTGCCGGCGGCGACTGCGTGAACGGCGCGGACCTGGTGGTCACGGCCCTGGCCGACGGTCGTCGCGCGGCGGCGGCGATCGACCAGTACCTGGCGGGCCTGCCGAAGCAGAGCGCGATCGTAGGGGTGCGCTGACCAGCCACAGAACGTCGCGCGCGTGGTGCACTCCGGAAGGCGCTCTTACGCCTCGCCCTCCCCTGCCCGCTCGTAGCGCACGACGCCCCCATCCCTTGAGACGCGCAGCTTGCCTTCGTAGACGGCGTACTCCAGGTGCGCGAGCGTCTCGCTCAGGGCGGCCCGGCGCATCCAGGGGGAGAAGCTGTCGTAGGTGCCGATCGTCCACTGCACATTCGATGCGACATCGTACGCCGTGGCCGGGCCGCCGGCCACGATGGCCAGCATCTCGTTCAGGCGCTCGTGGTGGTGCTCCTCGATCTCGCGGAGCCGCCCGCGCAGGTCCTTGAACGAATGCTCGTGCGCGGGCAGCACGTCGTCCACCTCCAGCGGCTCCAGGCGCTGGAGCGAGGCGATGTAGTCGCCCAGCGGATTGCCCATCTGCTGGGGGTGTAGGCTGACGTTGGGCGTGATGGTGGGCAGGACGTGGTCGCCGGTGAGGATCACGCGTTGGGTCCGCTCGTAGAAGCAGAGGTGCCCGGGCGAGTGGCCGGGCGTCCAGTACACCTCGAACCGGTAGAGCCCGAAGTCCAGCGTCTCCCCGCCCCAGAGGACAGCGTCCGGCTCCACCGGCACGACGAAGCCGCGCACCGGCATGGAGGATGACTGAAGGTCGGCGACTTCCCGCTCCGGGACGCCGTGCTCGCGCAGCCAGGAGGCCATGCGCTCCAGAAGCTGGTCCGGCTCTCGGTAGCGGCTGCGGATGAAGTCGCGCTCGCGCTGGTGGGTGATCACCTGGGCGCCGCAGATCTCCTTGATCCGGCCGGCCAGGCCGTAGTGGTCCGGGTGGACGTGGGTGACCAGCAGGCGCTTGATGTCGTCGAACGTAAGGCTGAGGGCGCGCAACTCGCTCTCCAGCGCCTCGAAGGCCTCGGGCGTGTTCCAGCCGGAGTCGACCAGGGTGTAGCCGTCGTCGCCGGGGATGAGATAGGGCAGCACCCACCCGAGCGGGTTGTTGGGGATGGGCACTTTGAGTTGGTACATGCCCGAGAGCACTTCGGTCGGCACGGGACAACCTCCTACGTCGATACGCCCGTCTTTCGTGGGACGGGCGTATTAGTGTAGCGCGCGTGGGCGGCACCGCGCTGGTGGGGGTGCGTCCTCCGCTTCCCGCCGCTGCGTCAGCTTGCCTTGGCCTCCGCCTGCAGGTCCGACTCGACCATGATGCGCACCAGCTCCTCGAAGCTGACGGTGGGCCGCCAGCCGAGTTTCTCGCGCGCCTTCGTCGCGTCGGCGAGGAGGTGGTCGACCTCGGCCGGGCGCATGAACTGCGGGTCCGTGCGGATGAAGTCTTCGTGGTTGAGGCCAACGTGTCGGAAGGCAAGCAGCGCGAACTCCTGCGGACTGTGCGCTTCGCCGGTGCCGACGACGTAGTCGTCCGGCTCGTCTTGCTGGAGCATGAGATGCATGGCGCGGACGTAGTCGCCGGCGAAGCCCCAGTCGCGCTTGGCGTCCATGTTGCCCATCACCAGCTCCTTCTGCTTGCCGAGCTTGATGCGGGCGGCACCCAAGCTGATCTTGCGGGTGACGAACTCCGGTCCGCGGCGGGGGGACTCATGGTTGAACAGGATGCCGCTGCAGGCGAAGATGCCATAGCTTTCGCGGTAGTTGACGGTGATGTAGTGGCCGTACACCTTCGAGACGCCATACGGGCTGCGTGGGTAGAAGGGCGTCCGTTCGTTCTGGGGCGTCTCGCGCACCTTGCCGAACATTTCGCTGCTGGACGCCTGGTAGAAGCGGATGCCCCGCCCGCTCTCCGTGCGCGACTTGCTGGCGCCGGTGACCAGCCGGATCGCCTCAAGGACGCGGAGCACGCCCAGGCCGGTGATCTCGCCGGTGAGCTCCGGCTGGTTCCAAGAGACCGGGACGAAGCTGATCGCCGCCAGGTTGTAGACCTCGTCCGGCTGCACTTGCTGGACCAGGTTGATGAGCGACGCCTGGTCGAGCAGGTCCCCCTCGACGATGCGCACGTCCGGCAGCATGGCTTCCATCATGGGGCGCTTCGGGTTGGCCTGCCCGCGCACCATGCCATACACGTCGTAGCCGAGCGAGAGCAAGTGCTCAGCCAGGTAGGTGCCGTCCTGGCCGGTGATACCGGTGATGAGCGCGGTGGGCATGACGCGCCTCCTCCAGAGTGCGATTCGTCCGTATTCTATCGGGGCGGCGGAGGTGGGTCGAGCCGGTTGTCAACCTTGACAAACGTCTTCAGACGGCTATGCTGGAGGCGCTGAGAGTCTCCAGGAGGACGGAGGAGAAGCGCGATGCGCCGGCGGTACGTCCTCATACTAGGCATGGCGGTCGCTGTTGTCGCCATGCTGTCAGTCGTTTTGGCGCGGCCCGGGGCGCCCCGCGTTGCGCTGGGTGGCGGGCCGGCGACGGCCACCCCGACGCCCCTCCCTACCGCGACGCCTACGCCCACGCCGCCGGAACCGTATTTCATTGTAGTGCTGGGGTACGGCCAGAGCCCGGCCCCCGCGGTGTCCGGCGTCAAGAAGACCTGGACATTCGGGGTGGAGAACTCGCCTATTCCACCGTGCTGCTCCGGTGTTTCGCCGCCGGTTACCCTCAACGTAACGCTCACCGGTCAGGCTGACACCAGCCTCACGTACAACCTCGGCCCGTTGCCGGAAGGCTACCCACGCTACGTGAACGTCTCCTCCATCGTGACCGCGCCGCCTGGGGGCACGGTGAGCGCAGAGGCGATCGCGAAGGTCAACGGCGCGCCGGTCGCGGGCGCAACGATGCAGGACACCGTCGGCGGCTCCGACAGTGACGGCGATGGCTGCACCGACGACAAGGAGCTCCAACCAAAGTCGGCGGCTGCGTACGGAGGCGGGCGCAACCCGGCGAACTTCTGGGACTTCATGGACATGCCGGTGGGGATGCCGCCCTCTCGCGACAAGGTGGTGAGCGTCAGCGACATCACGGCGGTGGTGCAACACTTCGGCAGCATGGGCGATCCGGCGGGCGACCCACTGAGCAGTCCGCCGCCGGCGCCGTCCTACCACACCGCCTTCGACCGGCGTCCGCCCGCGATGGGCACGCACTACCTGGCGCTGCGCCCGCCGGACGGCGCAGTGTCGGTAAGCGACATCGTCGCCGCCGTCCTCCAGTTCGGTCACTCCTGCCTGTAGCAGGACAGTGTGCGACGAATCATTCTGGACCAGTATCAGCCCGCCTTGACAAACCTGGTGACTTTCAAGTAGACAGTGCCAACACGCCTTCATGAGTAAGCAGGCAGCTCGATTTGGACTGCGCGTCGTCGCGGTCACCGTCTTTATCGCGACCCTGTCGCCTGTCAACGCAGGCGTCAACGAGACTTCTTTCACCTTGGGGCAGATATTCACCGCTCCTACGCCACGAGGGTATGAGAACTTCGGCCGATCAGTTTCCTCTGCTGGCGAGGACATCCTGATAGCGGCTCTAGGCAGAGCATTCCTCTTAGACGGAAACACCGGAGAGCTCCGGCACTCATTCAAGGCACCGGACACAGGGGATAACGCTGCGTTCGGGTATGCGCTCGCGGGGAACGCTCGGCATGTTTTGATCGGCGCGCCTGGATCTGTACGTGCGCCAGAAAAAGCGTATCTATTCGATAAGGTAACTGGCGCGCTTCTTCAAACCTATATCAGTCCCGAAAAGTTCACAGAGAACCCTGTCGCAGGATTTGGCAGCGCAGTTGCGATTGAAGGTAACCGCGTACTCATTGGTGCGCCTAATGCGGAACCGCCGTATCAAGGAGGTGCTGCCTACGTCTTCAACGCCAGTACAGGGGACCTGCTTTACTCATTGACAGATCCCGAGCCTTACGCATTGTCTCGCTTCGGCGTGTCGGTCGCATTTGTGGATGGTCATCCCGTTATTGGTGGTGGTGGTGCATACATGTTTGATGGGTCAACAGGGCAGCTACTACACAGTTATACAGAGGTACCGCAAGGAGGCATCGCCTCGGTTGCACCAATAGACACGAATGTCCTCGTGGGACACGTTAGTACGCAGTCAGCCTATCTTTTTGATGGCAACACCGGCGAGCTGCTGAGGATGTATCAAAATCCTAGTAAGGAAGTGGCATCAAATTTCGGCATCGCCGTTGCTTCGATCGGAAGTAAGGTGCTTGTCGGCGCCGATTCAGACAGAAGCTTTGTTCTCCGCGATGGCGGGGTCTACATTTTCGACAGCAAGAGCGGCGCACTAGTCGACGAGATCCTGAATCCAGATCCTGACACGGGAGATGCCTTTGGGGGCGCGATTGCAGTTGTGGGTGACGATATCGTGATCGGTGCACGCGGCGATGACACGGCGACCTACGAAGCTGGCGCCGTGTACCTTTATCGTTCCGTTCCAGATACAGGCGATGATGATAGCGATGGATGTACGGATGATCGCGAGTTAGGCCCAGACGCGCGTGCGGGAGGTCAGAGAAACCCGAAGTATTTCTGGGATATCATGGACGTGTGGCATGGCCTACCACCAGTAAAGGATCGGGCGGTGACGGTCACTGATATAGTTGGCGTAGTTAGGCGATTTGGTACCTATCGAGATCCAATCCCTGATAAACAGTTGGCCCTGGCGGGCGCACTCACGCTGCCAACGGATCTAGTTAGTTATCATCCTGCCTTTGATCGTTCCCAACCAGGCTTGAGGTCTCCGCAGCTAGCTCTCGGACCGCCCAACGGCGCAATTAGCGTCGAAGACATCCTCGTAACGGTCCTCCAGTTCGGGCACTCCTGCCTGTAGCGGCCTACTTCTCCAGTCGCAGCACCGCCAGGAACGCCTCCTGCGGGATCTCTACGTTGCCCACGCGCTTCATCCGCTTCTTGCCTTCCTTCTGTTTCTCCAGCAGCTTCCGCTTGCGCGTCACGTCGCCGCCGTAACACTTAGCCAGCACGTTCTTGCGCATCGCGCGTACGGTCTCGCGCGCGACGATGCGCCCGCCGACCGCCGCCTGGATCGGCACGTCGAAGAGCTGGCGGGGGATAAGGCGTTGCAGGCGCTGCACCAGCGCGCGACCTTGCTGTCGAGCCTTGTCGGCGTGGGTAATGAGCGAGAGCGCATCGACGGGCACGCCGTTCACCAGGATGTCGAGCTTCAGCAGCTTCGCCGGCGCGTAATGCGAGAAGGTGTAGTCAAGGCTGGCGTAGCCCTGCGACATCGACTTAAGTTGGTCGTAGAAGTCGACCAGGATTTCGGACAGGGGAATCAGGTACTCCAGCACCACCCGCGCCTCGCCCTTCGCCTGGCTCTCGCCTGATCCCTGAGCCTTGGCCCCTGCCCCTTGCAGGTACTCCATGTGCTGGAACTCGCCGCGGCGGCTGGTGACGATGTCCATCACCGCGCCGATGTAGCGGTCCGGCGTGACGACCGTGATCTTCATCCACGGTTCGCGGATCTCAAGCACTTCGTTGGGCGGCGGGAGGTCGGCTGGGTTGTCGATCACCAGCTCCGTGCCGTCGGTCTTGCGCACCTGGTACTCCACGCTCGGCGCCGTGACCAGCAGCTCCAGGTTGTATTCGCGCTCGAGCCGCTCCTGGACGATTTCCATATGGAGGAGGCCCAGGAAGCCACAGCGGAAGCCGGGGCCGAGCGCCCCGCTCGACTCCGGCTCGAACGCGAGGGAGGCGTCGTTGAGCTGGAGTTTCTCCAGCGCCTCGCGCAAGGGCGCGTAGTCGTTGGGCTGCGTGGGGTAGAGGCCGGCGAAGACCATCGGCTTCGCCTGGCGGTAGCCGGGCAGCGGTTCGGCCGCCGGGCGCGCCGCGTCCGTGAGCGTGTCTCCCACGCGGCACTGGCGCACGTCCTTCAGGCCCGTCGCCACGTAGCCCACCTCGCCCGTGGTGAGGCGGCCGGTGGGCACCGGCTCCGGCGTGAACACGCCGACCTCGAGCGCCTCGATGGTGCGTTGTCCAGACATCAGGCGCAGCTCGCGGTCGCTTTCGACCACGCCCTCGACGACGCGCACGTAGGCGACGACGCCCTTGTACACGTCGTACTTGGAATCGAAGACGAGCGCGCGCAGGGGCGCCGACTCGTCGCCGCCGGGCGGCGGCACCCGCCGCACCACGGCCTCCAGCACCTCGCGCGTGCCGGTACCCTCCTTCGCCGAGGCGAGCAGCACCTCGTCGCGGTCGAAGCCGAGGACCTCGCACACCTGCTGCGCGACCGCATCCGGCTCTGCGTTCGGCAGATCGATCTTGTTCACGACCGGCACGATGGTGAGATTGTGATCGAGCGCGACGTAGACGTTGGCGATGGTCTGCGCCTGGATGCCCTGCGTCGCGTCGACAACGAGCACGGCGCCCTCGCAGGCGGCGAGCGCGCGCGAGACTTCGTAGGAGAAGTCGACGTGGCCGGGCGTGTCGATCAAGTTCAGCTCGTAGTCCACGCCGTCGGCCGCGCGATAGGGCATGCGCACAGCCTTCGCCTTGATGGTGACGCCCTTCTCGCGCTCCAGCTCCATCGAGTCGAGCACCTGCTCGACGCGCTCGCGGCGCGCCTCCGCCAGCAGGCCGGTGATCTCCAGAAAGCGATCGGCCAGCGTCGACTTCCCGTGGTCGATATGGGCGATGATGCAGAAGTTGCGGATGCGCGAGGGGTCCATCAGGGCGTTGCGATGAGCAGTCCAGCCGTCATGCCAAAAAAAGGCGCATGCACGTATGGTAGCACGGAAGGCTAGTCGAATGGTGTCGTAACAGGCAGATCGTTACACCCGGTGGCACGCCACCCAGTGGCCAGAGGAGACTTCGCGCCACTCCGGGATCGCCGTGCGGCACTCGTCGATCGCGATCGGGCAGCGGGTGTTGAAGACGCAGCCGGGGGGCGGCCGGAGCGGGCTGGGCACATCGCCGCTGAGGATGATCCGCTCGCGCTTCTCCTCCACCTCCGGGTCCGGCACCGGCACGGCCGAGAGCAGCGCCTTGGTGTAGGGGTGAAGCGGGTTCTCGTAGAGCTCGTCGCGCCCAGTGAGCTCCATCATCTTGCCCAAGTACATCACCGCCACGCGGTCGCTGATGTGGCGCACGACCGAGAGGTCGTGCGCGATGAACAGGTACGTCAGGCCGAATTGCGCCTGGAGGTCCTCCAGCAGGTTGATGATCTGCGCCTGGATGGACACATCGAGAGCGGAGACCGGCTCGTCGCAGACGATGAAGTCCGGCTCGACGGCGAGCGCGCGGGCGACGCCGATGCGCTGGCGCTGGCCTCCGGAGAACTCGTGCGGGAAGCGGTTCGCGTAGTAGGGGTTGAGGCCCACCACGCGCATCAGCTCGGCGACGCGCTCCCGGCGCGCCTGCCCCTTCGCGAGGCCGTGGATGGCCAGCGGCTCGCCGATGATGGCGCCGACGGACATGCGCGGGTTGAGCGAGGCGAAGGGGTCCTGGAAGATCATCTGCATCTTGCGCCGCATCCGGCGCAGGTCGCCGCCCTGGAGCTGCGTCAGCTCCACCTCGCCGAACTTGATCTCCCCCTCGGTGGGCCGGTAGAGCTGGAGGATGGCGCGGCCGGTCGTGGACTTGCCGCAGCCGCTCTCACCCACCAGGCCCAGCGTCTCGCCCTTCTTGATCTGGAAGCTGATGCCATCGACGGCCTTCACGTCCGCGATCTTGCGCTGGAAGATCAGGCCGGAGGTGATCGGGAAATGCATCTTGAGGTTGCGCACATCGATCAGCACGTCGCCCTGAGCGACGAACCCCTGGGTGGGCGTGGGCGTCTCTGTCGCGATGGTCATGCGGGCACCTCCGCGGGCGGGCCGGCGGTCACCTTCTGCCACTCCCAGCAGGCGACATCATGGTCCTTGTCCACCTTCATGAGCGGGGGCATCTCCGTCGTGCACTTCTCGACGCGATAGGTGCAGCGGGGATAGAAGGGGCAGCCGGGCGGGAGGTTGATCAGGTCCGGCGGCACGCCCTCAATCGGGTCCAGCTTGGCTTTGCGCGCCTGGTCCAGGCGCGGCACCGATTTGAGCAGCCCCACGGTGTACGGGTGCTTGGGCTTGTGGTACAGCTCCTTCGCCGGCGCGCGTTCGATGATCTTGCCCGCGTACATGACGTTCACGCGGTCGGCGTAGCGGGCGACGACGCCGAGGTTGTGGGTGATGATGATCACAGCGGTGCCAAATTCGCGGCTGAGGCGGGCGAGGATCTCCAGGATCTGGGCCTGGATGGTCACATCGAGCGCGGTGGTCGGCTCGTCGGCAAGGACGAGCTTGGGGTTGCAGGAGAGGGCCATGGCGATCATCACGCGCTGGCGCATGCCGCCGGAGAACTGGTGCGGGTAGTCGCGCACGCGCGTCGCCGCCTCGGGGATGCCGACGAGCTCGAGCAACTGGATGGCGCGGCGTTCGGCGGAAGCGCGGTCGAGTTTGAGATGCAGCTCCAGCGCTTCGGTGAGCTGGCGGCCGATGGTGAGCACGGGGTTGAGCGAGGTCATCGGCTCCTGGAAGATCATACCGATGCGGTTGCCGCGGATGTGGCGGATCTCGTCCTCGTCCACCTTGAGCAGGTCTTCGCCCTCAAAGAGCACCTCGCCGTCGATGATCTTGCCGGGGGGCGAGGGGATCAGCCGCAGGAGCGAGAGCGCGCCCACGCTCTTGCCGCAGCCGCTTTCGCCCACCAGGCCCAGCGTTTCGCCCTCTTGGACGTCGTAGGAGATGCCATCGACCGCCTTGACGACACCGTCGTCGGTAAAGAAGTAGGTCTTGAGGTTGCGTACCTGGAGGAGTGGCGCCATTCCGCTCCTATCGTCTGATGATTTTCGAAGCCGCCGGTCGCTGAAGCGGCGCGGCGGCGAACGTGCGCGCACTGGTGGGGAAGAGGAGACTCGAACTCCTACGCCTTGCGGCACATGATCCTAAGTCATGCTCGTCTACCAGTTCCGACACTTCCCCGTCCTTCGCCGGCCTGGGCCGGCCTGGTCTTGATTACGTTGGTGAGCCGCGCAGGACTCGAACCTGCAACCCGCTGATTAAGAGTCAGCTGCTCTGCCAAATTGAGCTAGCGGCCCAGCGCTGTCGCCTCCACCCGCAACCTGCCGAACGCGGGCGAAGCGCGGCGGGAGTATACCATAAGGCTGAATCCCGTTCAACTCCCGGCCCAGACGACAAGGCAGCGGCCCCACGGCCTGCGCCGCGCGGTCGCCACCTGCCGATAGTATAGCAGCCGAGCGAGCCGTCCGACTACCAGGGGGAACGCGTGGTGGGCGGTACTGGACTCGAACCAGTGACCTCTGCGATGTCAACGCAGCGCTCTAACCAGACTGAGCTAACCACCCGTGTCCGCCCATCCAACTGTAGCAAAGCGCCGAACAGGCGGTCAACGGCCGGGCCTCCCTGTCATCAGCGACGTGGTGTATACTAAGCTCGAATGCAAGCTGAGGCGGAGGCCGCAGCGGCTCCGTTTCGGCGCAACGGCAGCGACCAGGACGAGTAGCGGCGACCCGTGGGTCGTCAGAGAGGGGCGCCCCGGCTGCAAGCGCCCCGACCCGACCGCCGCGAACACCCCCTGCGAAGCCGGGCCCCGAAAGGTGAGGTGGAACAGCGATCGAGGACGCCGGGCAGGCCCTGTTCCTTGTTCCATCGCGAGTAGGAGGCCCCGGAGGCACCCGTTACCGGCCGAACGAAGGGCACTCCCGCCCCATATCGAAGGCCAGGCTTTAGCCGGCGAAGGCGGGAACGCCGAACGAGGGTGGAACCACGGAGCAGGCCTCCCGTCCCTTGGGGCGGGAGGCCTGTCGTGATCTGAACGAGGCACTCCATGGGGAGGTCACCATGTCCCTATCGCTTGAACAGATGACCAAGGAAGACCGCCTGCACCGCATGCGCCACTCCGCCGCGCACATCATGGCGGAGGCGGTGCTGGAGCTGTTTCCCGGCGCCAAGTTCGCCATCGGCCCGCCCATTGAGCATGGGTTCTACTACGACTTCGACCTGCCGCGCTCCCTCACGCCGGACGATCTGGAAACGATCGACGCCCGCATGCGGCGCACGATCGAGGCGGACTACCCGTTCGTCCACCGCGACATCTCGAAGGACGAAGCGCGGCGGCTGTTCGCCGACCAGCCGTTCAAGCTCGAGCTGATCGACGGCATCGAGGGCGACGTGGTCAGCCTCTACCAGCACGGCGCCTTCACCGACCTCTGCGAAGGACCGCACGTGGAGCGCACCGGCCAGGTGGGCGCCTACAAGCTCACCAGCGTCGCCGGCGCGTACTGGCGCGGCGACGAGCGCCGGCCCATGCTCCAGCGCATTTACGGCGCCCTCTTCGAGACGCCGGAGGAACTCGAGGCGTACCTAGCCCGCCTGGAGGAGGCGCAGCGGCGCGACCACCGCCGGCTGGGCCGCGAGCTCGACCTGATCTCGTTTCACGAGGAGTACGGCCCCGGGCTGGTCTACTGGCACCCGAAGGGCGGCCGCATCCGCACCGCGATCGAGGACTTCTGGCGCGAAGAGCACTACCGCGCCGGGTATGACCTGGTCTATTCGCCGCATATCGGCAAGAGCACGCTCTGGAGCACCAGCGGGCATCTGGACTTCTACGCGGAGAACATGTACGCCCCCATGGACGTGGACGGACAGGACTACTACGTGAAGCCGATGAACTGCCCGTTCCACATCCAGATCTTCCGGAGCCAGACGCGCTCCTACCGCGATCTGCCGATCCGGATGGCGGAGCTGGGCACGGTCTACCGCTACGAGCGCTCGGGCGTGCTCCACGGCCTGCTCCGCGTGCGCGGCTTCACCCAGGACGACGCCCACATCTTTTGTCGCCCTGACCAGGTGGCCGAGGAGATCGGGCGAGTGCTGGACTTCATGGTCTTCTTCTTCAAAGCGTTCGGCTTCGAGGACTATCACGTCTACCTCGCCACGGCGCCGGAGCAGTACGCCGGCTCGCGAGAGGACTGGGACATGGCGCAGGACGTCCTCCGCCGCGAAGTGGAGGAGCGCGGCCTGCGCTACGACGTCGACGAAGGCGGCGCGGTGTTCTACGGCCCGAAGATCGATGTGAAGCTGCTCGACGTGCTGGGCCGGGAATGGCAGTGCACGACGGTGCAGTTCGACTTCAACCTGCCGGAACGCTTCGACATCGCCTATGTCGGCGAGGACGGTAAGGAACACCGCCCGTACATGGTGCACCGGGCCATGCTCGGATCGATGGAGCGCTTCTTCGGCGTGCTGATCGAGCACTACGGCGGCGCGTTCCCGCTCTGGCTGGCCCCGGTGCAGGCGACCGTGATTCCGATCGCCGACCGCCACGTGGAGTACGCGACGGAGGTTGCCGACGAGCTGCGCGCGGCCGGCCTGCGGGTCGACGTGGACGACCGGGGCGAGCGGATGCAGGCGAAGATTCGCGACGCCCAGCTCCACAAGGTGCCCTACATGCTGGTGGTGGGCGACCGAGAGCGGGAGGCGAGCGCCGTGGCGGTGCGCCACCGCGACGGCTCGGACCTGGGCGCACTCCCGCTCTTCCAGGTCATCGACCGGCTCAAGGACGAGGTTGCGACGAAGTCCTAGCGGGGGCGCGTCCGCCCTCCCGCCAGGATCACCGCGGAGGCAGCATGAAGCAGCAACGAGCGCCGGAGCGCGAAGACCGGGTTGGGCGAAGGCGCACTTCTTCCGTGCCGGGATCGGCGCCTCAAGGCATGACGATGCCCCGATGACGCCCGTCCTCCAGTTCCTGCTCATCCTTGCGATCATCCTCGTCGCCGCGAAGGCCTCCGG
>FLYN01005547.1_pt1 | contig 11999 bp, 10 predicted proteins | sample 1122621 | NCBI WGS metagenome assembly FLYN01 (sample SAMEA4346792, study PRJEB14843) | hot springs metagenome | biome: Terrestrial Biome; feature: Habitat; material: Sediment | place: India | collected 2012-06-12 | depth 1760 m
GGCCGGACCTTCGCCGATCAGCGCGATCGGCTCGCCGATCGGCACCGTCTTGCCCTCCGGCACCAGGATCTTCTGGAGCGTGCCGCTCTCGAACGCCTCCAGCTCCATCGTCGCCTTATCGGTCTCGATTTCGGCGATAATATCGCCGACTTCTACCCGATCGCCCGGCTGCTTGAGCCACTTGCTGATCGTCCCCTCCTCCATCGTATCGCTGAGCCGGGGCATCGTTATTTCCGCCATCGCTGCACTCCTTCCAGGCTCTGGTGGATGGCGTCGATCAGGCTCTGCGCGTTGGGTTTGGACGCCCGCGAAAGCTCCCGGGCATAGGGCAGCGGCACCTCGAGCCCGGCGACCCGCAGCACCGGCGCGTCGAGGTAGTCGAACGCTTCCTCCTGGATCGTGGCCGCCAGCTCCGCTCCGATGCCATAGGAGCGCCAGTCCTCCTCGATAATGACTGCGCGATTGGTCTTCTTGACCGAGTTGACGATCGTCGAGCGATCGAGCGGGCGCAGCGAGCGCACGTCCACCACCTCGACGCTCAACCCCTCCTCCTGCTCCAGGCGGCGAGCGACCTCCAGCGCGATCACCGTCATGCGCGAGTAGGCGACCACCGTGATATCCTTGCCCTCGCGCTTGACCTCAGCCGTGCCGATCGGCACGGTATAATCGTCGTTCTCGGGCACCTCGCCCTTCGTATCGTAGAGCGCCAGGCTCTCGATAAAGATCACCGGATCGTCATCACGGATCGAGCTGCGCAGCAACCCCTTGGCGTCATACGGGGTTGCGGGTGCGACCACTTTGAGCCCCGGCACGTAGGCGAAATAGTTCTCGAAACTCTGCGAATGGGTCGCTGCGAGCTGCCCCACGCCGCCGCTCGGAGTCCGGATCACCAGCGGCACGCGGGCCTGGCCACCGAACATATAGTGGATCTTGGCCGCGTGGTTGACGATCTGGTCGAGCGCCAGCAGGATGAAATTGATCGTCATGATCTCGACCACCGGGCGCAGGCCGAGCATGGCGGCCCCGGCCGCCATCCCGACGAACCCCTCCTCGGCGATCGGGGTATCCACGACGCGCTTGCGTCCGAACCGGGCCAGCAGGCCCTCGGTGATCTTGTAGGACCCCTCGAACTTCCCGATCTCCTCGCCCATCAACACCACGTTCGGATCGCGCTCCAGCTCCTCGGCCAGCGTCGTGTTGAGGGCCTGTCGATAGGTCATCACCGCCATGGCTAGCGCTCTCCCCTTGCCTGCCGGGCCGCCACCACTGCCTCCTGGGGATCGGGCATGTTGGGGACCGGCGTAGCGTACATATACTCGAACAGATCTTCGATCTTGGGATCGGGGCTTTTTTCGGCGAAGTCGATCGCCTCCTGGACTTCGCGCTCCACCTGTGCGGTCATCTCCTTAAGCCAGGCTTCGTCGACGATGCCGGCATCGAGGAGTTGCGCAGCGAACATCTGCACCGGGTCCTGGGCGCGCCCACGCCGGACTTCTTCCGGGTCGCGGTAGCGATCCGGGTCGATCACCGAGTGGCCGCGGAAGCGGAAGCTGACTGCCTCGAGGATCGCCGGCTCGTGCTCCTTCTCCGCGCGATCGCGCAGGCGCCGCGCAGCATCGCGCACGGCCAGTACATTCCGGCCATCGACTCGCTCGCCGTGGATACGGTACGCGCAGCCACGCTTATAGAGGTCCGGCTCAGCCGAAGCTTCGTCGACCGCCGTGCCCATGCCGTAGCCATTGTTGACAATAAAGAAGACCACCGGGAGCTGGTAGATCTTGGCCAGGTTGAGCGATTCGTGCCAGGCGCCGATGTTGGTGGTGGCATCGCCGAGCTGGCAGATCACCACGCCATCGCGCTCCTGGTATTTCAGCGCGAAGGCGGCTCCGACGGCCAGCGGCATCTGGCCGCCGACGATCGCATAGCCGCCCATGAAATGGGTGGCGGCGTCGAACAGGTGCATCGACCCACCGCGCCCGCGGGCCACGCCCGTCTCCTTGCCGAAGAGCTCGGCCATCACCGGCCCTGGCGGGATGCCGCGCGCGATGATATAGCCGTGCTCTCGATAGTTGGTGAAGATGTAGTCCCTGGGTTCGAGGGCGGCCATCAGCCCGACAATCGTCGCCTCCTCGCCGAGGTTGAGATGGCAATAGCCACCGATGCGGGCCTTGGTGTACATTTCGCCGGCGCGCTCCTCGAAGCGACGGATCAGCAGCATCTGGTGATAATAGTGCTTGAGCTTCTCGGGGTCCTCGCCGGATAGATCCGGCCGGCCATTCTCAGCGAGGTCGATCTCGCGCTCTTTCGTCTCTTTCGTCATCGTCTATCACTCCTTCTTACGCAGCGTGCCGCCGATCGCACGGCTGCGCGCTCCAGGCCACTGGCGCATCCTGGCGCGCAATGCGCCGTGTCCGGCGCGGTATGGCGCCCGTAGGATCACATGCCTGGTGGCTCGATCTCGTGGGTGAACGCGCTACGGGGAGCATGGCAGCGCGGGCATTGCTCGGGTGGCTCCGGCCCGCGCACGATTTCACCACAGGTCGGGCAGACCCAGCGCATGGCGATCTGCCGCACCAGGTCGGCCCGGCTGACGATGCCGACCAGCCGGTCGCCATCGATCACCGGGACGCGCCGGATCCGCTGGTTTGCCAGCAGGTGCGCTACCTCCTCGACGTCGGTATCGGGGCTAACGCTGATCACGCCCCGGCTCATGATATCGGCGACGGTGTGGCCGGTTTTGGCGATCAGATCGTGCTCGGTGACCATGCCGACCAGCGCGCCGGCCCGATTCATCACCGGCAAGCCGCTGATCCGATGACGGGCCAGCAGGCGCGCGGCGTCCTCGACGGTGTTATCCTCGCGCACGCTAATGACGCTGGTCGTCATAATCTCTTTGACGTTCATCGTTCTCCCTCTTGAGCCCCGTGCTCGTCCGGGCCAACCCCCACTGCCGTGGAGGCCTGAGCTGGCCCTCGCCGGCTAGCGTCCGGCCTGGAACAGCGCCTCACCCTGAATGACTCGCACGAGTTGGGCCAGCGTGAGCCGCGAGGGCACGCGCGGCGGCGCCTTGGCCGTGCCACACAGCAGCAACCGCCGGCTCGGATGCAGATACCAGTCGGCCTCGCTATCGACGCGCCGCAGATCGCGGTAGACCGCCGAGAGGTCCACCGCTGAGCGCGCGCGCGCCGCGATGCCCATCCACCCCTGCCCGTTCCGGTAGGCGTAGAGGACTGCACCGTGCCCATACGCCAGCCGGCTGGAGCCGCCGTCGTCGCTTTCCATCGCGATCCCCAGGCCCCACAGCGTCTCGAACTCGATCCGGTGCGCGAACGCTGCCTCGAGCCGGAGCTGGCGTACCTCGTGCTCGTACCATGCATCCAGGTTGGGCAACATGGCATAGGCGACATGCTGCGGGCGGTTCGGGAACAGCAGATGGTAGCCGGTGATCAGGGACGTAACGGTGAAGCAGCCCTGGTCGCCATCTGGCGCACTGGCGTTGTCGATCCGGCAGACCTGACGCACCAGCCGCTCCAGCGCTGCATCGTTGGGCGCGACCGCCCGGCGGACGAGCTCGGCAGCGCAGATCGTGCGCGAAGGGCAGCTATGGTGATCGTAGCGGCCGCCACCGGTATCAACGTGGATGATGTGCGGCTGGGAGTCGGCCGGCTGGCCATGCAAGGTTGTGCCGGCGGGGACAAAGCGCAGCTCGGCGTTGGCAGCACCACCGAAGCGAATCAAAATCCAGATCGCCGTGAGGCAATCCAGGTCCGGGGCAAGGTGCCCCACGATGGTCGTCGGCTGCTCCACTGCATCTTGCGGCGCTGGAACCCCGAAGCTTTACCGCTGGCCAAGACACGCTGCTTGCGGTACAGGCTGCAGAAGCTCTGAAGAGCCAGGAACCGGGCTGCCAGAGCCCGCAGAATCTGCGCCTCTGTAGCGAAAGAGACGATGTCGCAGCGGCCTTCGGGTGGCGCCGCCCTTTCTAGCTGTCTCTCAGGCAAAACGGTGGGCAAACGAACAGTTGGGACGATCGCCCACTGCCGGTCGCCAGGCTGCTTCGCTGCGCCAAAATGCCACATTCAGCCCGCAAGTATAGCAGAAAGCCAGGGGGAGCGCAACCTATTGACAAGCTTTTAACGCTGTGCTATACTCCGCTTAATCGTTTCACCCCTTAATCGATTCACTGCTTCTCATCGGTCCGGCGCGACTGCTGCCTTCCTGACCTGCGCTTGTCTGCCGCCGGGGGCGTGGTCGCAGGCTGGCCGATATGGCCGACCGGGTGGTATGCGCCATGCTTGCTCCCTGAGGCCCAGCGATGCCGGTGACGATCAAAGAGGTTGCGGAACTGGCCGAGGTCTCCACGGCTACTGTCTCGTATGTGCTGAATGGGACCGGATCGGTGACAGAGGCGACGCGGCGGCGTGTCCTGGAGGCTGTCGCCCGGCTGAACTACCAGCCCCGGCATGCGGCGCGCAGCATGCGTGGCCGGAGCCATACGCTCGGCCTGGTGTTGCAGGCGCTCCCCGGGCGCCTGGCCGATCCGGCGCTGGCCGAGTTGCTTGCCGGCCTGGCGGATGCTGCCGCCCTGCGCGGGTACTACCTGCTGCTGGCGCCGATCGGCCCCACCGAGACTGAAACTGAGCTATGCCTCAGCCTGGCGCGCACTGGCCGCGTCGATGGCTTGCTGCTGCTGGATCTGCAGGTTGACGATGAGCGCGCCCGCGCGTTGAGCGAGGCGGACATCCCCCATGTGTGCGCCGGGCCGGCGCCGGCTGGATGCTCGAGCCCGTTCGTCGCCGTCGATGGGCGTGCCGCCGCCGAGGCGGCGATCAGGCATTTGCTCGGGCTGGGCCATCGCCGGATCGGCCTGATCCAGTTGCCTTCGGAGCTGGCCGATAGCGAGCCGCGCTACCTGGGCTACGCCGAGGCCCTGGCCGCTGCCGGGCTGACGATCGACCCGCTGCTGATCGTCGAGGCCGGCCGACGCGAGGAAGACGGCTACCAGGCGATGAACGAGTTGCTCGGCCTCCCGCAGCCCCCAACTGCCGTCCTGGCGTGCAGCGACGAGCTGGCGTTTGGCGCCATGCACGCGCTCTACGACGCCGGCCTGGAGGTTGGCCGCGATGTCTCGCTGGTTGGCTTCGACGATGTGCCGATCGCAGCCCACACCCATCCGCCGCTGACCACGCTGCGCCAGCCGCGCCGCGCGATCGGCGAGCATCTGGCGGCCCTGTTGATCGCTGCGGTCGAAAATCGCACGGCCCCTCCGCGCAGCGTGACCCTCGGCGCGCGCCTGGTCATCCGCCGTTCGACCGGCCCACCGCGATTGTAGGCTGTAGATTGCAGCTTGCAGCTTGAAGGTAACCCGAGCTGTGATCTGTGATCTACGCTCTTCGCATAGGCATGCTCGCGATCCGTCATCTGCAATGAGGAAAGGGGTATCAGATGGCCAGCATCAAATACGACCACGTCTACAAGCGTTTCGGCGAAGTCACCGTCCTCAAGGACTTGAACCTCGACATCGCCGACCAGGAATTCCTGGTCCTCGTCGGCCCATCCGGCTGCGGGAAGACCACCGCGCTGCGCTGCCTGGCCGGCCTGGAGGAGATCACCGAGGGCAACATCTATATTGGCGATCGCATCGTCAACGACGTGCCACCCAAGGATCGCGATATCGCCATGGTGTTCCAGAGTTATGCCCTCTACCCGCACATGTCGGTCTACGACAACATGGCCTTCGGTTTGAAACTGCGCCGGACGCCCAAGGCCGAGATCGATCGGCGCGTTAAGGAGGCGGCCGAGATGCTCGGCATCGCTCACCTGCTCGACCGTAAGCCCAAGGCGCTCTCGGGCGGCCAGCGCCAGCGCGTCGCCGTCGGGCGCGCGATCGTGCGCCATCCGGCGGTGTTCCTGATGGACGAGCCGCTCTCCAACCTCGATGCCAAGCTGCGCGTCCAGACCCGCGCCGATATCTCGCGCCTGCATCAGCGCCTCAAAACGACCTTCATCTATGTCACGCACGACCAGACCGAGGCGATGACGATGGGCACACGCATCGCGGTGATGAGAGACGGTATCTTGCAGCAGCTCGATACGCCTCAGGTGCTCTATGACCGGCCTGCCAATATGTTCGTGGCCGGCTTCATCGGCTCGCCGGCCATGAACTTCTTCGAGGCCAAGCTCGAACGCCGCGACGGCGGCCTGCTGGTCGACGTGGGGCCGTTCCAGCTCCCGGTTCCAGCGCGGAAGGCGGAGGCGATCGCTTCGCATGTCGGCAAGCCGATCTATTTTGGCATCCGCCCCGAAGACATCCACGACGCGCATTTTGTGCCGCGCGGCGTGGACGAATCGGCCAGGCTCACTACCAACGTGACCGTGGTCGAGCCGCTCGGCAGCGAGGTGTATGTCTATGTCGAGAACGGCAACAAGGAGATGACGGCACGCTTCGACCCGCGCACGAATGCCCGCATCGGGCAGCCGATCGATATCGTGATCGACATGGAGAAGATGCATATCTTCGACCGCGAGACCGAGAAGGCGCTGGTCTGAGCGGAGCGTGGGGCGGGGCAGGGGCAGGCCGCAGGCCCCTCTGCAACCCTCCCCAACGCCATTCGTGTTGCTCACCGCTGTAGGACAAGGCGGAGAATCGCAACGAGGCCGGTCTAGCACGTGCCGGCCTCGTTCTGTCTGCTGTGGTACGGGAGGGGGGAATCGAACCCCCGACTGGAGCTTGGAAGGCTCTCGCGTTACCACTACGCCACTCCCGCGCGCTGTAGATTCTAGCGGGTCGCGGCGAATTCGTCAAGAATGGCTATGCTGCTCTCGTTTACGCCCAACCCGGCGATCGACCGGGTGTTGATCGTGCCGGGGTTTCGCAGCGCCGAGGTATGCCGGGTCGCTGAGCGCCGCGATGCCGCTGGCGGCAAAGGGCTCAATGTGGTACGGGTCGCACGCACGCTCGGTGCTCCGGTGCGCGCCTGCGCGCCACTGGCCGGCGATACTGGCCGACGCATCGCCGCGCTGGCCGCCGCAGAGGGGATCGATGCGCGCTGGCATTGGCTGACCGAGGGCGAATCGCGAATCTGTTTGTTGGTGCTCGATCCCCAGGCCCCCGATACCCTGGTGATCAACGAGCCGGGGCCATCACTTGCCGCAGCCGATTGGGTCGCGCTGGAAGCGCTGGTGCGCGCCGAGGTAGCCCATGCGACGGCGTTCGCAGCTTCTGGCAGCCTGCTGCCTGGAGCCCCGGTGGCGCGGTTTGTCGCGCTGCTGGAGGCACTGTGCGCAGACGGGCCGGTGTTCCTCGACACGAGCGGTGCGGCGCTCAGCGCCGCCCTCGATCTGCCCCTGGCCTTGCTGAAGGTCAACGCCCACGAGCTCGGCGATGCGCTCGGGCGCACGATCGCGACGCCCGAGGACGCGCGATCAGCTGCGGCATTGGTGCGTACCCGAGGACCGGCCATGGTCATCGTCACGTTGGGCAAAGCCGGCGCCGTGGCCGTCGGGCCCGACGGTGCCTGGTGGGCACGCCCGCCCGAGGTCCGCCTGATCAGCCCGGTGGGCAGCGGCGATGCGCTGCTGGCCGGGGCAGCGATGGCCTTGATGCAGGGACACGGCCTGGTGGAGGCCGTGCGGCTGGGCGTGGCCTGTGGTGCGGCCAACACCCTCACGATCGGTGCCGGTGTCGTGCGCCCGGAGGATGTTGCCGCGCTGTACGCAGCTGTTGTGTTGACCAGGGTGTGAGGCTGGCGGGCGCCGGCCTTCCGCGGTTGCCCGAAAAGGCCTGCCGCCGCGGTCGCAGCCTCACCACCTTTTGGCCAGCCGCTGTTCGCTGCCCCATTCCCGCGGCGGGGATGAAGAGTTTGTTAGAACGACACACGCTCGTTGTCTTCATTTTTTTATTCGCCCTGCATCCCCTTCCCGACCCTCGCAATCCCTCGATCGCATCCACGACCTGGAACGAACGCCCGATCGCACACTGGGCTGCCTGGCCTGTCCCAGGGGCGCTCTGGCGCGCGGGCACAGCACTGATCACCAATCGTTCATCTCGGCCCGGTATACTGCATTGTAGCCGGACAATATGCCTCTCGATGCTCACAGCCGGTGGCCGATCAGAGCGGTGTGGGAACTACGTCCACCTCCATCGCCATTGACCGGGTGCTCATAACGACCGACAACTGCCACGCCCTGACCCCATGCCACGAAGCGCGGGGTAGTGCCATCGATGGTCTGAAGCGGATTCGTAATTCAAGCCTGGCATACCACGGCCCCATTCCCCCCTGCTACACATCCGGGCCATGGGTTTCCACCTGCGGCCGATCGGCAACCGATCGACCACAGGTCCTATGATGTTGGCCTGTTCGCCCGAATGAGGCTGGAGCATGCTGCCACAATCTGTTTCGGCACCGCTGGCGACCGATGCCAGCGCCAACAAGCCGCTCACCGAGCCGGAGTCCACGCTGGTCGCCCGTGCGAAGGCGGGCGATCACGAGGCGATCGGCTGCCTGTACGAACGGTATGCGCCGCAGATCCGGCGCTATATCGCAGCACGGGTGGGCGACCCGGCATTGGCCGAGGATATCTGCGGCGATGTGTTCGTCAAGATGCTCGAAAGCATAGGCCGCTACGAAGACCGTGGCTGGCCCTTCTCGGCCTGGCTGTACCGGATCGCCTATGCGCGGACGGTCGATGTACTGCGCCAGGCCCGCCGCCGCCCGGCGCTCCCGCTCGATGAATCGCTCATTGCGGCGCACGAACCGCCGGACGAGGCGATTATGGCCCGGATCGCCTACCACGAGATCAAGGGCGTGATGGGCATGTTGACAAGCGAACAGCGGCTGGTGTTGCAGCTACGTTTCGATGAGGATCGCAGCCTGGCCGAGATCGCCCAGTCGCTTGGCCGCACGATCGGCGCGGTCAAGGCGCTCCAACACCGCGGCCTGGCCCGGCTCGCGCAGGTGCTTGCCGCCCAGCCCGGGCAGATGATGGCCGCCGTTTGACACCGAGGCTATCTGAGGCTCAGATGCTTGCCTGGCGCACATGGCAGGCCAGGCGGTAGCGCCGATCCGCCCACTGTCTACCTCTTTCTTGCCGTTTCTCCGACATCTCCGGCCTGGGCAGCAATGAAACTCTTGACACCGTGCGACCTGGGCGCGTATAATGGCGTCTACGGAAGGGTGTGGGTCGAAGCGCGCACGCCGGCAGCGCCCCTTGCCGAAAAGGGCATCGCCATCGGAGCTCTCGGCAGCGCCCCGTCAGGGCGCAAGCGGCCCGCATCGTGCGCGCTGGGGGCACCGACGAGCCGGGGTGGCCCGGCCCACGCATGAGGGTGGGTATGGACCACGAGGCCTTCGAAACAATCGTCGCCGAAGCCCTGGACTCGCTGCCTGCGGAGTTCGCGCGCTATCTGGAAAACGTTGAGATCCAGATCGCCGCGCGCCCGACGCGCGAGCATCGCCGCATGGCCGGTGTGAAGCCCTGGCAGACGCTCTACGGCCTGTACTATGGCGTCCCGCTGACCGAGCGCGTCGGCGGTGGGCCGTTGCTGCCGGACATGATCTGGATCTTTCAAGAGCCGCTCGAGCGCGATTTCCCCAGCCGCGCCGCGCTACGCGCCCAGGTGCGGCGGACGATCCTCCATGAGATCGCGCATTTCTTCGGGATCAGCGACGACCGGCTGCGCGATCTCGATGCCTATTGACACTGCCATGCGCCGAATCCGACCCACGCTGCGTAAAGGCTTCCTTGGTCTCATCTATTCCTTCGCCCTCCTCGTCTGGGCAGCGCTGGTCGCCGACACCGCCGGCCTGGCCCGGCAGGCCACGGCACCGCCGGTGTTCCCGACAGCGACGCCCGCTGCGCCGACGGCGACGCCGCGCCCGTTGCCGCCGCGCATCGTCGCCGCCCCGCCAGCACCAGTGTTGCAAGACATCGTTTCGACCGCCGAGGAGCGCGTCGCCGGTTTTCATCCCAAAACTGGGCGCTATATCGCAGCCTGGCTGCCGGATTCCTTCGCCTCGATCAACCGCCAGTCGTTCGAGGCCAACGCCGACATCCTCGACGAGGTCAGCCCGTTCTGGTACACGACCGATTCACGCGGCAACTTGCTGCATGGCCCCGAGGCACGCGATACGTCGTTGATCGAGCTGGCGCATAGTAAAAATGTCCTGGTGATTCCAACCATTCACAATATCGTCACCGGGGCTGATCCGGTGCCAGCGTTGATCAGCGACCCCGCGCGCCGCAGCCGGCACATCCGCAACATCGTCGATGAGGTGCTGGCCTATAACTATGATGGCATCGACATCGATTACGAATTGCTCGACAGCAGTCTGCGCGAGGAGTATTCAGCCTTCATCACCGAGCTCGCGCAGGCCCTGCACGAGCAAGGCAAACTGTTGACGATCGCGGTGCACGCCAAGACCTCCGACTACGGTGGGCTGGGTGGATTCCAGGATTGGGTGGTGCTTGGGCGGGCGGCCGATCGCCTGCGCATCATGACCTACGACTATCACTGGCGTGGCGGCGGGCCAGGGCCGGTTGCACCGATCTATTGGGTGAGTGCGGTCGCCGAGTATGCCAAGTCGGTGGTCGATCCGGCCAAGGTCGTGATCGGCGTGCCGTTCTACGGCTATAATTGGCCGGCCGGCGGCGGCGACGCCGTCGCACAGACCTGGGATATGATCAATGAACTGATCCAATCCAATGGGTTGGAGGTAAACCTGGTCGAGCGCGATGCCAACGGCCTGGTACAGGAGAACCGGATCACGTATGTTGCAAGTCGCGGGCGCCGGACGGTCTATTTTGCCACCAGCCGTAGCCTGGAAGCCAAACTCGAGCTGGTCCAACAATTGGACCTGGCCGGGATCGCGATCTGGCGGCTCGGCGGCGAAGACCCCGAGAACTGGCAGGTCATCCGTGCCAGGCTGGTCGAGGATCCATTCGAGTCGCAGCGCATGGTCAATCAGGTGCTGCCGGAACACTAGGACGCTCACGCGTCCGGTGGTGCGCCTGGCGCACTGTTTCCTGGCGGGCACACGCTCGTGTGCCCCCAGGGGCGAACCGACGCCGCCGTGTACGAGTGCTTTTCCAGGCGAAGGGTTAGGGGTTAGTATGCCAACCGCCTGTGGCCGCCACGGGCATTGGAACGCGAGCACGGCAGTGGTCACCCTGAGCCCTTCGCTTTCCCTTCCCCCTTACGCTTCGCGCAGGGCGCACGGTCCTTCGGGCCTGGCCCTCAGGAAGGCTCAGGGGAAAATCGGCGCAGGGGCTCGCCCGCAGCGCGCAGCACGCCACGGCGCGTTGGACCAGGAGGGCTGCGGCGTGGGAAAGCCTAACCCTTACCATTCGATCGACGATGTGCGGTTTATGCTGGCAAGGCTGTGATCGTAAACTGTTATGTCGGAACAGGCGATCAGATCCAACGAGCGCGAGGCAGCGCGGCTATTCCAGCGCGGGGTTGCGGCAGCCCGCGGCGGGCAGCGTCGGGTGGCTGCCGGCTTGCTGGCACGTTGCGTGCAACTCAACCCGCGTCACGAACTAGGCTGGCTGTGGCTCTCCGGTGTGCTCGATGACCCGGACGAGATCGCTTTCTGCCTGCGCTCGGTGCTCTCGGTCAACCCACATAACGAACGCGCTCGCCAGGGGCTGGCCTGGCTCGAACAGCACGCGCTGATCGCGTCTCAGCCTTCCCCGAGCGCCGTGATCGAAGCGCCCGTCGATGAGCACCTCGAGGAGCAGCAGGCGCGCCACGAGGGTGAATCGTGGTGGGTGAACTGGCGGCGGTCGCGGCGCGATATGAGCCGGGTGCGCCTGGTCTTCTGGAGCATCCCGATCCTGTTGCTGGCGCTGACGCTCGGCCTCAACCTGATGTTGCGCCAGGCGATCGAGCGGAACGCTGTATTGGCCCACGCCGCCGTCCCGACGTCAGCGCCGCACAGGCCCGCGGTCGCACCGATCATCGAGGCCGAGCCGGCGCCTGTGCGTGATGCACAGGTGCT
>FLYN01000908.1_pt1 | contig 11938 bp, 8 predicted proteins | sample 1122621 | NCBI WGS metagenome assembly FLYN01 (sample SAMEA4346792, study PRJEB14843) | hot springs metagenome | biome: Terrestrial Biome; feature: Habitat; material: Sediment | place: India | collected 2012-06-12 | depth 1760 m
GCCGGGGTTGGGCGAGAGGCCAGCCCGATGCCGTTGCTGCGCAAAAAGAGCACGAGCCCCAGGATCAGCGAAACGACCGTCACCAACCCAAGCCCGGCGACGAGCGCGATCACCAGCCAGAGGCGATTGCACCCGGTGGCGCTCGCCGGACGGGCAGGGGGCGCAGATCGATCGGGGCCCGGCGCAGCAAGCTGAACCGTAGCCTGGGGGGGCGCTGGCGCGGTGGGAGTTGGCTGCGGTGCGAGCTCACCGGCGATGATTGTTGGATCGTGATCGGCGCTTGCCTGCCGCGCCGGCTCGCTCTCGGCCCGTTGGGGAGTGCGTGCGGCTTCCGGCGCGCGCAGCACGATCGTCTCCTTGCCACTCGGCGCGCGCGGTTGATCGGGTGCTGCATCCGGCGTATGCACCAGTGGCTTTGGTGCCTCGTGGCGCGCGGGCGCATCTTCGCTGAGCCGTGCGCCGCACTCGGGGCAGAAGCGCGCCCCCTCCGGTGCGCCGGCGTTGCAACGTGGACAGGCTGCCATGAAGCCCTCCTGAACCGGTAATCCCTATGGTATACCGTAAAAGGGGCGCGGATGTTATGAGCGACGCATCAGGCCGGCAACACCGCACGCAGCGCGTCGAAGAAACGCGCGTTCTCCTCGTCGGTGCCGAACGAGATCCGGATATGGCCGGCAAGACCCCAGCCGGACAGGGGAGACACGGTAAACCCATGGTCCATCAGCGCCGCGCTGACGGCAGCATCATCGCCGACGTGGACAGCGACGAAGTTCGTCTCGCTGGGGATCGGCTGCAGGCCGAGCGACCGCAGTTCGCGCGCGAACAGCCCCCGGCAGGCGGCAGCATGGGCACGGCTACGGGCGACGTGCTCCTCGTCCTCCAGGGCAGCCAGGCCGGCGGCTTGCGCCAGCGCATTGACGTTGAACGTCGGGCGCGCGCGCTCGAGGTAGCCGATCACCTCGGGATGCCCGAAAGCATAGCCGAGGCGCAGCCCCGCCAGGCCATAGATCTTGGCAAAGGTCCGCAGCAGGATCAGGTTGCGCCGCCCGCTGCGTAGCTCGGCGAGCAGATCCGGGTAGTCAGGGCGCTCGACAAACTCGATGTAGGCTTCGTCGACCACAATGAGTACGTGTTCGGGCACACGATCGAGCAGCCGTGCGACTTCGTCGGCGCCGTTGGTAGTGCCGGTCGGGTTGTTGGGGTTGCACAGGAACAGCAGCCGGGTACGTTCGGTCACGGCGTCGGCCATCGCATCCAGATCGTGCGTATAGTCGCGGAGCGGCACACGCACCGCCCGCGCGCCCATCTCGATCGTGCGCAGGTAATAGCTGATGAAGCTGCCCTGAGCCATGACCGCCTCGTCCCCCTCACGCAGGAACGCCAGGCAGAGCAGCAGGACCATCTCGTCGGAGCCATTGCTACAGATGATCATATCGGGATCGACGCCAAAGCGGGCGGCCAGGCCGGCCCGCAACGCCAGCGAGCCAGCGTCTGGATAACGATGGACCCCGGAGGCGGCAGCCTGGATCGCGGCCAGCGCGCGCGGTGAAGGACCGAGTGGATTCTCGTTTGAGGAGAGCTTGACAATCCCGCTGGGTTGCCGGCCGATCAGCTTCGGCGGCTTATACGGCGGCAGGGTGGCGATATACTCTTTAAACTGCATGCCTTGCTCCTCGCATGGCACCACGAACCAGGCAACACGTACCTGGATCGCTTCCGCTTCGATTGCGTGTATCTCGAAAGGGATCCAGTGTGCTGGATAGGCCCTACTTGGGGCGATAGCCAGGGACATACCTTCGCCACTCGTCGCTCTCGTCCTGGCGCAGACTTCGCCCTGGCGCCCGAGCGGCGGGCCCGTCCTGAGCTGCGGCAGAAGACCCGGCGTGTTCCAGCGGCAGCGCGACATAAAACGTCGCGCCCTGCCCCTCACGGCTCTCGGCCCAGATCGCACCGCCGTGCCGCATGATAAACTCGCGGCTCAGGTAGAGCCCCAGGCCGAGGCCCTCGCCGCGGCGCTCGCGGCCGCGCGCATAGCGCTTGAAGAGCCGCCCCCACTGCTCCTCGGAGATGCCGGCGCCCTGGTCTTCGACCGAGATGACCGCCAGGAGCTCCTGGTCGTCCGGTTGCTCCTGGCGCACCCCGCTGCGGGTGGCGCGGGCATCGACAAACGCCGGGTGGAGCGCCGCGAGCTGATCGGCATGGTGCGTATCAAGGCCGACGCAGACAGTGGTGGCCGGCGGACTATAGCGGATGGCGTTGTTGATCAGGTTGGTGAGCACCTGGCGAATACGTAGCGGATCACAGATCACCAGCAACTCCTGGACGGCGCTCTCCAAGACCAGTTCGCGGTCGCCAGCCACCGGGCGCTGTTGCTCGATCACCTGTTGGATCAGCGACACCAGATTGGTACGCTGCAGCTGCAGGCTGATCTGGTCGGCATCGAGGCGCGAAACATCCAGGATATTATCGACCATGCGCAGCATATGGGTCACCTGCTGTGCCAGAATGGTCAGCCCACGCAACTCGGGCGAGTCCTCGTCGCTGCGGCGCTGCTCACGCCGCACCAGCAGGTCGGTGTAACCGCGCACCGCGGCGAGCGGGCTGCGCAGCTCGTGGGCCGCGACGGCCAGAAAATCGTCCTTGGCGCGCTCGAGCTTCTGGCTGGTGGTGACATCGCGGAAGATCACCACGGCGCCCTCGACGTTGCCCTCGTCGTTGTACACCGGCGCGCCGCTGAAGCTCATCACCGTATCCTGGCCGCTGGCGCCGCGCAGCAGGACGCGATAATCGTGGAACACCTCGCCAGAGAGCGCCCGCGCCAGCGGCAGACGCTCGACCGGCAGCGCCTCGCCTTCCATATCGCGAATCGCGTAGAAGTCGGGCATCTCGCTGAGCGGCTGTTGATAAGGGATGCTTTCGAGCGAGAGCAGCTCGCGCGCCGTTTCATTCGCCAGCACCAGCCGCCCCTGTCCATCGCAGAGCACCACCCCCTCGGCAATGCTTTCGATCACCGCCCGCAGCTTGCGTCGCTCGATCTGGCTGTCCTGATAGAGCTTGACGTTGGCGATCGCGAACCCGATCAGGCTGCCCATGGTCATGAGCGCCTGCACATCCACCCGCTCGTAGAGCAGCGCATCGCCATAGAGGCCAACCACGCCAACGACCGTTCCGCCAGCGAGCAGCGGGACATACACACAACTGCTGAATCCAGCGTCCAGCAACAGTTCCTCGCCGCTCTCGGCGATCAGGGGGCGGCGGATCGGCTGGCCGTAGCGCACTGCTTCTTCGCACGGCGCAGCGGCGACCGGAATCGCGTGCTGGTAATCCACATAGCTGGCCGGCAGCCCGCGCTGGGCGCCGATCGAGAGGAGCGCGCGGGCCGGATCGAGCACGAACAACGCGCCGGCCGAGATCTTCACGACGCTGAGGATTACGTCGAGCACATTACTCATGAGCTCGTCCAGATCGGCGGCCGTGCTTACCACCGTGCCGATCGCGCCGAACGCCTCCAGGCGGCGCTGGTGGGCCTGCATCTGGGCGTGGAGCTGAGCGTTTTTGATCGCGCCCGCCGCCAGGTTGCCGAAGGTCTGCAAGACCTGCAGATCCTGGCGGCGCAGCGTCGGGCGCCCGCCCAGGTTGAGCAATTCGAGCACACCGATGATCTCGGTGCCGATGCGCAGCGGCAACAGCACAGCCATCAATTCACGCGGCAGGCTATCGAGGATGTGACGCAGGTCGGCCTGATTGCGCTGGCTGACGTGGCCAGCCATTTCGCGGTAGCGCCCACGCGTCTCGATCAGCAGCGGCTCGCCGCGCTGAAAAGCTGCCCCGGGCAACCCTTCGCCTGGCCGCAACCGCAGCCGCAGCAACGCCTCACACGCCGGGCCGGACTCGATCCCGTGCAGCGAGGCCACCCGCAATGCACTCTGCTGACGGTCGTAGAGCCAGAGCAGGCCAGCCTGAACCGCAGGCACCACCTCGACCACCCGTTGTGCCAGGGTGGACAGGAGTTCGTCTGGGTCAAGCACCGAGACCAGGTAGGTCGATACCTTCAGCAGATTGTTGAGCACCTGGCTCCGCCGCTCGGCCTCATCGGCGAGCGCCGGCTCCAGGGCGTTGTGCGCCTGCGACGGTGTGTCGATGCTCATTCCCTTGCTCGGGGTTGATCGCAGCAGGTCTGCCAAATAAACGATGCGTAGGCACTTTGATTATAGCATGGCGCGCGCGTATGTGAAAGCACCCCCAACGCTGCTTCAGGGCCAGTCCGGCGGGACAGAGCAGCGGGCAGCCCCGGCCAGGCGACCGACCGATCAATACAATTTCCCCTCGCGCTTCGCCCCCGTGTAGTCGATATACACCACCTTGGTCTCGGTATAGAAATCGAACACCTCGGTGCCTTGCTCGCGCGGGCCGACGCCGGTGGCCTTCATGCCGCCGAATGGGAGCTGCGCCTCGCCGCCCAGGGTCGGTGAGTTGACGTGGGCCATGCCGGTCTCGATCTCGTCGATGTAGCGGAACATCCGCAGCGCGTCGCGGGTATAGATGCTGGAGGTCAGGCCGAACTCGGAGGCATTGGCAGCGGCCATGGCTTCCTCGAAGTTCTCGACACGGATGACCGACAGCACCGGGCCGAAGATCTCCTCCTGTGCGATCCGCATGTCGGGCCGCACCCGGTCGAACACCGTGGGTTGCACGAAGAAGCCCCTGGCGAGCGCGCCCTCGGTCGCCCGCTCGCCGCCGCACAACAATTCGGCGCCCTCAGCCTTGCCGATCGCGATGTACTCCAGCACCTTCTGCATCTGGCTCTCGTCCACGCTCGGCCCCATCTCCACGCCCTCGTCGAGGCCGTTGCCCAGGCGCAGCTTGCAGGCAGTGGTGACCAGTTTCTCCAGGAACGCGTCGGCGACCGGGTGCACCAGGATCACGCGGCTGGTCGCGGTGCAGCGCTGGCCGGTCGAGCCGAATGCACCGGCTGCTACCCCGGCCACCGCCAGGTCGATATCAGCGTCCTCTAACACGATCACCGGGTTCTTGCCACCCATCTCGCATTGGGCCCGAATCCCACGCGCGGCAGCGCGCTGGTAGACGCTGCGCCCGATCTCGGTCGAACCGGTGAACGAGACCGCCCTGGTCGCCGGGTGGTCGATCAGCGCCGCGCCGACCTCGCCGCCGCTGCCATAGACCATGTTGAGCACGCCCGGCGGAACGCCGGCGTCTGCGAAGCACTGCACCACCAGCGCAGATGTCTCGGGCGTGAGCGTCGCCGGCTTGAGGACCACGGTGTTGCCGGCCACCAGCGCCGGAGCGATCTTCCAGGCCGGGATCGCGACCGGAAAGTTCCAGGGGGTGATCAGCGCTGCGACGCCGAGCGGCTGCCGGATCGTATAGCCGAAGTTGTCGGCCAGTTCGAGCGGAATGGTTTCACCGTTGAGCCGCCGGCCATGCGCGCCGCAGAACTCGATGATGTTGATCGTGCGCTGCAGCTCGCCGAGCGATTCGGAGAGGATCTTGCCCTCTTCGCGCGTCAGCGCGCGTGCGATCTCCATTTTGCGCTCGGCCATGATCTGGGCCGCCTTGCTGACGATCGCGCCACGCCTGGGCGCCGGAACCTTGCGCCATTCATGGAAGGCACGCGCCGCCACCTCAACTGCGGCGATCGCCTCCTCGTGCGTCGAGAGCGGCACTTCACCCAGCACGTCATCGATGTTGGCCGGGTTGATGTTCGGTATGCGCTTCCGCGAGCTCGAGGTGACCCATTCACCGCCGATAAAGTTCTGATAGACCTTCATGCTGCTCCCCTCCTTATATTGAACCGCAGAGACGCAGAGGAACCGACCGCCATGTCGCTGCGTCGTTGTGCCAACACGACGTGCTACATAGTGGCTTGGTGCAGGCTATCGCCCATCCGATCCGTGGTGCTGTCACCCCTTCGCTTCGCTCCGGACAAGCTCTGAGTGGAGCCGTAGGCCCCGCGAAGGGTCCTGGGCGTGAGCATATGTCGAGATTCTTCGCTGCCCCTTCCTTACGTTACGGTCCAGCGGTCCGCCGCGCCTGCGCTCGGCGCAGGCTTCGCTGCCCCTTCGTTGCCCCTTGGTTGCCCTTCGTTGCCCCTTCGCTGCTCCTTCGCTGTCCCTTCGCTCCCCCTTCGCTCCCCCTTCGCTCCCCCTTCGCTCCGCTCAGGGCAGGGCTCAGGGCTGCGGCGCAGGGCTGCGGCGCAGGGCACAGCGCAGGGCACAGCGCAGGGCACAGCGCAGGGCACGGCGCAGGACGCCCGCAGGAGGCGTCGGGCTCCGCCCCCCAGCCCGAACCGGGACGCGGGCGCAGGGTCAGGGCACGGCGCAGACGTGCCCAGAGCGGAGCGAAGAGCTCAACATGACAAGGCTCGTTGTCATACGAGTACCCGACGGCATACGTTCGCCACTGGTTGCACGCGGGATCATAAGGACATGGTCATCAGCCGCCGGGCATGCGGGTGACCATTACCCGATTTCATAATGAAGCCTCATCTGCCCGCCAGGAAGCCATGCGCGACGCGCACCGACGTACGCTTGAGCGTATTAGTGCGATTCGGCAGCCGCCTCGCGTTGATAGGTAGCTTCTGCATGCTCCAGGAGCATCAGCAGCCCGGCTTTCGCGATATCGAGGCGCGCGTGCTCGACGGCGCCGATCTGGCCGAAGCCACGCTTCACGGCTTCCAGGCGCCAGCCGACATCGGGGAGCAGCGCGTGGACGAGCGTGATGTTCTGTTTATCCAGCTCATCGCTGAGTTGCTTCAGCAGCGCGATCTCCTCTTTGGTCGGCATACGAACTCCTCTTTATGTTGGGGCTCCGGACCCGTAGGGGCGCAGCCCCGGCGCGAAGCGAGGGCTCAGGGTCCTCGGGCAAGGCGCAGACCTGCCATGTGCCATCCACGTCCCCTTCGCTACCCCTTTGCCTGCGGCTCAGGGCATGGTTCAGAATACCCTCTGTGGAGGGATGACCGCATCCGGATCGACGGTAGCCTGTCTAGGTCGCCTAACCAGTGCTGGGGTAGCGATATTGTACACCTATTCGCTTACCGCCGCATCCGTGATCTCCAGCCCGCGGTCAATGATCGCCAGCCCTTCACGCAACTGCTCCTCGGTGATACATAGCGGCGGGTTGATGAAGAAGGTGTTCCAGCGCACGAAGGTGAACAACCCGTTCTCGCGGAAGAACGCGTTGAGCTGCGGGATCGGCCCAAGCTCGTCCGGCTTGGGGTTGAACGGCACCAGCGGTTCGCGGGTCGTGCGGTTTTTCACCAGCTCCACGAGGCTGAACAAACCGATCGCGCGCACATCGCCCACTGAAGGGTGCCGCTCCTTGAGCCGGTTCAGTTCGGCCTGGAGCACCGCGCCCAGGGTCCTGGCGTTCTCGATCAGGCGATCCTGGCGATAGATGTTGATGCAGGCGATCGCTGCTGCACAGCCGACCGGGTGCGAGTTGTAGGTCAGGCCGGCGTACAGCGTTCGGTCCTCGAAGAACTCGGCGATCGTGTCGGTGACCACAGTGGCGCCGAGCGGCACATAGGCCGAGGTCAGGCCCTTAGCCATAGTCATGATGTCGGGCGTGATGCCCCAATGATCGACGGCGAACCATTCGCCGGTGCGCCCGAAGCCGCTCATGATCTCGTCGCAGATCAGCAGGATACCGTACTTCGTGCATAGCTCGCGCAGACCCTGCATATAGCCATCGGGCGGGATGATCAGCCCGTTGGTGCCGACGACCGACTCGACGATCACGGCGGCGATCGTATGGGGGCCCTCGAAGGTGATGATGTCCTCGATGTGGTTGAGGCAATCGAGCGTGCAGGCAGACCGGTCGCTGCACCAGCGACAACGGTAGCGATACGGGTCCATCGCCCGCACCACGCCGGGGATACCCGGCTCGGCAGCCCAGCGACGGGGGTCGCCAGTGAGCGTCACGGCCCCGGCGGTCGCACCGTGGTACGAGCGGTAGCGCGCGATGATTTTGTGTCGCCCGGTAACCCAGCGCGCGATCTTGATCGCGTTCTCGTTGGCTTCGGCGCCGCCGTTGGTGAAAAAGGCCTTGGACAGATTGCCGGGCGTGATCTCCTGCAGCAGCCGCCCCAGCTCGGCGCGCGCTGCCGTCGTCGCCGCCGTCGGCGCGACATAGGCCACCTGGTCGAGCTGAGCCTTGATCGCGTTGATCACGCGCTCGTCGCCGTGGCCGATGTTGACGCACATGAGCTGCGAGTTGAAGTCGATGTAGCGCTTGCCGTCCACATCCCAGAAGTAGATCCCCTTGGCGCGGTCGATCACCAGCGGCTTCATCGCGCTCTGGGCAGTCCACTCATAGAGCGTGGTCGCGTGCGAAAGATCGACAATCTCCTGGCGAGATAGATCTTTCATGCTCATTGAGAGGCCTCCGTTCCAAACCATGATCATACGCATGATGCCTGATGCGTAAACCTGTAACTTTTACAGGAAGAAGCGGCCTGGCGCGGCCCAAAAACCTGTTTCCTCACCACAGAGACGCAGAAGCGCAGAGTGGTCTATTCTCGCACGCTCTGCGTCTCTGCGTCTCTGTGGTGCACCTATACTTTACGGGTCAGGAAGTGATGATAGTCGTCCCCGACGGCCTCCTCCACAATAGCGAACTGCGCCGCCGCCACCCATGCCCGCACCTGCTCGATCGCGGGATAATAGTGATAACCGTCCTCGTGCGCCCGCTCGCCCTCAACGACCGGCAACCCCAGCCGCCTGGCACGTTCGAAGGACTCGCGGAGCGCCTCCGGCTCGATCAGTTCGACGGTGAAGTAGAGCAGGCCATGCGGCTTGAGCGCGCGGTAGAAGTTGTTCAGGACCAGCGGCCAGTCTTCCGGAAATACATTCTCCATCGCGTCGATGCAGATCGCACCCGCGAACGCCTCGACAAAGCGCATCTCCTGCAAGCCAAGCTTCTCGACCGGTACGTCGGGGAACTTGGCCTTCGCCCGGTTCAGCATCTGCTGGGACTGGTCGATGCCATAGACCGCCCGCCCGCTCGCCAGGATGGCCGGCCAGTATTTCCCGGTACCGCAGGCGGCGTCGAGGATCGTGATTCCTGGCGGACAGAGCTCCAGGAAGCGATCGAGCATCATACGGTGTGAATCGTTGACGTAGCCGCCCCAGTGCTCGTCGTAGATCGGCGCCCAGAGCGTATCCATGCGCTCTTCGGCGCGGCGGCGTTTTTCTTTAAGGAAGGTTGCACGATCCATTCGGATGTGCCCGCCTCCTGGCTACTGTCCGAAGCGCCTGCGCTTGACGAACCTTCCAGCGCCCTGTTCGCCTTTCCACTCGCCGTCCTGCACCAGCACCCGCCCGCGTGCAAGCACGACCTGTGGCATGCCGGTCACCTGCATGCCCTCGTAGAGGTTGTAGTCGGTGCGCTGGTGGTGAGTCCGGGCGCTGATCGTGTGCTTCGCCTCGGGATCCCACACGACGACGTCGGCGTCGCTGCCCGGCGCGAGTGTACCCTTCTGGGGATACATGCCGAACAGCTTGGCCGGGTTGGTGCAGCACAGCTCGACCCAGCGGTTGATCGAGAAGCGCCCCTGGCGCACACCGTGGGTGTAGAGCACCATCATGCGGTCCTCGATCCCGGGGACGCCGTTGGGGATCTTGGCGAAGCTCTCACGCCCCAGCTCCTTGCCGGCCGGACGGCCTTCCTTGCCGCCCTCGAACCAGAACGGGCAATGGTCAGTCGAGACCACCTGGAGCGAGTTGTCGAACACGCCCTGCCAGAGCGCCTCCTGGTCGCTTGGCTCGCGGAACGGTGGCGAGCAGACCCATTTGGCGCCCTCGAAGCCGGGCCGCGCCAGGTCGTCCTTGGTGAAAAAGAAGTACTGTACGCAGGTTTCAGCATAGATCGGCTTGCTGCGCGCACGCGCCAGCCGCACCGCTTCCAGCGCGCCGGCGTTGGTCAGGTGGACGACGTAGAGCGGGCAGCCGGCCACCTCGGCCAGCCGGATGGCGCGGTAGGTCGCCTCGGCCTCCAGTTCGGGCGGGCGGGTCAGGGCGTGGTATTTCGGCTCCAGGTTGCCGGCCTCGATCGCCTCCTTGATCAGCACGTCGATCGCGTCGCCGTTTTCGGCATGGACACAGATCAGCAGCCCATGCGCGGCGGCCTGCTGCATGGCACGGAACAGGGTGGCATCGTCCACCTGCAGCACGCCCTTGTAGGCCATGAACAGCTTCAGGCTGGTCACGCCGTAGTCGGGGCAGTGACGGATCTCGTCCATCACGCTGTCGGGCAGATCGGTGATCGCGATATGGAAGCCGTAGTCGATCGCCGCCTTGCCCTCGGCACGCGCCAGCCACATGTCCAGCGTTTCGCGCAAGGTCGCGCCCTTGGGCTGGATCGCGAAGTCGATGTGGCAGGTCGTGCCGCCGAACGCCGCTGCACGATGGCCGGTGAAGAAGTCGTCGGACGAGACCGTGCCGCCGAAGGGCATGTCCAGGTGCGTGTGCACATCGATGCCGCCGGGGATGACGTACTTGCCGCGCGCGTCGATCGTCGTGTCGCCCGCCAACCCATGGCCGATCGTCAGGATCTTCTCGCCCTCGATCAGCACGTCGGCCTGATACGTGTCGCTGGCGGTGACGATCGTTCCGCCTTTGATCAGGGTTCGCATACGTGCCTCCTCTGCTTTGACAGGTCTTACGTGATCGGTGTGGTGTGCCTCTCCTCGCATTGCGGGGAAGGGGAGGAACAATATCGTGTGCAGCGAAGCGGCGCGCTGCACCAGCATCCTCCGATCCTCGCTCCCCGCCAGGGAGTGGAGAGGAGGAGCACCATCACGGATCCTGCATTTTGACACGCGTTCCGCGCTGGCACGCCGCCTGGGCACCTGCATTGGTCTCAGCAGCCGCGGGGTAGCCGCGAGCTTCAGCCCGTCGCTGCCAGCGCGGCCGCGGAACGCCTGGATTTTGAGTGGCGAGGTAATGCGGTAAGAAAGGCGTGCAGGAAGGTTGCCATCCTAACCACTCCGGGCTACGGAGAACCGGTTCGCACCCGCTGCCATATACCTCTTCGTACAGGCTATCATACATACGATCCGCCTTTTGTCATTCTGAGCACAGCGAAGAATCTCAGCATGTGCTCACGCCCGAGACCCTTCGCGGCGCCTGCGGCGCCGCTCAGAGCCCGTCCTGAGCGCAGCGAAGGAGTGACAGAAACACGGACCGAATGTGTACTTAGCCCTTCGAAACCCGGCCAGATCTCGTCCAGGAGTTCAGCCCAGGAGCTCGTGTGCGGCACGCTCGTACGCCTGCAGCGTCCGCTCATCCCAGAGCACAAAGCGCACCAGGTCGATCTCGGAGTGCTGCTCCAGGTATTCTTTGACCGTTCGAAGCGCGATCGGCGCGGCCTCGTCCACCGGGTAGCCGTAGGCACCGGTGCTGATCGCCGGGAAGGCGATCGTCCGGATCGCATGCTGCGAAGCGAGCTGCAGGCTGCTGCGATACGCGCTCGCCAGCAGTTCGGCCTCGTGCGGCTGGCCGTGGTACACCGGGCCGACCGCGTGGATCACGTATCTCGCCTTGAGGCGGTAGCCCTTCGTGATACGCGCCGCGCCGGTCGGGCAGCCGCCCAACGTCCGGCACTCGGCCAGCAACTCCGGCCCGGCCGCCCGGTGGATCGCGCCATCCACACCGCCGCCGCCCAGCAGCGAGGTGTTGGCCGCGTTCACGATCGCATCCACGTCCTGGTCGACGATGTTGCCCTGCACAAGCTCGATCGTCGATCGATTGACTTGGAAGCGCATCATCTTCTCCGCAATATTCAAATCCAGAATGCGGCATGCCGAATGCTGAATACGAACCGGAACGTGCACGTGCCCATTGTACACGCCTCGTGCAACACTGACTGATTAAGTATCTGGACAAAAGTTCTTTAACACCCTGATCGCAGCCCTTTC
>FLYN01002864.1_pt1 | contig 11921 bp, 11 predicted proteins | sample 1122621 | NCBI WGS metagenome assembly FLYN01 (sample SAMEA4346792, study PRJEB14843) | hot springs metagenome | biome: Terrestrial Biome; feature: Habitat; material: Sediment | place: India | collected 2012-06-12 | depth 1760 m
GCGAAGCCCTTTCCTCCCCCGAATTCGGGGGAGGCTGGGAGGGGGTTAATAGCCAACCGCCAACGGCCAATAGCCCTCATGCGCTACCTCACCCTCGACGAACTCATCTATATTAACGAGCAGCTTCCTGACCGGATTCACAAAATCCTGAAGGGCAAGCAGCGCGTGCGCGACATGGCGCTGCTGGAAGCCGCCGCCCTTCGTCCCTCGACCAGCGCCTTCGGCCAGGACGCTTACCCGACGCCGCAGGAGAAGGCCGCTGCGCTGCTCCACTCGCTGGCGCGCAACCATCCGTTCGCCGACGGCAACAAGCGGACGGCCACGATAGCGGTCATCTTCATGCTTGAAGTCAACGGTCTGCGTGTGACCTGGAAGCCTGGAGAAGCGCTGTCTCAAATCATTGCAATGGCCGAAGGCCGGCTCAGCGTGCAGGACTTTGCCGCCTGGCTGCCCACCGAGCCTTGCCCCCCGTCGCCAGAGCCGGACGCTGGATCAGACGCCAGGACGATTGCGCGCATTATGGATGAACACCGCTGGCTGCTGGAGGAACTGGCTGCAAGGTAAATGGTGTTGGAAAAACACATTAAGGGTATTGTTGCCCAAGTGAGGCAAAACTCTTATGGTGGTAAGTGACTGTACTGGGAAGTCCAACGTAGTGCCTTTATGGTTTAGGCTCAGTCGCTTTCAGTCCCTTTAGCGGACTTGGTTTTTTGGCAGCCGGACGTTTTAACGTCTGGCGGTATAGATGAGGTCATCATCGAAGAGGACACGACGCTAGATAAGCGCCTCGTAGACACCCTCATCCACAACGGCGGCATCCCCCGCGACAGGATCATCCTCGCCTATAAAGGCGAATCAGTCTCGAACGACGCCGCGTAGGAGCAATCTGCCAGATTGCCTCTGCCATATGCGTTTGCGTTGGCAGCGGTGTTTCGGTAAAAGTAGGGGGTGCTGATGGCGCTTCCGTCGGCGTCTCAGAGGGTGTAATGTCTTGCGAAAATATGGGGGGGCAGTATCAGAATAATTGTTATGAAGGCCAGAAGAATAAAGCGTTTTCGGTAAGGCAGTATAGACAAAAAGAAGTCCAAGACGTTGCTTCCCCCTTTGTTAGTCTATCTGCTTACACCGCCAATATATTCTCTTTTTCAATGATCGTCAATACAATCGTAGGGCAATCGTCGGAAAAGAAAACCCCCTCTCTATCGTCTGAAGAGGGGGCGTAGCGGCGAGGCAGCGCCTCACCCACCGTTAGGTAAACCTTACTCCTGCCCTAAATCCTCCTCAACGTAGTTGTTCTGGTTCACGTTGAGGTAGTCCGTCGTGGCGTCCTCGTGCCGCTCGAACACCAGCTCGCCGTTGGCCTCGTCAATCACTACCAGGTCGCCTGGCTGGTAATTGCCCTTGAGCAGCTGCACGCTCAGCGGGCTTTCTACGAACCGCTGCAAGTTGCGCCGCAGGGGTCGCGCCCCGAACTGCGGGTCGTAACCCTTCTCGGCCAGCCAGCGCCGCGCCGGTTCGGTCAAATGTACCTGGAGGCCGGCTTCCTTCAGCCGCTCGGCGATGCTGCGCATTTGCAGGTCAACAATCTGTTCGACCTGATCCAGCGACAGTGGCTCGAAGATGATGATCTCGTCAATGCGGTTGAGGAATTCAGGCCGGAACGTGTCGCGCAGCGCCTTCTCGATCTTCTGGTGATCGGTCACCGCCTGCTCGTCGCCGGGCCGCACGAAGCCCAACGCCCCGCCGCGCCGCGCAAACTCCGTGCCCAGGTTGCTGGTCATGATGATGACCGTGTTGCGGAAGTCCACAACCCGCCCCTGCCCGTCCGTCAGGCGGCCATCTTCCAGGATTTGCAGCAGCGCGTTCCATACGTCCGGGTGCGCCTTTTCGATCTCGTCGAACAGAATCACGCGGTACGGGCGGCGGCGCACGGCCTCGGTTAGCTGCCCGCCTTCCTCGTAGCCGACGTAGCCGGGCGGCGCGCCGAACAGCCGGCTGACCGTGTGCTGCTCACGGTACTCGCTCATGTCCACCCGCAGCAGCGCGTCTTCGTCGTCGAACATGAACTCGGCCAGCGCCTTTGCCAGTTCGGTCTTGCCCACCCCGCTCGACCCCAGGAACAGGAACGAGGCAATCGGGCGCTTGGGGTCTTTCAGGCCGCTGCGCGCCCGGCGAATGGCGTCCGCAATCGCCGCCACCGGCGCGTTCTGGCCGATGATGCGCTCGTGAAGCGCCTCCTCCATGCGCAGCAGCTTCTCGCTCTCGGTTTCGAGCATCTGGTTGACCGGGATGCCCGTCCACTGCGCCACGACGGTGGCAATGTCGTCGGCGTCCACCACTTCGTCCAGCGCGTTCTCCTGCTCCCAGGCCATTCGCTCGCGCTCGAACTCCTCTTCCAGCTGCAGCCGCGCCATCTTGTATTCCGCCGCCCGCTCGTACTCCCGCGCCATGCCGGCGGCTTCCTCGTCGGCGGCCATCCGGTCAATGTGATCTTTCATCTGCTTCAGGTGCGGCGGCATGGAATACAGCGCCACGCGCAGCTTGGCCGCTGCCTCGTCCAGCAGGTCAATCGCCTTGTCCGGCAGATGCCGGTCCGTGATGTAGCGCGCCGACAGCCGCGCCGCCGCTTCAATCGCCTCGTCGGAGATGCTGACCTTGTGGTGCGCTTCATAACGGTCGCGCAGCCCGTACAGCATCTCAATCGTGTCCTCGATGCTCGGCTCTTCCACGTACACCGGGGCAAAGCGCCGGTCCAGCGCGCTGTCCTTCTCGATGTACTGCCGGTACTCGTCCAGCGTGGTCGCGCCGATGGTTTGCAGCTCGCCGCGCGCCAGCGCCGGCTTCATCATGTTGCCCGCGTCCAGCGCGCCCTGCGCCGCGCCCGCGCCGACGACCTGGTGCAGCTCGTCAATGAACAGGATGATCTCGCCCTCGGCGCGCTGTATCTCCTCGATAGCCGCTTTCAGCCGCTCCTCGAACTCGCCGCGAAACCGGCTGCCCGCCAGCATCGCCGCCAGGTCGAGCGCCACCACCCGCTTGTCCTGCAAAATTTCCGGCACGTCGTGGTTCACGATTTTCTGCGCCAGCCCCTCGACAATGGCCGTCTTGCCGACGCCTGCCTCGCCGATCAGCACCGGGTTGTTCTTGGTGCGGCGGCTGAGAATCTGAATCACGCGCATGATTTCGTTGTCGCGCCCGATGACCGGGTCAAGCTTGCCCTCCATCGCCATGCGCGTCAGGTCGCGGCTGTACTTCTCCAGCGTGCGGTAGCGGCTCTCCGCCTGCGGGTCGGTCACACGCTGGCCGCCGCGCACATCTTTGATCGCGTCGTACACACGGTCACGGGTAATGCCAGCATCGGCCAGAATCTTGGCGACTGCCGTGTTCCGCTCGCTGAGAATCGCCAGGAAAATGTGCTCGGTTGAAATGTACTCGTCACGGAGACGATTGGCTTCTTCGTTGGCCAGGTCAATAATCCGCTTCACGCGCGGCGTGATAAAGACCTGGTTGGTGCCCTGCCCGTAAATCGCCGCCTTTGGGCTGGCACGCAGGATTTCGTCCAGGCGGGCGCGCATCGCGTTCACATCCACGTTCATCTTTTCCAGAATCTGTGGGATGACCCCGTCGGCCTGCTCCAGCAGCGCCAGCAGGATATGCTCGGTGTCCACCTGGTTATGGCCGTAGCGTTGCAGGATTTCATAGGCTCGCGCGGCGGCGTCCTGCGCCCGCTCGGTAAAACGCTCGAATCGCATCATGGTCTTCTTGTCCTTGCTACGTTGACGCGCCCATCAGGACGCGCACGACAACAGCTTTATTGTACTCGATATTTGGTTACGAACCGCTAAATTCTCGGTGAGAAAGCAAAAGATTCGCTGAGGATTAGACGTGTTGTGCAGAGAGAAATTTTACGTTCGAACTGTAAGAAATGTATAAGATGATGCTGAGGGGTGAGGAAGAAACCGGCTAAGCCTATTCCTCGCTCGCCTTCTGGCTGCGTAGACGAGAGAGAAGGTCGTTCAACAGTCCTCAGCCCAGGCCGCGCACTGTTCCATCGTGGCCGAATCTGCGGGTAGAAAATACATCATCCGAAACCGCCGATCTTGCACGAACGACTCCGACGTCAGCCAGAATTTGAGCACTCCGGCATCCGGCAGCTTGAACTCAATCGGCGTCAATGGACGTGCCGCCGTCGGGTACACCCGCTCTGGCGCCCCCGAATCCCAATATCGTCGCAGGTTAGGAATCGCCTCAATCATCTCACGGATTAAATTCGTATACCATGCCTCCCCCTGAAACATCTGCGTCTGGTAGCGCAGCGCCCGAATCGACGCCGGGTAAAATTCGTCAGGGTTATGAATAAGCTGCGCCACCCCATAACGAGGGTCGAATAACACCTTAATCATGGACACGCGGGCTAACTTTCCCGCTACGTCGGTATTGAACAGCCGGGGCACAAATCGGTTCCAGGCCAATAAGCGATGGCCGCAGTCCAACAGATACGCCGGAAAGTTCACGTCATGCAGCTCCGACTGGCACACCTCCACCGCCCACGCGATTTCTGCCTCCGTTGGCAACGGCGCATCCACCACATATCCGAACATCTCCAGCACGTCTCGCCGTTCGGAATAGCGCGCCCCCAACGCCGCCAGAATGCGCTCGAGCGTCTCCCGTTCCGGACGCTGCACCTTGCCCGACTCGACCCGCTGCAAGTAACCGCTGCCCAGACTCGCGTCCAGTTCCACATCCAACTGGGTTTTGCCAGCTTCTTCTCTGAGCATTCGTAAGCGGATGCCGCCCGGTGTGCCTGCGCGGTTCATATCAATTCGACTCTGGAGTCAATGACATCGGCGATGCAGCATTTTAGAATGGAATCAGACTACATTTCAACGGAAAGCAAACTGTGATGATCTCCATTCTTTCTGCGGACACGGACGAGTTAATCGAACAGATCATCGCATTGTCTCAAGAATATGTTGGCTGGATGATAACCGCCATTCAGGAACATTACCCCGAACTCGACATCACCGAATTCACTGCTGAACATGGGTATGACGACGTTCGAAAGAAGTACCCTGGCGAGCATCTACCCCCGTATGGCCGTCTATTCTTGGCATTACACCGAGAGGAGGTGGGCGGCTGCGTCGCGCTGGGCAAGCTGTCGGATTCCATCTGTGAGATGAGAACCCTGTATGTTCGACCCGCATTTCGTGGAATGGGTCTGGGGAAAAAACTCGTGGACACTGTACTCCATGAGGCGCGTGAAATCGGTTATAGCCAGATGCGTCTGGATACCCTTTCGTTTATGGACAGCGCCTTGAAGCTCTATCGCTCGCTCGGATTTAAGGATATTGAGCCATATCGAAACATCTCGGATCCCTTAAAACAATACATCTGTTTTCTAGAAATTGACCTATGCAAGTAAGAGCACGACAATCCTGTAGGGGCGGGCCGCCGTGTCCGCCCGAACATGAGACACACGGGTACGCTTGTATTGCAAAGGTTAACCCGATGGACGAGATTGAAATTACTGGCTATACGCCCGGCGCAATTGGCCGCGTGACCGAATTACACGGAACATACTACGCGAAGCATTGGGGCCTCGGACTCTATTTTGAGGCAAAAGTCGCTACCGAATTAGCGGCCTTTCTCAGCCGTTTTGACCACGCACATGACGGCGCCTGGATTGCCCACGCCAACGGTGAAATTGTCGGCTCGATTTTCATTGATGGAAGCGATGCGGAAGGCGCGCGGCTGCGCTGGTTCATCATCGCCGAGGCGTATCAAGGTCGTGGTCTGGGCAACCGCTTGATGGAGGAGGCGGTTTCATTTTGCAAGAGCAAGGGATTTAGCAGGGTCTATTTGACCACGTTTGCCGGCCTTGACACTGCCCGCCACCTGTATGAGAAATTCGGCTTTCGACTGTGCGCGGAAGAAGATGGTAGCCACCTGACGGGCAAATCGTCGCTCATTGAACAGCGATTTGAGCTTATTCAGAATTGAGCGGAATGAAATTGGATTGGCGTGCGTTCAGGCGAGGCTTCAGAGCGGCTATCCCACTGTGGCTGGCAGCCGCCTCGGTCGCGCTCGCTTACGTGATCGCCGCCCGCGAAGCCGGTCTGAGCGTGTTGGAAATTCAACTGATGAGCCTGACCGTTTATTCGGCCTCCGCGCAAATCGCTGCGCTTCAACTGCTGGCTGCTGGTGCGCCAGCGCTCACCATTCTGGTAACAGCGGGGGTCATGCATCTTCACTTTCTCCTTTACGGCGTGTCGCTGGCGCGGCGTATGGAGCTTTCACGGCTTGAGCGTATGGTTTCTGCCTATATGTTGACCGATGGCGCTTACGTCGTCACCCTTGCAGGTGGAAACGAGTCCAGCTTCTCCTTTCTTTTTGGCGCGGGGCTGAGCCTGTTCCTTGCCTGGAACGGGTTAACCATGCTCGGCGTACTGCTTGGCAACCTGATCGTTATTCCCGCCTCGGTGCAATTAGATTTTGCGGCTCCGCTCACCTTTTTTGTTTTGCTGGTCGCAACCGTCAAAACGTGGCCGGGTTGTGGCGTGGCCGTGTTTTCAGCCGCCGCCGCCGTGTTGTGCCATTGGATGCAGTTTGGCAGCGCCACCGTCCTTATCGTCGGCGTTGCCGGAGCGCTGGTTGGTGCGCTGCCATCACAGAATCAGAACGTATCATGAAGGCTTTATCCTTGCTCCCCGGTTTGGCGCTGGTCGTCTACCTCTGTCGTTGGAGCGGTTTTGAATTGCAGGCTGTCAGGGAATCGTTGTTCTGGGAGCGGTTTCTTCGCTTTGCGCCTATCTCCATCATGACCGCGCTGGTCGTGTCATCCCTCTACCAGGAAACCGGCCTGGTAGGGAACAGAGTCGTAGCGCTGGCGCTTGCTGGTATGGTTGTCTGGCGCACCCGAAAGATGGGCTTGAGCATTGTAGCTGGCTTTGTGGTTTTATGGTTGTTGTCCCAAGTATGAAGTTGTCTCCTGAAGAACTGAACCCACTGGCATGACGACCTGTTTCCCGTTTGTAACGTCTGTAATCCTTTCGTAAGAACTTCGTCACCCTTTGGTCATAACTGCGCGTTACGCTGGGGCTGTCTGGCCGGACATGTTATCCGAACCGGACAAGGTGCTGATGGTCATTTGTAATTGAATACGGCAAACCTCGCGCGTATTCCACCCCTCTCCCTGAGGGCTGAGGGGCCGGCGCGTGAGGGTTTACCCCACAAGATAACGACCATCAGCCCCTTGTTCGACGATTGCCCAAAAGGATTTTTGCCATGCGTAACGCACGTATATTGGTGCTGGCGCTCGTCTGTACCCTGCTCATCGCCGCCCAGGAGGACATGACGCACGTCTGCGACTCGACCACCATCCTGCTCCTGTACATCGCCGAACACGAATTCGGCTACACCCCGATGATGGACTTGAGCACATTCGACCTCGGCCAGTACCAGCCGCTCTTCGACATGCAGATGGCGATGGTCGAATCCGGCGAGGCTGAGATGATGTCAGAAGAAGAAGCGGCGGAGGTGGTGGCAACCCAGGAAGCCGTGATGGAGGAGATGGCGCCGATGGAAGGCATGACCATGCTCGCCCCGGCCACCATCCCTGACGAAGACCCGGCCTGTACCGAACTGCGAACCAGCGTGGAGAACTTCCTCTACGGTCACTTCTCGATGGAGATGATGGCGATGGAGGAAGGCGGGTAGGGGCGATCTGTCAGGTCGCCCTTTTACGTTCACAGGCTGTGGGGACGCCATGGCGCTGCGCCCCTCTGAAGTTTGGCACTTTGAATGGGAGATCAGAAGTGCTCCATTGAAGGCGTTGCGCGGCATAATCTGGAGACGTTCAAGAAGCAGCTGGCGGCGCTGGAAAAGAAGGCGGCTGAGGAGCAGTTCATCCTCACCGAAGCCCAGATTGCCGCTCTGGAGCGCAGTAAGCAGGAGAAGGAGACGCAGGGCGAGATCGAAACCGAGCATCCGGGCTATCTGAGGGCGCAGGACACCTACACCAAAGTGGCCTTCGTCAAGCTGTATGACCGCAAGACTGCGCTGGTGGCGGCAGACTTGCTCAATGACCAGGTGTTACCCTGGTTCGAGCAGCAGGAAAGGTCGCTGCTGCGTATCCTGACGGATCGGGGGACGGAATACTGCGGCTCACTGCAACATCACGAGTACCAGTTGTACCTGGCGGTGGAGAACATTAACCACCGCCGGACGAAAGCGCGCCACCCTCAGACCAATGGCATCTGCGAACGCTTCCACCGCGCCATGCAGGACGAGTTTTATGCCGTTGCCTTTCGCAAGAAGGTTTACACCACCCTGGAGGAACTGCAAGCGGATGTAGACGAGTGGCTGGAGCAGTATAATCGGGAGCGGACGCACAGTGGCAAGTATTGTTTCGGGCGGACACCGTTACAGACGTTCCGTGAAACCAAGCACTTGGCGCAGGCCAAGATGTTGGATACGCTCATGCAGCGAGAAGAGGAGAAGTCAACTATTCCTGACAGCCGTGTAGAGATATTCGCCGGATAAATCACTTGTGTCAGATGAAATCTTGTCTATTACAAATAAACACGCTACGCCACACGTCGTACATTCTTCATTCTCTGTGGTCTCTAAGAAATCACTTTCCTTCGATGCGTGTCTGTTCACGGCGCCGCACCTTATTGACACTATTCAGCAAATGCCATTAATGCCACGTCCCAGCAATATAGAGGTACAATACAGTTGTTGCACTCGGTTGTTGGTTGCATCATGGCAGAAATTGTCCTCTCCCCCCAGGAAATTACCTTACTTCTTATCATCGGCGCTGCTTTAGCACTTATCGTCTCCAATCGTCTTCGCCCGGACATTGTGGCGCTGCTCGTGCTGCTCATCCTCCCTGTGACCAAGTTGGTTTCCTATGCCGAAGCCACATCCGGTCTGAGCCGCTCTATTGTCTTTACCCTCATTGGTCTGTTTATCATTACCTACGGGCTGGAAAATACCGGCGTCGTTCAAGCGATTGCCAATCACATCCGCAGGATCGGCGGGGGGTCAGAAGCGCGGCTCGTGTTTCTATTTATGGCTGCCGGGGCGCTTCTCTCCCTCGTCATGAACAACATCGCCGCTGGTGCGGTCTTACTTCCCGCTGCTAGCCAGGTTGGGCGTGACGCAAACGTGCGTCTCTCGAAACTTCTCATTCCTCTGTCGTTTGGGACGCTCGTTGGGGGCATGGCAACCTACTTCACTACCGCCAATATCATCTTAAGCGGCATTCTGCAAGAACAGGGGCAGCATAGCCTCAATATGGCCGATTTTTTGCTGACAGGTGGCCTTATCGTGCTCGCCGCACTGGTCTACATGCTCCTCATTGGGCGGCGACTGCTGCCTAACCGGGAGAGCGTCGGCCAAAACGTCAGCCCGCGTAGCCTCTCCCAAACACTGTATGACACCTATCACCTGGATGAACGCTTGTGGGAAGTGCGTGTTCCGCCTGCGTCACGGCTTGTCAACTGCCCCATCAGTCACAGTCATATTGGCGAGGAGCTAGGAGTTGCCATTATCGCCATTTGGCGCGGCAACCGGGCTATTCTCGCTCCTAGCCCAACTGAGGTTATCCAGGCCAATGATTACCTGCTGCTGCTTGGCCGGAAAGAACGGATAGATCGGCTGGTAGATTGGGGGGTGTTAGTCGGGCGCGAAAACGGGCATCGTGCCAACAAACACGATTATGCCGTTGATCTGTCCGAGGTCGTTATCCCGCCCCACTCTAGTGTCATCGGTAAAACGCTCAAGAACATGCGCTTTCGCAACAAGTTCGGCATGACCACTGTTGCCCTCTGGCGCGAAGGACAAAGTTATCGCACGGATGTGGGCACAATGCCGCTCAAAGTTGGTGACGCGCTCCTGATGGTTGGGCCAGCCAGAAACATTCGCTCACTGTCTCATGAGCGGGATTTTATGGTGCTGCAAAGCAGCCACCTCTACCGTCCACCACTGTCGCAGTATGCACCCTGGGCGCTCCTTATTCTCGCTGTCGTGCTCGTGCTTTCGATCTCCGAGATCATCGCACTCCCCATCGTCATGTTTGGAGGGGCAATAGCGATGGTACTCACGGGTTGCGTCAACATGGATGAGGCATACCGGGCAGTCGAATGGCGGGTGATTTTCCTCATCGTGGGCATGCTGCCCATCAGTATTGCGATGGTCAACACCGGATTAACAAGCCATGTCGGACGGATCGTTACGGCAGCCATTCTCCCCTATGGCTCACTCGCCCTGATTACCGGGATGTTTCTCCTTACCATGCTGTTGACCCAACTCATCGGCGGACAAGTGACGGCACTCGTAATCGGGCCAGTGGCGATTACCTCTGCCCTGCAAACAGGCGTTAACCCGCAAGCGATGGCCGTTGCGGTAGCCATCGCCTGCTCAACGGCCTTTCTTACTCCCCTTGCTCATCCGGTCAATATCCTGATGATGGGACCTGGGGGCTACCGCTTCAGCGATTTTTTCAAAGTGGGAGTGGGTATGACCCTAGTTACGCTTGCTGGCGTGCTCCTGAGTGTTGTGGGGATTTGGGGTATTCACTAACGTCGCTGCGCTACGGACGACAACTCACTACAGGGTAAAACCCCCTTGCATCCAGTAATGCAAAATATAGGCGACACGTCGTACAATTCTCATTTTCTGGCGTCATTTTGAGGCTACGAGGAATTGTCTGAGAATTATAACTGGAATGACGAGGTGAAGAGTGGATTTGCTATGTCCTGTAGAAAATGCAGACCGGCTCGTTGATGTTCTTGTGCTATAGGCTCAAATTCAAACATATGCCACGAGCCTGTTTTCGACTCAACCGCTTCGTAAACATTATTTTGCACGATTTCCACGAAACCCTGTTGAATATAACAGGTATTGTCAAAATAACAGACCTTTTCAGTGAAGAAAAGAAGTCAGAAAAAACGAACGATTTTAATGAACTTTTCCAACGTTCAATAGCCAAATACCAAAGGTGGGTTGAATATAGATTGCTATTTCTAAAAACCAGCCTAATTTGACAGTTTGACGGATAGATTTATTTAACGTCAGTTATGGATAAGGTGGGACACCTTTCGCAGAAGGGGTATCCTTCTGGTTGCGAAAGCAGAAAGGAGTCCCAGCATGAGTTTAACGGAGCTATTGTGCGCTGTCGATGATTTCTGCCAGTAGGTGGAAGCGGGAATTTCCCCACCGGGTCAGCGACGGACGCTTCGTGCAACTGATGCCGCGCGTGCTGGCCGCCTATCTGTTGGCCTGCTTCGGACGCTGCACCGGCATCAGTTTCGTGGATGCCACGTCCATCGCCGTCTGCCACAACCGACGCATCCCTCAACATCGGGTATTTGCCGGGATCGCCCAGCGGGGTAAAAACTCGATGGGTTGGTTCTTTGGCTTCAAGTTGCATCTGATCGTCAATGACCGAGGTGAGTTGTTGGCGGCTCGGTTGACAGCGGGCAATGTCGATGATCGCGTGCCCGTTCCCCACCTGGTCAAACGCTTATGGGGCAAGTTGTTTGGCGACAAAGGCTATCTGTCCCAACCGCTCACCGCTCAGTTGCGTCAGCGTGGCATTCACCTCATCACCCACCTCAAGTCCAACATGAAAAACCGTTTGCTGCTGTTGTCGGACAAACTGCTTCTACGCCGCCGCTCGATCCTGGAAACCATCACTGACCAACTGAAGAACATTGCCCAGATTGAACACACCCGTCACCGTAGTTTGGCTAATTTGATGGTCAACCTGGTGGCAGGCCTGATTGCTTATTGCCATCAACCCAAGAAGCCTTAGCCCTTGACCTGCCTCAACTGGAAGTCCTTATCCCGAATTGAGGTTAAAGTTAGATGAGAGGTGGTCATAAATCGTTGCTGACCTTTATGACCCCTTTCCAACC
>FLYN01034702.1_pt2 | contig 11862 bp, 9 predicted proteins | sample 1122621 | NCBI WGS metagenome assembly FLYN01 (sample SAMEA4346792, study PRJEB14843) | hot springs metagenome | biome: Terrestrial Biome; feature: Habitat; material: Sediment | place: India | collected 2012-06-12 | depth 1760 m
TACTCGTCGGCGCGCGCGATGCGATCCCATTCCAGCGGCCCCTGGCGCGAGCCGAGGTAGCGGAACAGCAGCGCGAACGGTGAGCGATGGGTCTGTTGCTCCTGGCGGGCGAGCTCGTTCTGCAGCACGCGCAGGCTGGCGCCTTCGGCGTAGACCGGGATGCTGACCGCGAGCGCCACCGCGGCCACCAGCCCCACCAGCGCGCACAGCGCCAGCCCGACGTTCGCCCGCAACCGCTTGAGCGCCGCCGTCAACACCGACAGGATTGTGAGTAAGAAGTTCAACATCGTTTTGTGGTTTGCGCGACGCCTGGGGCGTTGCGAGATCTGACACTTCAAAACATACAACGCGCACCCCCAAACGTCCACCCCCGGCCTATGGGCCCACAACCACATCCCCTTCCTTCAGGCCCTCGACGATCTCGACCCGCTCCGCGGTCTCGATGCCGAGCTTGACCGTCACGCGGCGCTCGCGGTCGCCCGCGCGGACCACAACAAACCGGCGCCCTTCGAATGAGCGCACCGCCTCGGGCGGCAGCCAGAGCACGTTCTCCTTGCGCTGCAGCACGATCCGAATCTTAGCCACCGAACCGGGCGCGAGCGTTTGCCCCTTGGTATCGGTAATCTGGAAGCGCGTCGTGCGGTCCTGCTCCTGCACCGCACCGCTGCCACCGGCACCGTAGGGTGCCGGCAGGCGGCGAATGACCGCCGGCATCAGCACATCGGGGCGCGCCAGCAGGCTGACCTCGGCCGCCTGCCCTTCGGCCAGGCGGCGCAGCTGCGCGTCGGGAAGCTCGGCGGCGATCTCCAGGTGCGAGGGGTCGGCGATCTCGATGACCGGCTCGAACTCCTGCACCTCGTCGCCTTCGCCGATCGCCAGCGCCAGCACCTCGCCGTCCTGTGGCGCGACGATCCGGCCGTCCTCGACTTCTTTGCGCGCCTTGTCCACCGCGCGCTGCGCCGTCTCGACCGCCTTGATCTCGGTGTTGAACGTCTCCTGGCGCGCCTCCTCGAGATCGAGCTGGGCCTGCTTGACGGCGCGCTGCGCCTCGATCAGTGCGCGGTTGCCACTGCCCGTCAGCAACCGGTCCAGCTCGCGCTGCGCCTCCTCAACCGCCTCGTTGGCTTCGTCGTTCTGCACAATCTCCTGCTCGCGGGCTTTCTCGACCTCGCGCTGGCCCAGCGCCACCTCGCGCTCGGCGTCGTGCAGCGCGCGCTCGGCTTTGATCAACGCGTCCTTGAACTCCTGTTTCTCCTGCTCGGTCAGTTCGCGCGGCACCATGCGCTCGGGGTTGTTCGGGTCGGGGACCCGTTCGGTCGGGTGGGTGCCATAGCGCTCGACCCAGTCGTTCTCCCAATACGCCTTGCTATACGCCTTCTGGGCATCTTCGAGCGCACGGGCCTTGAGCTCGAGCGCGTACTCGGCGTTGGTCTTGGCCTCCGAGGCGCTGGTGCTGGTCTCCTTGGCCTGCTGGATCGCGTCCTCGAGCTTCTCCTGGGCCGCGCGGATCGGGTCGTCTTCGCCGCCGGGCAACAGGCGCCGCAGGTCCTCCTGGGCGTTCTCGAGCGCGATCTCCCGCTGCTCGATCGTCCTGGCCTGGCGCGTGCGCGCGCTCTCCAGGTCGCGCTGCGCCTGGACCAGGGCGTCCTCGGCCTGGCGCAGCGCCTCGATCTGCTCGTCCTGCTGCAGCTCGGCCAGTACATCGCCGGCCTTCACCAGATCACCGCGCTTGACCTTAACCGTCTCGACCCGACCGGAGCGATGGAAGGCGAGGCGCACCAGGTCGACCGGCGTGACGCGGCCGTTGAGCTCAAGCGGCTCCTCGATCGTGCCGCGCTGGACGATGTAGGTCGGGCGTTCGAGGGCCGGGTCGGGCGGCAGCGGGGTGGGCGTGGGCGGCTCCTGCTGGGCGGTTGCGGGCGCGCCGCAGGCAGCCAGCAGCGAGGCAAGCAGGAGGGGTAAAACAGCCAAACGCAGCAAGGTTCGGATCATCGTCGCACTACTCCGTGGCTCAAGCGGCACTATCATACTATACCTGTCGCAGGAACGCACGTCAGCACGTGGGGGCTGATCGTGCATGCTGCTGACGGCAGAGAGCCGCCTGATGTTCCCGGCCGGATGGCCAGCATGCTGTTGATCAGACGCATAATCAGCGGCGATCGTAACAGGTGGCAGGCACGGCCGACAGCGGAGTGCGGAGGCCGGATGATCAGGTCTCGGCGCGTTGGGCGCACTGCTCCCTATGCAGCGCGCCTGTGGGCGGACCTTCGGTTGCCGGCGCCATACGCGCGACGAGCCGAACGCTGCTCATCTTGCCCTCGGCGCCCCTAATGGGCTTCGGAGACGTAGCAGGCGGCAGCGACCGGCGAGAGGCAAAGCGGAGGAGCGCAGCCCACCGCCTAGACTTCGTCAGGGTACAGCGAGGTGCTGAGGTAGCGCTCGCCGTTGCTGGGCGCAACAAACACGATCAACTTGCCGGCATTCTCCGGCCGACGCGCGACCTGCAATGCCGCATGGGCGGCAGCGCCGGAGCTGATGCCCACCATCAGCCCTTCTTCTTTTGCCAGCCGGCGGGCCATCGCGAAGGCGTCCTCGTTCGACACGGCGATCACCTCGTCGATGATACTGGTATTGAGCACCTCGGGGATGAAGCCGGCGCCGATGCCCTGGATCTTGTGCGGGCCGGGCTTGCCCCCCGAGAGCACCGCGGAGGTTTGTGGCTCGACCGCGATCGCCTTGAAGCTGGGCTTGCGCGCCTTGATCACCTCCGCGACCCCGGTGATCGTCCCGCCGGTACCGACCCCGGCCACCAGGATATCGACCTGCCCGTCGGTATCGTTCCAGATCTCCTCGGCTGTCGTGCGGCGATGGATCTCGGGGTTGGCCGGGTTCTTGAATTGCTGGGGGATCCAGGCGTTGGGGATCTCGGCTGCCAGCTCCTCAGCCCTCTTGATCGCGCCGGTCATGCGCTCGGCGGCAGGCGTCAGCACCAGGTCGGCGCCGAAGCCGCGCAGCAATTTGCGCCGCTCGATGGTCATGTCATCCGGCATGGTCAGGATCACCCGATACCCCTTGGCCGCAGCCACAAACGCCAGCCCGATCCCGGTATTGCCGCTGGTCGGCTCGATGATCACCGTCTCGCCGGGCCTGATCTTGCCTTCGCGCTCGGCCGCTTCGACCATCGCCAGGCCGATGCGATCTTTGACGCTGCCCGCCGGATTGAAAAACTCCAGCTTGGCGACGATCGTGGCATGTGTATCGTTCACCCGGTTCAGTCGCACCAGCGGCGTGTTGCCGACCAGTTCGGTGATGGTGTTGTAGATGCGGCCCATACGTTCCTCTGTACATCGAATGGATTCGAACACAGTTCAGCAGGGCGGCGCCCGCCCGATCCTACGAGTGCGACGGCGTCGCTATCACACAGGTGGTGCCATTGTACGCACGTCACTCAGCTTCGTCAAGGAGGTCGCGATCTATTCCAGGGTGGCGTCACCGTCCTCCTGACGTGCAAGCCGCAGGCCCACCGAACCAAAAGACCAGAACAGCCCGGACGCCATCGCGAGCGCATCACCGAGGGCAGCGTGGTACAATACGAACGCAACATCGCCGTGAGCGTCAGCGTCTATTCCAAGGCAGGGGTGCGCAATCGCGCACACCCGCCCTGTACCCGGATACCGGCGCGGCAGGAGCCGAAGAGCTGCCGCGAGGAGTTATCAGAAGGAGTGTGTCAGGATGAGCGAGGATCTGTCACCCCAAACCGATCGGCCGCACGGCGAGGGCACGCCGCCACAGGCCCAGCCCGCGGCGCCAGCCGGTGGCCAGCCCCAGAGCAGCACGGCGACCGATCTGACTGCTGAGCTGCGCGAATTGGGCCAGCAACTGGAGGCCGCCTTCCGAGCCGCGCTGGAGAGCGAACGCGCCAGGCAACTGCAGCGCGATCTCGCCGGTGGAGTGCGCGAGCTGACCCATCAGGTCCAGGCCGCGCTGCGATCGCTGCAGAGCAACCCGCGCCTGCAACAGGCCGAGGAGCGCGGTCGCCAGGCGCTCAGCCAGGCGAAGCAGAGCAAGCTCGCGCATGAGCTGCAGGAGACCGTCGCGAGCGGCATCGCACAGCTCAACGAGCAGTTGCGCAAGCTGGTCGATCGACTCGAGCACGAGCGGGCCAGCGAGCCGACCAGCCCGGCAGCGCAGCAGATCCACGTCGAGCATGAGCCGCCCGCCACCGGCGAGACAACCAGGCTGGACGACGACAAGACCGCGTCGTAGTACACGGTCGCAGGCAATCCCAGAAGCGCCGCGAAAACACCTGTTACAGCCGGGCACTCACGGCCCAGCCATTTTCACCACAAAGGCACAAAGTGCACCAGGCCATCGTGCCCTTTGTGTCTTTGTGGTGAACCCATATACGGCTGGGTGACTTCTGGTGTGCCCTGGGTCAGCCGGCAACCTCAACGATCGCCCCCGTGAAGAACTTTCCGGTCCCCCATGCCTCAATCACCGGGCCGAGCGGCGCCAGCGCCCCCGCGATCGTCTCGGGCGTGTGCAGGATCTTGAGCACCTCGTGACGCGAGCCGTCGTTGAGCACGCGCTCGTGCAGCAATTCAACGCCGGGTACCTGGCCGGGCTCGGCTGGCGCGCTGTCCACCACCAGCACCTGGCCGCCCGGCCGCACGACGCGGCGCACCTCACCAAGAAAATCCGCCAGGCGCGCGTAGGGGACGTGGCTGAGCCAGAAGCCGAAGAAGCAGCAATCAAACGAGGACGATGCCAGCGGTAGGGCGTAGGCATCGGCACGTACGCGCTCGGCGCGCAGGCCCTGCGCCTGTAGGCGCGCACCGAGCTGCGCCAGCATAGCTGGTGCGTAGTCGATCGCGATAACGTTCGCGCGACGCGCCAGGTGCTGGGTCCACCAGCCGGTTCCGGCGGCGATCTCCAGCAAGCGCCGGTGGCCGAACGCCGCCACACGCGCGCGCAGGAGCGCCACCTCGGCATGCCAGCGTTCAGCGTCGGGCCGCCCGGCGAAGCGCCCCTCGCGCCGGTACCACTCATCGTACTCGCCGGCGCGCTGGTCGTAATAAGCGCGCATCGCTGCATCGCGCTCGGGGGTCAACATATTTTTGGAAGATGGCATGGGCTGTACCGGAGCAACCTCAATCGTCACCATCGACCTTGATCTTCGGGCCGCGCGGTGGCCCGGCCTGCGCCGGCGTGCGCTGCCTGATATAGCGCGCAATCACGCGCACCGGCGCGGTCCAGATCGTTTGCTGCCGGGCCAACCAACCGATAAAGTGTTCATGCACATCGGCATCCAGATACAGGGTATGCGTCGCTCTACCAATGCCATGGAAGACCAACACCGCCCAGCCGCCGCTCGCGCGTGCCTGCTCAACCAGGTCGGTCAACTCCTCCACCGAACGCCCATCGGCACTGATGCACCCTATGTTGAGCAGCTGGAGATCCGGCCCTGGCTGGGCGATCCGATTGGTTAACGCTCCACGCGCCGCGACAAACAGCTCGGCGAGGAGTGGCTCCAGCACCTGTTCCGTTGCGCCGCTGCCGATGGTTGTATCACAGCAGGTGTTGCCGTAGCTGCGCTCGGTCTGGCCATCCAGCAGATACAATACCAAATTGGCCACTTCGAGTTCGGCGCGAAAGTGGGCGGGCGTGTAGCGGGCGAGGTCATATCGCTCATCGAGCCAGGGGTAGGGATCAGCATTGTTCTGGCGGCAAGGATGAAAGACGGTATGGTTGCCCAGTTCGTGGCCGGAGGCGGCAAGCTGTCGCCAGCGGTCGGGATGCAGGCGAAGATCGCTCTGGATCATGGGATAGAAGGTGGCGCGCAGGCCGTGGTGGCGGAGGAGTGGATCAACCAGGGTGTAATGGATGGGAAGGCCATCGTCGTAGGTCAGGGATACAGCTCCCTGAAACTGATCTGGCCAGGCAAAGGTGCGCTCCATCGCTTATCTCCAATTCATGTGCTGGCTTGCCTGTCGCGGTGCTATAGTCACGGGGAGAGGCTTGGGGGCCAGAGGCCCTTCCCCCAACCCACTTGAACTATTTTGCTGAAAGACTATAGCATACCCCGTCGGTAACGAGCAACCGTGCGGCCCTCATGAGGATCACACTCTCATTGTTCGCCTACGCGATCAACAAGCGGTCAAAGGGGCATTATGGAGCATTGGCAGGTTGGGAAGGTGTCAGTGCAACCAGTGGCGAACGGACGTCGCTGTGGACCAGCCGCTGTTGCGTATAATGTTGGTGCACAACACGATGTACGATCCACGCACGTGGTGGGAGGGTACGATGGACCACCGACCACAGTGGCATCGCGGAGGCAGGCTGGCCGTGGCGATCAGCCTGATCCTGATCTTGTTCTGCGTCGTCGTCGGCGCTGTGTTCCAGTCCGGTCGCAACTCGCCGCCCGTGCTGAACCTGCGTCTAGGGCGATTCCACCTGGTCGCATTCACCGCCTTCGCCTCGTCCTGCCCTTCATCGCTGCCCGTAGCGCCCGCGGCAGGCAGGCCAGTACGCGGTATCTACACCGTCTTGTTGTTCACCCCGATCCCGGAACACCCCTCGAGCGCGATCGGCCACACGCTGCTGGAGCTGCCCTTGCGATGTTGACCGGTTCTTAGTTCTCCTTTGTCATCTTCTTCATTGAACTGCAGCGGCGTGGAGGCCGCAGAGAGGTTTCGCTCTTTTATTTTTCTCTGCGTCCTCTGCGTCGCTGCGGTGCGTGATACGGGCAAAAGAACAAAGGAGGAGAAACCACAAAGACACAAGGACACAAAGCTATGTATGTTCCGATCCTGTGTGCCCTGTGTGCCTTTGTGGTTTTTTACATCCCCGGCCCTCTGCAAAGCGGGAGCTCAACGACTCATAGCACGAACGGCGCGTAGCGGGGGGCATCCGCCTGCCACGCCGCGCGCTCGTGTGCGCTCCAATCGTCGTCCGCCGGCGCCAGGCCGGCTATTTCCGCCAGAGCCTGCTCGACTGCGCGTTCCACCACCCCAGCCTCCACCTGCCCGCCAAGCAGTTCGTCGAGCCCGGCCACCCGCCCCGCGAGCCGCCCGGCCAGCGCGGCTCGTTCGGCTTCTCGGGCAGCCATGAGCGCTGCTGTGCGCCAGGGCACCCATTGCAGGTAGATCCCGGCCTGAAAGAGCGCGCCGGCGCGCCGCCTGATCTGCGCCAGCCCGACCACCTTGCGCGGCCCGACCGCCACCTCGTAGGGCGAGAGCGCGCCGAAGCAGACCCGCCTGGTCAACGGGTCGAGCGCCTGAGCATCGGCGCGAGCCTCGGCGACCGATACGCTGCGCGCGTCGAGCCCCAGCGCCCGCAGCGCTCCCACCCAGACCGCGCCCAGCCAGCGGTAGGACTCGGTGACGTCGTAGCGATAGCGCGGGTCATCGTTCGGGAGCGCCAGGTCGAGCAACAGCAGCGTCGAATCGGCCAGCACCACGCCGCCCCCGCTCCCGCGCCGATGGGGCGAGATGCCAGCCGCGCGGCAGGCGGCCGCGTCGATCTCGTGGAGCCGTTGGGCGGAGCCAAGCAGCAGCGCCGGCGGGCTGATGCGATACCAGCGCAGAGCTGGGGCACCCGTCTGCTCCAGCCCAGCGAGCAACGCGGCGCTCTTGGCGAGCTGCGCGTCCGCCGGCTCCTCGCTCCAGGGCAATCGGCGCGCCCTGTGAGCGTCATCCGATCGTGCCATATACCCATTCACCGCTGTGGTTGAACCTTAGCGCTGCTGCGGCTCGCTAATCTCCAGGCTGGGCTGCCGCACCCGCATACACCTGCCGTATGGCGTCCATCGCCGCGGCCACCGAGCGCGCCCGGCCGGTCCACGCCAGGCCGAGCGCCAGCAGCCCCAGCAGCGTGTCTTCCGTCGAAAGGCTCAGACGATACGGCGCCCGAAAGCGCCGCTGGATGGCCGCGCGCAACACCTCCAGTTGCTGCGCGAGCCCGCCGGAGAACACCAGCCTGCGCCAGCCGCGCTCGGGCCACAGACGCACCGCGCAGGTAACGTAGTTCTCGGCCATGTGCTCGAACGCTGCCCGAAACAGATGCCCGACCGTCAGGTTCCCCTCGTGAATGTTGGTGATCGCACCTCGGTCGCCGCGCGCGCTGGCGAAGAACGCCAGATCCACCTGCAGATCGGTCTGGGTCACCGCTGCCGCTTCCCGGGCGATATAGGCCCACGGGTCGGATAAAGCGATCTGCTGCGCCGCAGCCAGCTCACTCAGCAGCCAGATCAACCGGTTGAGCGAGCGGCCGGCCGGAAGGTGCGTAATCGTCGCTAAAAACTGGCCCTCGAAAAACGGGCGGGTCTGGTAGTCGCCGAACGCCAGGTGCGGGCTGATCCGGCTGACCTGCGAACCGGTGGCGATATTCAGCGACAGCTCGTCCGTGCCGAGCGCCGCCCCCACCAGCGCACACTGCTGATCGCCGACCGGTGTGTGGCACGGCAGCGCCTGCCCCTCAACGCGCGCTGTCCCGACTATTTCGCCCGAACGGCGCAGGGCCGGCCAGCGGAGCCCATCCAGCCCCAGCCTGGCGAGCACATCGTGATGCCAGTCGAGCGTCTCCAGGTTCAGCGCGCCCTGGGCCGCGGCGTTGGTCGGCTCGACCCCAGGCTGCGTCGTACAGAGCTGGGTGATCACCCAGTCGGCCAGCGTCATCGGCACACTGCCTGCCGGCAACCGGCCCTGTTCAGCCAGATGGAAGAGCACGCAGATCGGCAGCCCTGGCCGCAATTCGTTGCCGAGTTGCCGACGCTCGTCCACGCTCAGACGCTGCACAAGCAGATCGAAATACGAACCGGTGCCGGAAGGATGAGGCTCCAGCGCGCGCTGGTCCTGCCAGGTGATCGCGTTTGTGAGCGGCGCGCCATGTGCGTCGGCGAGCACCAGGCTGTGCATCTGCGTGGCCATGACCAGGCCGGCACAATCCGGCGCATGGGGCACCAGCGCAGCGATCAGCTCGCGCACGGCAGCGACGACCGCACGTGGATCGACCTCGTAGTGCAGCGACGCCAGCCCAGGCAGGGCGGCCGGGAACGGGACCCGGCGGATAGGTGCGAGGCGGAGTGTGTCGAGGTCGAGCACCGCGCCCTTGATGTAGGAGGTCCCCAGATCGATTGCCAGCAGCGTCATCGTTCCTCCCGTGGATGGCCTGGCCACCGCGCGGGCGGCCAGCGCGGGGGTGCCTTGCTGCCGCACTCCCCACCTCCCATTACGGGGCGGGGCCAGAGGAAGGGCGACCAGTGTGGACCACGGACGCCGGGGCGTAGGTGAACCGGAGTGGTTCTAGTCCCCTGCCATGCGCCGCCGGATCGCCTCCAGTGCCGCGTAGAAGGGGCGCTCCAGGTAGGCCAGGTGATCGTCCTCGCCGTGATGGTGGGTGACGGAACCGGGCAGGTAGTACGCCGCCGCATGGCGGATGTAGGCCAGCCCTCCCTCGATGAGCGTGATCATATATTGTGCCGCGTCCTGGTCGAACAACCGCCAGTCGTCGCCGACTGCGATGTAGATCGGCGAGGTATGCGCGAAGACGCCGCGTTGCCAGCTGTCGTGGTGCGGGATGGTAGTGTAGTTCGGGCCTCCGCAGCGCGCTGCCAGCCAGGTGTGGCTGTCGATCGCCAGCGCAGCCTTCAGCTGCAGCCGCCGCGTGCCGCCAGCCTCTTCGGTGGACGCGACGACGTGCCCCTGCTGGACAATCTGCAGCGTATGGATCGGGAAGATCGACTCGGCGATCGCCTCCACCTCCAGCGTGCCACCGCCATCCGGCAGCCGCACGGTGTCGCCGATGCGCGCGCCCTCGACCGTGAAGTGGATGATCGGCCCGCCGCTGAGAAACGTGCGCCCGGCGCGCACTGCCCTGCACCAGTTGTCGTAGGTGAACTCTTCGTCCTCGGGGATGTAGGCGTAGGTGCGATACAGGCCCACCGGCACGTCGCTGCTCATCTTGTCGGTGCCGCCGACCAGCGGCAGGCGATAGCCGCAATTAAGGTAGCGGTAGTACTCCAGATGGTTATAGCGGTTGTGCCACAGCATCTCCACCGCGTCCGCGCGCCCGGTCGCGATCAGCGCAGGTGGCTCGCCGTTGGGGACCGTCAGGTGGGGAAGGACGACCGTACCGCCCTGGGCGTGGCAGGCATCTGCCCAGTAGGCCATCAACTCCTCCAGTGTCCCGCCCAACTCCGCCTCGTCGGGTCCACCCGTACCCCACGGCATCACCGGGCGCTTCAGGCCCCACAGGATCAGGTGCCCCAGGACGTGCTGGCGGTTCTCCTGTGAGCAATAGACGATGGTATGGCCGCCGTTGCTCGTTGTCGGCTGGCCGATGAAGTCCTCGGTGTTGGTGAACAGGTGCCCCCATTGCGATTGGAGCAGGTTGACGACGTTGAGGTCCTCGCCCTGCGCCTCACGGTGGGCGCCTTGTGCGCCGAGGAAATGCACGTGTGAGTCGCCGCTGAACCAGCGCTGTGCGTTCATATTCGTCCAGCGCTTTAAACGCACCGTCAGCTCGCGCTGGCCCGGCTCGATCCGCACCCGTGTGCGCAACGGCTCGTACTCGAACCCGCGCGCCACGTCCACCAGCACCTCGCCGCGCGGCAGCCAGCCCTGGCACGTGCCGTCGATATAGGCGTAGGTGATCTGGCCCAGGCGCACATCGCCGCCAACGTCGATATGCCACGAGCGCAGGTTGGAGTTGACGTGCTGATGGTGGCCATGGGGTTGATAGGGGATGCCCTCGGGCGAGCGGAAGTGCACCCGGCAGGGGATCGGCCGGCCCGTCTCGTCGTCGAGCACCGTGACGTGGACCCAGTTCCGCCCGCGGTCGACGATCTCCAGCCGCGCGCGTGGTGCCTCGGCACGGCCGTGCTCTTGGAGCTGGCCCCAGCTGACCCGCTCCAGCTCCTCGCCGCCGTTTTTTAGGGTAATCGTCGCCGAGGGGATGGCGGCGATTGCGACGTAGGCAGGGCTGGACGTTTCATTGCACGTCTCGCCCCAGCCCTTGAAATCGCTGGCGAGGAACGCCGCGGCAGGCTGCGCAGGCAGCGGGAAGGGGTACGTCGCAACGCCGCGGTCCACTTCGACCTCCAGGCTGAACGGCTTACCGGCGTCTTCGGGTTGCGGCAGGGTAATCTTCACCTCGCGCCTTCCGGTCCGAAAGAACGGCGCTTCATCGAGATGGCCGATCGTGATCGCAGCAATGAAGAACTTCCGGTCGGCCGGCTCGATCGTCAGCGACTCGATCGTTCGCTCGGGGTGTGGGTTCGCCCAGGCCCACAGGTAGTAGTTGGCCCAGCCCGCCAGGATCTCCGTCTGGCGCGCGCCCGTATCCTCCCAGCGCCCCACGTCGCGCGGCCACAGCCCGTCCTTCTGATCGGGCAGGGCCAGGAACGGCGGCTCGCCCCACGGGGTCGGCACAATCGCCAGCTCGAACCGCTCGCGGATCGGCACGCGCACCTCGGCGCCATCGGCGAACCGGAACACATACTGCGCCACGACGTAGCCGAGGTGCTCACCTTCGCGCACGTACGACTCGAGCAGAGCGTGGGCGACGATCACTCGCCGCGCCGTTGTCCCGATCGGCACGCGCACGCTCGCACGGGCGCCCTCCGCACCGCCAAAGCCGATGAAGCAGCGTGCCGGATCGGGCGCAGCCGGGCCGATCAGGAACGGCAGGCCATGAAACGTCTGGCTCCCGATCGGCGGTTGGGCCTCGGGGCCAAGAAAGTGCGTTCCCACATTGCACCACCTGCCGAGGTCGATAGGCTGATAATCACGCATCGCTCATCCTCCTGGGCCACAGAGCAGCGGAGGAATGTCTCAGCAGAGACGGATCGGCTCGTGCATCACC
>FLYN01003754.1_pt1 | contig 11852 bp, 10 predicted proteins | sample 1122621 | NCBI WGS metagenome assembly FLYN01 (sample SAMEA4346792, study PRJEB14843) | hot springs metagenome | biome: Terrestrial Biome; feature: Habitat; material: Sediment | place: India | collected 2012-06-12 | depth 1760 m
AATTGTCCGCATCGTCGGGCTAAAGACGCCGATCTCCACCGGCTCGAAGCGGGCGTTGGTTGCCATCAGGCGTAGCGGGGTGTTTTTATCCAGGCGGCCATCCACGATACGGACGTAGGCGATAACTCCTTTGTAGGAGTCATAGTGGGAGTCGAAGACAAGCGCGCGCAGGGGAGCATCGGGGTCGCCGGTTGGAGGCGGGACTTTCTCAATGACAGTATCCAGCACTTCTTGCACGCCGATTCCCTGTTTGGCCGAGATGCGCAGCATTTCGTCGGCAGGCACGCCGAGCAGGTCTTCGACTTCACGGGCGATGTCGTCGGGGCGAGCAGCCGGGAGGTCAATTTTGTTGATGACCGGGATGATTTCGAGGTCTTGTTCCAGCGCCAGATAGACGTTGGATAACGTTTGCGCCTCGATGCCCTGGCTGGCATCCACGACCAGCACAGCGCCTTCACAAGCCTGGAGCGCGCGGCTGACCTCGTAGGTGAAGTCCACGTGGCCGGGGGTGTCAATCAAGTTGATGACGTAGCTCTGCCCGTCTTGGGCCGTGTAATTCATACGGACTGCTGAGGCTTTGATGGTGACGCCGCGCTCTCGCTCTAAATCCATGCTGTCGAGCAGTTGTTCCTGCATCTCGCGCTCGCTGACGGTATGTGTCAGTTGCAGCAGGCGATCCGCCAGCGTACTTTTGCCGTGATCCACGTGGGCGATGATGCTGAAATTGCGAATGTGTTTCATATCGTAAGGAAGACAATAATCGGGTGTTACCGGCAATTGTAACCGCAGAACGCAGGATGTACAGGGCAAAAGCCGCTTTACGGGCGAATGACCACCTGGATGAGCGTGCTGATGTCTTCTGACTGAGCTGCCTGACCCCAGCTAAACCATGCCAGGAACTCGATGTTGCCCGCCGGGCCTTTCAGCGGCGAAGTCGTCAGTCCGGCAACAACGAATCCCTGGCCGCGCGCGAACAGGAGAACGTCTTCGAGCACGCGCTCGTGAACACGTCTGTCCTTCACGACGCCGCCTTTGCCCACGTCCTGCTTGCCTGCCTCGAACTGAGGCTTAACGAGCGTGATAACGTCGGCTTCAGGCGTCAGCCAGCCTTTAATCACGGGCAATAGCAGCTTGAGCGAGATAAAGGAGGCGTCAACGACGACGAGGCTAACGGGTTCAGGGAGCGTTTCGACATAGCGCGCATTGGTGCGCTCCATCACGACCACACGCGGATCCTGTCGCAAGCTATACGCCAGTTGTCCGTAGCCTACGTCGAGGGCGTAAACGCGCGCCGCGCCATATTGCAGCAGACAGTCGGTAAAACCGCCCGTACTTGCGCCAACATCGGCGCATACACGGCCTGCCGGGGACACCGGAAACGTCTCTAAGGCCCAGGCCAGCTTTTCGCCGCCCCGACTGACAAAGCGTGGTTTGGATTGAACTGACACATCAGCTTCAGTATTCACCTGAGCGCCCGGCTTGTCCACGACCTGCCCGTTCACCAGGACTTCTCCTGCCATAATCATCGCGCGGGCTTTCTCGCGGCTAGGGGCCAGACCACGCTGGTGCAGCAAGAGGTCGAGGCGTTGTTTCATGGTCAATCGCGCGTCAACTCAATGATGAGATCAAGCGGGTTGGCGGTTTCGGGCGTCACGGTCAGGCCGTCTCTGGCGATGGGCAGATAGCCCTCGGCGACGATAATGATGCTGTAGGGGATGGTGTTTTCCCCAATGCTCAGCTCAAGCGGACGATCCAGTTGAAAACGGCCATTGCGGTCGGTGACCGCCAGCGCGTAAATCTGGTCTTGATCCCAGACAAAATCCTCGACAGAAAACTCCTGGCTGAGCAGAACCAACATTGCGCCGGCCACGCCCTGGCGGGTGTCAGCGTCCAAAATCTGCCCACGCAGCTGGACGCCGCCAGCCTGGGCGAAGCGGTCAATCGGCAGCTGTCCGATGCCAACCTGCGTGTCAATAGAAGCCAGTTGAATGTGCTGTACGAACAGGTCTACACGATACGTGCCATCCGGAATAGCTGTTGGCGCAGATAAGCGCATGAGATAGCCCTGCCCACTTTCTAGCGCGTTCCAGGGGAGGGTTTGCTCATAGAACAGCTCGTCGTCTACCGTCCAGCGCATCGTCCAGGGCGTACCCGGCGCGATCTGCTGCCAGTCGAACAGCACGTACAGCGTATCGAGGTCGGCTGGGAAATTGTTCGCGCCGGCTGCGGCCAGCGCTTCCTCAGGTGTGGCGGCGTCGGTAAAACGGGCATTGGTGAACACGCGGGGGAAGGCTGCTTCTTGCGCCCCGGCGATAGTGAAGTCCGAGGTCGCGGCGAGACGGTTTTCAATGTAAAGCTCCAGACGGTAATTGCCCGGCAGCAGCCCGTTTGGCTCCTGGATGCTGATCGTCTTGGTTCCAGAAGGCCCATCAGACCACACCGTATCCGGCGGCGTGCGGAACGCTTCGTTCCCGTTGTAGTACCAGACTGCCGTCCAGGGCGTGCCGTCCACCATATTACGGTAGATGAAACGAGCGCTGGCCGTGTTACCGGTGGGCAGCACGAAACCGTTTACCGCCGTGATGTCGCCTTGCGGGTTCAGCAAGCCAAACACAATATCGCTAAAGGTTGGCGCGGTTTCAGGAGCGCCGCCGATAACCAGCCGGGCTGTTTCGGCGGCAATGCCGTCGGCCAGCAGCGTGAACTCGTAGACGCCGTTCGGCCAGGGCTGACCGCTGCTGCCCAGATACCACAGACCGCGCACGCCGCCGCTCCAGCGTACCGGCGCGAGGCTGAAGGTTGGATTGGGAATGCCGTCGGTAGTCACGCGAAGCTCGTAGACGGTTTCCGGCCTCATGTTCTGGTAGTCGAAGAACAGGTAGAGGCTGTTACTGCCGGCGGGCAGGCTACGAATGACCGTCGTCGGCTGGCCGGCTTCGTTGACCGAGGGAGAGAAGAACAACCGCCGGAAGCCGGGTACGCCGCTGGTTAGACTCTGGAAACCCGGCCCCGTCAGCGTTTCTACCGACAATCCGAGCGAAGCCGCCCGCAACAGGGGGCGGGCAAAATTTGAGGGGCGCAGCGAGTTAATAAAACCGCCCACCGGGACGCAAGAATCGTTGGCGTTTACGAGACCATCTTGATTGGTATCCTGAATCGGCTGGCAGGCAGCAGAAGGCGACTGGGCGGTAATGGGGGCAGTTGTCGGTATACCGATGAGGCGACCGGCTTCGTTATACGCGCCGCCGCCGGACATCGTGCCTGGAATTTCCGCTCTGGTCTTAATCCACGACTTATCGCCGCCGCTCGGCTCAGCCGTGAAGCCAATGATCGTACCGCGCGTCATTGCTACCGCGTCATTGCCGATGCCAGGATAACCTACAATGGTGAGAGTTTCATCAAGCTGCGCCAGCGACGAGTCGGCCAGCTCGACAAAGGGCAGGGCGAGGCTGGCAGGTTCAATTAAGCGTCCGTCAAGCTCGCGGGTGATGCGCAGCAAAGCCAGGTCAAACCCAGGATTGGATTGAGCGATCTCGGCCCGATATTTGGGCACTGGCGGCTGATCCAACTGGATGCTCAGCGCGACGATGAGTGTGTCGCCGGGACAAGCGGCGCTGGCGATGGCGCTGTGGGCGTTGGTGAGGATCAAGCCGTTGCGACTGACCAGCGTGCCGGAACTGACACAGGTGACAATCATGGCGTCGCCTGTCTGGCGCGCCTGCATGATGAAAACCGTCGCACGCTGGATGCGCTCAAGGTCTAGCGTCTGCTGAGCGACGGTGATGCGCAAGGTCAAGAACAGCATAAGAAGTAGTAAGGCCAGCCGACGCATTTTAGAACCTCAGGTTACGCAGGAATTGTTCGAAGAGGGCATAGTTCTCTTCATAGGTGCGGGAGTCCGAAAGAAAGGTGATGACAATGGCCTGACCGCGCCTGATGGTGAGGATGTCAAGGCCCTGGACGACAACCGGAACGCTTTCCAGAAATGGATTGGTTTCCGCCGCGACAAAGGCGTAAGTCATGGTAGTCGCTTCGGATTCGTCCGGCAGCGCAAATGACTCTCCACTGGAGAGCACGGTGTAGGCGGCCAGGATAGGCGCGCGGCTCATCGAGAGCGCGTCCAGGATATTGCGGGCGGTAGATGCGGGGCCAACGGGGTTGACGGCAACCTGAAAGGTTGTTTTGAAGCCGGTCTGGGAAGGGTCGCGGACGCGGAAGATGTAGGCTGGCGGCGATTCGTCCAACAACCAGTTCTGCGGGTACTCGGCGGTGATGCCGGCCTGGCTGTTGTCGTAGCGGGTTGTCGCATTCAGCGTGCTGTCACGCAGGTTGACGCCGATGATAAAAGCAATCAGGCCAAACAGCAGCGCGAAGTAATGGCTCCATCGTTGGCGCTGCGTGAGTTCTGCCGGCGCTGCGCCGATTTCAATGACCGTCACTTAAACCTCCCGGATGGCTGCCTCGCGTTCCCGCTGTTCGGCGCTGTTGAACAAGAACGAGAGCATGAGAGAGGGGACGATCAACAGCACCAACGAGAAGGCGAGTCCTTGAAGCGGTTTGGTGGCGCTAATGTTCAAGAGCGGGTTGTTGGCGTTTACGTCTAAAGAAAGACTGGCGTTCACCAGCCCGGCGCGAATCGGAATGGCGACGCCGGTGATGAAGGCGGCCAGCGCGATGGTCGCTGCGAGAAGGAAGGGCGAGGGCTGGCTGAAACGAACCTCGGCGAGGCCGTAACTGACCACCATGCTGGCGACGACCTGGAACGCGACCGTGCTGAAGATGCGCATGGCCGAGGAGTCGGGCGGTGGGTTGCTGGTCAGCACGAAATGCAGGTTGAGCACCGTTGCATAGCCGACAGCGCTGGCTGCCCCATAAGCGACGGCGTCAAGCCGGATGCGGAATTGATCCGGCCATACCGCGTAACGGATGACCAGATACTTGAGCATTTCCTGGACAATACCGACGGTAAAAGTGTAGCCGATGATGCGGAGGATGGCGCTGGACAGCGGTAGCCACCGGTCTACCTGGAGAAAATCTTCGACTAACGGAATGCCAACGGCATTAGCAGCGAGCGCGCTGACTATCAGCACGGTAAGAAGACGCTGGCGGGGGCGAAGGACGAAATGTTCCTGCCACCAGGAGAAGGCCAGCCACAGGCCGACGGGCGTCAGCGCCAGAGCCACGTTGACCGGCGCTTGCAACCACGCTGGCAGGCGGACGCCGACAACGCTGAAGATCAGATACAGGGCGGCGGCGAGGCCAAACAAGACGGCGCACTCCACCGCCAGACTGCGCCAGGCGCGGCGGTAGGGGTAAACTTCCTCTTCCTCGCGCGGCGGAAGAAGCAGAGTTGGGTCGAAGGTCGTCAACTTCGTATGTACCTATATGACCTGATGATGCTATACTCTCTTTCCAATCCTAGCGCATGACTGGTGACGTGGAAAGGTTTTATATTGAGGCGATACGGTTTCTGGCTGGCGGTGGTCGTCCTTCTCGTCGCGTGTTCGGTGGGCGCGCAGGCGCAGCAGCCCGCGTCTGGCAACCGCATTGTCTACGGGCTGACATTTCTGCCGAGCGGTTTTGACCCGCACATCAACGCATCATCGGAACTGGGGATTCCCCTGCGGAGCGTGTACGACACGTTGGTGTACCGTGACCCGCAGACTCATGAGTTCGTGCCCGGCCTGGCGAGTGCGTGGACGATTTCGGAGGATGGGCTGGTTTATACCTTTACCCTGCGGCAGGACGTGACGTTTCATGACGGGACGCCGTTCAATGCGCAGGCGGTGGCCGCCAATCTGGATCGGATAGTCAATCCGGCGACGGCCTCGCAGAAGGCGGTGTTCATGCTGGGCCCGTATGCCGGGTACGAAGTCGTGGATGATTATACGATTCGCCTGCTTCTCTCCGAGCCGTACAGCCCACTGTTGGATTCGCTCAGCCAGGTGTATCTGGGCATCGCCAGCCCGGCGGCGCTTAGCGCGTATTCCAACAATCGTTACCAGTTTCACCAGGTTGGGACGGGGCCGTTTGTCTTTGTCGAGTACGTGTCGGGGGATCGTATCGTGCTGCGGCGCAACCCGGACTATGCCTGGGGGCCGCCATTTTACCAGCCGGCAACGGAGAACTCGGTTGATGAAATTGAGTTCCGCTTCTTTACCGACCCGCCGACACGGGCGCTGGCGTTGGAGAGCGGCGAGGCACAGATTATGGGCGAGCTGCTGCCCACCGACGCGCGAGCGCTGACCGGCAACAGCGCCCTTCAGGTGATTCCGGTGACCGTGCCGGGGCAGCCGCTCCAGTTTCTCATGAACGTGCGCCGCTTTCCGACAGATATTCCGGCGGTGCGGCAGGCATTGTTGTTTGGGGCGAATCGCAACGCCATTATTGATGGAGTCTACCAGCGTTTTTCGCCTGTCGCCTGGGGGCCGCTGGCTGCCAGCACGCTGTATTATGACCGCATGATGAACGGCCTGTACGCGCACGACACGGGGCAGGCGCGTTCGCTGTTGACGGCGGCGGGTTTTGAGGACAGCAACGGCGACGGCTATCTGGACATCGGTGGAGCGGATTTACAGGTGGACGTGATTGTTCCACCCTGGGGGTTAATCCCCGAAGTCGCACAGCTCCTGCAAGACCAGTGGCGGACAATCGGAGTCCGCGCCGCGCTCAAGAGTGTGCCGACGCTGCCAACCCTGGTGGAGGAGGTCGAAACCGGGGAGTACAACCTGGTAGCGTTCTATTCGTTCGGCGTTGACCCGTCGCTGCTGAACCCATTTTTCCTGAGCGACGGCGCGAACAACTGGACGGGTTACAGCAGCGTCGAACTCGACAACATCCTGCGAGAAGCGGCGCGTCAGACCGACGCTAACGCGCGGTTGATGCTCTACACTCAGGCGCAGCGCATCATCATGGAGGAGGCGCTGATCCTGCCCATCCGGGATTACGTCAATCTCAATGCCGCCAGCGTGAACGTGCAGGGACTTGAATTCGACGCATACGGCTGGTTTCCGATCCTGAACAATGTGACACTGGCGAGCAGCGAATGAGTTTTCTGGCTAGGCGCATCCTTGCAATGTTGGTGGTAGTCTGGCTGGCGGCGACGCTGGCCTTTTTTGCGCTGCGCGTCCTGCCGGGCAGCGCGATTGAGGGGCAGTTGGTGCAGAGCGGCGTCAGCCAGGACGTGATTGAGCAGCGGCTTGCCGAGCAAGGATTGACCGAGCCGATCTGGATACAGTACTTTCGTTTTCTATTGAATGGGTTGCGCGGCGACCTGGGACGCTCGTTGATTGACGGCCAGCCGGTAAGCGATCTGATTTTGCAGCATCTACCGCATACGGTTACGCTCGCATTCAGTACGCTGGTGGCGGCGACCGGGCTGGGTCTGCTGTTGGGCATCATGGGGGCGCTCGAATTGCAATCTCCGCTATCAGCGGGAGCACGGGCACTGATTAGCCTTTCGCTCAGCACGCCGATCTACTGGACGGGCACGATGGCGATCTTCATTTTCAGCGCGCAGCTTGGACTGCTGCCGTCCGCCGGGGCGGGGCGTTTGAGCCAGCTTGTCTTGCCGGTGGCGGTGCTGAGTTTCCATACTGCCGGAGCAATTGCCCGTGTCGTTCAGGCCAGCGTGCGCGATACGATGAGCGCCGAATTTGTGCAGGTGGCGCGGGCAAAAGGGCTGCCTGAACGTGCTGTCGTCTGGCGACATGTGCTGCGCGCGAGCCTGCTGCCCGTTGTGACGGTGATCGCCTTGCAGGCGGGGTTTCTCTTGAGCGGAACGGTTATTACCGAGAGTCTGTTCGTGCGCCCCGGCATCGGGCGTGTGCTGCTGGATGCCATCCTCAGGCAAGATTATCCAGTCGTGCAGGGGGTCGCTATCTTCACCGCCTTTGTTTATACGGCGGCGAACACGCTGGCCGATGGGTTGTATCGCCTGCTTGACCCCCGCGTGGCAGCGTGATATGCGCATCCCTCTGGTCATCCTCGCAGTGGTGGTCGTACTGACCCTGCTTGCGCCTGTGCTGTCTCCCGCCGACCCGATGCAGACGGATGCAGGCGCACAATTGCAGCCGCCTGGGGGCAGCCACCTGTTGGGAACCGACCTGCTGGGGCGAGACATATTGAGCCGTGTGCTGCACGGAGGCCGCCGGACTCTGCTGGCGGCGGCGCTGGCGACGGTATTCGCGGTTATCCCCGGCGCGGCGCTGGGATTGATTGCCGGGACTGTGGGCGGCAGGCTGGATGCGGCTATCGTCATGCTGTTGAATGCACTGCTGGCGTTTCCGGCTCTGGTGCTGGCGCTGGTTGTGCTGACGCTGTTAGGGCCAGGTATCGCGCCGCTGGCAATTGCGACGGGGACAGCGCAGGTGGCTGCTTATGCTCGTGTTGCCCGCTCAACCGTCATCGGCGTGCGCAACATGGGTTATGTCGAAGCAGCGCAGGCGGCGGGCGCGAACCGCCTGCACGTGATGAGACATCATATTCTGCCCAACATTCAAATCACGCTGCTGGCGTATGCGGGGGTGGTGTTCGGCTACAGCATTTTGAACAGCGCGGCCTTGACCGCGTTAGGTTTAGGCGGCGAGCCAGGGGTGGCCGATTGGGGTGTGATGCTGGCGGAAGGGCGAACGGCGTTTCGAACCGCGCCCTGGATCAGCATCGCGCCAGGGTTAGCGGTTACGGCGACAGTGTGGGCGGTCAACCGGCTCGCGGACCAACTGGCCGATCTCCGTTGAGTGAAAATGTCAGGTGGGGCTTGCGCTAATGCACGTGCCCGGCTGTGTGTGCCCTCGAAGCGTCTGCCGCAGCAGGTCGGGTTTCGTCCCGCTCATAATTCGGATGGTCAACCCGTGGACAAGCTGGGTCAACGCCAGCATATCGCGCACTTTGGTTTCCATGCCGCCGGTCACATCCGTGCCTGCCGAACCGCCCAACGCCTCTTCAACCGCGCCGAAGTTGGCAGGTGTGATCTCAGAAATGATCTGCCCATGCTGATCGTAAACCCCTTCGACCTCACCCAGCAATAAAATCTGGTTCACTGGCAGGTGGCGGGCGAGGTAAAAGAAGATTGTCTCGGTTGAGATGATCGTCCCCCCGCGCACCTCGTCCAGCGACACGTCGCCGTAAACGAGAGGCACGATTCCGCGTGAAAGCGCCTCCCGAATTGGCTCTACCGCCATGCCCACAATCATGCCGTCACGACTGCGAGTCGAGGCCGATGGCTGGATGCGCCACACCGGAAGCCCGGCGGCTTGCAGCGCCTTCGCTACTAAGTAATTAAGTTCGGCAGCCGTGTTGCCAACCTGGGCGAAGCCGCGCCACTGCTCCGGGGTGTGAACACCCTGCATCGTCCCGTACTGCCGGGCGGCGAAATGCCCGAATGAGCCGCTGCCATGCCCGATGAGCACGCGCAAATCGTTCTGGGCGGCCATCGCCGAATGAATTTCGCGCCCCAGGCGAATGACCACATCCTCATGGAAGCTGCCTTCCACGCGCTTGTCAGTAATCAGCGAGCCGCCGAACTTAATAAAAGTCAGCATTCATTCACTCGACTGTGGTAGCAAAAACGCTCACTGCGCCTGCTTGAAATAAAGCCTGTTGGACGGCCCCAGCGGTCTCTGGCGTTACCAGGGCGATCATGTTGCCGCCCCGTCCTCCGCCAGAGAGCTTTGCGCCCAGCGCGCCCACCTTCATCGCGGCATTGACCAGAGTATCCAGTTCACGGGAGGAGACGGTCAACTGTTGTAGCAAGCGGTGATTTTGCTGCATCAACAGGCCGAGTTGGACGAAAGCCCTGGTTTCGATGGCTTGTCGCGCCTTGACCACCAGTGCGCCGATCTCCTCAATTACCGCCCGGATGCGCTGCGGTTGGGTTTCGTACAGCTTGCGCACGTCTGCGACGGCTGTTCGGGTCGAAGCGGCTATGCCTGTGTTGGCGATGAGCAGGGAGAATGGCGCGCCGATTATCACCCGTTCAATCGGTTGGTTGCGGATAAAATACACGGGTTGCTCGTAGACGATGACCGTATTGTCAATCCCGCTGGGCGTGCCATGATGAATTTTCTCGACTTCGTAGATGATGGCGTTGAGCGTTTCGTTGTCCAGTGGATGGTTGCACGCTGCGCTCAAGGCGCGAGCAAGGGCGGTTGAGACGGCTGCGCCGCTGCCGAGGCCGCTTGCTACAGGAATTTGCGAGCGAACGGTGATGGTGATGTCTGGAGCGGGAGCATCGAGCGCTCGCAAGACAAGTTTGGCTGTAATGACCAGGGGGTTGTCTGGATGGGAATCTAAGGTGAGCGCTGCGTCGGCGGCAACAATGCGCAATCCCTGGCCGGATGGCCGGTTTGCCTCGACATCAGCGACGGCGCGCAGGCTGGACACCGGCACGGCAATCGCCGGCTGACCATAGACGACGGCGTGTTCCCCGACCAGAATGATCTTGGCAGACGCGCTGGCTTCACGCATTCATCACGACTCTGGGCAAATACAGGATGACGACAAACGTGAGTCCCCATAACAGGATGGTGGCGAGTAAGGGACGGTCGCGGAAAAGCACTTCATCGGGCGCGCTGCCTTCTCCCTTCACATGAATGAGATAGAGATAACGAAACAGCGCGTACATCACAAACGGAATGGTAATGAGCGCCAGATTGTTGCCTGCCAGCAGCAGGGAAGGGGCTTCGATGGTGTACAGAATATAGGCGATCAGGATGCTGGTCGTCACCATACGCAACATGTCATCCAGCAGGGGCAGGTTATACTGCTTAAAGATGGGGCGCACATTGTTGGCATTATCGCCCATCATCAGAAGCTCCTGACGGCGCTTGCCGATGGCGAGGAACAGCGCCAGCAGTGCGGTGCACGTGTAGAGCCAGGGCGAGAAGCGATCCACCTCGATCACCAGCACGCCGGCGGCAACGCGCAGCACGTATCCGGCGGTAAGCGTCAGAATGTCGAGAATGACGAGGTGTTTAATCCAGAATGAGTACAGCAGATGCAGCGCAATGTACAGGATGAGCACCAGCGCATAGCGCGGGTTAAACAGCGCCGCTGCGCCAACAGCGATCACGGGGAGGGCGAAGGCGGCTGCGACTGCCAGTGGAACGGGGAGTTGGCCGGATGGAAGCGGGCGGTATTTCTTGCGTGGGTGCTGCCGGTCTCGATTGATGTCAACCAGATCGTTCACCACATAAATCGTGCTGGCCGCCAGACACAGCAGTGCAAAGCTGATCGTGACAATGGCAAACGACTCGCGGTTGAAAAGCTGGCCGTCGAAGACCAGCCCTGCATAGATCAACACATTTTTCGTCCACTGCTTGGGACGCATCGTTCTCAGCAGGCCAATCAGCGCTTGCAAAAGGGTATACTCCAAATAAGTAGGCAAGGCTAGAATCTGCAACATTATATCCTGAATCCATCCTCGGTGAGGCTTAAATGTCCGAGAAACGAGCGACGGCGCGCGCCAACTCCAACATCGCCTTTATCAAATACTGGGGCAACGCTGATGATCGTCTGCGCTTGCCCGCCAATTCATCCATCAGCATGAATCTTGACGGTCTGCATACGGAAACGACAGTAGTCTGGGATGCGCGTCTGGCTGCGGATCAGTTGATTCTGAATAACAACCCGGTGACAGGCCGGCAGTTAGAGCGCATGTCGGCGCACCTGGATGCGCTGCGCGAGCGGTTGGGCATTCACGAATATGCAGAAGTGCATTCGGCGAACAATTTTCCTATGGGGGCGGGGATTGCGTCGTCGGCCTCGGCGTTCGCGGCGCTAACCGTCGCGGCAGTGGCAGCGGCGGGGCTGACCTTGAGCGAGCGGGAACTGACGACGCTGGCGCGCCTGGG
>FLYN01024237.1_pt2 | contig 11822 bp, 6 predicted proteins | sample 1122621 | NCBI WGS metagenome assembly FLYN01 (sample SAMEA4346792, study PRJEB14843) | hot springs metagenome | biome: Terrestrial Biome; feature: Habitat; material: Sediment | place: India | collected 2012-06-12 | depth 1760 m
TCGCGCAGCGTGTGGCCGGTCTCGGCGAACACCTGCGCATCGGGCGCCGGCCGGCGCGGCGGCGCGGGTGCGAAGCTACGCCACAGTGCCGCAACGTACTCGGCGGCGACCCGGCCGGTGCGCACCTGAACGGCGCTACTGGCCGGGTCGATCTGCTGCTCCAGGCGCCCTTTCTCGAAATACTGGACCACCCCGCCATCGATCTGCAGCGCCTCGGTCACCGGGAAGCCAAGCGTGCGCTCGCCGTTGTGGGCCTGCCAGAAACTCAGGAACCCCTGGGTATCGGTGAGGTGATGGCCGGTGGCGGGGAAGTAGAGCGCACGGGCTTGCGCACGTACCGTCGGCGCAGCCAGCAGGCCAAGCAACACCAGCAGCGCCAGGCTGCCACCGATCGACGTGGATCGAAGCCCCATCATCGCACCCCCATTGCATGGCTTCCCGATGCGCAGTTTCGTCTACGCCCGATTATAGCGCCGATGCCAGGGATGTCAAGGGATTTCCGCTCTATGAGTCACGAGCAGCGGGCACGGCAGCGCGGCGCGCCGGGCTGCTCTGTTGCAGGGCAGGCCCTCCCCGCTCGCTCCCCCTCCCCCCTCCCCTCCCTGCGGGCGGGGAGGGGATGGAGATAGGGCGCTGGGGTGTGGGCCGCGAGGCGTAGCACGCTGCAGCGCATCACAGTGCGTACACGTGTTCTGTCCGCCCTTGAACCGTCTGCCGAGAGGGGGCAGAGAGTGAGGGTGTGCACGATAACGACATATGAGCCCCAATCGCTCATCGCACTGCTACGGCGTCACCGTCGGGCAGCCCGCCCCGGTACACTGGATCCGCCCCTGGATGGATGGACTGATCGGCGTGTTGGCGGCGATGTAGTCGGCGACGTCCTGGTCCATCAGGTTGCGCGTAGTCGCGCGGGAGAAGACGTTCGGGTAGCCGTCGCCGCCGTTGGCCATGAAGTCGTTCTCGGCGATCGTGTAGGTCGAAGCTGCGGTCAGGTCGACCGCCGGTCCCGTGCAGCTTCCGTCGGCGGCCTGGCGCACCGCGCCGGTCACGCGGTTCCCCGCCGACGCCGTGATGTCGTAGGTAAAGCACAGGCCCGAGACCTGCGGGAAGCGGCCGTTGGCGGCCGGCATGGCCGAGACGCCGTTCTCCAGCATGGCCTTCAGCTCGGCGCCGTTCACCTGCAGCGTGACGACCACGTTGCCGAACGGCAGTACTGTCAGCACCTGGCCGCGCGTGATTGGGAAGGGCGGCGGCGTGTAGGATGGACAGAAATCGGCCGGATTGTCTGCCGTCGGGCAGGTCAGGTCGGCGCGCAGCCCGCCCGAGTTAGTGATCGCGAAATCGACCCCATAGATCGTGCGCAGAGCGTCGGCGACGACGTTGCCGACCAGCGACTCACAGGTGCGCCCGGCCGCGTTTCCGCAGGCGTCGGCGCGGGGGACGAACACGGTCGCGTTGCCGATCACTGTGCTCAGGATCGGCGTGAGCTGGGCGTTCAGCTCATCGATCCGCGCCTGGATCGCCGGGTCGGGAGTTACGCCGATGTTCCAGGGCTTGTGGAAATCGGCGGTCTTGTAGATCACGCTTCTGGTGTGGCGGTCGATCACCAGGCGCACGCGCGTGAAGCGAATGCCCTTGCTGCGGTTTTCGACCACCAGCACGCCGTTCGGCCGTAATGCGTTGACCTGGAAGTCGGTATGGTCGCCGATCACCAGATCGACGTTCGCGACATTGTCGGCCAGGTCGATCAGTGGCCCGGTCGGCTGGGTCAACGTACCCGCCGTCGCGCCGAGGTGGCCCATCGCCACGATGATGCGAACGCCGCGGCTGCGCAGCCTGGCCGCTTCGGCGTTGACGGCCGCGGTGGCGCTGGTGACGTGGAATGGCCCCAGCGCGCCGGGGAAGGTCAGGCTGGGGATGTCCTCGTTCGAGAATCCGATCAGGCCCAGCCGGCCCCCGCCATAGTCGAACACCTTCGACGGTGACCACTCCCTGGGCGTCCTGCCTCGGTCGTCGACGATGTTGGCCGATAGATAAGGGAACTCGGCCAGCGGTATCAACTCCTCGCGCAGGTAGGCCTGGCCTTTGTCGAAGTTGTGATTGCCCAGGCCATCGGCGTCGAAGCCCATCAGGTTCATCAACTCGATCGTCGGCTTGTCGCCGAAGAAGCTCGAGATCGGCGGCGTCGCTCCCACCGCGTCGCCGGCGGTGACCGTGATCGAGCGGTTGCGGGTCTCGGCGCGGTACACATCGAACCACGGTTTGAGAAACGCCGCACCGCCGATCGCGAAGCTCGGGTTGCTCGCTCCGCTGCCGCTCACATTGTCGGCAGCCTCGCTGAGCGGCACCAGCTGGCCGTGGTAGTCGCTGATATCGAGGATCGCGAACTCGTGGTAGCGCCCCGGGTTCTCCAAGATCTCGTAGAGGATGCGACCGCGCGCGTTGTGCGGGCCGGGGATATCCAGCAGCAGGGCGATCGTCGGCGCCAGGTCGATCGCGCGCACGCCGGCGAGCGGGCCGCGGTGGCGCACGCCCGGCCCGGCGGCGACGAACGTCCCGTGCATGTTGACGTTGTGCGCCAGGTCGACCAGCTCGGGCAGGTAGCCGTGCTGGCCGAAGAACTGTGAGAAGGCGATCACCTGCCCCGGCGTCGCAGCATCGAACTGATAGGGTGGGCGCGTCACGACCACCACATCGCCGCTGCGGCTGGGATGCAGCGAGTCGCTGCCGTCGATGTTGCGAAGCTCCTCCTTTTTGAAGATCGCGGCGACGACCTGCTTGCCGGGGTTGGCCGGGTCGGTCAGGTTCTGGAAGGCGCTGATGATCTGATCACGCACCGCCTCGTACTCGGCGGCAGGCACCACACCGCCCGGGTCGCGCCCCTGGAGGCTGATATAGATCTGAGCCGTGCCGCCGGCCCAGCAGGCCTTGGCCCGTGTCGGCTCCCCACCGACGCGGCAGTTCGAGGTCTGCTCGGTGGCCTGCAGCCCGGCCTGCACCAGCACCGTGCCGGCGTTGACCGCGTACCATTGCGGCGCGAAGCCGTGGTCGGAGGATGCGAAGACGGTCGCGTCGTCGCCCACGAGCGATCGGCCGAGCGCCAGCGTCGCATCCGCCTCTGCGTAGGCGGCGCGGATGTAGCCCTCGCGGATCGCCAGCCGGCCGTCTGGAATATCGTCGTTGGTCGCATCGTCGTAGTAGGGGTTCGGATCGCCGTCCATATCGGTCGGCGTCACCAGCGCCAGGAACTGGTGCTGGAACTCATCGGTGGTGGGGACACCGAGCATGAGCAGGTCGGGCTCGACGCCCAGGGTGGTGAAGATGTAGGTGAGGTAGGCCCAGTGGGCGTCCTTCCACCGCAGCCCCTGCTCGACATACGTGTCCTCGTCGATGATCCCGGCCTCGAGCGGCGCGAAGTCGGCCGCGGTCGAGCTGGGGAAACCAGCGTTTAGCGTCTCCTCGAAGCCGAGTGGGGTGTTGCAGCCAGGGGCGTAGGTGCAACCATTGTAGCTGGCGTTGGCGCGGGCGATCGAGGTGAAATAGATCCGGAACTTCGACAGATCGGGCGCGATCTCGATCGCCTTGAGGTAGAACCCGGCCGTCTGCCCGGCACGCGCGCCGGTCAGGGTCACCTTCACGTCGGCCCAGTCGCCCGGCGCCAGGTCGGCCACCGCCGCCGTGCCGTCCTTGCCGGCCGTGGATGGGACGACCAGCACGTGGTCGTAGTTCGTCGTCGCGTCGTCGGTCGAGTCGTAGACAAACAGGTCGTAGAAGCGGTCGACGTTATCCGAGGCGGGGAAGGCGGTGTTGGTGAGCTTGAGTTGCTCCTGCATGGCCGGGCTGAACGAGGCAGGCACATTGCTCCAGCCCGCCGCCGGGTCGAGGTCGACCCGCTGGTACGCCACACCGAAGGCGTTCGCCCCGGCCGGCTGGCCGGGCAGGTCGTAGTTGAGCAGCACGCCGCGGTCGGAGAAGAAGGTGCGGAAGTCGACCACCGGCCCTTGTAGCGGGGGCACCAGGCTGCGCGAGCCGACCCACTCGACGGAGACGACCGTTTTGCCGGCGCGCTCGGCCGCCTGCTGGATCGTGTCGGCCTGAAGGATACCGGTCGTGGCGAAGCTGGTGCGGTTGTTGAAGTTGCCCTCGCCGACGCGGTGGAAGGTGTTGTTGGTCGAGCCGTGCTCGCCGGGCCAGGTACCCGTCGCCAGGGTATACCAGCCGACGCCGGTGTTGGGCGGGAAGCCCTGAAGCAGGCCGTTCTGCCCGCGGACCCCCTTCCGCATCAGTTCTTTGAACGTCGGCATCGCGCCCGCGTCGGCGTAGCGCTCCACCAGATCGGGGCGCATCCCATCGGCAGCGAAGAAGATCACCTTGTCGGCGCGCGGGCGCTCTTTGCCCGCGGGCTCCAGCGGCGCTGCGGCGGCAGGCAGGACGCCGGCGGCCAGCACCAACAGCACCACCAGGCTCACCAGTGAGCGGCGCATGGCAGTCCCTCCTTCAGAACTGAGAACAAAGAACAGAGAACAGAGAACAAAGAACAATGCGTCGGTGTCGCAACCTGTTGTTCTTTGCGCTCTGTTCGGTGGGCTTCGTTGGGGTGCGGGAATAGGGTAATCCAAGGCGATTATAGCACCATAAAGCTTTGATGAATAGCAGGCCATTCCTGGATGAAAAAACTGTCACCTACAAGTGCATCCAGGTATCGCCTACCCATCCTGGCAGGCGGAAAACTACCCGTTCTGCTATGGCTAGTGGCGCCGTGCAAGGGTAAACTTGTGATACTTATAACAATCTCGTCGGGCCGACCTGGCTGGCAGCGCGCGGGCCGGGCATGCGACACGGACGCGGTCAGCATGCGCGCGGCCGGCGATCGCCGGCCCAGGCAGCGCACCAGGCGCAATCGATGGAGGAGCGCGATGATTGTCACCACCGCTGCCCTGTTCAGAGTCGCCTACAGCCGGTTCGCGATCGGGGCATACAACATCAACAACATGGAGCAGACGCTAGGGCTGTTTCGTGGCCATGTGGCGGCGCAGGCCTCCTTCATCATCCAGATCTCCCGTGGCGCGCGCACATACGCCGGCACTCCGATGCTCGAAGCGATGATCCGCGCGGCCGAGGCTCTGTTCCCCGAAGCGATCGTCGCCGTCCACCTCGACCACGGCGACGAGGCGACCTGCTATGCGTGCATCGACTCGGGGTTCTACTCCTCGGTGATGATCGACGCCTCGCACGAGCCGTTCGAGCAGAACGTCGCGATCACGCGGCGGGTGGTCGAACGCGCCCATGCCCGGGGCGTCTCGGTCGAGGCCGAGCTGGGCATGCTCGGCGGAGTCGAGGAGGATATCGCGCTCGATGAAAAGCACGCCATGCTGACCGACCCCGACGAGGCCAAAGCCTTTGTCGAGCAGACCGGCTGCGACAGCTTGGCAGTTGCGATCGGCACCAGCCACGGAGCGTCCAAATTCACGGGCAACCAATCGTTGCACTTCGAGCGCATCGCCGCCATCCAGCAGCGGCTGCCCGGCTTTCCGTTGGTGATGCACGGCGCCAGCGCTGTGCCGCAGGAGGAGATCACGCGCATCAACGCCGCCGGCGGAAAGCTCGATCCATCGGCGCGGGGGGTCGACGAGGAGGAGTTTGCCCGCGCGGTGCCTCTGGGGGTCACCAAAGTCAATATTGACACCGATGGCCGTCTGGTCTGGACACGTGTCCATCGGGAGTATCTACGCGATCACCCCGAGAACTTCGACTTCCGCAAGCCAGGGGCCGAATACATCGCCGAGTACGCCCGCTTCGTGGCCCATAAAGCCGCGAAGCTGCTGGCAGCCGGGCGGCTGGCGGAGGTGCGCAACGCGCTGATCTGACCGCCGTGGCCAGGGCAGCGCTCGGAGATCGCGGTTCCAGCAGGGCTGCAGTTCAATGCACCGCAGGTTAGAGCGCCCACAAGCAAGGAGGAGACACCATGGCAGGGCCAACCACCGACGGACAGAAGAAAAGCCGCTGGGCGGCTGGTGTGACGCCGTATGCCGAGATGGGCTACTACAACGCCGACTACGAGCCGAAGGCGACTGACATCCTGTGTGCGTTTCGGGTTGTGCCCCAGGAGGGTATCGATCCGGTCGAGGCTGCCGCAGCGGTGGCTGGCGAATCCTCGACCGCCACCTGGACCGTCGTCTGGACCGACCGCCTGACCGCCTACGAGACGTATCAGGCCAAGTGCTACCGCGTCGATCCCGTCCCAGGGACCACCAACCAGTACATCGCTTATATCGCCTACGACCTGGACCTGTTCGAGGAGGGCTCGATCGCGAATCTGACCTCGTCGATCATCGGCAATGTGTTTGGCTTCAAAGCGCTCAAGGCCCTGCGGCTGGAGGATATGCGCATTCCGCCCCACTACGTCAAGACCTTCCAGGGGCCGGCGCACGGCATCGTGATGGAGCGCGAGTACCTCAACAAATACGGTCGCCCATTGCTCGGTGCTACTGTCAAGCCCAAGCTTGGGCTCTCGGCCCGCAACTATGGCCGGGTGGTGTATGAAGCGCTGCGCGGCGGGCTCGACTTCACCAAGGACGATGAGAACATCAACTCGCAGCCATTTATGCGCTGGCGCGACCGCTGGCTCTTCTGCATGGAGGCAGTCAACCGCGCCATGGCCGCGACAGGCGAGATCAAAGGCCACTACCTGAACTGCACTGCCGCAACCATGGAGGAGATGTACGAACGGGCCGAGTTTGCCAAAGAGCTGGGCAGTGTGATCATCATGATCGACCTGACCGTCGGCTACACTGCGATCCAGTCCATGGCGAAATGGGCGCGCCGCAACGGCGTGATCCTGCACCTCCACCGCGCCGGTCACAGCACCTTCACCCGCCAGAAGACCCACGGCGTCAACTTCCGCGTGCTGGCCAAGTGGATGCGTCTGGCGGGGGTCGATCACCTCCATGCCGGCACGGTGGTCGGCAAACTGGAGGGCGACCCAAACGCAGTGCAGGGATACTACAACACGCTGCGCGCCGACAAGCTCGATCCGAACCCGCTGCAGGGGCTGTATTTCGAGCAGGATTGGGTCTCGCTGCCGGGGGTGATGCCGGTGGCGTCGGGTGGCATCCACGCCGGGCAGATGCATTTACTGCTGCACTATCTCGGCGAGGACGTGGTGTTGCAGTTCGGCGGCGGCACGATCGGCCACCCCGACGGGATCGCCGAGGGCGCGACGGCCAATCGCGTGGCGGTCGAGGCGATGATCCAGGCGCGCAACGAGGGCCGTGATTACCTCAACGAAGGGCCCGAGATCCTGGCCCGCGCCGCGCGCTGGTCGCCGTCGCTGCGCAAGGCGCTCGAGGTGTGGAAGGATGTCTCGTTCGAGTTCGAGTCGACCGACACGCCGGACGCGGTGGTGACACCGACCTTCTGAGGCCGCTCGCAAGCAGCTCGAAACACAAACTCAACCGAAGGGAGGCCACGATGCGTATCACCCAGGGCACGTTTTCCTATCTGCCGGATTTCACCGACGACGAGATCAAGGCCCAGATCCAATACTGCCTGGACAACGGCTGGGCAATCTCGGTGGAACACACCGACGACCCACACCCGCGCAACATTTACTGGGAGCTGTTCGGGCTGCCGATGTTCGACGCCAACGACCCGGCCGCGGTCATGTACGAGATCAACGAGTGCCGCAAGGTCTTCCCCAACCACTACATTCGGGTGAATGGGTACGACCGCAGCCACGGCCGGGCGACGACCGCGTTGAGCTTCATCGTCAACCGTCCCAAAGACGAGCCGGGTTTCCGTCTCGAGCGGCTGGAGTTCGCCGATCGCCAGATCAAATACACGATCCACTCCTACGCTACCGATAAGCCGGCGGGGCGGCGCTATGAGTAGGAGCACCCACCACCATGACCGACCCGACAAGCGCTGTCGCAGCTGCCCGATGAAGCGCTGGTGGATATCGACGCCGCCTACCAGACTGCGAACGTCCAGCAGCTCTTGGACGAGCTCGACCACGAACTGGTCGGGCTGGCGCCGGTCAAGCAACGCATCCGTGAGATCGCCGCGCTGCTGCTCATCGCGCGCTTGCGCGAGCAGGCCGGGCTGACGACTGAGCGCCCGACGCTGCATATGTCCTTTACAGGAAAGCCTGGCACTGGCAAGACCACCGTCGCGCTGCGCATGGCGAAGATCCTGCATCATCTCGGCTACGTGCGCAAGGGGCATCTGGTGGTGGCCAGCCGCGACGACCTGGTGGGCCAGTATGTGGGCCATACCGCGCCCAAGACCAAGGAAGTGCTCAAGAAAGCGATGGGCGGTGTGCTGTTCATCGACGAGGCCTATTACCTCTATCGCCCCGAAAACGAGCGCGACTACGGCCAGGAGGCGATCGAGATGCTGCTGCAGGTGATGGAGAACCAGCGCGAGGACCTGGTGGTCATCCTGGCGGGCTACAAGGAGCGCATGGAGACGTTTTTCCACTCCAACCCGGGCTTCCATTCGCGCATCGCGCATCATATTCACTTCCCCGACTACACGCTGGATGAGCTGATGGCGATCGCCGAGTTGATGGTCCGTCAGCAGCAATATGCCTTCGACGCCGAGTCACGGCAGGCGTTTTGGGAGTACCTGACGCTGCGCATCAAGCAGCCACACTTCGCCAACGCCCGCAGCGTGCGCAACGCGATCGATCGGATCAAGCTGCGCCAGGCCAACCGGCTGATCCGGCAGGGCGGCATGGTGCCGAAAGCCGAGCTGGCGCGGATCGCGGCCGCTGACATCCGCCAGAGCCGGGTCTTCGCGGGGCTCCCTGACGAACCCGCGGGGCTTCCGGCAGGGAACGCTGCCTAGCGCGTTCAGCGCCGCGGCCACGGGGGAGCACCCAGGCCGCTAGATATGGAATCACTCGTAACTGCTGTTGAGACGGCAGGCCAGCGAAAGGCAGGTGTGCTCGTGACCACCTCGATTGCCCACACGCCGCGTCCCACGCTCACACCCGAGCTGGAGCAACGCTGCATCAATACCATCCGCACGCTGGCGATCGATGCGGTGCAGCGCGCCAACTCGGGCCATCCCGGCCTGCCCATGGGCATGGCCGCGGCCGCCTATGTGCTCTGGACGCGCTTTCTCAAGCACAACCCGCGCAACCCGGCCTGGTTCAACCGCGACCGCTTCATCCTCTCGGCCGGCCACGGCTCGATGCTGCTCTACAGCCTGCTGTACCTGACCGGCTACGACCTGACGCTGGAGGATCTCAAGAACTTCCGCCAATGGGCCAGCAAGACGCCCGGCCACCCCGAGTACGGCCTGACCCCTGGCGTCGAGACGAGCACCGGCCCCTTAGGCCAGGGGTTCGCCAACGGCGTCGGCATGGCGATCGCCGAGCGCCACCTGGCCGCGCGCTTCAACCGCCCTGGCCATCCGATCGTCGACCACTACGTCTATGCGATCGTCTCCGACGGCGACCTGATGGAGGGCGTGGCCGCGGAAGCTGCCAGCCTGGCCGGGCATCTCCGGCTCGGCAAGCTGATCTATCTCTACGACGACAACCGCATCTCGATCGAGGGGCCGACCGACCTGACCTTCACCGAAGACCGCGCGCTGCGCTTTGCAGCCTACGGCTGGCACGTCCAGCGCGTCGAGGACGGCAACGACCTGGCCGCCATCGAGGTGGCTATCCGCGCCGCCCGCGCCGAGACCACGCGCCCATCGCTGATCATCGTTCGCACCCAGATCGGCTACGGCAGCCCGCGCAAGCAGGGCACGGCCGAAGCCCATGGCGAGCCGTTGGGGGAGGACGAGGTGCGTGCCACCAAGCAGGCCTACAACTGGCCCCTCGACCCGCCTTTCTACGTCCCGCCCGAGGCGCTGGCGCACTTCCGCACGGCGATCGCACGCGGCCAGGCCTGGGAACAAGCGTGGAACGCGCGCCTGGAAGCCTACGCTGCCGCCTACCCCGATCTGGCTACCGAGTTGGCGGCCGAACTGCGCGGCGACTTGCCGGACGGCTGGGAGGCGGCGATTCCGACCTTCCCCGCCGATCCCAAGGGTATGGCGACGCGCGTGGCCTCGGGGATGGTGCTCAACGCGATCGCGCCGCGCGTGCCCGCGCTGATCGGCGGCGCGGCCGATCTGGCACCATCGACCAAGACGCTGATCCAGGGCGGCGGCGACTTCGGACCGACCAATTATGCCGGGCGCAACCTGCGCTTTGGGGTCCGTGAGCATGCCATGGGCGCGATCCTGAACGGCATCGCGTTGCACAGCGGCCTGATCCCCTACGGCGCGACGTTTCTGGTCTTCTCCGACTACATGCGCCCGGCCATTCGTCTGGCAGCGCTGATGACGCTGCAGGTAATCTTCGTCTTCACCCACGACAGCATCTTCTTGGGCGAAGATGGGCCGACTCACCAGCCGATCGAGCACCTGATATCGCTGCGCAGCATCCCCGGGCTGACGGTCATCCGCCCCGCGGATGCCAACGAGACCGCGGTGGCCTGGCAGGTCGCCTTGCGCCACCGTCACGGCCCGGTGGCGCTGGCGCTGACGCGCCAGAACGTGCCGATCCTCGACCGTACGCGCTACGCCCCGGCCGAGGGACTGGCGCGCGGCGCCTACATCCTGGCCGACAGCGACGGCCTGCCGGAGATCATCCTGATCGGCACCGGCTCGGAGGTGCACCTGGTGGTCGCCGCCTACGAGCGCCTGACGGCCGAGGGCATCGCTGCGCGCGTGGTTAGCATGCCGAGCTGGGAGCTGTTCATGGCCCAGCCGCAGACCTACCGCGACCACGTGTTGCCGCCAGCAGTGACGAAGCGCCTGGCGGTCGAGGCAGGCGACAGGCTGGCATGGCGTGAGTTCATCGGGCCGGAAGGCCACGTAACCGGGCTGAGCCATTTTGGCGCCTCGGCACCCTCCCAGGTGCTGGCGACGCAGTTCAAATTGACGCCGGAATGGGTGACCCAGCGCGCGCTGGAGCTGCTGGGGCGCGCCCCAGCACCAGTTGAGGCCGCGCTGCCGGTGCGCCAGCCGCAGCCACCGCAGCACGTGCCCGTGTGAGCCATTCCACCCGGCAGGAGGTGCAGCGATGCCAGAACGACCACAACGCAACCTGGCCCTGGAGCTTGTTCGCGTCACCGAGGCCGCCGCGCTGGCCGCCGGGCGCTACATGGGGCTGGGCGACAAGGAGGGGGGCGACCAAGCTGCGGTGGACGCCATGCGCGCGGTGCTCAGCACGATCGATATGGACGGCGTGATCGTGATCGGCGAGGGCGAGAAGGATGCCGCACCCATGCTCTATAACGGCGAACGCATCGGCAACGGGCGCCCACCGGCGGTGGACGTGGCCGTCGACCCGGTGGAGGGTACAACGCTGCTCGCGCTGGGACGTCCGAATGCGATCGCGGTGGTGGCACTGACCGCGCGCGGGAGCATGTGGGACCCCGGCCCGAGCTTCTATATGGAGAAGCTGGTGGTGGGGCGCGCGGCGCGCGATGCGATCGACCTGCGCCTCGGTCCGACCGAAAACCTGCGGCGGATCGCGCGTGCGCTGGGGCGCCGGATCCAGGACCTGACCGTTTTCGTGCTGGAGAAGCCCCGCCACGCAGCACTGATCGACGAGATCCGTGCCGCCGGCGCGCGCATCACCCTGCATACCGACGGCGACGTGGCCGGTGCGCTGCTTGCCGCGGCGCCTGGCACCGGTATCGACGTGCTCATGGGCATCGGCGGCACGCCCGAAGGGGTGATCGCTGCGGCAGCCGTGAAGGCACTCGGCGGGGCCCTGCAGGGCCGGCGCGCGCCGCAGAGCGCGGCCGAGCGCGCGC
>FLYN01028368.1_pt2 | contig 11756 bp, 12 predicted proteins | sample 1122621 | NCBI WGS metagenome assembly FLYN01 (sample SAMEA4346792, study PRJEB14843) | hot springs metagenome | biome: Terrestrial Biome; feature: Habitat; material: Sediment | place: India | collected 2012-06-12 | depth 1760 m
ACCCTGATCGCCGGCCTGCGCGCGGAAGTCCCCTGGCTGGGCGGCGCCGAACCGGAGCACGAGGAGCCGCAGGGTGAGCGCGAATGAACTGCTGGCCATGCTCGGGCGAGCTTGGTGGCGGCTGCTGATCTACCCCGGTGGGCTGTCGGCGCTCGCGATCGTCTGGCTCATGAGCCGGATCACGATCCAGGCGCCGCGAACCGGGAGTTGGTTCGCGCTTCGTGGTTCCTGGCCGGAGATCAGCGCGATCGTGCTCCCCTGGCTGGGCCTGGCGCTGCTGCCGCTGCCGCGTGTGGTCGGGCTCAGCCGGCAGACCGACCTGATCGCCGTGCTGTCCCTGCTGGAATGGCCGCTGGTGCTGACCATCGCGCTGGAAGCGCGGGTAGCGATCGCAGATGCGCACGCGCGCGCGGCGCGCCGCCTGGCAGCGGCGCTCAACGGCTACCCGCCCCTCATCCTGGCGGCGCTGGTGCAGGCGAGCGCCGCCGGCTCCTTCACGATCGGGGCGATCGCGCGGCCGCCGGACGAGTTCACACCACCGATGGTCGCCCTGCTGCACTGGATCGGTGCAGCCGCATGGACCCTGGCGCTGCCGCCGGCGCTGGCGATCGGGCCGTTCGCCGCCTGCCCACCCGCATCGCGCGCGCTCCGCATTGGGCTGCGGCTGCGGGCGATCGGGCTGGTCGCGCTGGCGCTGTTGCCCTGGCTGCCGCTAATCGATGCCGGGCCCATGCTTCCGCTGGCGGTCGGGCTCACCCGGCAGCCCTGGCTGCTGTCGCTGGCTGTCTGGCTTGGGCGCCAGGGTTGGCTGGCGGCGCTGGCGCCGCTGCTGATCGGGGCACCGCTGCTCGCGCTGCTGCTATGGGGCTACCACCGGGCCACGGTCGGACGATCGCTGCGCCGCTGGGCGCGCGTCTATCTCACCTACGATCTAGCGCTGCTGCTGGTGCTGCTGTGGGTGGCGTACACGGCGCTCCAGGAGCGGCTGGTGTGAGGAGCTGTTAAGCTGAACCGCCAAGACACCAAGGACGCCAGGGCTGGATATGTTGCCTGTCTCACACACCGCAGCGACGCGGAGGACGCAGAGCGGATCCATAGACTATCCATCTCTGCGCCCTCTGTGCCGCTGCGGTGAGAGAAAATGACAAACGGGAATATTAGTACTCCATATCAGGCGGTGTCGTGCCTGCGCCGTTCTTCTTCGGCTCGGGCAGCTCGGTGATCAACGCATCGGTCGAGAGGATCATGCCCGCGACGCTGACCGCGTTCTCCAACGCGATGCGCACGACCTTGGCCGGGTCGATGATGCCCCACTGCGTCAGGTCGCCGTACTCACCACGCAGCACATCGAAGCCAATGTTGCGGTTGCCGGTCTCCTGCTGGCGGCGCAGGATCTCGCGGATCACCACCGGGCCGTCCTCGCCAGCGTTCTGAACGATCTGCCGGGTCGGCTCTTCCAGCGCCCGCCGCAGCATGTTCAGCGCCATCCGGTCCTCTTCGAACGTGGTCTTGACCGAGTCGAGCGCCGGAGCCAGGTTCAGGTAGGCCACACCGCCACCCGGCACGATGCCCTCCTCCACCGCCGCACGGGTCGCGTGCAGCGCGTCCTCGACGCGCGCCTTGCGCTCCTTCATCTCCGGCTCGGTCGGCGCGCCGACCTTGATCACTGCCACGCCGCCGGCGAGCTTGGCCGCCCGCTCCTCCAGCTTCTCACGGTCGTAGTCGCTGGTCGTGGTCTCGATCTGCTTCTTGATCTGCTCGATGCGCGCCTGGATGGCCCGCTTATCGCCGTAGCCTTCGACGATGATCGTATCATCCTTGTCGCTGCGCACCCGGCGCGCGCGCCCCAGATCCTGCAGCTTGGTGCTGTCGAGCTTGCGGCCGATCTCTTCCGAAATCACCGTGCCACCGGTCAGGATCGCGATATCCTGCAACATCGCCTTGCGGCGGTCGCCGAAGCCCGGCGCCTTGACCGCCAGCGGGTTCAAGGTGCCGCGCAGCTTGTTGACCACCAGCGTCGCCAGCGCCTCGCCATCCACGTCCTCGGCGATGATCACCAGCTCGCGCTTGCCGCTCTGCAACACCGCCTCCAGCACCGGCAGTAGATCGTTGACGGCGCTGATCTTCTTGTCGGTGATCAGGATGTAGGGCTCCTCCAGCTCGGCGACCATCTTGGCCGAGTCGGTGACGAAATAGGGCGAAATGTAGCCGCGGTCGAATTGCATGCCTTCGACCAGCTCATACTCCAGCGTGGTGCCCTTGCCCTCCTCGACCGTGATCACCGCGTCGCGGCCGACCTTATCCATGATCGTCGCCAGCATCTCGCCGATCTGCGGGTCCTGGGCCGAGATCGTGGCGATCTGGGCGATCTCGTTGCGCCCGCTGACCGGGATGGCCTGGCGCTTGATCTCCTCGACCAACGCCTGGACGCCTTTGTCGAGCCCACGCTTGAGCAACAGCGGGTTGGCGCCGGCAGCCACCAACTTCATCCCCTCGTCGACCAGCGCCTGAGCCAGCACCGTCGAGGTCGTCGTACCGTCACCGGCCACGTCGTTGGTCTTGGTCGCCGCCTGCTTGAGCAACTGGACCCCCATGTTCTCGAACGGATCCTTCAGCTCGATCTCCTTGGCGACCGTCACACCGTCGTGGGTGACAGTGGGAGCCCCCCATTTTTTATCGAGCGCCACGTTGCGCCCCTTGGGTCCCAACGTCGTGCGCACGGCAAGGGCCAGGGTATCGACGCCGCGGTGCAACGCAGCGCGCGCCTGCTCGTTGAAGATGACTTGCTTGGCAGCCATAGATCGAGTGTCCCTCCTCGTTCAACACCGCTTCGATCGGATCCCGGATCTACTCCTCTATGACTCCGAGGATGTCTTTCTCGGACAAGATCAAATATTCCTCATCATCGATCTTGAACTCGGTGCCGGCGTACTTGGCGAAGATCACATGCTCGCCTTTCTTGACGCTCATCGGCACCCGCTTGCCATGGTCGTCTAGCCGCCCTGGGCCAACCGCCAGGATCTCGCCCTCCATCGGGCGCTCCTTGCTGGCGGTGTCGGGCAGGTAGATCCCGCCCTTGGTCTTCTCTTCGCGCGGCTTGGGTTTGATGACTACCCGGTCGCCTAGTGGCTGTACATGCATAGCTGTCCCTTTCTACTGGTTAGAACTTACGACGAATGGATCGGGCAATGGGGCCACCGGCCGTGGAGGCGTGGGGGCCTGGCTACCCGCGCCTCCGTGGCCGGCGGTGCCGGCGGAAGGTCGAAATCGGCCGTGCTTAGGCGGCCTTCACCTTGATCCGGCGCGCCTTGAAGCCTTCCGCCTTGGACAACGTAACCGTCAGGACGCCATCCTGGAGCGTCGCCGTCACATTGTGCGCGTCAACGGGCACCGGAAGCTGGATGCTGCGCTCGTAGACGCCATGGCCACGCTCCTTGATCAGGTAGCGCACCCCTTGCTGCTGCTCGGAGCTAATCTCACCGCGGATGGTGAGCGTGTCCTGCTGAACTTTGACGTCGAGCTTCTCGGTGGGCACGCCCGGCATGAGCGCCGTGACCACAAACGCGTCGTCGGTTTCATAGAGGTCCAGCGGCATAGCCCTCGTGCCATCCCAGACGCCGAAGAAGCTGGATGGTGCGATCCAGCTCTCCTTCAGCCAGTCGAACGCCCGCGGCAGCAAGAATGCATCGCTGAACGGTGTGAAACGAGTCAGTGCTGTTGTCATCGGTCCTCACCCCTTTCGGTGTTGGACTGGAAGGCAACAGTAGAAAAACAACGAACGAGGAAAACCCCCATGGATCGGTGGTATGCCCCGGTTCGTTGTCCTTTGCTCACTCGCCAGTATAGATGTGTAGCGCATAAATGTTGGCAGCATATAAGCGCAGTGTTAGCGTTTCGTTAGAGAAACGGCTGCCCGGCGGCCTCAGGGCATCCAGAAGGGCGGATCGCTGGCCGGGAAGGTTTCCTCGAGCGCTTCGTCGATCCGCTCATCGCTGATAGCGCGATCCGCCCCCTTTGGGATCACCCCTGCGCCGCCTTCAGATGCGTTCCTGCGCTGCTCATCATCGGGCGCGCCATATCCGCCAGCGTGTTTCGCGATCATGGCGTCCCTCCTGCTTCCACGGCCAGCACCATGCAGAATATCCGGTTGGGAGACGGCGCGAGCCGGCCCCCATGCCTACGTGCATTGGGGCGCCCGCCTTATGGTCGCCCGCTCCGGCGGGCTTGGGAGCGCGAGCCCGCGGTGTGCCGCCGGGCGGGTGGGATGCCCACTACGACTACTACCCGATTTCATCATTCATCCTCATCAGGCCGGAGCATTTTACAACTCGAATAGGAATGCCATAGTATGGCACGACTTCACGCGGCATGGCACACCACAACGGCACAACGATCACAACGGCTGCTGGGAGCGTGCTCTGCTGCATTGTCTCCTTGGCGCCGTTGTGGTTCGTTCCTCCTAACCGACCCGCACTGCGCGTTGGCATCCTAGGGCCGAGTCTCCATCGGCGCGGCCTTCCAGCGCTCAAGCACCTTCTGCAGCCCGCCGATCGGCGCCGGCTCGCGTGGCGGTCGGTGGCGGCGGTCGTCCAGGTAGGCGATCAGGGCCAGCCCGCCGGCGATCGCCACAAACGCCAGCATCAGCGGCAGCGCACAAAAGAGCACATAGGCTGTCACGATCTCCATGGGTTGCCTCCTTCTGCGATCATCCTCGCAAGCCGGTCGGCGTCAGGCCGCCATCCATTGCCAGGCAGGTGCGCCACCGGTTCTGCCGCCTGTGCGCCGACCTGGGCCCGGCGCTGCCACGCGGCGATCCGCTCGCGCAGCTCCGCACCCCCGATCTCCTCGCGCTGCTTCAGCTCGGCGGCCAAGTCCTCTAGCAGCGGCCGGCAGGAGCTCAGCAGCGCTTTAGCCCGCTGGTAGCTTGCTTCGATGATCGCCCGGGTCTCGTCGTCGACCGCTTGCGCCAGGGCTTCGCTATACGCGCGCTGCAGCCCCGGCGCCTGGCCTGGCTCAATGCCCTCGAAGGCGATCGGCCCCAACCGGCTCATCCCAAACTCGCGCACCATGCGCCGCGCCAGCGCATTGGCCTGCTGCAGGTCGTTCTGCGCACCGGTCGACACCTCGCCGTAGATCACCTCCTCCGCCGCCCGGCCGCCCAACATCACCGCCAGCCGGTCGTGCAACTCCGAGGCGGTGTAGAGGTAGCGATCGTGCAACGGAAGCTGCATCGTCACTCCCAGCGCCGCCACGCCGCGCGCTACGATCGAGACCTTATGGACCGGATCGGCATGCGGCAGCAGGCTGGCAACCAACGCATGGCCCAGCTCGTGATACGCGACGCGGTCGCGCTCGGCTTCGCTCAGCACGCGGCTCTTGCGCTCCAGCCCGGCCATCACACGGTCGATCGCCGCATCGAGCTCGGCCATCCCCACCGCAATCTTTCCCCGCCGCGCCGCCAGCAACGCCGCCTCGTTGATCACGTTCGCCAGCTCGGCGCCGGCAAATCCGACTGTGCGCGCGGCGATCACTCGCAGATCGACATCGGCGGCCAGGGGGACGTTGCGCGCATGGACGCGCAGGATCGCCTCGCGCCCGCGCAGATCGGGCCGATCGATCACGATCTGGCGATCGAACCGGCCAGGCCGCAGCAACGCCGGGTCGAGCACCTCGGGCCGGTTGGTCGCCGCCATGATGATCACGCCCTTGCGCGACTCGAAGCCGTCCATCTCGACCAGGAGCTGGTTGAGGGTTTGCTCGCGTTCGTCGTTTGCGCCGATGGTGGCGGTGCCGCCGCGCTGGCGGCCGATGGTGTCGATCTCGTCGATGAATACGACGCAGGGCGCTTTCTGGGCCGCCTGGGCGAATAGATCGCGCACGCGCGCTGCACCCACACCGACGAATAGCTCAACGAAATCGCTGCCGCTCAGGCTGAAGAACGGCACGCCGGCCTCGCCGGCGGTCGCACGCGCCAGCAGCGTCTTGCCCGTGCCGGGCGGGCCGACCAGCAACACCCCCTTGGGGATGCGCCCGCCCAGACGCTGGTACTTCTCGGGAGCGCGCAGGAAATCGACCACCTCGCGTAGCTCGGCGACCGCCTCGTCCACACCGGCTACATCAGCGAACGTGACTTTGACATCGCCGCGGTCGTAGATCTTGGCCCGATTGCGGCCGAAGGTCAGTGCCTGGGCCTGGCCCGGCAGGCGCGGCAGCATCAGCCCCCAGACGGCGAAGATCAGCAGGATCGGCAGCAGCCAGCTCAACAGACCGCCGATCCAGTTGTGCTCGATAAACCCGCTGAACGTGGCACCGGCCTGTTGAAGCTGCGCGATCACCGTGCTGTCCTCGACGCCGGGGATGCGCGTGCTGACGTAGGGGGTGGGATCGTCGCGCACACGCCATACCACGCTCGTCTCGCCGATCTGGGCACTGGCAACGCGCCGCTCGGCCAGCGCTTTGAGAAAATCACTGTAGGGCGCTTCGCGTGGCCCGAAGCCGCCCAGCACGAAGAACTGCAGTGCCAGCAGCGCCAGCGTGCTGATCGCAAAGTAGATCAGCGAAAACGTCAATACCCGCCGCCAGTCCATCGTTGCCTCCCCGCTGGATCTATTTCCCGTTCAAGAATCAAATACTGGGAGAGTATTAGAAGAACGCTAGCCCTGCATTAGCGGGTGCTTTGAGCGCCGCCGGCCCTTTCGAAGGCAGGCACAGCAAAGGCCGAGCGGTGTCGCGCACTGCCCGGCCCTCGCTCCACCTACAAGGTAGGTCGGATCGTCGCTTACGCGGTCTTGACGGTGATCCGCTTCGGCCTGGCCGCCTCGGCCTTGGGCACCCGGATGGTCAGGATCCCATCGGCCAGGCTGGCCTGGATCTTATCCGCATCGACCGGGGTCGGGAACTGGATCGTGCGGGTGAAGTCGCCGAAGCGCTGCTCCTGCACGTGATAGCGGATGCCCTCCTGCTGCTCCTGCTCGGTGTGGCCGCTGATGGTCAGCACGTTCTGCTGCATCGTGATGTCAAAGTTGTCCGGCTTCAGGCCCGGCACCGCCAGCTTGGCGACGTACTCGTTGTCGGTCTCATACAGATCCAGCGGCACCCGGCTCGCGCCAAACCAGGCCCGCGGCCGCACGAAGCTCTCCGCGAACAGTTGGTTCATCGCGTCGCGCAGAGTCATCATCTCCTGGAACGGATCCCAACGGGTCAGATCGGTCATATTCACCACCTCCTGTCACCAAGGTGATGTAAATCTATCTGATGCGCGCGACAAGCGCTGTCCGGGCATGGTCGCGCGCGAAGAAGCACACGACAGGCCGATACTGCCGCTGATGAGCGCGAACCCACCGGCGGCCAGCGCGCTCCACAATGCCGGCGCGACGGTGCTATACCCCAGGATCGCCGGCGCAACAAGCAGCCACGCCCCGATGAGCGCGAACACGAAGCTGAAGCCACGCAGGAGCTTCGGATCGCCCTTGCCGGCGCACAACGCATACCCGACGCCAAGCGCTATCAGCGTCACACCGGCACCGATCGCCTCCAGCGCCGCGATCCCGTCGATGGCGAACCCGACCGGCACGAGGAGCAACGCCAGACCGGCTACCGCGTTCAGCAGGCCGATCCACGCGAGCACCAAGCTCGATCGGACGCGCAGGTCGATCCCGAGCACCATGGTTGCGCACCTCCCTGTCCTTCAACCATCCCGCAACGGACACAACGGATCACGGACAGCCATCTGGCAGCGATCGCGGTGGGCTGCCCGGTGTTTCGCTCCGCCGGTTGAATGAAAGTGGCGTTATGCCGCGCCGCTCGCCTGAGGAAGCGGTGCCTCCCAGGTGTGAACGGGCGCCGGGGGTGCCGCGCCGGCCGTCGCGGTGGGGGCAGGCTGGGCGGCCGGCGAGGGCGCCGGCTGCGGTCGGAAACGCGGGATGGCACGCAGGTTCAACGAGCGAACCTCGGCTGCTGCGACCGGGCGCTCGCCCCAGAAGTAGAGCACGTCGGTCGCGGCATCGTATTTGTAGCGCTGGCGGCGCCAGCCATGCCTGGAGTCGGCACGCAGCAGGTCGATCGTCCAGGTCTCGTGCTCGGCGTCGTACTGCTCGCCAAGCAGCCACACCAGCTCGTCGCTCGTCAGTATCGTCGCCAGCCGCCGGTCGCGTGTGGACCGCGCAACGGCCAGCACATCCGATTCCGGCTGAGCCGCCAGCGGGGTGACGACAGCCGCCGACTCGGCATGGTCGCGCTGGCGGGCGCCACGCCACGGCCAATACCATTGTCGCGTTGCCATCATCATCGCGCTCACCTCTGTCGTTCTCTGCTATTAGCAATAGCGCGCTTGTGTTAGAGGATCGTTAGAGGAGTGTAAATAATTCGTACAAAGCTCACCCTTTTAGCCGATTGACAGCCACACCGCTGCGTGGTATCCTTAGCCCCGGTAGGGTAGCCCGTCGTGTATATCGCTCGGAGGTCGCGCCAATGATCCCTGTGGTGGCCGTTCGCGCCAGCGAGGTGTGCTGACATCACTCGGGATCCGTGCGCCCTGCCTGTCATTGATTATGTAAACTAATCGATGTGCGATCTTCGGCCGTGGGGCGCAGCGACTGCTCCACGGCCTTTTTCTTTTGGAGCATCGGCATGTCAATTCTCAACGTCCATGGGCTAACCAAATACTACGGTGCCGCATTCATCTTCGGCGCCATCAGCTTCCAGGTGGCGCGCGGCGACAAGATCGCCCTGGTCGGGGTCAACGGTGCCGGCAAAAGCACCCTGCTGAAGATCGTCGCCGGGATCGAGCAGCCCACGCAGGGCGCTGTCCAGGTCGCGCGCGGTACGCGCCTGGCCTACCTGGCACAGGAGGCGCGCTTCGGCCAGCGCACGCTCTGGGAAGAGATGGAGGCCGCGCTGGACCACCTCACCGCCCTGCAACGCGAGATGCACGAGATCGAACACATGCTGGCCGACCCCGGCGCCCCCGATTGGGAGCAGCACATGCAACGCTATGGCGAGCTGATGCAGCGCTTCGAGCACGGCGGCGGCTACGAGACCGACTACCGCATCAAGCGCACGCTCCACGGCCTGGGCTTTAACCCGGCGCAGTATCACCAGCCCGTCGCGCAGTTCAGCGGCGGGCAGAAGACGCGCGTTGCCCTGGCCGCGACCTTGCTCTCGGACCCGGACCTGCTGCTGCTCGACGAGCCGACCAACCATCTCGACCTGGCGGCGCTGGAGTGGCTGGAGCGCTTCCTGAAGGATTGGGATGGCACGCTGATCGTGATCTCGCACGACCGCTATTTCCTCGACAAGGTGACCAACCGCACGCTCGAGCTGGCCTTCGGCAGGCTGGAGGACTACCCGGCGCCCTACCATCGGTACCTCGAGCTGAAGGCCGAGCGCCTGGAGCTGCAGCTCAAGCAGTACCAGGCTCAACAGGAGTACATCGCCAGGACCGAGGAGTTCATCCGGCGCTTCAAGGCCGGCCAGCGTAGCAAAGAGGCGCGCGGGCGCGAGCGGCGGCTGCAGCGGCTCAAGGCGGGCTGGGAAGGTGTGAGCGGCAAGACCGAAACCCTGATCGAGCGCCCCGAGCACCAGAAGCGGATCGGGTTCGCACTCGATACGCAGCTCCGCGGCGGCGATCTGGTGCTCAAACTCGACAGGCTGGTCGTGGGCTATCATGAAGGCCAGGCGACGGCAGGGGAGCCGGGGGGACACGCACCGGGAGACTTGGAGAGCCAGAGACCGGAGACCGCGAGACAAAGAGATCGCTCAATACGCAGCACGCCTGACCCCACACGCGATTCCCGAGTGGAGCTGATTCGCTGTCCCGATCTCGAGATCCAGCGCGGGCAGCGCGTGGCGCTGATGGGCCCGAACGGTAGCGGCAAGACCACCCTTTTGCGGACGATCGTCGGCGAGCTGCCGCCGCTGCGGGGGAAGGTCCGGCTGGGGCATCGGATCGCCATCAACTACTACGCGCAGGCGCACGAGGGCCTGCGAATGGACGCTACGGTGCTGGACGAGATCCGCCGCGTCGCCCCGCAGATTCAGGAGACCCAGGCGCGTACGCTGCTGGGGCGCTTCCTATTCAGCAACGACGATGTTTTCAAGCGCATCGCCGACCTGTCCGGCGGCGAGCGCAGCCGCGTGGCACTGGCCCAGCTCACGGTGATGGGCGGCAACCTGCTGGTGCTCGACGAGCCAACCAATCACCTCGATATCAGCGCGCGCGAGGCTTTGGAGGCCGTGCTCAACGAATACAACGGCACGATCCTGTTCGTCTCGCACGACCGCTACTTCGTCGACGCAGTAGCCGACACGATCTGGATGGTCCAGGACGGCAGCATCGAGGCCTTCGATGGCACCTACAGCGAGTATGCGGCGTATCGCGAGGCGCGGGAGCAGAGAGCCGAGAACCGGGAATCTGTAAGGATGAACCAGCATGTTCGCCCCGGGGCTGGAGCTGCAGGACCGACGCCGGCTCGGCGGCCAGCGCCCGGCGCCCAGGGCGACCCGCACGCGGCCGTTCCGCCGGATCGTGGGCAGGCTGGCAGGCGCGACCGCGCGGAGCGGGAGGAGCGCAGGCGGCAACGCAGACTCGCAGCACTCGAAGCGGAGATCGCCATGCTCGAGGCCGAGCTGAAGCAGATTGAGCACGAGATCAACCAGGCCGGCGCCCAGGGCGATGCCTCGAAGGTGACCGCGCTGGGGCTGCAATACGCCGAAATCCAGGAGATGCTCAACACGCGCTACGACGAATGGGCGGCAGTAGCGGGGTAGCGACGAGCAGGCGGCGGAACAGGAGATCGAAGATTTCGGAGGCCAGGAGACACAAGCCGCCCACGCGGCTCGCGCCGCACACGAGTACGCTCGAGCGTACGTTGGTGCGCTTCGCGCACTGTTTCCTGGCGGGCTCACGAGGATGAAGCACATCATCAGGTCGCCCGCGGCGGCGGGCCTGGGAGCGCGCGCCCGCGGCTTCAGCCGCCGGGCGTGCAGGATGACCACGACCCGATGTAACAATTAATCCTCATCACCCGCGTGAAATCGGTGGCGAACGGACGCCGCCGTGTCCTAGTGGATGCAAAGACAACTCCAGCGGTTCTCTGTTCTTTGTTCTCGGTTCTCTTTTCACGTCAGGAGTGCAGCGATGAACGAAGACGACGAGATCTGGGCCACGCTCCATCGCCATCTGCACAGCATCTTCGACGGTGACGTCGAGACCTATTGCGCGACGACCGCCGCAGACCTGTCGCTGTTCGAGTGGTGGGTGACACCGCACCGCCAGGATGGGCTGGATTTCCATCGCTTCATGATCGCGCACCGCTGGGCCGGCGCCGGCGCCGACTGGCGCTACGACCTGCTGGAGCCGCGCCTGCAGCGCTACGGCGACTGTGCGATCGTCAGCTACACCTTCATGCTCTCGATCGCCAGTAATGGCGGGGTCACGCATCGGACGCACAACGAATCGCGGGTGCTGGTTCGGCACGATGGCGCCTGGAAAGTTGTGCATGTGCATAAATCGCCGGCGGCGCCGGGGCAGCATCCGTAACAGTTGTCTTTCTGCCCGCTGGGGAGACCCGTGGTGTTGTCACTCCTTCGCGGCGTTGACCCTGAAGGGAGTGAGGGCTCAGGCTTCGCCCTGAGGGCTCAGCCCGAAGGGACGAGCTCTGAGCGGCGCCTGCGACTCCGCGAAGGCTCGGGCGTGAGCCTATGGCGAGATTCTGCGCTGCCCCTTCGCCTACGGCCCCGCGCCCACGGGCCGCCCG
>FLYN01001839.1_pt1 | contig 11737 bp, 9 predicted proteins | sample 1122621 | NCBI WGS metagenome assembly FLYN01 (sample SAMEA4346792, study PRJEB14843) | hot springs metagenome | biome: Terrestrial Biome; feature: Habitat; material: Sediment | place: India | collected 2012-06-12 | depth 1760 m
GGCTTCGCGGCGGCGCTGGTCGGCGCGACGGCGCTCGGCGCGCATCTCGACTATGACTGGCGGCGGTTCGTGGTGGGAGCAGGGCCGGCGGCGGGGCTGCTCGTGGTCGCGATGGGGGCGCAGGCCGTGCGGCCGGGCCCGGCGGCCTTGCAGCTCGGTTTTGGCGCGATCGGCGTTGGGACGGCGAGCTTGGCCGTCGGCTGGCTGGCGGCGGTGGTGTAGGACGCGTTACGCCGCGGGTGGTGTGCGCGCCGGGCGCGCGTTGGGACGCTGGCGCTTGCGCGCGTACATCTCCGTATCGGAGCTGGCGATGAGTTCGGTGACGGTGGCGGCGTCGTCCGGGAAGACCGCCAGGCCGATCGAGGCGCTGACGCTGACGGGCATGGTGGTCTCCGGATCGCGGACGTGCGTGTTGGCGAGGCGTTCGCTGGCGGCGCGCCGGTAGGCTTCGGCATCGCGTCGGTCAGCGCCGGGGAGGATGACGACGAACTCGTCGCCGCCGTAGCGGCCCAAGATGACGCCGTCCTGGCGGAGCGCGTTGGCGACGGCGACGAGGACGGCGTCGCCGAGCTGGTGGCCGAAGTTGTCGTTGAGCGCTTTCAGGCCATCCACGTCCACCATGGCGATGGCGTGGCTCCGCGCGTCCGCCCGAGCGACGAGCCGGCGCAGTTCATCGACGATAGCGGCGTGATTGAGCGCGCCCGTGAGCAGATCGCGGCGCGCCTGGTCGCGCAGTGCCTCCTCGGCGTGTTTCTGTTCGGTGATATCAACGAGGTAGAGGAGCACCACGGCCCAAGTGTCCTGGTATTCAGGCGGGACGAAGAGACCGATCTTGAAGTGGAGTTGCGTACCGTCGAACGCTTTGCCGACGGTCTCCGCCTCAAACTCGGTGGTGCCGGCGGCGAACTGGGCGAGGCCGTCCCGAAAGAGGTCGAGGGTCTCCGGGCTGAACGGCTTGCCCCAGCGCTCCAACACCTCTTCCTTGGACTTAGCGCGGTACAGTTCAACGGCCGCGTTGTTGACGCTCACCGGCCGGACGAGCGCGGCGCACTGCGCCACCGCCTCCGGCTCCCGGCTGAAGTACAGGCGGAGGTCATGGGTGCCGCGGAGCTGGAGCTGCCGGAGGTGCCGTTTCAGTTCCGCGGCGTCGAGCTCCAGGAGCGCAACCGGCGAGTCCTCAAAGATGGTGCGGTAGCGCGTTTCGCTTCGTCGGAGCTCTTGTTCCGCGCGCCGGCGGCTGGTCAGGTCGCGTGAGACGAGGAAGCTCGCGGCGATGCCGATCGCGGAGACGAAGGCGATGATCACGCTGGCAAGGATGATGCCGTTGCGGAAGACTTGACGCTGCTGCGCCGCAAAGAAGGCGAACTCTTCGTGGGCGGAGACCGTGCCCACGGCGAAGGCCTCCTGGCCGCCGATGGTCATCGGAAACGCGATGAGCAGGTGCTCGGTGCTGTCTACCACGGCGGCGGCTGGGGCGTCGCGGGCGGCGGCGTCGTCTACCAGCGCGACCTTGAGCGCCTGGTCCGCGCTCGCGTTCACTTCCTCCGGCCCCGCGCCCTCGAAGTCGATGCTGTAGAGGGTGCGATAGCCCCGCTCCTCCTCGCTCGCGTCAGGTACCCACACCTGGAGATTCACAAACGCGTTCGCAAAGTCGTCCGTGGGAAGGCTTTCGCGCTCGCCGGCGACGACGTCCTTGCTCTCGGTGATCGCGCGCGAGGTGACTTGTTCGAGCGCAGGCAGGGCGTCCTCGCCGAGTGCGTCCAGGAAGGTGGTCGCCGTGTAGCCGTAGGCCAGGCCCTTTTGCTCCAGCTCTTTCTTGATGGCGCGGTCGTAGTCGCGGCTCACGTTCCGCGTGTTCCAGAGCATGGCCCCGGCGGAGAGGACGCCGGCCAGGACCACCATACCGACAGTGACAAAGACGACTCGGTTGCTCGCGTGGTGCCTCATCGCGGCTCCGGCAGGGGGCTTTCTACAGCGGCTGCCTCGTTAAAGTTTCGGCCTGAAGGGGCAATCCGGTTAGCCTGAGAACATGCGTACGGAAGAAAATCCCTGATGCTAGCGGAATCGGGGCTGGATAGGCAAGTTTCTCCAGCCGATACTCCTGCAAGTGCCTTCCAAGGTGAGGCTGATGGCTGCGATCCGACGCCCCCTGCTGACGACCCTCGGCATCGCCGCGCTGATGGCGCCCATGGCGCTGTTCTGGACGCTGTACGCGCTGCCGGAACGCGACCCAGCCATCATGGCGCCGATGTTCCATTTCTACGTGGTGAGCTTCACCGCGCTGGCGGCGGCGCTGGCCTGCGCGGTGGTGATCGCCTCCGCGAAAACGCTTCAGGAGACGCGGTTGCTTTTCCTCGGGCTGGCGTTCTTCGCCATCGCCGGCATCTTTGCCACGCACGGACTGACCACGCCGGGCTTCATCGTGGACGAGTTCTACGCCACGGTGCCCGTCTCCGCCTGGTTCAGCATCGCGGCGGCGGGCGTCTTGATCACCGCCAGCGTGGTGGGCCTACCGCCGCGCCTTGAGCACGCGATCGAAGCGCGAGGGAAGGCGGTCTTCGCGGTCGCCACCGTCGCCATTGCCCTCTACATCATCGTGAGCTTGCTCATCGAGTCATGGCTGGACTGGGTGCCGATCGACGACCGCACGCTGCAGCTCACGGTGGGCCTTTCGACGTTGGCGCTGCTTGCCTTCGCGGCCTGGCGCTATTACCAAGCGTATGTGTTCGCACGACTGCCCGCGCAGCTCGTGATGGTGGCGACGCTGGTGCTGCTGGCGGAGGTGCAGACGATCATCCTCTGGGGCGAGGTGTGGCACCTCTCGTGGTGGATCTACCACGCGCTGTACGCAATCGCGTTCGGGGTGCTGTTCGCAGGATGGGCGATGGAGGTGCGCCGAGCGGGCACGTTGCGCTCTATCGCGGATGCGCTCTCGATGCGCGATGCGCTGGCGCAGCTCGGTCGCGGACTCGATGCGCCGTTGGTGCAGCTCGTCGATGCGATCGAAGTGAAGGACGTCGCCACGTTCGGCCACGTGCGGCGCGTTTCGAGCCACGCCCTGGCCATCGGCCGCAAGCTGGGCCTTTCGGCCAGCGAGCTGCGCTCGCTGGTGCTGGCGGCGGAGATGCACGACGTGGGCAAGGTGAGCATTCCCGGCTCGATCCTGACGAAGCCCGGCCCACTCACGGATGAGGAATTCGGGGTGGTGAAGACGCACACCGTGCTCGGCCACGGGATCGCTGAGAAGGTACCAGCGCTGCGCCCGCTCGCCGAAGTCATCCGCTGCCACCACGAGCACTATGACGGCACGGGCTACCCGGACGGCCGGGTCGGCGAGCGCATCCCGCTCCTGGCCCGCATCATCGCCGTGGCCGATACGTACGACGCGATTACGTCCAAGCGCCCTTATCGCGAGGGGGCGAGCCATGAGGAAGCGATCGCGGAGATCCTGCGCGTGCGGGGCACGCAGCTCGATCCACAAATCGTCGATATCTTCCTCGATGTGATCGGCGAAGGGGCGAACGCCGAGGGTCAGGCGCGCGCCGCGTAACCATTCCCCGTGGACCTCGTATCGATCCAGTTCCTGCATGGTGCGGCCGGCTCTGGCGTCGGCGCGCTGCTGACGCTGAGCGTCCTGGGTGGGTTGGTTCTGGCGCTGGCGGTGGCCATCGAGCGGCTCCTGCGTTAGCGGCATCCCGCGTGAGCGACGTCTGTGGTAGCTTGAGGAAGACGCCCGCTTGACCGGGCGCCCTGAGGAGCAACGCATGCGCATCGCCGTGGGCTGTGATCACGCAGGCTTTCCCCTGAAAGCTATCGTGGTCGAAGAACTGAAACGTCTGGGGCACGACGTGGTCGACCTCGGCACGAACAGTGAGGAGCCCGTGGACTACCCGGACTACGCGCGGGCCGTGGGCGAGGCGGTGATGCGCGGCGAGGCGGAGCGTGGTGTTGTCATCTGCGGCAGCGGGGTGGGCGCGTCTGTGGCGACGAACAAAATTCCGGGCGTGCGCGCCGCCGTCTGCCACGACACGTTTTCCGCCCGGCAGGGCGTGGAGGACGACGATATGAATGTGCTCTGCCTAGGCGCGCGCATCATCGGGCCGCAGCTCGCGCTCGATGTCGTCCGCGCGTGGGAGGGCGCGCGGTTCTCCAACGCCGAACGCCACCTCCGACGGCTAAACAAGGTCAAGGCGATCGAGGAGCAGTACCAGAAGCGCTAGGGCGTTACTACCACGCCCGTGCCCTGGCGCGCGGCGCCGATGCGCCAGAGCGGAAGGCCCGCGTCCGCGAACAGGCGCTCCGCCTGGTGCGCGCGTTCAGGCGCGATGGCGAAGAGCAGTCCACCGGACGTTTGCGGGTCGTAGAGGACGCGACGCAGCTCGGGCGGGACGTCGGGCGCGATCTCGACCTTGCCCTGCACGAACTCCTCGTTACGGCCGGCGCCGGCGTTGCTGAAGCCGCGCGCCGCGTACTCGAGCGCGCCGGGCAGCAGCGGCAGGCGCGAGGCCTCGAACTCCAGCGCCACACGGCTAGCGGAGGCGACCTCGTACCCGTGGCCCAGGATGCCGAAGCCCGTGACGTCGGTGAGGGCATGCACCCCGGCCTGCCGCGCCAGGTGGGCCGGGTGGCGGTTGAGCGTGGTCATGCTCTCGATCGCGGCGCGCAGGTGGGTGGGGTCCGCCTCGTCGCGCTTGGCGGCCGTCGTGACGAGCCCTGCGCCGAGCGGTTTGGTGAGGTAGAGTGCGTCGCCTGGCTGGGCGCCGCCCTTGGTGAAGATCGCGTCCGGGTGGACGAGGCCGATGGCGCACAGGCCGTACTTGGGCTCGGCGTCGATGATCGTGTGGCCGCCGGCGATGGTGGCGCCCGCCTCCTCGACTTTGTCGGCGCCGCCGCGCAGGATCTGGGCGATGGTCGCTGCGCCCAGGTTGCTGGGGAAGGCGGCGATGTTCAGCGCGAGGACGACCTCGCCGCCCATGGCGTAGACATCGCTCAGGGCGTTGGCTGCGGCGACGGCGCCGTAGGCGTACGGGTCGTCGATCAGCGGTGGGAAGAAGTCGGCGGTGGCGACCACCGCCTGCTCGTCGTTCAGGCGGTAGACGGCGGCGTCGTCCGGCGCCGCGAGGCCAACGAGCAGGTTCTCACTGAGTGGTGCTGGGCGGTCCGCGAGGTAGCGCAGCACCTCGGCGAGCTGGGCCGCGCCGGCTTTCGCCGCGCAGCCAGCGCAGGAAGCGAGCTCGGTGAGGCGCGTGGACTGGGTAGTCATCAAGCTCAGTATATCGGGTGCGGGGACAGCGCCGGTGCTGTATGATCTGCCTGCCGCGCAACCGCGCGCTGGAGGTGGATGATGGGGACGATGACGGCGCAGCAGACCACCGTGGAGGAGGTGGTGGCGACGCTCGATCGCGACGGCTACGCGGTCGTCGAGGGCATGCTCACGAAGGGCGAAGCGCGTGCCATCCGCCAGGAGCTGACCGCGATCCTCGACGCCACGCCCCATGGCCGGAACGACTTCGAGGGGTACAAGACGAGGCGCATCTACGCCCTCTTCGCCAAGACGCGCGCCTTCGATGGGCCCGCGACCCATCCGCTCGTCCTGGGCGTGCTCGATAAGGTGCTGGGCCCCAGCTACCAGCTCAGCGCGCCGACGGGCATCGAGATCGGACCGGGCGAGACGGCGCAGAACCTGCACACGGACGACGTGATCTATCCGATCCCCCGCCCGCACCAGGAGCTGGTGGTGAACGTGATGTGGGCACTGGACGACTTCACCGAGGAGAACGGCGCCACGCACGTCGTACCGGGCAGCCACCGCTGGGTGGACGAACGGCCCGACGCGCGCACGCCCACCGTGCGGGCGGTGATGCCCGCCGGCTCGATCATGATCTTCCTGGGCAGCGTCTATCACGGCGGTGGCGCGAACAACACCGACCGGCCGCGGCTGGGCACGATCATCGAGTACTGCGTCGGGTGGCTACGGCCTCAGGAGAACCACATCCTTGCTGTGCCGCAGGAGATCGTGCGAACGTTGCCGGAGCGGTTGCAGGAGCTGCTGGGATACAACATCCATCCGCCGTTCGTGGGGTACGTGGACGGCCGCCACCCGCGACGCGCGCTGGAGCGACAGCACTCGTAACGTATTCGAGATGCGGGCGTGTGGTCTGAGAGCGCCGCCGCCCATGCCACCACTAACAACCGCGCATCGTCGCGAGCCCAGCGTCGCTTGACACTCCCTCGACTGTCTGGTACACGGCTTCTGCCATGATGCGGCGTCTCGTGCTCGGCCTGGCGCTCTTGTGCGCGCTCTCGCTCGCGCTTGCGTGCGACGACGATGGCGAAGACGGCGAGTCGACCCCCGTCCCCACGTCGGCCGACGCGGAGGAGGCGCCCCCGCTGGCGGCGGACGACTGGCCGATGATGTCGGGCAGTCTGGAGCGTCTGGGCTACAACGCCAACGAGACGACCATCACCAAGGAGAACGCCGCGCATCTGGTCATGACCTGGCGCTTCCCCACGGGCGCGCCGGTCGCCGCTTCACCGGTGGTCGCCACGATCGAGGTGCCTGGCGAGGGACAGGTACGGACGGTGTTCGTCGGCTCCTACGATGGGAACGTGTACGCGATCCGGGCGGCGGACGGCTCGGAGCTGTGGCGCTTTGCGGTGAAGCCGCATCCGGGCGTCTCGTACGGCGCCATCGCCTCCTCCGCGGCGGTCGCCGTGGTGGGCAACGACCAACGGGTGTACGTCGGCGGGGGCGAGACAATGTATGCGCTGGACGCGGCGACGGGCGAGCTGGCGTGGGAGTTCGACGCGGGTACCGGCTGCACCACCTGTAACCCGTCTGAGGAGCGCAACGAGATCCTGTCGTCGCCCGCTGTGCTGCCTGAGGAGGACCTGGTGCTCTTCGGCATGGATGTGAACGACAGCGCGCCGGGCAAGGGCGGGTTCTACGCGGTGTCCGCGCGCGACGGTACGCTGCGCTGGTACTTCGATGTCGAGACCGGCGCGACCTGTGTGCCTGACGAAGGCGACGATGTGCGTAAGTTCGACGGCTACCACACCGCGCAGGAGCTGGACCTGCCGGACGACTTCTTCGCGACGCGCGAAGGTTGCGACTTCGATCGTACGGACACGGGCTGCGGCAACGTGTGGTCGCCGGTGAGCGTGGATGTCGAGCGGGAGCACATCTTCTTCTCGACGAGCAATTGTGACACCGACAACGACCCAAACACGCCGGAGCCGCCACCGCCGATGTCGACGTATAACGAGGCGCTGGTGGTGCTGGACTACGCGGGCAAACCCGTCTGGAGCTGGCGCCCACGTGAGATCGATAACGACGACCTGGCGTTCGGGGCCGCGCCGAACCTGTTCGTCGCGACCATCAAGGGCGAGGAGCGTGAGGTGGTGGGTGTTGGCAACAAGGACGGCACATACTACCTGCTAGACCGCGACGGCGAGAATGAGCTGACCGGCGAGATCGAGCCGTACTGGCAGACCAACGTTGTGCCTGGTGGAGCGATCGGCGGCATCACGGGCACGCCGGCGGTGATGGACGGGGTGGTCTACTTCGGCACCGGCATCGGCGTGTCGGAAACGGAGTTCCAGAGTCCGGCCGCCCACGCACTCGACGCAAGCACGGGCGAGATCGTCTGGCAGCAGCGCGATGCTTTCCCCTACTTCGGCGCGACGAGCGCAATCCCGGGCGTGGTGTTCATGGGTGGGGTAGACTTTCGCATCCGAGCGATGGACGCGGACACCGGCGAGATTCTCCAGGCGTACCCGCTGGGCGGGCTGGGCTTCTCGCAGGCCGTGGTCGTCGATGGCGTGCTCTACGTCGGGTCGGGCTTCGGCGCTCAGGCGGCCGTCGACTCGGACGAGGCGGAGTCGTTCGCCCGCGCGCCGGCGGGCGTGTTGGCATTCTGCGTGGAAGGAGTCCAGGGCTGTGAACCAGCGCCGACACCGACGAATGCACCCGAATAGGTGGCTTTGGTTAGGCTATGCCATCGCGATTGCTGGTCTGATCGCGCTTGCCTGTGACGGTGGCGGAGAGGGAGACGCGACGCCGACCGAGCAGGACGTAACGGCGACGCCGGAAGCTGTGGAGCGCTTGTTCAGCCCACAGGGGAACCAACTGGATGTGTATGACCTCAAGACGGGTGAACGGACAGTCCTAATCAAAGCTGAGAACAACACCGTGAACGGTCAGGTGTGCCTCCTGCCGGACGCCAGCGGTAACTTCTTGCTGGGCGAGGACACTGGTCAGCCGGAGCAGCGCCAGGGCTGGGGCATCTTCTCCCGGCAGGGCGAGTTTATCGAAAAGATCTTGGAGCCGGAGACGCCCGGCGAGGCGGAGCAGGTGGAACCCTACGGCTGCGCCTTCGACGACGCCGGCCGCCTGTTCACGGTCGATACCGGCACGGGCGCGTTCGACGCTGCTGACGGCAAGCTGATCGTGTTCTTCCCGCCGGACTATCAGACTTACTGTCTGCTGGATACCGCCCTTCGCACGCCGGGCGACCTCGCGCTGGACGCGGATGGGAACGTGTATCTGCCGGAGGCGGTGCCGCCCGGCCGGGTGCAGCGCTTTGCCGGCCCGTTCCCCGCGAGCGAGGAGGAGTGTGAGACCGTCCGCCCCACGAAGTCGGTGTTCATCGAAGACCCTGACATGAGCACACCGCGAGGCATTGTCCGCGCGCCGAACGGCCACTGGTACGTATCGAGCGTGGTGATCCCGCCGGCCATCCGCGAGTACGATGCCGAAGGCAACTTCGTGCGCGTGATCGCGGAGGGCGAGAATATAGGCAACCCAGCGGGCTTGACGATCGACTCGGAAGGCGTGATCTATTACGCCGACCTCGGTCTGGTGGAGCTGCCGCCGCCGGACTTCTTCGGTCCGGAGGACGGTCGGGGCACCGTGCGTAAGGTCGCGTTCGACGCGTCCGGTGAGCCGCAGCCGCCGGAGATCATCGCGCAGGGGCTGGACTACCCGGACGCGGTGTCGGTGCTGCGCGTCAGGCCGTAGCGCGGGCACAGGACGGGCCGCCGCCGGCGAAGGTCTACCCACGCGCGGTTACAATAAACCTGAGGAAAGAGCTTTCGCTTCCAGAAGTGAGGACCCGTGGTCATGAGGGAGCCTTCGATGGACCGGCCGCAGTACACTCGTCGGATGCTGATCGACATCGCCAAACGGCGACAGCGACCGGGATCGGGGAGCCTCATCGCGTCGCTGGGGGGGAGGCCCACCATGCCGTTGCCGGACCTTGCCAAGATCCTGAGCGGCCTTCCTGGGCGGTTGCCGGCGCCGTTGCCACCCGGCGCTACATGCCGGAGCGCGCGACTTTCGACGTCGACATCGTCTTGCCAATCGCGCAGGGGAGCGAAGCGCGCCGGCGATTGGAGGGCGCCGGGTTCCAGTATCTTGGCGAGCTCAGCATTGGAGGCTCTTCTTGGCGATCGCCGGATGGCGTCGGGCTGGTCGTGATCGAAGGTCGTGAGTCGTGGTGGGAGCTGGCGGTGGCAGAAGCTTCTCGGAACCGAGACGACCAGGACCTGCCTGTACTGACGTTGCCGTATCTCGTGCTGATGAAGCTCCTGGCGGGCCGTGTGCAGGATGTGGCCGACGTCAGTCGCATGCTGGGCAGGGCCTCGGACGAAGAGTTGGAGCGCGTGCGAGCGGTGATCTCTACCCATGCGAACGATCTGCTCGAAGATGTGGAGAGCCTGATCGGTCTCGGCAAGCTGGAGTGGGAGGAGAGCGGTAGCGATCCACGGAGCCTGCGCTCTAGCGAGGTGATTGCGGCGAGGGAGAGAGCCGGCCGCTTCCGCCGAATTGCGCCTGGACTCCCGCCGGTGCCTTCCCGTAGAATGAGCGCGCTCCGCCGCAGCATTGTGAGGTAAATCGTATGCGACTACGATTCGGCATCTTCCTGGCGCCTTTCCACCGCGCGGGAGAAAACCCCACCCTGGCGCTCCGGCGTGACATCGACCTCATCGCGTTCCTCGATGCGCTTGGCTACGACGAAGTGTGGGTGGGCGAGCACCACTCCGGCGGCTGGGAGACCATCGCCAGCCCGGAGGTGTTCATCGCGGCGGCGGGCGAGCGCACCACGCGGATCAAGCTTGGCACGGGCGTCGTCAGCCTCCCGTACCACCACCCGTTCCACGTGGCGGACCGCATCGTCCTGCTCGATCACCTGACCCGTGGTCGGGCGATGCTGGGGGTGGGGCCCGGGGCGCTCCCGGGCGACGCGCGTTTCCTCGGCCTTGAGCCGACGCGGCAGCGGGAGATGATGGACGAAGCGCTGGGCATCATCCTGCGGCTGCTTACGGACGAGGAGCCGGTGACGTACCAGAGCGACTGGTTTGAGCTGCACGAGGCGCAACTCCAGCTTAAGCCCTATCAGCGTCCAACAATGCCCGTCGCGGTCGCCACCACCATCAGTCCCGCCGGCATGACCGCCGCGGGCAAGCACGGCGTCGGCGTGCTCTCGATCGCCTCGTACACGCAGGAGGGCATCAACTCGGTCAAGACGCACTGGGGCTACGCGGAGAAGGCCGCGCAGGAGCACGGCCAGCCGCCGCCCAACCGCGAAGACTGGCGCCTGGTCGTGCCGTTCCATCTCGCTGAGACGAAGGAGCAGGCGATCCGCGACATCGAAGAGGGGATCATGTCCTGGTACAACGACTACTTGATCCACTCGCTCGGCGCGCCCGGGCGCACGCCGGTCGAGTCGGGCCGACAGCTCGCCGAGGCGATGAACGGCTTCGGCGGCGCGATCGTCGGCACCCCGGATGACGCGATCGCGAGCATCCGACGGCTGCTCGAGATCTCGGGCGGATTCGGCTGCCTGCTCGGCCTCGCGAACGAGTGGACGACGCGCGAGAAGATCTATCACAGCTATGAGCTGATGGCCCGCTACGTCATTCCGGAGTTCCAGGACACCATTTCGTGGGTGAAGCGATCGCGCGACTGGTCGATGCGCAACAAGGAGGAGCTGATGGCGGGCACCCAGCGGGCGATCATGAAGGCGTTCGCCGATCGGGGCGAGGAGTTCGTCCCGCCGGGGACGCCGCGCCAGTAACGGCTCAGGAGCGGAGCCGAGAGATGCGCGCCGCCGTCCTCCGCAACCGCAAGCTGGTCGTCGACGACGTGCCCGCCCCTGAACCCGGGCCGGGGCAGGTGCTGGTCGAAACGCTTGCCTGCGGCATCTGCGGCTCCGACCTGCACATGGTCCAGCATCTCGACACACTGCTTCAGAACGCCGCCTCGATTGGGGCGGCGTTCCCGTTCGATGTGGAGCGCGACGTGGTGATGGGCCACGAGTTCTCCGCGCGCGTGCTGGAGTTGGGGCCCGGCGTGGCGGAGGTGCGCCCGGGCGACGTTGTCACCTCGCTGCCCGTTGTGATTACCGCTGAAGGGCCGCGCGCGGTGGGCTACTCCACGGAGTACCCGGGAGGCTACGGGGAACGGATGGTGCTCATGGCCGCGCTCTGCCGGAAGGCGCCGGACGGCGTCGACCCGCGCCATATCGCCCTGACCGAGCCGATGGCGGTTGGGGCGCACGCTGTTGCCAAGGCTGGCAGCTCGAGCGGCGAGGCTGCGATCGTGCTGGGCTGCGGGCCGATAGGCTTGGCCTGCATTGCGGCGCTGCGCGCGGAGGGGGTCGGGCCGGTGATCGCCGCCGACTTCTCGCCCGCGCGTCGGGCGCTGGCGGCGCGCCTGGGCGCCGATGAGGCGGTG
>FLYN01004402.1_pt1 | contig 11735 bp, 9 predicted proteins | sample 1122621 | NCBI WGS metagenome assembly FLYN01 (sample SAMEA4346792, study PRJEB14843) | hot springs metagenome | biome: Terrestrial Biome; feature: Habitat; material: Sediment | place: India | collected 2012-06-12 | depth 1760 m
GTAAGCCGCCTGAAGGCGGCTCTGGGTGCGCGCACCAGCCACCGAGCCTGCTGAAGCAGGCTTTTTTCGTCTAGCCGCAGGTCTTTTAGCTTGCGGCGGTATCTTTTGCCAACAGCCAATCGCCTGTTAATCTCGTCCCGGCATCTCCGGATTCCCCGGATTGAAATGCTTCAACATCACCAATGGCTCCGTCGAACTCAGGTTCGTGATGTCTACCCCCTGCCGCGCCGCGTCATACGTCACGAAGAACTCATCTTCCGTCATCTCGCCGAAGCGAATCATAGACGGCGACGAGATGTTATGCCTGCCGAACTTCCCGTACCCCTGCACGCAAACCATCCCATACGCCGCCGCGTCCCGGATGGTCACCGTGCAGCCGGGATACACCGTCAGCTCTTTGGCGCTGTAATACTCACTGCCATAGGTAATCCAGTTCTCGTGATACCCCTGCCCGCGCATCGCTTCCACATCGCCCGCCGGCTTCGGCTTGGTAAAGTGATGCTGCTTGAATTCAGGGTCAACGTTGGCTTCCCAATCCAGCGTCGAAATCACCCATTCGTAGTCGCCCCATTTATCCTGAGGATAATCCTTCCACAGCATCGCCGTGTCCACCACCTGATAATCCGCAATCAACGACTGCCACATCGAGAACACGTCGCTCGCCCGCTGCGGCTCATACGTGCACATCGTCCCCGGCGCGTGTAGAATCCCCGGCGGCACGTCCCATCCTGTGCCCGGCACGAGCCGGTACGCCTTCGACAGCCACAGAATGCCGTTGTCACCTTCGCCCCACCGCTTCAAACAATCAATTACCTGATCTTTCGTCGTGCCCGGCTCAAAGCCGAAGAACGTATACGGGAATGTATCGTTGGCGAAGTTGTACTGCGGTGGGAAATAGTACGCTTCCGGCTTTCCCAGCTTGCCCACTAGCGCCGCGTGCTCGTCGCTCTGGTGCAGGTGATGGGGCAGGGGATACATGTTGTCGAAGAACTTGCTGTACATCACCCACCCGCCGTACCGGTCTATCGCCTCCTGTCCGAGAAATTCCCTGCCCATCAACCCGATTGCGTCCAGCAGCGTGACTTTTTCGCCGTCCACGTAGATGTAGCTCAAGCCCTCGTCATCCGGCGTCCCCGGCCCGTTGTCCGCCTTCGTCGTGGACGAAAACCAGCGCTCGTCAATCCCGCCCCGGTGCGCCCCCAGCGCGTACAGGTCGCGGGGATGCAGCCGCAGCCGTCGCCCTGGCACGCAAAACGAGCGCGGCACCCACGTGGGCATCAACCGCACAACCCCGCCGCCTGTCTCCAATGCCTTTGTAATCAGTTGTCTTTTTTGCTGGTCATTCACAGTAACATTCCTTTCACCGCAATCACTTTTAAGCTACGTGTTGGTGAAACTTACGTATTCCTCCCCTCTCCCTCAGGGAGAGGGTGTGGGTCTTGCAAACGTATACCCCCGCACAGTCGTCTGCCCATCCTGTATTGTCACCAGATTGAACCCCGGCAGTTCATCCTGCGCCTTAATGGGCGTCGTCTGCCCCGGATACGATTTGAACTGGAGCAGCGCCGACGGCGCACTGCAAAACAGAATCCCATCCTTTATCACCTGGAATCCACGATGCACATGCCCGAAAAACACCCCGCAAATCCGCCCGCGGGCGGGCGCAATCGCCTCCAGAAATTCATCCGCGCACTCCAGCATCATCGTTTCGCATACGCCATCGTCGTCAAACCCTTCGTCCAGCCATCTTGAGTCGAGTTTGATGGGCTGGTGGTGCAGGGCGAGGATAAGCGGGTTGCCATCGGCGCTGGCACATTGTTCTCGTAAATGCGCCAGTTGGGCGTCGGTCAGCATCCCCGCCGCGTGCATGGGCAGCCGCTCGCCAGGACGAGCTGGCCCGCGCGTGTCATACACCAGCAGCCGGATACCGCTAATCGTTCTCGAATAGTCCAATCGCTCGCTGCCTGACCCCTCGCCAAGCCACGCCAGCGACAGCGCGTCCGGATGGTCGTGGTTTCCCGTCAGGCAGTAGAGCGGCGCATTCAGCCGCTTCAGCGCCGAGAATGCGAGCCGGTAGGCGTCATCGCTGGCATCCTGTGTGATGTCCCCTGTATGCAGCACAAAATCCGGTGAAAACGGCAGCGCGTGGATATGTTCGACCAGGGCTTCGAGCATGGCATATGGGCGGTAGCCCCACAGTTCGTAGTCCGGCGTCGGCCCAACGTGCGTGTCGGAGATGTGAACGAATCGCACCGTCGTCATAGCGTCGAGATTATACTCAACTTTCCCAACCTCAAAAATGTTAGCAGCTTACTAAACACGTGTTCGCCCCACCGCCTCCAGAAGACCTTAAGATAATCGAATGCAATATCACCCCTTTTAACCCTCTCTGTGGTTCCATTCCCTGGCGGCAATTGCAATCCACTGTGCCCCCACCTACAATAATCGGGGAAAGGCATAACAGATGAAACTGACCATCATCGGTGGAGCGGGTGTCCGCACGCCCCTCCTCGTCCCCGCGCTTGTGCGCCGCGCCACAAAACTAAACCTGCAAGAAGTCTGGCTGATGGACATAGACGCCCCCAAGCTGGAACTCATCGGTGGCCTGTGCCAGGCCGTTGCCCGGCAGCTTGGCGCGACCTTTCAGATTATCCTCAGCACGGACGCGCGCCAATCGCTCCAGGGCGCGGACCATATCATCACAGCTATCCGTCCCGGCTTCGAGCAGGGACGCGCCATTGACGAGCGTATCTGCTTTCGTCACGGCGTTCTCGGCCAGGAGACGACAGGCGCAGCCGGCTTTGCAATGGCGATGCGCAGCCTGCCCGCTATCCTGGACTACTCTCGCCTGCGTGATGAAGTCGCGTCTGAAGCCTGGATTTACAACTTCACCAATCCTGCTGGGCTGGTCGTTCAAGGGCTGCACGATGCCGGCATCGCGCGTGTCGTTGGCATCTGTGACGGCGCAAATCTCGCGCAGCACGCTGCCAGCCGTTATCTGGGCATCCCGACGGAGCGTGTGTATCACGAACTGTTCGGCCTCAATCACCTGTCGTGGACGCGCAGCATTCGCATTGACCCTGACCCGAACGGCGTGGGTGGCGAAGAAGTCTTGCCCGGCCTGCTCTCCGACTCGCAGTTTGTCCGTTCAACCCTGCTGTCTATGTTCGACCCCGACCTGCTCCAATCTCAGGGCATGTTTCTCAACGAGTACCTGCACTACTGGTATCACCGCGACGAAGCGCTCCGGGCGCTGCTGGCAAAGCCGGAAACACGCGGCGAAGCAATTGTCCGCAACACCCGCGAGCTGCTGGAGCGGCTCAAGGAAGTGGACGCCGTGCGTAATCCCGAACCGGGATTGAAGGTCTATCATGAAGTGCTTGGCAAGCGCCACGCCTCCTACATGGCGCACGCCCGTCATGGCGAACCGCAGCACAGCGATAACGGCGGCGATGATGAAGGTTATGCCGGGGTCGCGCTCAACTGTGTCGTCGCTATCGCAACCGACACGCCATTGTTCACGGGACTGAACGTTCCCAACCAGGGCGCGATTGCCGGGATGCGCGACGACGACATCGTGGAAGTAAGTTGTCGGGTGGATGCAAACGGGCCGCATCCCGTAACTATTGGCGACGTGCCCGAAGAGCAGTATTTACTGATGCGCAGCGTGAAGCTGTATGAGCGCCTGGCAGCGCAGGCCATTCTCCAGCGTTCGCGCAAGCTGGCCGTCCAAGCGTTGTCGGTGCATCCCCTGGTCGGCTCGTACCCGCTGGCGAAAACGCTGATCAATGAGTTTATCGAAGCGCACTCGGAAACGGTTGGAGCATGGAATTGAAGCCTTACTACGATGTTCTCGTTCCCGGTACGTATTGTTGCGACATCATCTTCACGGGGATACCCGCATTTCCGGCGCTAGGTACGGAGATTTTCTGCCAGAATGTATCGGTTATTCCTGGTGGCACGCTGAACCATATCGTCGCGCTGCAACGCCTGGGCGTGAACGTCGGCTGGGTAAGTGCGCTGGGCAGCGACTTTTTCAGCCGGTTTATTGGGGAAGCCATTCAAGAAGAAGGCATTGACCTCTCGCTGGTCAAACGCCTGGACGTTCCCTTCCGCCACGCGACGGTATCCCTCTCCTTTCCGCAAGACCGCGCCTTTGTCAGTTATGCCGATCCTTCACTCGATCATGTGGCAATGTTGTTTGAGGTGTTCAATAAAGTCACCTTTCGTCATCTGCATATCTGTCACCTGGAATTGCACGAGCGGGTCATTGAACTCATTGATGCTTGCCATGCGCAGGGCATTCAGGTTTCGATGGACTGCCAGCATCAGAGTGTGACGCTGGAATCGCCGCTCGTGCGCGAAGTGCTGTCACGGGTAGATATTTTTATGCCCAACGCCGGGGAAGCGCAAAAACTCGCCTGTACGGACGACGTGAGCGACGCGCTGGACGCGCTCGCCTGCCTCGTGCCCTATGTCGTCATCAAGCAAGGCGGGCAGGGCGCAATCGCGCGGCGCAACGGCGTGAATTACTGCGAGCCGGCGCTGAAGCTGACGCCGGTAGATACTACAGGGGCAGGGGATGTGTTTAACGCCGGCTTCCTGGCCGCCCATCTCGAAGGCCGCGACACCTCAACCTGCCTCCAATGGGGAAATTTCTGCGGCGGCATATCCACCCTGGGCGCAGGCGGCACGTTTACCGCCCCCACCCGCGCCCAACTGGACGCTTGGCTTTCAGAGCAAAAAACTGACAAGACGAAAAACTGAAATTGAACCGTCAAGCCCCCAGAGATTTTTTGACCCATCTCTCTGTGTCCTCTGTGGTTCTAGGGATGATAGCCTTTCAACTCCTGCTCCCGCGCTTTCCAGTCGGGCATGTACTGGCTCATCATGTCCTTGAACGCCTTGCTGTGGTTGAAGATGCGCAGGTGCACCAGTTCATGGCAGACCACGTATTCGGCCAGATGGGGAGGTAGATAGCACAAAGACCGGTTGAGATTGATGTTGCCCTTGCTGGAGCACGACCCCCACCGGCTGTACATCGTCCGCAGCCGTACCCGCGACGGTTGTACGCCAATGAGCGCTGCCCAGGTATCCACCATCGCCAGCAGGGCTTCGACGCTCAATTGCTGCTCGCGCGGATGAACTCGAAGATGCCCTTCCAGTTTCTTCAGCCCATCGGCAATGAACGCCTGCACCTGAGGGTCATCTCTATCGAGCCAGCGCGGAATGTAGACCATAATCCCGCTGGCCGTCAGCTTCATCAGCAGACTCTTGCGGTTCTGTCGTCTGATCTTGATGTTACTCGATGCTTCCATATTGTTAAATTTGGTCTATGATGGTCTTAATGAATTTGAGCAGCGTTTGTCAGACAATAAACGTGGTCATTCAAGCTTGATTTCAATGTGAACATGGCATCTCTGACATACTCTCTATTCCGCGCTCAGATTAGCACATTTTCAGCCCTGAGTCACAGCAATTTCCGGCTCTATTTCGCCGGACAACTGATTTCCGTATCCGGCACGTGGGTGCAAACCGTTGCCCAGGGCTGGCTTGTTTTCCATCTTACACGTTCGGAACTGTATCTCGGTCTGGTCGCCCTTGCAGCCGGTATTCCCGCGCTCCTGGTCACGCCCTTCGCCGGGGTCATCGTCGAACGTAACTCCCGCCGTAGCATCTTGATTGCCACTCAGGCAATGCAAATGGCGTTGGCGCTTACCCTGGCGCTGCTCACCTTTGCCAATCTCATTCGGGTAGAGCACGTCATTCTGCTGGCTTGTATTCTCGGTATCACCCAGGCTTTTGATGCGCCGGCCCGTCAGGCGTTCGTCAAGGATATGGTGGGGCCGGAGAGCCTCGCCAGTGGTATCTCCATGAACTCGATGATGTTTAACACGGCGCGTATTTTTGGCCCGACCATCGCTGGTATTGTGCTGGCGAGTGTTGGCCCCGCCTGGTGTTTTTTGCTGAACGCCCTGAGCTTTCTGGCGGTTCTCGGCTCGTTGTTGATGATGAACATGCCGGTGGTCGTTCGGCGCATCACGAATAGCTCTCCCTTCACCCAACTGCTCGAAGGCCTGCGCTTTTCGCGCACCCACGAGACAATCAAGCCCCTTCTGCTGCTTTCGGCGGTGATGAGCATCCTCTGTGTCAACATTGTGACGTTGCTGCCGTCTTACGCCGATACCGTTCTGCATTCTCCCATTGAGGGGTATGCCACCATCAGCACAGCGCAGGGTGTAGGGGCGGTCTGCGCGGGTTTCTTAGCCGTGTTAGTCAGCCGCTTTGGACGTGGCCGTGTCGTCTCCGCCATGAGTTTGCTGCTGTGTTTGAGCGTTCTCATCGTCTCCCGCATCACGACGGTAATACCGGCTGCGATTCTGATGGCGATAGTTGGGTTTAGCCTGATCCTGATGTTCGTCACCATGAACACCATGATACAGACAGTTGTCCCGGATCAATTTCGCGGGCGGGTTCTCAGTCTGTATACCCTCACCTTCTTTGGATTAGCGCCGTTTGGCGCGTTGGCGCTTGGCTATATCGCCAGCGAGATTGGCGTGCCGAATGCCCTCGCCCTCTACGCCATCGTGAACGGCGCGCTCGCCATTGCCATCCTCGCCCGCTGGCCTGCTCTATGGCAAAATAAGCGCTTGATGGTCGGTGAACAGCTTTCAGCAGCCCACCAGGCGGCAGAATTTGCGCCAAAATAACGTATAACTGAAAGCTGATAGCTGAAAGCTGAGCGCCTGTCTGGAGGTCTAATGACGGTCAGCAACCTCAACTTCATGCCTGCCTCTCGCGCTGGCCTCGCGCCCCTGCCTGAAGTGGCTATCCGCCTGCACCCGCAGGATGATGTGGCGATTGCCAAAATCGCCCTGCAAGTCGGCACGATCCTTGACCTGGAAAGCGGCCACCACGTTCCTGTTCGCCAGTTCATTCCCAACGGTCACAAAATCGCCCTGCGCGAAATTGCCGAAGGCGAAGCCATTCGCCGCTACGGGCAGATCATCGGCTTTGCCACTCAGTCTATTTCTCCCGGCGAGCATGTCCATACCCACAACCTGGCCGTGCGGGAATTTGACCGCGAGTACGTCTTTGGCGTCGAGGCGCATCCTGTCAGCTTTGTTCCAGAGAGCGAGCGCCGCACTTTCATGGGCTACCAGAGGCCGAGCGGGCGAGCCGGAACGCGCAACTATATTGCCGTGATTTCGTCCGTCAACTGCTCGGCGCATACCATCCGCGAGATTGCGCACCACTTCACGCCGGAGCGCCTCGCCGACTACCCGAATGTGGACGGCATAATCCCCATAGCGCACCTGTCGGGCTGCGGCAATCGCATCGGCGGAGCCGATCAGATGCTTCTACAACGAACACTGGCGGGTATCGCCCGTCACCCGAATGTCGGCGCGTACATCATCGTCGGCCTCGGCTGCGAAACCAACCAGACTGCCGAACTGGTAGACAATTTCCAACTTGCCAGTAATGGCAAACCCCCACTAAGTCTCTCGATTCAAGAATGTGGCGGCATCCGCAAGACCGTGCAGGCCGGCATCGAAGCTATTGAATCGCTTTTGCCCATAGTCAATAGAGCTTCACGCACGCCGCAGCCCATCTCTGAACTGGCGCTGGCGTTGCAGTGTGGGGGAAGCGATAGCTGGTCGGGCGTCACGGCTAATCCGGTCGTGGGACTCGTTGCTGACGAAGTGGTGCGGCAGGGCGGCACGGTAGTGCTTTCCGAAACGCCGGAAATCTATGGCGCGGAGCATCTGCTGACACGACGCGCCATCAGCGCCGAGGTTGGGCGGAAGCTCATTGACAGAGTGCGCTGGTGGGAACAGCACACGGCTCGCCTGGGTATCGAAATTGACAACAACCCCAGCATTGGCAATAAAGCGGGCGGCCTGACCACCATCTACGAGAAGTCATTGGGAGCAATTGCGAAGGGCGGCAGCACACCCCTTATGGCAGTCTACGACTATGCCGAACCCGTCACTGCGAGCGGCTTCACTTTCATGGACACGCCCGGCTACGACCCGGTATCGGTCACGGGGCAGGTGGCAGGCGGCTGCAACCTCGTCCTGTTCACGACAGGACGTGGCTCCGTATTTGGCTTCAAGCCCGCGCCCAGCATCAAAATCGTCACCAACTCGGAAACCTATCATCGCATGATAGATGACATGGACGTGAACGCGGGCCAAGTGCTGGACGGCGTCCCCCTGCAAGAGGTCGCCGCCGAACTGCTCGATCTGACCATCGCCGTCGCCTCCGGCCAGCCTTCGAGGAGCGAAGCGCAGGGGGTGGGCGAGAGCGAATTCAACCCCTGGAATCTCGGTGGCACGCTCTGATGCTATCGTTGTTCGACCTCACCCCTTAGCGCGTCGCCAGAAAATCCAACAGGTCTATCTTGGTGATAATCCCTACCACCCGCCGGTCATCGCTGTCGGTAATTCGCTCCGTCACCAGCGCTACCGGGTTCGTGCTGAATACGCTCATCACCGCTTCAATCGGCGTTTCCGGAGTCAACGTATAAACGTTCGTATCAATGATTCCGGCGTCCTCAATTGCGACCTTTGATGCTTCGCTGCTCGGCTGCTGAAGCAAATAATTGAGTAGACCGACTTCGGTCACCATCCCCAGCAGTTGATCGCGCTCGCCGAGCACGGGGACCTGCGACACATCGGCGGCCTTCATGCGCGCAATCACGTCGCTGACCGGGTCGGTACAGCGCGCCACCACGAGTTCCTGCCGCGCCTTGCGTTCCAGCACGGCTGAAACCGGCGTATCCACCCATTCCGTTTCAAGGAAGCGGTTTTCACGCATCCAGGCGTCATCAAACACTTTGCTCAGGTAACGCGAGCCGCTGTCTGGCAGCAGCACGACCACTATTGTATCCTGGCTCAGGTCGCGCTCGGAGGCATAGCGCAGCGCACCGGCAACGGCTGACCCTGACGAGCCGCCCGCGAAAATGCCTTCCTCACGCACCAGACGGCGCGCCATCAGCAGCGACTCTTTGTCGTTGACTTTCACCATGTCGTCAATCACGCTGAAGTCGTAGACTGAAGGAATGAAGTCCTCGCCGATGCCCTCCACTTTGTAGCTGTGCGCCTCCACCATCTTGCCGGTGTAGAAGTAGTCGGTCAGGATAGAGCCAACCGGGTCTACGCCGACAATCTGCACTTTGGGGTTCATCTGCTTGAGATATTTCCCGACGCCCGTAATCGTCCCGCCCGTGCCCATCCCGGCCACAAACACGTCAATCTGCCCTGCCGTCTGCCGCCAGAGTTCCGGGCCAGTGGTTTCGTAATGCGTCTGCGGGTTGACGGGGTTGTGGTACTGGTTGGCGAGGATGCTGTTGGGGGTGTCCTCGACAAGCTGGCGGCTGACGCTGTAGTAGCTGCGCGGATCGTCCGGCTCGACGTTAGTGGGTGTCACGATCACCCGCGCGCCATACGCTCGCAGCAGGCGAATCTTCTCCTCGGACATCTTATCCGGCATGACAAACACCGTCTTGTAACCCTTAATCGCCGCGACGATGGCTAATCCCACGCCCGTATTGCCTGATGTAGCTTCGACTATTGTCCCGCCCGGCTTGAGCTTGCCGGAACGCTCGGCGTCCTCGATAATGGTGATGCCGATGCGGTCTTTGACCGAGCCGCCGGGGTTGAAGAACTCCACTTTGGCAATTATCTGCGCCCGCACACCCCGCGATACACGGTTGAGCCGCACCAACGGCGTATTACCCATCGTGCCCAGGATGTTGTCGTGGATTTGCGGCTCGGCAGGGAGGTCTACTGCGGGGGGACGGAGAGTCTCGTTTGTGACCATACCAGTATGCCTTCTACTCGTGCGCGTCTATTTACAGTGTAATAGAAGGTTTATTGGGGAACAAGCACAGATTATGGCGCTAGGGCTTGGCTTTATTTTTAGAATCTAGTCCCGCATCTATGATGGCAGAAATATCAGCGACATTTTCCAGAATTTTAGCAACATAATCGCTTGCATTCTTGACGTTGAAACTGTCTTGGTTAAGCAGGTCTTCCTGTAAAATCGAGGTATATCCCAAGATACCGCTTAGACGATTTCGAATATCTTGCACTACCACGTTAAATAATTCTTCTGGTGGCACTATACTATACTTTTCTACTAATTCTTTTTTATCCAACCTCTCATAGACTTGCCCCATTCAACAGCGTCACTCCTTTGTCTGCTGTGCAGCGTCTCACCTCTCTTCCTATTTGGGAAAAATCTCCCGCACCGCCACCTTGAACCCCGGCAATACATCGTCCCCATCCAGTGTGTCGTCAACCTTTAGCGTCTTCACATCCATATCCTGCTTCTGAGCATTCCACGTGCACACGTCAACCGTCTGCGTCTTTGGGAAGAACAGCCAGACCAGGCGCGAGCCATTCTGCAGGTAGTATTTCGCTTTCGCGTGCAAGTCCTTAAAATCATCGTCCGGCGACTGTACCTCAATTGCCAGATCGGGCATTCGCTGGACGCTGCCTTTACTCACCGGAGACCGGTCAGCGCCGAGAATAAATGATACATCAGGCATACGAGCATTGTGCTTTTCGCCTGGCATCTGATGTCGAGCTTCAATGGTTAAGATGCCCAATTTATGTTGATGGTTGAACGTCCAGACAAAACCGGCGATATTGGCGGCAATGACGCCATGTTCTTCGGTGGGCATCTTCTCATATATCTCCCCGTTGATAAGTTCAAAGCGCCGGTCAGCATTCTCTTTGGAATCTGCGAATTCTTCGAACTCCTCAACGGTGTACAGCTTCTTCTGAATTGCCATCCAACATCACCTTTACACTCAACTCTGCCTCTATTGTACTACCGTTTTAACCGCGCCATCCGCTCCCCCGCCGCCCGCAGTGTCTCGTCGCTCTTGCAGAAGGCGAAACGCACCTGCTTGCGGACGATGTGCTTGTGCGGCTCGCTGTAAAAGAACGTCGGCGGGATGGCTGCCACGCCTATCTCGGTGATGAGATGCTTCACGAACTCTATGTCATCGCCATCGAACACATCTGAAAAATCGGCCATCACGAAATACGTGCCCTGCGGCGCGAACGCCTTCAACCCCGCGCCATTCAGCCCTTCCATCATCAGGTCGCGCTTGGCCGTGTACATCGCCTGATACTCCTCGAAGTACGTCCCCGGCAGGCTGAACGCATGAGCTACCGCCTCCTGCGCCGGATGATTGGCCGAGAAGACGATGTACTGGTGCGCGCGCCAGCAGCCGGTAATCAACTCCGGCGGCCCGTACACCCAGCCGATTTTCCATCCTGTCATGCCGAACGTCTTGCCCGCGCTGCCAATCGTCACCGTCCGCTCGAACATGCCCGGCAGTGTGGCAATCGGGATGTGCTGCGCCGTATCGAACACCAGATGCTCGTACACCTCGTCCGAAATGGCAATGACATTGTGCTCCACGCAGAGTTCCGCAATCAGCGACAACTCCTCACGGCTGAAGACGCGTCCGGTGGGGTTGTGCGGCGTGTTGAGGATAATCGCCCGTGTCTTCGCATTGAACGCTGCCCGCAGTTCGTCGGGGTCAAACATCCAATCGGGTGGATGCAATGGCACGTACACAGGCACAGCGCCAGCCATCAGGATATTCGGCACGTAGCTGTCAAAGTACGGCTCGATGACGATCACTTCGTCGCCTGGGTCAACCAGTCCCATCACCGACACAAACACTCCCTCTGTCGCCCCTGGTGTGCAGATGA
>FLYN01007609.1_pt3 | contig 11726 bp, 11 predicted proteins | sample 1122621 | NCBI WGS metagenome assembly FLYN01 (sample SAMEA4346792, study PRJEB14843) | hot springs metagenome | biome: Terrestrial Biome; feature: Habitat; material: Sediment | place: India | collected 2012-06-12 | depth 1760 m
GCGCCCATCCGGCAAGGTGACGGTGACACGCGAGGCTCCGGCGACAACGTGGGCATTGGTCAGGATATAGCCTTCACTGCTATAGATCACGCCGGACCCCAGCCCCTGGCGCAACTCGCCCCAGGCACGCTGCTGCCCGCCGCGCCCGGTCTCAACTTTCACGACCGCCGGACCGACGCGCTCGGCTGCCGTGGTGATCGCCTGCGAGTACGCGTCCAGCGCTTCGTGCTCCTCTGCTACCGTACTCATATCGCTACCTTTCTGATCCCCGCCGCCAGACCGGGAATCCAGCGCGGAGAAATTCCCGACACAAAATAATTAGTAGCATTAAGTATAGCGTGCGCGGGGCGTAATGTCAATTACACAATTACACGACCCTTCTCCCCCGCTCCCCGGCGGGGAGCGTCCCCCTGCCATTAATCGGCGACCCGCTCGACGATCGTGGCGATGCCCTGCCCGACGCCGATACACATGGTGGCCAGTCCATAGCGTCCACCGCGGCGTTGGAGCTCGTGCACCAGGGTGGTAAGGATGCGCGCGCCTGAGCAGCCGAGCGGGTGCCCCAGCGCGATCGCCCCGCCGTTCACGTTGACCTTTGCGGGGTCCAGGCCGAGCTCGGTGATGCAGGCGATCGCCTGAGCGGCGAACGCCTCGTTGAGTTCGATCAGGTCGAGATCCTCCACGCGCAGGTTGGCACGCGCGAGCGCCTTGCGCGTCGCGGGGATCGGCCCCAGCCCCATGCACGAGGGATCGACGCCGGCGACGGCCATGCTGACGACGCGCGCCATCGGTCGCAACCCACGTCGTCGTGCGGCCGCGGGGGTAGCGATGAGCAGCGCGGCTGCGCCGTCGTTGATCCCGCTGGAGTTCCCCGCCGTCACGGCGCCGCCCGGTTTGAAGGCCGGCTTGAGCTTCGCCAGGCCCTCCAGCGTGGTATCGGGGCGCGGGTGCTCGTCGATCGCAAACAACGCCGGCTCCGCGGATCCTTTCGCTCCCGGCACTTTGACCGGCACCGGCACGATCTCGTCACCGAAGCGGCCTGCAGCGATCGCCGCCGCCGCCCGGCGCTGGCTCTCGAGCGCGAAGCGGTCTTGTGCCTGGCGCGAGATCGCATAGCGCTCGGCGACGACCTCGGCGGTTTCGCCCAGCGCGAGCGTGTGGCCGAGCGCGGCCATGCGCGGGTTGACGAAGCGCCAGCCGATCGTTGAGTCGAACACCTGGGGTGGCTGGCGACTGAAGGCGCTCTCGGCCTTGCCGAACACGAACGGCGCACGGGTCATGCTCTCGACGCCACCGGCGATGAACAGCTCGCCCTCGCCCAGCATCGCGGCGCGGGCGGCCTGATTGACCGCCTCGAGCCCACTGCCGCAGAGCCGGTTGACCGTCACGCCGGCTACTTCGACTGGCATCCCGGCCAGCAGCGCGGCCATGCGCGCGACGTTGCGATTATCCTCGCCGGCCTGGTTGGTACAGCCCAGGTACACATCCTCGACATCGGCCGGATCGATGCCGGTACGCTCAACCAGCGCGCGGATCACGTGGGCCGCCAAGTCGTCGGGCCGCACATCCTTCAGCGCGCCGCCGTAGCGGCCGATCGGTGTGCGTAAGGCTGCGACGATATATGCATCGTTCATGGCCTGCCTCGCTATAAACCGGACGATCCGGCCTTCGGCAGCGCGTCGGGGAGCGCGACGGATGCACAGACTGTGGGCGCGACGTCTGCAGCTCCAGAAAACCGGATCGACCCGAATCACTGTGCCGCGCTATTGCCTGGGCACCAGGATGAACCCTTGCATCGAGGCGCGGTATTTGACTCCATTTGCGTCCTCGGCGATCTTCAACGGTGCGCCACCGATGTAGGTCGGCGGTGCATTGGCGTTGATCGTCGTCTCGGGGCCGAACTGGGCCTGCGCGGCGCTGGTGAACGCTGCCACGAAAGCCTGGCGCACGCCCTGCTCGTCGGTGCCCGGCGGTACGATCACCTCCATATCGTTGACGATAAACGGTTGCGAGATCAACGTCTGCGGTGTTGGTGCCGGGCTGGAGAGCAGGCCGGGGAGGTATTGATCGATGGCATCGGGGAAGGCGAGCACGAGCGCTCCTGCGGCCAGGGCCAGCACCAGCAGTGCGATCAGGCAGCTGGCGAGGCCGCTCCGGCGTTGCGGTTGCGACGTGGGCCGGGCAAGGGCAGGCCGCGGTGGTCGGGCCGGGGCAGCCGACGCGCCCTGGGCAACAGCGGTTGGGGGTGGCGAACCGGCCACCTGCGGCTGGGCGGGCAACGCCTGGGTTGCCGGGGCGACACGCACCTGTGGCGGCTGCGCCGGCAGTGGGCGCAGGGCCGCCCGGAACTCGGCCACCGAGCGATAGCGGTCCTCGGGCTTCATCTGCAGCGCGCGCTGGATGGCCTCGGAGGTTCGCTTCGAGATCGCAGGGTTGAGCCCATACACCGGCGGAAACGAAAACGGCGGTTCATCGCGCGGATCGCGCCCGGTCAGCAGGTGATGCAACGTCGCGCCGAGGGCATAGATATCCGATTCGGGCGTTGCGATGCCCTGGTACTGCTCGGGAGGCGCATAGCCGGGCGTGCCGATCTGCGTGCCGCGCTCGGCGCGCTGGAAGACTTTGGCGATTCCGAAATCCACCAGCTTGATGCCGCCCTGCTTGCGGTCGATCATAATGTTGGAGGGCTTCATGTCGCGATAGATCAGGCCGTTGCGGTGCAGATAATCCAGCACGTCGCAGATCTGATCGGCCCATTCGAGCACCTGCGGTTCGGGGATCGCGCCCTGGCGCTCGAGCACCTGCTCCAGGTCCTCGCCCTCCACATAATCCATCGACAGGTAATGACGCCCTTCGTCCTTGAAATCGGCGTACACGCGGGGGATGCGCGGATGCGAGAGGCGTTCGAGCATCTTGGCCTCGTGCTCGAAGCGCGCGATCGCCTCGGCGCGCTCTTTCGGGTCGGTGAAATGGTCGAGCATCTCCTTGACCGCGTACACCCGCCCATCGTCGCCGATCGTTTCGTAGACAGCGCCCTGCCCCCCGGCCTTGATGACGCGCGTGATATAGTAGCGCGGGCCGGCGTTGTTGAGCACGACGTCGTGGCCGCAGTGTTGGCAGAAGCGTGCCCTGCGGAGGTTCGGCTTATGGCAGATCGGGCAAAGGATCGTCTGGACCTGGGCCATAGGCGTTTCGGTCCTGGCCGGCGGCTTCGCGCGCGCCATCGTCAACTCCTATGCTACGGCCCGGTGGGCTGGCAGCATCCTGCGTCTCCGGCATTGATCAGGGTAGCACAGCGGCGTTGATCCGGCAAGGCTGAGCGGCCATTAGCGCGCCGCATCAACGTCGTTGGTTGAGCGGAGGGTCCGGTCATCGGATTGCGGGAATGGATTGAGTAGAGGCGATCTGCCCGCTTCGATCGGAGCCCCAAGCCGGCTGCTTTAGGCTTGTAGTCCTCATTATACTAGAGCGTGAAGGGCGAGTCCCACGAAAGGTCGCCAGCTGCTTCGCCCCAGCGCCCGGCGCGCATCCTGTGCTTCGTGCCTGTTTGAAAGGGGGGCGTGGAGCGCTCCGCCCTTCACATCCCCATAGGAATGCTTTTCAAGCAGTCTCTTAAATCTACGCTGGCGAATCCGCGGGGGTTGCAGTCGGTGCGGTTCAGGATCTGGCACTGCCCGGGCCTTGAGCTGTTTTCGCCTCCCGCCAGGGTCAAATCACGCGCTCGAACACCCCCAGCGCCTCCATATGTGGCGTTTGCGGGAACATATCGTAGCCGCGCAGCGCCGCGAGCCGGTAGCCCGCGCCCAGCGCGCGCGCATCGGCGAGTTGGGTCAGCGGGTTGCATGAGACGTAGACCAGCCTGGCGGGGCGCAGGCGCAGCAGTTCGCGGCAGACCTCGGGACCGAGGCCGGTGCGCGGGGGGTCGGCCACGATCACGTCGAAGCGGCCCGCCGGCTGGCTGCGCAGGAACGCGAGGACATCGGCGGCGACCACGGTGACGTTCGCCACCTGGTTGGCAGCGATATTCTGCCGGGCGAGCGCGGCACTCGCGTCGCTCGCTTCGACGCAGACGACGTGCGCGGCCCGGTCGGCCAGGTGCAGCGCGATCGTCCCGACGCCGCCGTACAGATCGGCGACGTTCGGCAGGCCAGCACTACCCCGGTCTACACTGCTGGCGGTGGACCGCTGGCCACACACAGCTGCCTGGACAGCATCGAGCAGCGGCAACAACAAATACAGGTTGTTCTGGAAGAACGAGTTCGGCCCGATCGCCAGCGTGCGCCTGCCCACCTGCATCGGCAGCGTGGCGGCGCCCCAATGCTGGAGCGGCGTGCCAAAGGAGAGGTCGGTCAACGTGTCGTTGAGCAGCCAGTGGAAGCCGACGACTGCCGGCTGCGCCAGCGCGTGGGCAGCGAGCGTGGCCATCTCGTCCGCATGGTCGCGTGAGGCGGTGACGGCGGCGAGGAGCAGCGCCCCCTGCAGGCTGCGGCGCACGACGATGTAGCGCAGGTAGCCGGCGTGGGTCTGGAGGTTGTAATCGGGCAGTCCAAGCGCGACGGCGCGCTCATAGACGGCGCGCGCAGCCAGGAAGGCAGGCGGTGGGATCAGGTGGCACTCGCTCAGGTCGACGATATAATTGAATTTACCACGCCGGCGCAGCCCGAAGCGCTCCTTGCTGGCGATATAGTCCATGCGGGTGCGGTACTCGAACGGCTCGGGCGAGGCGACCATCTCGACCTGCTCCAACCGCTCTGCGGGCAGATCGGCGGCCCACAGTTCGCGTAGCGCTGCGCGTTTTGCCGCAACCTGGTCGGCGTAGGCACGGTCCTGGAAGGTGCAGCCCCCACACTGGCCCGGCGGCGGCGCGTGGGGGCAGCGCGGCGTGATCGGCGCCCCGGCGCGCACGGCCTCGATAATCTGGCGGCGAAATTGCTTCGCAGTCAGCGACATCGGCCCTGAACCCTCATCATGCTCCAACTCACCCTTCAAAGCCCTCCTCCTCGACGACGCGGCGCGTGCGGGCCAGCAATTGTGCCTGTCGGACGGCTGTGAGCAGCTCGGGCGAGCAGGGCGTGGTCGTATAAGCATGCCCGTGGGACCGATCCTCGATCCGCCCGCGCGCCAGATCCAGCCGCACGATGCTGCCGGGGGCGATCGCGGCGACCGCGTCGGGGCAGACCAGCACCGGCAGGCCATAGTGTTGTGCGGCGGTGGTGAAGCTCGCATCGGCGGAGGTACAGATCACGGCGGTGAACCCGGCGGCCTGCAGTGCCAGCACTGCGACCTCGGGATGATCGCCGGCGCCGAATTCGCGCCCGGCCAGCAGCACATCGCCATCGCGCGCGCGCCCGGCGATCGCCGGGTCGATCGCCGCCAGGCAGTGGGCTGCCAGCGTCGCGGGATCATCGTCGCGATGGTGCGGAGCGATAATATCGGCGGTCGTGATACCGTCGCCGACGCGATGGGTTGTGCCGTAGAGGATCATGCTGGTAGTATACCATCTCATTCCGGCGATGTAGTGATCCCAGACAGTTCCTCAAAGGCACAGTGGATGGGCTACTTGCCAGCCTGATGATCGCCGGGTGATCGTAGCGATCGCTGCGATCCTGCCAGGGCTTACGTGCGTGCTCGCCTGAAAAAAGAAATGCCGTATCACCCCTCAGAATTCGGAAGGCCCTGACATCATCGCCAGGGCCTTCCGCTGCTTTTGCAGTGTCCGCGACTGCCTCGTTAGAAGTCCATCCCGCCGCCGCCGCCAGGCATCTGAGGCGCCGGCTTCTCCTCGGGGAGGTCGGTGACCAGCGCCTCGGTGGTGAGCAGCAGGCCGGCGATCGAGACCGCGTTCTGCACCGCGCTGCGCGTCACCTTCACCGGGTCGATCACGCCCTGCTCGATCATGCTCCCGAACTCACCGGTCAGCACATTATAACCATAGTTCTTATCGCCGCTCTCCTTCTGCCGGCGGCGGACCTGGTCGATGATCACGGCACCATCCTCGCCGGCGTTGCGGGCGAGCTGGCGCAACGGCTCCTCGAGCGCGCGCTTGAGGATCTGCACGCCGAAGCGCTCGTCGTCGTTGACAGTCTGCACCCGGTCCAGCGCGGGGATCGCGTTGATCAGGGCCACACCACCGCCGGGGACGATGCCTTCCTCGACCGCCGAGCGCGCCGTCGAGAGCGCGTCCTCGACGCGATGCTTCTTCTCCTTCAGCTCGGGCTCGGTGGCTGCGCCGACCTTGAGCACCGCCACGCCGCCGGCGAGCTTGGCCAGCCGCTCCTGGAGCTTCTCGCGGTCGAAGTCGCTGGTCGTCGTCTCGATCTGGGCGCGGATCTGCTCGATTCGGGCGCGGATCGCCTTCTCATCACCACGGCCCTCGATGATCGTGGTGTTGTCCTTATCGGCCACCACGCGGCGGGCGCGGCCCAGGTCCTCGATCGTCGCGCTGTCGAGCTTGCGCCCGATCTCCTCGGAGATCACCGTGCCGCCGGTCAGGGTCGCGATATCCTGGAGCATCGCCTTGCGGCGGTCGCCGAAGCCGGGCGCCTTGACTGCCAGGGCATTGATCGTGCCGCGCAGCTTATTGACCACCAGGGTGGCGAGCGCTTCGCCATCGACGTCCTCGGCGATGATGACAAAATTCTTGCTGACCTGCAACACCTTCTCCAGCACCGGGAGGATATCGTTGATCGCCGAGATCTTCTTATCGGTGATCAGAATGTAAGGCTCCTCGAGCTCGGCCTCCATGCGCTCGGAGTTCGTGACGAAGTAGGGGGAGATATAGCCACGGTCGATCTGCATGCCTTCGGTGTACTCCTTCTCGAAGGCGATGCCCTTGCTCTCCTCGACCGTGATCACACCGTCCTTGCCGACCTTCTCCATCACCTCGGCGATCAGCTCGCCGATCTCGCTATCGGCGGCCGAGATCGCGGCGACGTGGGCGATATCGGCGCGGTCGCGCACCGGCTTGGCCATGCTCTTCAGTTCGGCCACCACCGCATCGGCAGCCTTATCCAACCCCCGCTTGAGCAGCATCGGGTTGGCTCCGGCGGCGACGACCTTGAGGCCCTCGTTGACGATCGACTGGGCCAGCACAGTCGCCGTAGTTGTGCCGTCGCCGGCCACATCGTTGGTCTTGGTCGCGACCTCGACCAGCAGGCGGGCGCCCATATTCTCGAACGGGTCCTTCAGCTCGATCTCCTTGGCCACGGTGACACCGTCGTGCGTGACGGTGGGAGCACCGAACTTCTTATCGATCGCGACGTTGCGACCGCGCGGGCCGAGGGTCGTCTTTACGGCATCGGCCACGATATCGACGCCACGCTTGAGCGAGCGCCGGGCCTCCTCCTGGAAGTGGAGTTGCTTTGGCATATTGGTGATGTTCCTCCTCTACCAAATCGATGAGCACAACCGACGGAGAACAAAGAACAAAGACCAGAGAACAAAGCACAGGCGGAGCTGAGGGGCTTTGGTCTTTGTCATATGTTCTTTGTTCTTAGTCCTGAATAATGCCCAGGATGTCGCTTTCCTTGAGGATCAGGTACTCGACGTCGTCGACCTTGTACTCGGTGCCGCTGTACTTGGCGAACAGCACCTTGTCACCGGGCTTGACGTTCATAGGGACTCGGCGGCCATTGTCGTCGAGCCGTCCCTCACCGACGGCCAGGACCGTACCCTCCATCGGGCGCTCCTTGCTGGCGGTATCGGGGAGGTAGATGCCGCCCTTGGTCTTTTCCTCGCGCTCGACAGGCTTGACGACCACGCGGTCGGCCAAAGGCCGAATCCGAAAGTCCGCTGCCATATTCAGCCAACCTCCTTCAGTCTTGAACCACGATCACCGAGGCGGCTAGCACTCTCGTGGGGAGAGTGCTAGCCGCCCATATAGTACTCAAAGCCGTAGATTTTGTCAAGCGCCATTTTAGCACTCATCGGCTCCGAGTGCCAGTAGACATAAATAATACCAGGGCTCGGCAGGCACGTAGACAGTGCTCTGTCGCTATGCTACAATCGGCCCCAGGTGGCAATGGCGCCGGAGCGCACGCCAGCCGACCGAGCAGTTGGCGATCGCCGAAACAGCCAGCTACAAGGAGGTAGACCATGCGAATCGAGCGCAACCTGGGCATGGATCTGGTGCGTTGCACCGAAGCCGCGGCGCTGCGGGCTGCCCGCCTGATGGGGCGCGGCGACCGGATCGCTGCCGACCAGGCAGCCGTGGATGCGATGCGTTTCGTGCTCGACAGCGTGCCGATGGACGGCGTGGTGGTGATCGGCGAGGGCGAGAAAGACGAAGCACCGATGCTCTACACCGGGGAGCGCGTCGGCACCGGCGATCCGCCCGAGGTCGACGTCGCCGTCGACCCGGTCGAGGGCACGGTGTTGCTGGCCGAAGGCATGCCGGGCGCAATCGCGGTGGTCGCGATCGCCGAGCGCGGGTCGATCTATCACTGGGCGGGGATCGCCTACATGGACAAACTGGCGGTCGGTGAGGCGGCGCGCGGGGCGATCGACATCACCGCGCCGGTCGCGGAAAACATCCGCAACGTCGCCCGGGCGCTCAAGAAGCGCCCCGAGGACGTGACCGTGGTTGTGCTCGACCGCCCGCGCCACAAGGAGCTCATCCGCCAGATCCGCGAGACCGGCGCGCGCATCAAGTTGATCTTGCACGGCGACGTCTCGGCCGGGGTGATGACGGCGATCGACGACCCGCCGGCCGACATGCTGATGGGCATCGGCGGTGCCCCCGAGGCGGTGATCACCGCCTGCGCGATGAAATGCATCGGCGGCGAGATCCAGTGTAAGCTCTGGCCGCGCAACGACGAGGAGCGTGCGCTGGCGCGCGCCAACAACATCGATCTCGATAAGGTGTATCATACAGACGACCTGGTGCGGGGCGAGAACGTCTTTTTCGCGGCGACCGGGATCACCGACGGCGAATTTCTGCGCGGCGTGCGCTATTTCGGCGGCGGCGCGCGGACGCACTCCGTGGTGATGCGCTCGGCATCCGGCACCGTGCGCTACATCGAATCGCGGCACCGCTGGGACAAACTGATGCGGATCTCGGGGGTGCCGTATGTGCAGGCGAAGTGATGCGGCGGACACGATGACACGATGATAAATAGCATCTGTCATCGTGTCATCGTGTCCCCTTGTCACCCGTCAGAGGACGCCGACCGTGCTGTGATCGCCCAGCGCCAGCCGGTAGGCCTTGGGCTTGAGCGGCGAGCGCGAGATCTCGACGTAGCGGCCGATCAGGCTATCCTCCAGGCGGTGCGGCAGGTCGCGGATGACGCTATATTCGAGCACGATCGAGTGCTCGATCTCGCTGCCTTCGATCACGCAATGGTGGTAGATCGAGGTGAACGGGCCGATGTACGAGTTGACGATGCGGGTCTGTTCGCCGATGATCGCCGGGCCGCGGACGGTGCTGTTGATCACTTCGGCGCCCTTCTCGACGATCACCTTGCCGATCAACTGCGAGTCGCGGTCCACATACCCCTCGACGCTGGCCGACAGCTCGTCGAGGATCAGGCGATTGGCTTCGAGCATATCGTCTTTCTTGCCGGTATCGATCCACCAGCCCTCGTGGATGTAGGGATACACCCGCCGCCCATGCTCGACCAGCCACTGGATCGCGTCGGTGATCTCCAGCTCGTTGCGCCACGACGGGCGGATCGCCTCGATCGCCTCCCAGATCGTCGAATCGAACATGTAGATCCCGACCAGCGCCAGATCGGAGCGCGGCGTGCGTGGCTTTTCGGTGAGGCGCACGATCCGCCCCTGCTCGTCGAGCTCGGCGACGCCGTACTGTTGGGGGTTGGCGACGCGCTTGAGCACGATCTGGGCATTGTAGTCGCTGCGTCCGAACTGTTCGATCAGCGGCGAGATGCCGCCCTGGATGCAGTTGTCGCCCAGAAACACAACGAAGCGCTCGTCGCCGAGGTACGCGTGGGCGATCTTGACTGCGTGGGCCAGGCCGCGCGGCTCGTCCTGCTGGATATAGGTAATCCGCACCCCCCAGCGCCGGCCGTCGCCGACTGCGGCGCGCACCTCGGGGCCGGTATCGCCGATCACGATGCCGATCTCGTCGATCCCGGCATCACGGATGGCCTCGATCACCCGGAAGAGGATCGGCTTGTTGGCGACCGGCACCAGCTGCTTGGCGCTGGTGTACGTGATCGGCCGCAGGCGCGTGCCCTTGCCACCACTAAGGACCAGACCTTTCACAGCGTTTGTTGCTCCTTGCTAGGGGCTCCTTGCCAGAGGCGCGCAGCCAGGCGCCGGCAGTGCCGCCGATCGACCTGGGCGCCGTCATACGGGCGACCGGCCCTCGCTGAGGATCTGCTGCCAATGGGCCTCGCGCTGCTCGGGCGCGAGCTCCATCAGGTGCTCCACCAACCGCATGGCTGCATACATCGTGCTGAGGGCGGCCACATAGCGTAGCTCGTCTTCGGCAAGCGCGCGCCCGAGCAGGAGCTGCACCTGCCCGGCCAGGCTGGCGCGGGTGTGCTGGATGCGCTCAGCCGCAGCACTGGCGAGGGTGGCCAGCCGGCTGCTGACCGCATCGGGTGTCGGCGCGGCGCTCAGATCGTCTGCGACCACGCGCAGCAGCGTGACGGACCCGGCATTCCAGATCCCCTGGCGTTCAGCAGCGGTGAGCGGGCGCCCCGCCCGGCTCTGGGCATAGGCCTCGAGTTGCTGGCAGAGCTGGTAGTAGATGGTGGAATACCGCTGGATCATGGCCTTTCGCCCCAAACACCTGGCGGTGGCGCGGGGCAGTATAGCACGACACCGCGAGCAGCACAAGCCGCTTGCTATCGGGGGGGATGCACCAATTTGCACTCAGGCCGCGGAGGCGGCCATGGTGATTTTGTGGCGGTCATCAGCGCGGTGAGTGCAGACGAAGCGTTGCATGTGCTGGCCGTGCTGCCCGATCGGTTGAAGGGCACCGTGCTGGCCTGGCTGTTGAGTATCCCAGAAGCCATCCGCGCGCATCACTACCGTCTGCACCGACATCGGGGAAGGCTCTATGAGAGCCGTGCATGCGGCGCGCCCCGATCCTGAAGAGCCGATCGTTGATGCAAAGCTGAGCAAAGAACCTTCCTTTGCCGCTGGTCTGATGCTGCATCCCTGACCCTCAGGCCTGCACTCCCCGCGAGGCGGGTTCCAGGGCGGACAGCACCCGTGGGCACATTGTGCTATGCCTTGGCCCTCACCCCCGGCCTCGTTTCCAGAGGGAGCGGGGAGTATTGCGGGAGCGCTGGGGGGCGGGCGCGCAGCGACCGCATCCCGGTGTTATAACCATATGGCCCCTCCCGCCGGGAGGGGAGGGGCCGAAGGCACGTGGCAAGGGGGCAGCGAGTGTGCGCCGCTAGCGACGCACGCGGATGGCGCCGTAATAGTGGCTGACCCAGTAGCGCTCGTTGATATTCGAGACCTGCACGCCGTAGCGTGGCGTCATGGCATGAATGATCCGCCCGCCGCCGATATAGATGGCGACATGGGTGATACCGCGGCGCCCGGTGGTACCGGCGAAGAACACCAGATCGCCCGGCGCCAGGTTGTCCATGCTGCCGACCGACTCGCCATAGCGGGTGCTGAACTGCGCTGCTGCGCTATGTGGCAGGCTTACGCCGAACTGCCGGTAGACATACAGGGTGAACCCGCTGCAATCGAACCCGCGGCTCGGGCTGGCCCCGCCATAGACATAGCGCGAGCCAGCGAACTGGACC
>FLYN01004187.1_pt1 | contig 11715 bp, 9 predicted proteins | sample 1122621 | NCBI WGS metagenome assembly FLYN01 (sample SAMEA4346792, study PRJEB14843) | hot springs metagenome | biome: Terrestrial Biome; feature: Habitat; material: Sediment | place: India | collected 2012-06-12 | depth 1760 m
CGGGCGCAAGCAAGCTGTATATCCGCGACCTGCGTGAAGAATTCCTGACCGATTTTGTGTTTCCCACCATGCAGGCCGGCGCGGTGTACGAACGCGAATATTTGCTCGGCACGTCCTTTGCTCGCCCGCTCATCGCCAAGCACCTAGTTGATATTGCCGAGATGGAAGGCGCGGATGCCGTCGCGCATGGCTGTACGGGGAAGGGCAACGACCAGGTGCGATTTGAGTTGACCGTCATGGCGCTAAACCCCAAACTGCGCGTGATCGCGCCCTGGCGCGAGTGGGAAATCCGGAGCCGGGAGGATGCGCTTGCTTACGCTCAGGAGTTCAATGTTCCGGTAGCGGCCACCGAAAAATCTATTTACAGCCGTGACCGTAACCTGTTCCATCTCAGTCACGAAGGCGGTCTGCTGGAAAATCCCTGGAATGAGCCGGAAGCCTCCATGTACCAACTGACGGTTAGCCCGGAGGATGCACCGGACGAGCCGCTGTATCTTGAAATCGGGTTTGAGAAGGGCATTCCGGTTAGTCTGGACGGTGAAAGGCTGCCGCCTGTCGAATTGTTCATTCGGCTGAATAAACTGGCCGGCGACCACGCGGTTGGACGGGTGGACATGGTGGAGAACCGGCTGGTGGGCATGAAGAGCCGGGGGGTGTATGAGACGCCCGCCGGGACTGTCATTCGCAAGGCGCACCAATGGCTGGAGAGCATCTGTCTGGATAAATACACCATGCACTTCAAGGATTTCATCGCCGTCAAATATGCTGAGCTGGTCTACAACGGACAGTGGTATACCCAGCTACGAGAAGCGTTGGATGCCTTCGTGCAGGTTACGCAGCGGACGGTAACGGGCGTGGTTCGCGTCAAACTATACAAGGGCAATGTGATTTGCGCCGGGCGGAAGAGCGACTACAGCCTTTACCGTGAGGACTACGCCTCGTTTGGTCAGGAAGATGTCTATAACCAAAAAGATGCCCAGGGCTTCATCACCCTGTTTGGCCTGCCCCTGAAGGTCGAAGCGCTCTTGGCAATTGAGGGCGGCGGGCAAACGCGCTGGCGAAGGCCGGATTACAGCAAGTTCAAGCGAGACTGAGCGGCAGGAAGTGATTGTTGCTGCTGCTGCTGCGTGTATTGTGCAAGCGAGCTGTTAGCTTTTGGCTATTGGCTGTTGGCAAGAGCCAAAGAGATAGCCCCCTACAGCATAAATCAACTTAAAATCATAGCACAAAAGTTCTAGTTTGTCAATAGGGTAAGAGCATGACGTTGTGGGGTGGGCGGTTCACCGAGCCGACGGATGAAGATTTGCGGGCGCTAAACGACAGCTTACGGTTTGACAAGCGGCTCTACAGGCAGGATATTGCCGGAAGCATGGCCTATGCGCGGGCGATTGCCAGGGCAGGAGTCATCACCGCTGAGGAGGCAGAGGCTATCGTGGCTGGTTTGCAGCAGGTACAGGTCGAGTTGGACAGCGGTGTATTTGAATTCAAGTCGGAAGACGAGGATATTCATACTGCTGTCGAGCGCCGTCTTACGGAGTTGATCGGGGCAGCGGGGGGGAAGCTGCACACCGGGCGAAGCCGCAACGATCAGGTGGCGACGGATTTGCGCCTATGGGCGATGGAGGCGATTGGCGATGTAGATACGCTGTTGAGCGCGCTTCAACAGGCGCTGGTCGAGCAGGCAGAACAGCACCTCCACACCGTCATGCCGGGCTATACCCATTTGCAACCGGCACAGCCTATCACCGCCGCTCACTGGCTTATGAGCTTCTTCTGGATGCTGGCGCGAGATCGAGAGCGGTTGGCCGATGCGCGCCGACGCACATCCGTGCTGCCGCTTGGCTCAGGCGCGTTAGCGGGAACGCCGTTTCCCATTGATCGGGGGTTACTGGCTCAGGAACTTGGCTTTGCTTCCGTCAGCCCGAACAGCCTGGACGCCGTGAGTGACCGGGACTTCGTAGCCGAGGCGCTGTTTGCGCTGGCGATGACCGGCGTACACCTGAGCCGGCTGGCTGAAGACATCCTCATCTACAGCAATCCCCTGTTCGGATACATCACGCTGGCTGATCGCTACAGCACTGGCTCCAGCCTGATGCCGCAGAAGCGCAACGCCGACCCCATGGAGCTGGCGCGCGGCAAAACGGGTCGCCTCATCGGCCATCTGATGGCGCTGCTGAGCACCCTCAAGGGACTGCCGAGCAGTTACAACAAGGATTTGCAGGAGGACAAAGAGGCGTTGTTCGACGCCGTTGACACGGTCAAACTGCTGCTGCCGGTTGTTACCGGCACAATCAAAACCCTTCAGTTCAACGCGGACAGGATGCGCGCCGCCCTCAGCGAAGACCTGCTGGCAACGGATCTCGCCGACTATCTGGTGCGCAAAGAAATGCCGTTCAGACAGGCGCATCACGTGGTGGGGCAGGCGGTGCGGCTGGCAGCCGAGCGGGGTATCCAATTGTCCGAGCTACCGCTGGACGATTTGCAAGGGCTGTCCGAACTGTTTGACGGAGATGTTGCCAGCGTATTTGACTTCGACGCGGCGGTTACCCGACGCAGCACGCCTGGGGGCGCAGCGCCGAATGCCGTTCGACAGCAGATTGCGGATGCGAAAAGGCGGCTTTCCGGTCATTAGCGCTTCGTCTTTTTAATAATCAAGCGCGGGAGCACACGGCGGTGCTCCCCTACACAATCCCGCGTTCGTGAGACGAAGTAATTAGATATTGTGCACAAGTGCGTCGGGTTAACTTATATGAACTTTTCACGACTTGTCCAATTTTTCACCAGAGGGGTTGACACCTGCGTGGAAACTGGTTAATCTTGTTGGCATAGTCATTGCGAAAGCCAATATGAACACACCAAAATCGCAACACCCGATCGCTATTATTATCCTCGTTATCGTACTCGTCCTTACCGGCGGGTTATAACGGCTTGGGTGGCGACAGGTAGCGCGCGAGATTGCAATGTAAGAAGCCCCCAAGCAGGGGGCTTTTTCATTTCAGGGAGGAAATTATCCAATGACGCCGGTAAAGCAAGAAGCCAACATGTACAGCTACAGCGACTATCCGACCAGCCCTTGGACCGAGGCGTATCATGCTGCGCCTGCCCGGCAGCAGGCTGAGGATCAGACTGCGCCTAAACAGGCTTTTGACAGCGAGGCGCAGCAGCCCACACACGACGCGCTTTCCGCCATTTATAACCGGGGTTACTCGGTGGCTCAACAGGAAAGCGCGTTTCTTTTTATTTAACTGAGGGAGGAAATATGCCGGCTGAATGGATCTGGAGGAACGGTGAGTTCATCCGTTGGGAGGACGCCACCGTGCACGTCACCACCCACGCGCTTCACTATGGTTCGAGCGTCTTTGAGGGAATTCGCGCCTACGCCACACCCGATGGGCCTGCCGTTTTCCGCCTTCAGCCCCATACGCGCAGGCTGCTGAACTCGGCCAAAATCGCCCGCATTGACATTCCTTACAGCGAAGCGGAACTGAATGAGGCCGTCATCGAAACGGTGCGGCGGAACAACCACGAAGCGTGCTACATCCGTCCGCTTGTCCTGCGAGGAGCGGGGCCGTTGGGAGTTGAAGGGCGTAAGAATCCCACCGAAGTCTTTATTTTCACGATGGAATGGGGGCGCTACCTGGGCAAAGAGGCCATTGAGAGCGGCGTGGATGTGCAGGTGAGTTCGTGGCGGCGGATTGCGCCGGACACGTTCGCCTCGCTGGCAAAAATCGGCGGGCAGTACGTAAACAGCCAGTTTATCAGCATGGAAGCGCACGACAACGGCTTCGCCGAGGGCATTGGCCTGGATTACAGTGGCTACATCAGCGAGGGCGCGGGCGAGAATCTGTTTGTGATTCTGGATGAAGTTGTCTATACACCGTCAGTGGCTTCCTCTATTCTGATGGGCATCACCCGCGACTGCGCGCTCACCATTCTGCGCGACCTGGGCTACGAAATACGCTTTGAGGCCATTCCGCGTGAAATGCTTTATATTGCCGACGAGATATTCTTTACGGGAACCGCCGCCGAAATTTCGCCTATTCGCTCGGTAGATCGCATCCCGGTTGGTTCTGGCTCGCGCGGGCCAATTACCCAGCGCGTTCAGGAGGAGTTCTTCGCGCTTACCAGCGGACAGAAACCCGACCGCTACGGCTGGCTGACGCATGTGAGACAGTCGCAGCCCGCCGCGAGCGGCGATTAGTTGAGTGGAGAGACCACCATGTTATTGACCGGCGCTGAAATTATTATGGAATGCCTGCTCCGCGAAGGAGTAAGCGTCATGTTCGGCTACCCTGGCGGCGCAATTCTGCCCACGTATGACGCGATGACGAAGTACCCGCAGATTCATCACGTCCTGGTGCGTCATGAACAGGGTGCAAGCCACATGGCCGACGGCTATGCACGGGCGACGGGGAAAGTCGGCGTTGCCATCGCTACCAGCGGCCCCGGCGCGACCAACCTGGTCACGGGCATTGCGACTGCGATGATGGACTCGTCGCCTATCGTGTGCATTACGGGGCAGGTGCCGCGCGGGGCAATTGGCTCAGACGCCTTTCAGGAAACGGATGTGACGGGAGTCACGCTGCCAATCACCAAGCACAACTATCTGGTCGCCGACGTAGAGGAACTGGCTTATGTCATGCGCGAAGCGTTTTACATCGCGCGGACGGGGCGGCCAGGGCCAGTGCTGGTGGATGTGCCCAAAGATGTGCAAACTCAGAAGACCGAATTCGTCTATCCCGAAGGCGAGATTCGCCTGCCCGGCTATCGCCCGCCCAGCAAGGCCGACGAGAAAGACGTGGCGGCGGCGCTGGAACTGATTAACAACGCCCAACGTCCAATTATCCTCGCAGGGCACGGCGTCCTGATGTCGGGTGCCATGAACGAACTGCGCGAACTGTCAGAGCGGGCGCAGATTCCGGTGACGCTGACGCTGCTGGGCAAGGGGGCAATGCCGGAAAATCATCCGCTCAACCTGCGCATGATGGGAATGCACGGGGAGGCAGCCAGCAACTACGCCATTCAGGAGGCGGACTTGCTGATCGCGCTGGGGATGCGCTTCGATGACCGCGTGACGGGCAATTTGAAGACATATTCGCCGCATTCACGGAAAATCCACATCGAGATTGACCCGTCGGAGATCAACAAAAACGTGAAAGTAGATGTTGGCATCGCTGGCGATGTTCGGACGGTGCTGGCGCAGATATTGCCCGGCGTAAAGCCAGCGCAGCATCCTGAATGGATTGCCCGCATCCGCGACTGGCAGGAAGACTCCAGCGAGCGCGACATCCTCAACCAGGACGTAGACGGCAAGCTGTTGGGCGCGCAGGTGATAAACGACCTGTGGAAATACACGGGCGGCGAGGCAATTACCGTCACCGATGTAGGGCAGCACCAGATGTTGGAAGCGCAGTATTACCCGCACCAGCGCCCGGCGACGCTGATTACGAGCGGCGGCCTGGGGACAATGGGGTTTGGCTTCCCGGCGGCGATTGGCGCGAAGTTTGGCCGTCCCGATGAGGAAGTATGGGCGATTGTGGGCGACGGCGGCTTCCAGATGACGATGTGCGAGCTGGCGACGGCGGTGCAGGAGAACGTCAACGTCAATATCGCCATCCTCAACAATGCTTTCCTGGGGATGGTGCGCCAGTGGCAGGAGTTCTTCTACGAGGAGCGCTACCACGCGACGCCGATGGTCAACCCCGACTTTGTGAAGCTGGCCGATGCGTTCGGGATTCCGGCGATGCGGGTGACGCGGCGCGACCAGATTGAGGAGTCGGTGGCGTTCGCGCGCAGCATCAACGGGCCAACGTTGATTGAGTACGTGATTGAGAAGGAAGAGATTGTTTACCCGATGGTTCCGGCGGGGGCGGACTTACATGCAATGCTGCGCCGCCCGAAGCCGGGGGAGGCGGCAAAGGCATGAGCGAGCAACAACCCACGAAGCATACGATTGTTGCACTGGTGGAGAACAAGCCGGGCGTCCTGAACCGGGTGGCAAGCCTGTTCCGGCGGCGCAATTTCAACATGGACAGCCTGACGGTGGGGCGGACGCATCGCCCGCACGTCTCGCGCATGACGATTGTGGTGGATGGGGAAAAGGTTGACGGGCGGCGTATTGCGGCGAATCTGCTGAAGCTCATCAACGTGATTGACGTGGCGGTGGTGTCGCAGGAGCCTTACGTCAGCCGTGACCTGGCGCTGATTAAAGTGCGGGCCAACGACGCGAGTTCGCGCAACACGCTGACGCTGATCTGCGAAAGCTACCCGGCGCGCATTGTGGACATCGGGCCAGAGGTTGCCATCCTGGAAATCGCGGCGCGGGAAGACATCATCGAAGACCTCATTAAGGAACTCGAACCGTTGGGGATTGTGGAGATGGTGCGTACCGGCGTGGTGGCGATGGGACGCGGCGTGCGCATTCTGGACACGCAGTACGAGCCGGTACGACCCGTCAGCACCAACGGGAAGGGCAATTATCAGGTGTATGGAGTTTAACCACAGAGACGCGGAGAGTTAAAAGTTAAAAGAGAATGCGAGTAGGCGCACCTACTTTCGACTTGGAAACTTGAATGCTTAACGCTGTAGGTCAACTGTAATCTTTTGTCAGCCTCACTAGGGAGAGACTTTTTTCATGGCAACGCTTTACTACGACAAGGACGCCGATCTTTCGCTGCTGAACGGCAAGACAATCGCGGTGATCGGCTACGGCAGCCAGGGACACGCGCACGCGCTGAACGCGAAGGACAGCGGGTGCAATGTGGTCGTCGGGCTGCACGAGGGGAGCAAGAGCCGGGCGAAGGCGGAAAGCGACGGGCTGAAAGTTTTGTCGGTGGCCGATGCAACCCGGCAGGCGGATATTGTGATGATTCTTGTGCCGGACACGATTCAGGCGAAACTCTATGGGGAGTCCATTGCGCCCAATCTGAAGCCGGGCAGTATGCTCATGTTTGCGCATGGGTTTAACATCCACTTCGGGCAGATCAAGCCGCCGGCCAGCGTGGACGTAACGATGATCGCGCCGAAAGCGCCCGGCCATCGCGTCCGCGAGGTGTTCAAGGACGGCGGTGGAACGCCAGGATTGCTGGCGGTGGCGCAGGATGCGACGGGCAACGCGAAGCAACTGGCGCTGGCATATGCGAAGGCGATTGGCTGCACGCGGGCGGGCGTCATTGAAACGACGTTCAAGGAGGAGACGGAGACAGACCTGTTTGGCGAGCAGGTTATTCTGTGCGGCGGCGTGACGGCGCTTATCCGCGCGGCGTTCGAGACGCTGGTCAAGGCCGGATACCAGCCGGAAGTCGCGTACTTCGAGTGCCTGCACGAACTCAAGCTGATTGTTGACCTGCTGTATCAGGGCGGCCTGAGCTACATGTGGTACAGCGTGAGTGATACGGCGGAGTACGGTGGGTATGTGATCGGCGACCAGCTTGAGAACATGGTCAAAGAAGAGTTGGACGGGGTGTTACAGAACATCCAGAATGGCTCGTTTGCGAAGACCTGGATTGAAGAGAACCAGAATGGCCGTCCCAATTTCACGCCGCGCCGCAAGCGCGAACACGATTTGCTCATCGAAAAAGTGGGCGAGGAGCTGCGAGAGATGATGCCGTTCCTGAACGCCAAGCGGATTAAGCAGGAAAGTTAATGGCCGTCAAAGTGCGCGCCCTGGATGAGAAAGATGCTGCTGATTTTCAGGCGCTGCGCCTGCGATCTCTGAAGGAGCATCCTGAAGCATTTGGGCTGTCTTTCGAGGAGGCTGAGCAGGTTCCGCAGGAGGAAATCGCCCGCTATCTCATGATTCCCGACTGCCGGACGTTTGGTGCATACAGCAACGGCCTCCTGGTTGGTATCGCTACGCTGATGCGTTACTCGCTTATCAAGACACACCATCGAGCCGTGTTGAGCGGGATGTACGTCTTGAGTGGATGATTTTGAGGATAGCTTCAAGTGGATGACGAACCGGCTGTAGTCGGAAAGGGGGTGATCTGAGTGTCGGAGGATGGCCTTGCTGACCTTACACGATTCTCGCCCGACTATTTGTTTGAACGAAAGGATCACTCCCCCATGTCTACGATTGATGAGAATGTCGTTCGCATTTTTGATACGACCCTGCGCGACGGTGAACAGAGTCCAGGCGCGACTCTGAGCAGCGCTGAGAAGCTGGAAATTGCCCGTCAGTTGGCGCGGCTCGGCGTGGATATTATCGAGGCAGGTTTCCCGGCAGCGTCGCCCGACGACCTGGCGGCGGTGCAGCGCATCGCCCGCGAAGTCGGCACAGCCGATGGCCCTGTAATCTGCGGGCTGGCGCGCGCCGTCGAGAAAGACATCCTCACCTGCTGGGAAGGGGTTAAGGATGCAGCCAGGCCGCGTATCCACACCTTCCTGGGTACGTCGGATATTCATCTCAAGTACCAGACTGGAATCAGCCGCAAAGAGGCGCTCGAAGTCATTCGCAAGGCGGTGACGCTGGCGCGCAGCCTGTGTGAGGACGTGGAATTCAGCCCAATGGATGCGGGACGCACCGACCCGCAGTTTCTCGTCGAGGTGTGCGCGCTGGCGGTTGAATGCGGCGCGACCACGCTCAACATCCCGGACACCGTTGGCTACGTAGTGCCGGCGGAATGGGGCGAATTGATCTCTGGCCTGATTGCGGAGACGCCGGGCGCTGGCAAGGGCAGCGGCATTATCTGGTCGGTGCACTGCCATAATGACCTGGGGCTGGCGACGGCCAATACTCTCGCCGGCATTCTGGCAGGTGCGCGGCAGGCAGAGGTGACCATCAATGGCATCGGCGAGCGCGCGGGCAATACCAGCCTGGAAGAAGTCGTGATGGCGCTGCACACGCGACCTCAATACTTTCACCTGCGCACCAATATCAATACGCGCGAGATTATGAAGACCAGCCGCATGGTCAGCAACTACACCGGAATGCACGTCCAGCCCAACAAAGCCATTGTCGGCAGCAACGCCTTCGCCCATGAGGCAGGCATTCACCAGGATGGCGTGCTGAAGCATTCCAGCACCTACGAGATTATGACGCCGGAAAGCGTTGGCCTGTCGCAGAGCCGACTGGTGCTGGGCAAGCACAGCGGACGCCACGCGCTGAAAGCCCGACTGGAAGAACTGGGCTACAAGATTGAAGGGGATGCACTGAACCAGGTGTTCGCCCGCTTCAAGGACCTGGCCGACGCCAAGAAGACGGTGACGGACGCCGACCTGGAAGCGCTCATCGCCGACGAGTTTCATGGCCCGGAGGAAATCTTCAAGCTGGAAGATATTCAGGTGACGTGTGGCACGATGGGAATGCCCACCGCTACCGTTAAGATGACCAATTCGGACGGCGAGACGGTTGTCCATGCCGCCGTCGGCAAGGGGCCGGTAGACGCTTCGTATCAGGCCATTGACGCGATTGTGAAGATGCCGAACACGCTGATTGAGTACAGCGTGCACAGCGTCACGGAAGGGATTGATGCGCTCGGCGAGGTGACGGTGCGCATTTCCACGCCGGACGGCAAGAAATCGTTTGGCGGCTATGGCGCGGATTCGGATATTGTGGTCGCCAGCGTCAAAGCGTACCTGGCCGCGCTCAACCGCATGGTCGCGGTGCTGGGGCAGGGCAGCCGCCAGCCGGAAGGCGAGGTTGCGACTGTCGCTGTATCCGGCAGCAAGCAGTAGTCATTGGAGAACGCGCTGGCCTCAGCGCGTTTTGTTGAGGAGAGAACATGACCGACGTTGAGAAGCCACGCACCCTTTTCGATAAAGTGTGGGAAAGCCACGTGGTTCGCCCGCAGACCGACGAGACGCCAGGGGTGCTCTACATTGACCTGCATCTGGTGCATGAAGTCACGTCGCCGCAGGCATTTACACTGCTGCGCGAGCGCGGGCTGAAGGTGCGCCGCCCCGATCAAACGGTGGCGACGATGGATCACAGCACGCCGACCACGCCGCGCAACGCGCAAGGCATCATCCCGGTGCTCGACCCGCAGGCCGCCGCGCAGTTGGATACCTTCACGAAGAACTGCAAAGATTTCGGCATCCCTCTGTTTGCGCTGGGCACGAAGTATCAGGGGATTGTCCACGTCATCGGGCCAGAGCTTGGCCTGACGCAGCCGGGCATGACCATCGTGTGCGGCGACAGCCATACCAGCACGCATGGGGCGTTTGGCGCGCTGGCCTTCGGCATCGGCACGAGCGAGGTAGCGCACGTGCTGGCGACCCAATGCCTGCTCCAGAACAAGCCAAAGACGATGGCGATTCGCATTGATGGCCGCCTGCATCCGGGCGTGGCCGCGAAGGACATCATCCTTGCCATTATCGCCAAAATCGGGATTGGCGGGGGCACAGGCTACGTGTTCGAGTACATGGGCGAGGCGATTCGCAGCCTGAGCATGGAAGGCCGCATGACCATCTGCAATATGTCCATCGAAGGCGGGGCGCGCGCCGGCATGATTGCGCCCGACGACACGACGTTTGAATACGTAGCCGGGCGTCCGTTCGCACCCCAAGGCGCAGAGTGGGAGCAGGCAGTTGCCGAGTGGCGCAAGCTGCCTACCGACGAGGGCGCTGCTTTCGACAACGAAGTGGTACTCGATGCAAACCAACTGACGCCGATGATTACCTACGGCACAAATCCGGGAATGGGAATGCCGATTACGGCTCACGTCCCTGACCCTGACCAGATGAGCGACGCAAGCCAGAAAATCGCGCTGGACAAGGCGCTGAAGTACATGGACTTACAGCCTGGGCAACGACTGCTGGGCAAGCCGGTAGATGTCGTTTTTATCGGAAGCTGCACCAACTCACGCATCTCCGACTTGCGTGAGGCGGCACGACTCATCAAAGGGCGGAAGGTCGCCGACAGCGTGCGAATGCTGGTCGTGCCCGGCTCGCAGCAGGTGAAGGCGCAGGCGGAGGCCGAGGGGCTGCACGAGATTTTCAAGGCGGCGGGCGCGGAGTGGCGCGAGGCCGGCTGCTCGATGTGCATCGCCATGAACGGCGACCAGTTGCAGCCGGGGCAATACGCCGTCAGCACGAGCAACCGCAACTTTGAGGGGCGGCAGGGCAAGGGCGGGCGCACATTCCTGGCAAGCCCGCTGACGGCTGCCGCTACCGCCATCAAGGGGGTCATCACCGACCCCAGGGAGTTTATAAACTGATGGAACCAATCAAGAAATTCACGGGGCGTATGGCAGCGCTTCCCATCAATGACATTGATACCGACCAAATCATCCCAGCGCGTTTCCTGAAGACGACGGACAAAGAGGGGTTGGGCGCGAACTGCTTTGCCGACTGGCGCTACAACGCCGACGGCACGCCGAAGCCGGACTTCGTTCTGAATATGCCAGAGTACCAGGGCGCGCAGGTGCTTGTAGCGGGCAACAACTTCGGCTGTGGAAGCTCGCGCGAGCACGCACCCTGGGCGCTGCTTGGTGCAGGTTTCAGGGCAGTGGTGAGCACCGATTTTGCCGACATCTTCAAGAACAACGCGCTTAAGAATGGGCTGCTGCCGATTGCGGTGGATGCCGAGACACAGCAGCAGCTCATCAGTCTGGCGCAGGAAGACCCGACGAGCGCGGTGACAGTTGACTTAGCGACGCAGACGCTGACGTTACCCGATGGTCGCAGCGTTGTGTTTCCCATTGACCCGTTCTCCAAATACTGCCTGCTGCAAGGGGTAGACCAGCTGGGTTTCTTGATGGGACTGGAAGCACAAAT
>FLYN01008345.1_pt1 | contig 11713 bp, 9 predicted proteins | sample 1122621 | NCBI WGS metagenome assembly FLYN01 (sample SAMEA4346792, study PRJEB14843) | hot springs metagenome | biome: Terrestrial Biome; feature: Habitat; material: Sediment | place: India | collected 2012-06-12 | depth 1760 m
GGACGCTGCTGACGACGTGGCCGTCGCGCTGGACGATGGCGTAGCCTCGATCGAGCGTCGCCAGAGGGTCGAGAGAGCGGAGCCGCCAGCGATGCCCGCCGAGCTCCAGGGCCCGGTGGCGCAACAGGGTGTCGACGGCGGCGCTGGCGCGCTGCGAACGTTCGTCCACGGCCTGCCGTAGCCGGGCGAAGTCGGGTTCGCGGCGCGCCATGCGCGACACGCAGTTCTCGACGCGCTGCCGTTCGTCGCGAAGACGACCCCGAACCGCCGATTCGAGGGTCGCTGCCATGACGCCCAGATGGATGGTCAACTGATTGCGGTCAGGAGCGACGATCTCGGCCGCTGCGGACGGGGTAGGGGCGCGCACATCGGCCACGAGGTCGGCGATGGTGGTGTCCGTCTCGTGGCCCACCGCCGAAACGACGGGGACCGCGCTGGCGTAGATGGCCCGGGCGACCCGCTCCGAGTTGAAGGGCGCGAGCTCTTCCAGCGAGCCGCCGCCCCGGGCGACGATGATGACGTCGATTCCCGGCGCCCGGTTGAGCGCGCGAATCGCCTCGACGACGCCGTCGGCCGCTTCGGGCCCCTGGACGGGCGTGGGGGCCAGGACGACCTCGGCGAGCGGCCAGCGGCGCTCCAGAACGTGACAGATGTCGTGCAACACGGCACCCGCGGGTGAAGTTGCGACGCCGATACGCCGAGGGAACCGCGGGAGCGCTCGCTTGCGTCCGGCTGCGAACAGGCCTTCCTGCTCCAGTTGCGCCTTCAGGCGCTCGACTTCGAGCCGCAACGCGCCGAGCCCTTCGGGCTGTACGAAGTCGACGATCATCTGAAGGTCGCCTCTCGGCTCGTACAGCGAAATGCGCCCGTGCGCGACGACCTGCTGGCCGTTGTCGAGTTCTTGCGCCGCGCGCGCGCCGTAAGCGCTGCGGAAAAGCACGCAGCGCAACGAGGCCCGCGCGTCCTTCAGCGTGAAGTACAGGTGACCCGAGGTCGCCCGGCTGAGGTTCGAGACCTCGCCGGACACCCACAGGTCGCTCAGGTGCGGGTCGGTCTCGAACAGCTCGCGCAGGTAGGAGACGACCTGAGAGACGGTGCAGATGTCCACGAACGTATGATCGACGACCGGGGCGCCCCGAGGCAAGCGGGTCCCTGGAGATGGTCCGGCGCGGGCCCTTTGGCCCTTGACGCCCGGCAATTTAGAAGCAAAATTTCATTTAAAGTCAAAATTTCTTGACTATTTGCGAAGCCGCCGGTTAGCATATTGCCGTAGGGAGCGCCGCCTCAGTGCGGCGGGCGCATCGTGCAGACCACTCGCAACAAGGTCCTCGATCTCATCCGTCAGCGGGGCGAGAGCACGGCGGCGGAAGTCGCCGCTGCGCTGGACTTGAGCGTACCGGCGGCCCGCAGGCATCTCGACCTGCTTCGCGCGGAGGGTCTCGTGGACGTGAGGGTGGTCAGGCACGGCGTCGGAAGGCCGTCTTTCGTCTTCTTCCTGACGGAGGAAGCCGAGGAGCTGGCGCCCGCGGGCTACACCAGGCTGTTGACCCGGGTGGTGGACCGGCTCGTGCATCTCACGCCGGACCGCGTGAGCGGACGCCAGGGCCGCGATCTCCTCGGGCAGGTGTTCGAGGACGTGGCCCTCGACGTGGCCGAGGCGCACCGGGGCGAGGTGACCGGCGTCACGCTGGAAGAGCGTGTGGAACAGGTGAGCGAGGCCCTGCGCAGCGAAGGCATCGTGGACACGTGGCGCCGGCTCGACAGCGGGTACGTGCTGGCCAACCACGTCTGCCCGTACAGGCGCGCGGCGCTGGCGACGGAGGACGCGTGCCGGTCGGACCGGCTGGCGATCCAGTTGCTGCTCGACGCGCCCGTCGAACAGGTGGGCAGGATTGCGGCGGGGGACCCGTGCTGCGAGTACGTGGTGCGGGCGCCAGAGACAGAACAGCGGAAGACGCGCAGGTCTTCGGAGAGGACAGGCGCGGGCAGCGATGCGCCCAACGGGCGCTCGATCGATGGAAGGAACGATGGATAACGAGGTGTTGCTGGACGTCCGAGACCTCCACGTGAGCGTCGAGGGCAAAGAGATTCTGCGCGGGGTCAACCTGACGGTGCGTCGGGGAGAAGTGCACGCGCTCATGGGGCCGAACGGCTCCGGCAAGAGCACGCTCGCGAACGCCCTGATGGGCCATCCCCGCTACGAGGTGACGTCCGGGCAGGTGCTGTTCAAGGGTGAGGACATCCTGCCGCTCACGCCGGATCAGCGTGCCCGGCGCGGGATGTTCCTGGCCTTCCAGTACCCGATGGCGATCCCGGGCGTGACGATGGTGAACTTCCTCCGCCAGTCGGCCAAAGCGATGCGGGGCCAGGACATGCCGGTGCGGGAGTTCCGCCAGCTTCTCAAGGAGACGCTGGACCTCCTGAAGATGGACGAGAACTTCGCGCGCCGCTACGTGAACGAGGGCTTCTCGGGCGGTGAGAAGAAGCGCGCAGAGATTTTGCAGATGGGCATCCTGCGCCCCGAGCTCGCCATCATGGACGAGACCGACTCGGGTCTGGACATCGACGCCTTGCGGACGGTCTCCGAGGGCGTGAACGCCCTGATGGGCCCGCACATGGCGGTGCTGCTCATCACGCACTACCAGCGCATCCTGAACTACATCAAGCCCCAGTTCGTGCACGTGCTCTACCGTGGCCGCATCATCACGTCCGGCGGGCCGGAGCTCGCGACGCAGCTCGAGGAGCGCGGGTACGACTGGGTCATCCGGGAGTTCGCGGGAGAGGAAGCGCCCGCGGCCGAGGGGGTCGCATCATGACGACGAAGCCTGTCGACATCGGCATCGAGGGCTACAAGTGGGGCTTCCACGACGACGCCAGGTACGTGTTCCGGACCGAAAAGGGCCTGAGCGAGCGCGTCGTCCGTGAAATCTCCGCGGCCAAGAACGAGCCGTCGTGGATGACCGAGTACCGGGTGAAGGCGTACCGCCACTTCGTGGAGCGCCCGATGCCCACCGGCTTCTGGGGCGGCAACATCCAGAACTACCACCTCGACTTCGACGACATCTACTACTTCGCGCGAGCGGCTGACCGACCCGGGAAGTCGTGGGACGATGTGCCGGAATACATCAAGCGGACGTTCGACCGGCTGGGCATCCCGGAGGCCGAGCGCAAGTTCCTCGCCGGCGTCGGCGCCCAGTACGACTCCGAGGTCGTGTATCACAACATCCGCGAGGACCTGGCGAAGCAGGGCGTGATCTTCGTGGACACCGACACCGCGGTCCGCGAGTACCCGGACCTGGTCCGTCAGTACTTCGGCACGGTCGTGCCCGCGAACGACAACAAGTTCGCGGCGCTCAACAGCGCCGTGTGGTCGGGCGGGAGCTTCATCTATGTGCCGGAAGGCGTGAAGGTCGAGATTCCGCTCCAGGCGTATTTCCGCATCAACGCCGAGAACATCGGGCAGTTCGAGCGGACGCTCATCATCGCATCGCCGGGGAGCTACGTGCACTACGTGGAGGGCTGCACGGCGCCAATCTACACGACGGACGCCCTCCACAGCGCTGTCGTCGAGATCATCGTCCAGGAGGGCGCGCGCGTCCGTTACACCACGATTCAGAACTGGTCCACCAACGTCTTCAACCTGGTGACCAAGCGCGCCGTCGCGTACAGGGACGCCGTCATGGAGTGGGTCGACGGGAACTTGGGGTCGAAGCTCACGATGAAGTACCCCAGCGTGTTCCTGATGGAGCCGGGCGCGCACGGCGAGATCCTCTCGCTCGCGTTCGCCGGCCCCGGCCAGCACCAGGACGCCGGCGGCAAGATCATCCACGCCGCTCCCCGGACGACGTCGGTCATTACATCGAAGTCCATCAGCAAGGGCGGCGGGCGGACCAGCTACCGCGGGTACCTCAAGGTCTACCCGGGCGCTGAGGACGTTAAGTCGACTGTGCGCTGTGACGCCCTGCTGCTCGACGAGAAATCCCGGTCGGACACCTACCCGATCATGGAGATCGACGAGGACCGCGTGACCATCGGCCACGAGGCGACGGTCTCGAAGGTGGGCGAAGAGCAGCTCTTCTATCTCATGAGCCGGGGCATCGATGAGGTCGAGGCGACCAAGATGATCGTGAACGGCTTCGTCGAGCCCATCGTGAAGGAGCTCCCGATGGAGTACGCGGTCGAGCTCAACCGGCTCATCGAGCTGCAAATGGAGGGCGCCGTCGGATGAACCAGGCGGCGATTCGTGGAGCGAACGTGACGAGCGAGAGCGGCGTTTCCGCTCTGAGCGCAGACGCCGCGCGCGAGGTCGCGCGGCTGCGCGGGGAGCCCGAGTGGCTCCGGCAGCGGCGCATGGACGCCTGGGAGCGCTTTCAGGCGCTTCCCATGCCCGACCCGTATCAGGAAGAGTGGCGGCGCTTGGACCACAGCCGTATCGGCGTCAACGGCGTGCGGCCGTTCGCGCCGGCCCCGCGGGCCGTCTCGCGCCCTGAAGACCTGCCGGCCGCGATGCGCGCCCTCTGGGACGAGCGGGAAGCGGCCGAAGGGCGGATCATCCAGCAGAACTCCGACGTCGTGCACGCGGAGCTGGATGCCGCGCTCCGCGAGCGAGGCGTCATCTTCTGTGACCTGCACACCGCCGCGCGTGAACACGAGGCGCTGGTGCGCGAGCGGCTCGGGGCCGCCGTCCCCGACGCCGAGTGGAAGTACGTCGCTCTGAACGCCGCGCTGTGGAGCGGGGGCGCGTTCCTGTACGTCCCCAAAGGCGTCGAGATCGACCTTCCGCTGAGCTTCGGCCTGGGTGTGACAGAGCCGGGCGTCGCGGCGTTCCCGCGCGTGCTCGTCATCGCGGACCGTGACGCCCGCGTGACGCTGATCGACGAGGCGTGGTCTCCCACGTTCCCGGAGCGAGGGTTCGCGAGCGGCGTGGTCGAGCTCTTCGCGGGGGATGGCGCGGTCATCCGGTACGTGAACGTTCAGCGGTGGGGCCGGAACGTCAACAACTTCGTGACGATCCGGGGAAAGCCGGGGCGCGACGCGCAGTTGCTGGCGATCATGGTGGGCATCGGCGGCGACATCACCCGGCACACGCTGGAAGTGACGCTCGACCAGCCGGGCGCGCGCTCGGAGTTTCTCGGCGTGAGCTTCGGTGACGGCTCCCAGCACTTCGACTACACGACGTTGCAGGATCACGTCGCCGAACACACGGTCAGCGACCTGCTGTTCAAGGCCGCTCTGAAGGACCACGCGCAGGATGTGTGGTACGGTGTGGTGCGCATCCGGCCCACGGCACACCAGGCCGAGGCGAACCAGACGAGCCGGAACCTGCTCCTGAGCGACCACGCGCGCGCCGCGCCGATTCCTATCCTGGAGATCGAGGCGTGGGACGTGACGCGATGCAGCCACGGGGCCACGGCGGGCCCTGTGGATCCGGATCAGCTCTTCTACCTCCAGTCGCGGGGCCTTCCCCGGCCGGAGGCCGAGCGGCTGCTCGTGGAGGGCTTTTTCGCGGACGTCCTGGAGCGCATTCCTTCGGAGCGGCTCCGCGCGCGCGTGGCGCGGGCGCTCGACGAGAAGCTGACAGGGGGGCGATGAAAGGATGGCGCTGGTGACGGTGGCGAAGGTCTCGGACGTAGCGCCCGGCACCGTGAAGTACGTCGAGGCGAACGGCGCGCGCATCGCGCTGTGTAACGTCGACGGACGGTTCTACGCCATCGACGACGTGTGTACGCACGACGGCGGACCGCTGGATCAGGGATATCTCGAAGGTACCTCCATCGAGTGTCCCCGGCACGGCGCCCGGTTCGACGTGACGACGGGGCGGGTGCTGGCGCTGCCCGCGGTCATGCCGCTGAAGACGTACCGGGTCGAGGTCGACGGCGACGAAGTGAAGGTCGAGGTCTGATGACGACACCACGAAGCGGAGCGCCCGAGAAGGATCGCCGCAACGGCCGCGAGGACGCGCCGTTCCAGCCGTTCGACGTGGGCCAGGTGCGGCGCGACTTCCCCATCCTCGCGCGCCAGGTGCGCGGCCGACCGCTCGTGTATCTGGACAACGCGGCGACGACGCAGAAGCCGCGCCAGGTCATCGATGCGCTCGTGCGCTACTACGAAGGATACAACGCGAACATCCACCGGGGGCTGCACACGCTGGCCGAAGAGGCCACCGCCGCGTACGAGGACGCCAGGGCGCAGGTCGCCCGCTTCATCAACGCGCCAGGCCCCGAGTGCGTCGTCTTCACGCGGAACACCACGGAATCTATCAACCTCGTGGCGCAGTCCTGGGGGCGGGCGAACCTGGCCAAGGGCGACGAGATCGTCATCACGGCGATGGAGCACCACAGCGACATCATCCCGTGGCAGCTCGTCGCGCGGCACACGGGCGCCGTCATCAGGGTGATTCCCATCGATGACGAAGGCGAGCTTCTGTGGGACGAGGCGGAGCGCATCATCGGCCCGCGGACCAGGGTCGTGGCCGCGGCGCACATGTCCAACGTGCTCGGCACGATCAACGACGTCGCCCGTCTCGCCCGGCTCGCGCACCGGGCGGGCGCGATCGTCGTAGTGGATGGCGCGCAGAGCGTCCCGCACCTTCCCGTCGACGTTCAGGAGCTCGACTGCGATTTCCTGGCGTTCTCGGCCCACAAGATGCTCGGGCCGACCGGCGTCGGCGCGCTCTACGGGCGGCGCGAACTTCTGGAGTCGATGGAGCCGTTCCTGGGCGGAGGCGAGATGATTCGCCGGGTCGAGTACACCACGGCGACCTGGAACGACATCCCTTGGAAATTCGAGGCCGGCACGCCGAACATCGCCGACGTGATCGCGTTCGGCGCCGCCATCGAGTATCTCGAGCGCCTGGGTATGGACGCGGTACGGGCGCACGAAGTGGATCTGACGGCGTACGCCCTGGCCCGGCTTGCGGAACTCGACGCCGTGACGGTGTACGGCCCGAAGAACCCCGCCCGGCGCGGCGGCGTCATCGCGTTCAACTTCGGGGATATCCACCCCCACGATCTCGGGCAGATCCTCGACGGGTACGGTGTCGCGGTGCGGGCGGGCCACCATTGCGCACAGCCTCTGATGCGCCGGCTGGGCGTCGTCGCCACAGCGAGGGCCAGCTTTTACGTGTACAACACGCGGGAGGAGGTCGACGTTCTGATCGAGGGGATCAGGGCGTCCTTGAACGTCTTCGGTCATGCCATCCGTACCTGAGCCCCAGTTCGACGAGCTCTACCGCGAGCTGATCCTCGACCACTACCGGAACCCCCGCAACCGGGCGCCACTGGAACATCCGGATGTCGTGGCCGAGGGGTACAACCCTCTGTGCGGCGACGAAGTGACGCTGCAACTGAAATTCGACGACGATCGCGTGGCCGAGGTCTCGTTCCACGGGCATGGGTGCTCCATCAGTCAGTCGTCGGGCTCGATGATGAGCGAAGCCATCAAGGGACGGAGCGTCGAGGACATCCGCCGGCTTTCGCAGAAGTTCAAGGCTATGGTGACGAACCCGGACGCCGAGCCCGATCCGGAGCTGGGCGATCTCGAAGCGCTGCACGGGGTCGCCCGGTTCGCCGTGCGGGTGAAGTGCGCGACGCTGCCCTGGCACACGCTGGAGGACGGCCTCGCGCGGCGGCGCAACGGCGTCACGCACGTGACCCATGAGGAGACCTGAGGCGATGACCGAGGCGAGGGAGGCGGATTCCATGAGCGCGAAGGGGCTGCTCTCGAAAGAGCTCATCATGGAGCGGCTGAAGGACGTCTTCGACCCGGAAATCCAGATGAGCATCGTGGAACTCGGCCTGGTGTACGACGTGCAGATCGAGGACGACGGCACCGTCATCGTGACGTACACGCTCACCAGTCCCGGATGCCCGCTGGGACCCGTCATCGACGGCCAGATCCAGGACGCGTTGATGGACCTGCCGGGGGTCAAGCACGTGGAACCCCGGCTGACATTCAACCCGCCGTGGGACCCGCGGACGATGGCGAGCGAGGACGTCAAGATGGCCCTCGGCATTTGGTAACCGCGGGCTTGTCAAACGGCCGCGAGAGGGTTACCATTCGCGGCACATACGGGGGAGGCTGTGGCGCGAGGTGGCGCGCCGCTCCGGCGACGCCGGAGCCGCGACGGGCGAGGGCGCTGGCCCTCGTTCTTACTTCCCGGACCGGCCTGCAGCGACGACCCGATTGGGCGAGCTTGTGAAGTGTGGTACAATGCGCGCCCATTCTTCTGGCGATCGAGTGCACGGTTCGCGAACGAGATGACAGAACGAGCGCCTCTGTATCGGCCTGATCAGGAACGGGACGCCTGCGGCGTCGGCTTCGTCGCGGACATCTCCGGGCGGCCCAGCCACGCCATTCTCGAGATGGCGATTCAATGTGTCACCAATCTCACGCATCGCGGCGCCCTCGATGCTGACGCGAAGACCGGCGATGGCGCGGGCGTCAGCTTCCAGATTCCGCGAGGATTCTTCGCGGAGGTCGTGCGCGAGCTCGGCCACGGCGTGGTCGATCCGGCGGACCTCGCAGTGGGCATGGTGTTCCTTCCGCGGGACGAGGACGACGCGGGCCGCTGCAAGTACCGCCTGGCGCGCGCGGCTGGCGAACGCGGGCTGACTGTGCTCGGTTGGCGCGCCGTCCCTGTCGATGCGTCCGTCCTGGGTGACCAGGCGCGCAGGACGCAGCCACGCATCGAGCAGATCATCCTGCGCCGGCCGCCCGGGATGGACGACGCAGCCTTCGAACGGACGCTGTTCCTGGCGCGGAAGGACGCCGAGCGGTGGGCGCTGCAGACGGGGCTCACCGAGTTCTACGTCCCTTCGCTGTCGCACCGGACCATCGTGTACAAAGGGCTCCTCGTCGCCCACCAGCTCAACAAGTTCTACCTGGACCTCAAGGACCCCAGGTTCGAGACGGCGCTGGCGGTCTTCCACCAGCGGTACAGCACGAACACGTTCCCGAACTGGATTCTCGCCCAGCCGTTCCGGATGCTCGCCCACAACGGCGAAATCAACACGCTGCAGGGCAACCGGAACTGGATGCGCGCGCGGGAGCCCGAGCTGGGCTCGGAGGTGTGGGGGTACGACATCGAGGCGCTGAAGCCCATCATCCAGGAAGGGTTCAGCGACTCCGCATCGCTCGACAACGCGCTCGAGGCGCTGGTGCTTTCGGGCCGCGACCCTCTGCACGCGATGATGATGCTGATTCCGGAGGCGTGGGAGAACATGCCCAACATGCCCCGGCACCATCGCGATTTCTACGAGTATCACGCATGCCTCAGCGAGCCCTGGGACGGCCCGGCGAGCGTCGCCTTCACCGACGGCATCATCGTGGGCGCCACGCTCGACCGGAACGGCCTCCGCCCCGCGCGGTATCAGATCACGTCCGACGGCCTCATCGTCATGGGGTCGGAGGTGGGAATGCTGGAGCTCGACGCGGGGAAGATCGTCGAGAAAGGGCGGCTGGGCCCGGGACAGATGATCGCCGTCGACACCGCCAGAGGCGTCCTGCTCAAGAACGACGAGATCAAGGACCAGATCGCCTCCCGAAAGCCCTACGGACGCTGGGTGCGGGACCACCTCATGCACCTGGACGACTACCTCAAGACGTGCTCGATCGAGGTGGTGCGCCCGGAGATGAACCTCACGCAGCAGCAGGCGGCGTTCGGGTACACGCGCGAGGAGCTGCAGTACGTCATCCGCCCGATGGCCCAGGACGGCAAGGAGCCGGTGTGGTCGATGGGTGACGACACGGCGCTGGCGGTGCTCGAAGAAGTGCCGCGGCTGCTCCCGCACTACTTCAAGCAGAAGTTCGCCCAGGTCACGAATCCGCCGATCGACCCGATCCGCGAAGAGCTGGTCATGTCGCTGGACGTCTACCTCGGGCCCCGCCTGAGCCTGTTCGAGGAGACGCCCGAGCACGCCCGGCTGTTGCACGTCGCGTCGCCCCTGATGATCGACGAGGAGATCGACGCCCTGAAAACGCTCGACAACGGCGCCTTCAAGGGCGTGGTGCTCCCGACGCTGTTCACGCCGACGGGCCCCGACGCGCTGGAGCCGGCGCTCCGCGATCTGTGCCGCAAGGCGTCCGAGGCCATCGACGCGGGCGCGAACATCCTCGTGCTGAGCGACCGCGGGGTCGACGCGACTCACGCGCCCATCCCGATGCTGCTGGCCGTGGGGGCAGTGCACCACCACCTGATCCGGGAAGGCAAACGAATGCGCGCGAGCATCGTCTGCGAGACGGGCGAAGCGCGCGACGTGCATCAGATCGCGACGCTCATCGGCTACGGGGCCAGCGGCGTGAACCCGTACCTGGCGCTCGAGACGGTGAGCCAGCTCTTCTTCTCGGGCCAACTCAAGGACCTGGATGTCCACAAGGCGCTGACGAACTACGAGAAAGCGGTCGACGCGGGGATTCTCAAGATCATGTCCAAGATGGGGATCTCGACCGTGTCCGCGTATCACGGCGCACAGATCTTCGAGGCCGTGGGCCTCTCGCAGGAGGTCATGGACCTGGCGTTCGTGGGCACGCCGTCGCGCATCGGGGGCATCGGCCTGCGCGAAATCGCCGAGGACGTGCTGCGCCGCCACCGTAAGGCGTTCCAGCCCGAGGACGGCGTCCAGCTCGATGTCGGCGGCTTCATCCGCTACCGGAAAGAGGGCGAGTACCACGGTAACAATCCGGAGGTCGTCCGCGCGCTGCACCACGCGGTGGAGACGCGACGGTACGAGGACTACCGCGTCTACGCCGACATGGTGAACAAGCGGGAACCCATCGCCCTCCGCGACCTGCTCGACTTCAGGAGCGACCGGCCGCCGATCCCGATCGACGAGGTCGAACCTGTCGAGTCGATCATGCGGCGATTCGCGACCGGCGCCATGTCGCTGGGGGCGCTCAGCCCCGAGGCGCACGAGACCATCGCCATCGGAATGAACCGCATCGGCGGGAAGAGCAACACCGGCGAGGGCGGCGAGGAAGCGTGGCGGTGGTGGCAGAAGCGCAACAGCGACGACGCCAACAGCCGCATCAAGCAGGTGGCGTCGGGCCGGTTCGGCGTCACGCCGCCGTACCTGGCCGCGGCGTGGGAGCTCGAGATCAAGATGGCGCAGGGCTCGAAGCCTGGTGAGGGCGGCCAGCTCCCGGGGCACAAGGTGTCGCCGTACATCGCGACGATCCGGCACACGCTGCCGGGCACCCCGCTCATCTCGCCGCCGCCGCACCACGACATCTACAGCATCGAGGACCTCGCGCAGCTCATCTACGACCTGAAGCAGGTCAATCCGCGGGCCAGGGTCTGCGTGAAGCTCGTGGCCGAGGAGGGCGTCGGAACCATCGCCGCGGGCGTGGCGAAAGGGTACGCCGACGTCATCCAGATCTCGGGGCACGACGGAGGCACAGGGGCGTCACCGCTCTCGTCCATCAAGTACGCGGGCCTCCCCTGGGAGCTGGGCCTCGCGGAGACCCAGCAGGTGCTGGTGCTCAACGACCTGCGCAGCCGCGTGACTGTGCGTGTGGACGGCGGCTTCCATACCGGGCGCGACGTCGTCGTCGCCGCGATGCTCGGCGCCGAAGAATACGGCTTCGGGACGATCGCGCTCATCGCGATCGGGTGTCAGATGGCGCGCCAGTGCCACCTGAACACGTGCCCCGTGGGAATCGCGTCGCAGCGGGAGGACCTGCGCGCCAAGTTCCCCGGCGCGCCCGACGATATCGT
>FLYN01000621.1_pt1 | contig 11707 bp, 11 predicted proteins | sample 1122621 | NCBI WGS metagenome assembly FLYN01 (sample SAMEA4346792, study PRJEB14843) | hot springs metagenome | biome: Terrestrial Biome; feature: Habitat; material: Sediment | place: India | collected 2012-06-12 | depth 1760 m
GCCCGGCGCGTGTTGATCACCGGCTGCGGCCCGATCGGGTTGTTCGCGGTCGGCATCGCCGCTGCCGCCGGCGCCCAGCGGATCTTCGCTACCGATATCAACCCGCGCCGGCTGGGCCTGGCCCGCACCATGGGCGCGACCGACCTGATCGACGCGCGCACCAACGTCGTCGCTACGGTGCTCCAGGCGACCGACGGCGAAGGCGTCGATGTGCTGCTCGAGATGAGCGGCAACCCGCAGGCGATCGACCAGGGCTTCGCGGCGCTCCGCCCCGGTGGGTTCGCCGCATTGCTCGGCCTACCCGGCCGCCCGCTGCCGGCGTTCGATCTGACCAACCATATCGTCTTCAAGGGTGCAACGGTTTATGGCGTCTGCGGGCGCAAGATGTTCGAGACCTGGCATCAGACGCGCGGGCTGCTCGAGAGCGGCAAGGTCGATATCAGCCCGGTCATCTCGCACCACCTGCCGCTGGAGGACTACGAGCTGGCCTTCCAGCTCATGCTCAGCGGCGAAGCCGATAAAATAGCGCTGTATCCGAATGGCATGCCGTGACCCGATGCCCCGATGACCGAGAGCCGGTTCGTTGCTACCAGGTCATCGTGCCTCGTGCCATCATGTCCTCATGGCATCGGGTCATCACGCCGCCTTGGCACCTTATCCTAACTTGAGGAGAGCACCCCATGCCTGAATCGCTAGATCGATTCCTGGATGAGCAACTGAACGACCTGCGGCAACAAGGGATCTTTCGTACCTTCCGCATCCTCGAGGGCCCACAGGGCGCGCGCGCGCGCGTCGATGGCAAGGAGGTCATCAACCTCTCCTCGAACAACTATCTGGGGCTCACCACCCACCCGCGTTTGCGCGAGGCCGCGATCCGCGCGATCGAAGAGCTTGGCGTCGGATCCGGCGCCGTGCGCACGATCGTCGGCACGATGGCGATCCACGAGGAGCTCGAGCGCAAGCTGGCCGCCTTCAAGCGCACCGAGGCTGCGCTGGTGCTCCAGAGCGGCTTCACCGCCAACGCGGCCGTGATCGGGCCCATCCTCGCCGAGGGCGACCTGGTGATCAGCGACGAACTCAACCATGCCTCGATCATCGACGCGATTCGGCTCACCAAGGCCGCCCGCCGCGTCTACCCGCACAACGATGTGAACGCGCTCGAGCAGATTTTGCACGAGACGCAAGGCAAATTCGCCAAGACGCTGATTGTTACCGACGGTGTGTTCAGCATGGATGGCGATATCGCACCGCTCGACCAGATCGCCGACCTGGCCGAGCACTACGGCGCGATCACGATGGTGGACGATGCGCACGCCTCGGGCGTGCTGGGTGAGCATGGCAGCGGAACGATCAGCCATTACGGCCTGCACGGGCGCTGGGATATCCAGGTCGGCACGCTCTCCAAGGCGATCGGCGCGCTTGGCGGGTATGTCGCCTGCTCGCGCAAGCTGCGCCAGCTGATGGAGCATCGCGCCCGGCCGCTGCTCTTCAGCACCTCGCATCCGCCCTCCGTCACCGCCACCTGTATCGCTGCGCTCGATCTGCTGATGAGCCAGGAGGGGCAGGCGCTGATCGACCGGCTGTGGGAGAACACCCGCTTCTTCAAAGCCGGCCTCGAATCGCTTGGCTTCAACACCGGGATCTCACAAACGCCGATCACACCCGTGATCGTGGGCGAAGGCGCGCGCGCGATGCAGTTCTCCGACGCACTCTTCGCCGCCGGTGTCTTCGCGCAGGGCATCGCCTACCCGACCGTCCCGCGCGATAAGGGCCGCGTGCGCACGATCGTCACCGCCGGGCATACCCGCGCCGATCTGGAAGAGGCGCTCAATGTGTTCGAGCGCGTCGGGCGAAAGATGGGGCTGATCTGAACAGCCTTGAGCGGCTTGTAACCTACAGTTTACACGGCGCGTCAATTCTGGTAGAATCACAAGCACAAGTGGGAAGTGGCTGCACGGCGCATGGCCGCGCAGATGCGCCACGACCAGCGTGCGTAACCGTATGAGGATCCAAGCGATAGGAGAGCGAACGATCGAAGCGACAACCCTGGCACGGCGGGTGGTGGAGTTAGCCGAGGACAAACAGGCCAGCGATATCGTCATGCTGGATCTGCGGCGCCTCAATACCATCGCCGATTACTTTGTGGTCTGCTCTGGCGAGAGCGATCGACAACTTAAAGCCATCCTTGAAGCGGTTGACGAGGGGATCAGCCGGGAGCTTGGGCGCGATGCACGGATCGAAGGCACGCCAGACACCGGATGGGTCCTGCTCGACTACGGCGACGTCGTGGTACATATTTTCTCGGTCGCCCTGCGCGAGTACTATCGGATCGAGCGTCTATGGAGCAAGGCGACCCCGGTCGTGGTCGTCCAGTAAAGGAGCCCACAATGCCCAGCAGCAGCAACAGACGTGCCCGCTACAGGCGCACCCGCTATCTCCTTTTTGCCCTGGGCGCCGCGCTCGGCAGCGCGCTTGGCCTGGTGCTCGGCTCACTGCTTACTTTCTGGATCGGCGAAGAGACGGTGCGCGCCGTCCAGCGCGGGTTGCGCCGGCTCACCGGCGGCGATGACCGGCCCAACTTCGAGATGCTGCTTCAGTAAGCTGTACGGGTGTACAGGCGGGGGCCAGAGCGGTGGTGCGGCCCCGCGATCGTGGTGGATGGCCGAAGCGTCAGGGCGATCCAGCGATGAACCCACCCTTATCTATCGTTGCGCGCCTTGCGCTCCTGCTCGTCGCCGACCCACTCGCTCGTTCCATCGGCCCAGACTTCTTTCTTCCAGATCGGGGCAATGGCTTTGATCCGGTCCATGATCCATGCTGCCGCGGCGAACGCCTCGCGCCGATGCGGAGCAGCGACGACCACCAGCACCGCCGTCTCGCCGATCCCCAGCCGCCCAATCCGATGGTGGACGGCGATCGCACCGGTCTTCCAGCGCTCCCGCGCTTCCTCGGCGATCTGGGCCAGCACCGCCACCGCCATCGGCGCATAGGCCTCGTACTCCAGATAGGCGGTCGCGCGCCCGCCGAAGTTATTCCGCACCACGCCCGCGAAGGTGACGATTGCCCCCATCTCCGGCGCCTGAACCAGCGCCACCAGCGGCGCCGGGTCGAGTGGCGCGCTGGTGATCGCAAAGAAGGGCGGCGATGGGTCGAGCGATGCTGCGCCGCCACTGACCGGCGGAATGAAGGCCACCTCATCTCCCTCGTGCAGCTCGGTCGCCGGCGTGCCGAACTCCTGGTTGACCGCGTACAACAACCGGCCACTATAGCCGCCCAGCTTCGGATAACGCATGACCAGCTGCTCCCACAATGCGCCGACCGTCGTTCCCGGCACAAGCTCGATCTGTTCTTCGCTGCGGCCGGTGATATCGCGATGTCCGGCGAAATACCGTATCGTAACTTTCATCGCCTGACCTGCGCCCCCTGGCCTATCAAACCGGCAACCGGCGGATCGGCACTCCGCGCTCGGCCAGATACTGCTTGACATCCGCAATGCTGTAGTTGCCGAAATGAAAGATCGAGGCGGCCAGGACCGCGTCGGCCATGCCCTCCACCAGGCCGGCGTACAGATGCTCCGGCGATCCTGCACCGCCCGATGCGATTACTGGCACGCCAACGCTGGTGGCGATCGCGCGCAGCAATGCGATATCGTAGCCCGTACGCGTCCCGTCGGCGTCCATGCTGTTGATCACGATCTCGCCCGCGCCCAGCTCGACACCGCGGCGCGCCCATTCCACCGCGTCTAGCCCCGTCGCCCGCGGCGTGCCACCGGTGTGCGTGAACACTTCCCAACGAGGAGCTACGCAGTGTGCGTCCTGCGCGGCGAGCCCCGCTTCCTCGAGTGCAGCGCCGGAAGCTCTTCCCGCGAAGGCGGGGACACGGCGGGCATCGATCGACAGCACAATGCACTGGCTGCCGAACCGCCGCGCCCCCTCTTCGATCAGGTGCGGGTTGAGCACGGCCGCGGTGTTGATCGACACCTTGTCGGCCCCGGCTCGCAGCATCCGATACATGTCCTCAACGGTTCGAATGCCGCCCCCGACCGTCAAGGGGATGAACACCTGTGCGGCGGTCCGCTCAACGACGTCGATCATCGTCGCGCGCTCGTCGCTGCTAGCGGTGATGTCGTAGAACACCAGCTCATCCGCGCCGGCCGCATCGTAGGCCGCCGCCAGCTCGACGGGGTCCCCCGCATCGCGGTGATGCAGGAAGGCCACCCCCTTGACGACCCGCCCGCCCTTGACATCCAGGCAAGGGATGATCCGCCGCGTCAGCATAGATTACCTCGGCGCATCCGGCTGTGCCGCGCCACGCTCGATCTGCTCGGCCTTGATGTGCTGAAGGTGCTCATGCAGCACGGCCATCAGCGAATCGAGCAACTGGATATCACGCTGCTCGAGCTCGATCAACTGCGCACCCTGTGCATGCTGCGTGCCCTCGATCCGGCCTGCTGTGCGAGTGAGCCGCTGCTCAAGCTCGCGCACCCAGCCGTCCAGGCGTTCGAGCCACGCGGTGAGCTGGCGCACCTGTTGCTCGTCGCTCTCCTGCAGCGCACTGACTTTCTCTTCCTGTTGCTGGCGCACCTCTTCCAGCCGTTCCTGGTTCATCAGGAAGCGCTCGGTCGAAAGGCGCTCGACGCGCTTGATTTCCCCGCTGATCTCTGGCAACTTGCTCTCGATCGCCGCGATCTGCGCCGGCAATTGTTCAGTGAATAGGTCGATCTGTTGCCGGATCTCGTCCAGGCGCGTCAGGCGGCTGTGATGCTCTTCCAGGATCGACCGCACGTCGGAGACCAGCTGCTGAGCTTCGACCGCCTGGCGCCGCAGGCTTTGTTTCTCGATCTGCAGCTCCTCGTTGAAGCGGCGGATCTCGGCCCGCACATCCTCGTCGGCCGCATACAATCCTTCGAGCTGGCTGGACAGCGCGCGGTGCCGCTCTTCGCCTTCTTTGATCTGTGCCTGCCAGCTCAGCGTACGTTGCTCGAGCTCATCGATCCGTACCAGCCATCCGGCCAGTTGATCGCGGTCCTGCTTGCGTGCGACCCCCAATTGCTGGATCTGGGCCTGCATCTCGCGCAGCGGCTTGCTGGCTTCCTCAACCTTGATCAGCGCGCTGGCGACCTCTTTGCGCAGCGCAGCGATATCGCGCCGGTAGCCGTCGAGCGATTGGTCGACCTCCTGGCGATAGCGCTCGAATAGCCCTTCGATCTGCGCGACGCTGCCCTCGACCTTGCGCATCTGCTCCATGGCCCAGTTGTACTTGTTCGTCTGCTCACGGAGCAGCCGGCGCAGCTCGTCGATCTGGCCTTGCAGGTAGACGATCTGCGATTGCTCAGCGGCGCGCAGGCGCTCTTCCTCGAATCTGCTGGTGACGGTGGTTTTGTTGGTCATCGCAGCTCCAATTTGCAATTTCTTTTTTCAATTTACGATGGACCCGTCCAGTCCATCGTAAACCGAAAAATCGTCAATTGACAGGGCTGACGCGGTCGGCGTGGTGCGCTCATCCCCCGCTTCTCGCCCTGCGGTGCGAGGAGCGGGAACGAGGTGGTGCTGATGCGGTGTGCAGCGAAGCTGGGCACCGCATCAGCACCCCGAATCCCTCTGCTCCCCGGCGGGGGCGGAGAGCAGGGGCTTCACTAAGAGCGACTGAGGGCCCGAAGCGCCTCCGGAAGCCTGAGATCGCCGGTGTACAACGCCCGCCCAACCACCGCCGCCTCGACCCCGGTCGCGGCCAGGCGCTGCAGGTGCGCGAGGCGCCCCACGCCGCCAGCGGCGATGATCGCCGGCCCGCCGGGCCGAACCAGTGCTGCTATCGCGTCGTAATTTGGCTCCTCGAGCGTGCCGTCGCGGGCGATATCGGTATAAACGATCCGCCGCACGCCCAGCGCAACCATTCGATCCACCAACTCCGCCGCACGCACCGCGGCTGTCTCCGTCCAACCTGATGTCACAACCATGCCATCGCGGGCGTCCACACCGACGAGGATCGCTTCACCATACTGCGCGACGAGCTGCGCGATCAGTTGGGGATCCCCGACCGCCACCGTGCCCAGGATCACGCGATCGACCCCCATGCGGAGCGCGGAGCGGACCGCAGCCTCGTTGCGCAGCCCGCCACCAAGCTGCACCGGCACCGGCACCGCCCGCACGATCGCCTCGATCGCCTGGCCGTTCACCGGTCGCCCGGCCCTGGCACCATCGAGGTCGACGATGTGCAGCCGGCGTGCGCCCTGGGCGACCCAGCGCTGCGCCGCCACCAGTGGATCCTCGTCGTAGACGGTCACGCGCGCGAAATCGCCCTGGTAGAGCCGCACGCATTTGCCGTCCTGAATATCGATCGCAGGGATAACTTCCATACGCTCAGTGAGCAGTTGGTAGTCGGCAGTTTCTGCTTGCCGACTGCCGGCTATCTACTGTCGAACTGCCCAGGCAACAAAGTTACTGAGCAACTGCAGCCCCCAGCGCCCGCTCTTCTCGGGGTGAAACTGTACTGCAGCAACGTTGTCATGGATCAAGGCGCTTGGAAACGTCAGGCCATACTCGGTCGTTCCGGCGATCAGCCGCTCATCGGCGAGGTCGCAGTAGAAGGAGTGGACGAAATAAAAATCGCTCGCGTCGGGGATGCCCGCAAAGAGCGGATGATCCGCGGCGCTGCCACGATAGTGGACCTGGTTCCAGCCGATCTGCGGCACTTTCTGGCCGGCATCCGGCAGCCGCCGCACCACGCCCGCGACCAGATCCAGGCAGGCGTGCAGGCCGAACTCTTCGCTCTGCGTACAGAGCACCTGCATGCCCACACAGATGCCGAGAAACGGCTTACCGGCACGGATCGCTCCACCGATCGCTTCGTCCATGCCGAGCCGCCGCAGGCTCTCCATCGTGTCGCGCGTCGCCCCGACCCCTGGCAAGACCAACACCGGCGCGGCGTAGGCAACCTCGGGATCGCTGGTCACCTCCAGCGCGGCGCCGATCCGGGTCAGCGCACGAACGACGCTGCGCAGATTGCCAGCCCCGTAGTCGAGCACGGCCAGCCGTGCTGCAGCAAGTGGTGTACTCATGTCTGCCTATTGTACCACGAAGCGACCAGGGTACAAGCGCTGCAGTGCCTGCCTCATTCGCAGAGTGGATGCGCTCGCCGCACCCGCTCGATCAACGCCGCTACATCCGGCTCGTCCACCTCCGCCGGGCCAAGCGGGTCGGGGCCGGGGTCGCGGCCCAGCAGGACGCGCACCGCTGCGACGACGCAGGCACCGAGCGCATCCAGGTGGTAGCCTCCTTCGAGCACCAGCACGATCCGCCCACCGCAGATCGCGTCGGCCAGCGCGGCCAGGCGCTGCGTCAGCGCTGCGTACCCGGCGACCGAGAGCGCGAGCGGCCCCAGCGGGTCGGCCCAATGGGCATCGTAGCCGGCCGACACCAGGATGAGCTGCGGACCGAAGCGCCGCACCGCCGGCAGCACCACCTCGTCGTACAACTGCCCGAAGCCGCGATCGCCCACACCATACGGCAGCGGCAGGTTGAGGGTCGTGCCATACCCCTCGCCCACGCCGATCTCATGCTGGGCGCCGGTGCCCGGGTAGAGCGGCCAGGCGTGGGTCGAGCAGAACAGCACCCGCCCGTTCGTGTAGAAACATTCCTGCGTGCCGTTGCCATGATGCACATCGTAGTCGATGATCGCCACCCGATCGATGCCGGATGTATTGAGCGCATGGCGGGCAGCGATAGCGATATTGTTGAACAGGCAGAAGCCCATCGCGCGCGAGGGCGTGGCATGATGGCCGGGCGGGCGCACCAGAGCGAAGGCGTTCGACGCCTGCCCGGAGACCACCGCATCAACCGCCTGTAGCGCCGCGCCGGCGGCCAGCAGCGCAGCATCCCACGAGCCAGCGGTGAGGTACGTATCCAGGTCCAGCCGGGCGAACGCCTGCGCTGTGGCCCGGTGGATCGTCTGAAGCAGCGACCGATTATGGACCGCGAGGAGCTGGGCTTCGCTGGCGGGATGCGGCTCGAGCTCGACCAGGTCGGCGCGCAGGCCGCTGGCATCGAGCGCCGCCTCGATCGCGCGCATGCGCGCCGCGCGCTCGGGATGCTGGGGATTATCGTGATCGGCATGCCGTGGGTTGGTGATGATCGCGGTCGTCATGGAGCCGCTCCTGGCGCTGCGCGTTTAGCCTCAGCCCACTGCTCAGGGGATGATCGCATCGGGGATTATAGCATGCTTCGCCAAAGGGCTCACTCCGGCAGCCGCACCGCCTCGCCCTCCACCAGCACCAACCCATCGCGCGCCAGGCCCTCCACCAGCGCGCGCAGCCAGGGCAGATCGGCGTCGCCGAACGGCTCTTTGAGGCGCTGCCCAAGTACCCACAGCCCGACAGCCGTGCCTGGTGGCGCCTGCCGCAGCACCTCGACGATCCGCCCACGGTAGAAGCGGCGCGACCCGGCATAGGGCGCCGCGCGTCGCTCAGCGATCCGCCGCGCGGGCTGTGGGTCGCGCACGGGCACCGCGAATGCCTGCTCATCCGCCACACGGCGTGCAGCATAATCGCGGCAGTAGCCCTGAAGCGGGCAGCGCCAGCAGGCTGGCGCCGTGGCGGTGCAGATCAGCGCCCCCAACTCCATCAGCGCCTGGTTCCAGACCCATCCGCGGCCAAGCGGGATCGCTGCCCGGGCGATCGCCAGCAAGCGCGCCTCGCTCGCTGCCCCATCCCCCGCCGCGCCAACGAACAGCCGACGTACCACCCGCCGGATGTTCGTGTCCAGAAAGGCGACATCCTGCTCGAAGGCAAAGCATGCGATCGCGCCCGCCGTATAGGGGCCGATGCCGGGCAGGCGTTGCAGCGCCGCAACGTCGCGCGGAAATTGCCCGCCGTGCTCCTCCAGCACCGCCCGCGCAGTGCGTTGCATATTGACGGCGCGCCGATTATAACCCAGGCCGGACCAGGCCCGAATTACCTCGGCGGTCGGGGCCGCTGCCAGCGCCTCGATCGTCGGGAACGCCTCCAGAAACGAACGGTACTTCGGCAGCACCCGCTCGACCTGCGTCTGCTGCAGCATAACCTCGGAGACCAGGATGTGGTAGGGGTCGCGGGTGCGACGCCACGGCAGATCGCGCGCGTTTTCGGCGAACCAGGCCGTCACGGACGCCTGAATATCCTCGAGCGGGGCAAAATCGTCGCGGCAGGCAGTATCTCTATCTATCGTCATAGCGATTATTATATCAAGAGATGCGATCGTTCGAGCGTCCCTTAAGCGTGCTCCCCGTCATCACGAGAATGGTCGCCAAGGAGAGCGATCGCGCGCCGCCCCCGTCGACATAGATCTTGCTCAACAACTGCTACTATGCTGTAATATAAGCTGGTATATAGTATTCGCATTGGTATGCTATAGTGATAGGAGTTACGCGATCAGCGTGGTGTGCCCTTCCCCCGCCCGTCCCCGCACCTCGCGGGGGGCAGGGGATGCGGGGCACCACCGCGTAAGCCCTGATGGTGACACCTCCAGGTGGTCACGATCCATCTCCAGCACCGGCCCACCCTCGTGCGGCCAGAACGGCATCGATGAAATCACAGCTCAACCCCATATCCGACCCGCTGAGCCTGGCCGTTGAGCCGGTACGCGATACGATTCCGGCGCGTCTGCAGCGGTATAGCTGGCTGGCGCTGATCTGTGTCGGGCCACTCCTGCTGCTGCTGCTCGAGCTCGTCCCGTCGCTCGATCGCCCGTTGTTGCATACCCCGCTCGGCCATGTCCTTCTCGCAGGCGGGGCCTCGCTCCTGGGAGTGATCCTGGCATTGCTGGTGGTGCGCGTTGCCTGCCGCGCACAAGATGGCCGCGTCTTTCTCGTCGGCATGGGCTTCCTGAGTATCGCGAGCATCATGATCGTCCACGCGATCGCGACACCCGATGTGCTGATGACCGGGCGCGACCTCGCTACGGGCTGGTCCGCCTTGCTGAGTCTGGTTCTAGGCAGCTTCTTCTTCGTATTCAGCGGGATCGATATACCACCGCCGACCAATCGCTGGCTTATGCGCCATGCGCGCCGCTGGCTGACGCTGTATCTGGCCTTCTGGATCGGGTATAGCTGGGCTTTTCTGATCTGGATCCCAGCGCTGGGAGCTGTCACACCGGCGTCCCTCAGCAGCCCTCCAGCCGTTGCCGGGCCTACGTCATCTGCACCAACCAATGCCGACCGACTGACCCGGGCACCGCCAGCCGATTACGCAGAGTACCCCGACGCGATGTACGGCAGCGCGCACGCTCCTCCGCCAGGCCACCCGCTGGCCACACCTGCGCCGCAGCAACCGGCAGCCAACTCCTTGCTCGACCGGTTGCGTCTGGCCCTGACGATCCTGGGGCTGGGGTGCTACGGCTTCGCCGCCGGACGTCACTACTACCTCTATCATCGCTCGCCCTCGCGTGCCGGGCTGGTGATCACCTGTGGCATCGTCTTGTTCGGTGAGGCGCTGCTGACCCAGCGTTTCTCGCAAGTCTACCTGGCCTCATTCTGGCTCTATCATGCGGAGGAGTTCATCGGATTCGCTGTAATCAGCTACGCCGTCCTAGCGGCCTATCGCCATGGCCAGGAGGGTCTGGGCTTGCTGGAAAGCCTGTTCCTGGCCGGTACACGGGCACGCCTCCAGGCCGATTACACTCAGGCAATGGAGGCGCTGGTCGAAACGCTCTCGCGCGGCGAGCAGCCGACACCAGCGCTGGTGCAGGCGCTGCGCAGCCGGTTCAACCTCACCGAGAGCCAGGTGCGCGTGCTCGAGCAGGCCGCCCTGGCGGTCGCCCAGGAGCGTCGGCAACGCCAGGAACTCGAGCGGCTCAACGCGGCGCTGCAGCAACTCGAACGCGATAGGGACCAGTTGATGCAGATGGTCGTCCACGACCTCAAGAACCCGCTCACCGCGCTGGTCGGCTTCCTTGAAATCATGCGGCTGGACCAACTGACCAACGAGCAGCGGCTGCTGCTGGACAGCGCCCTGCGCAGCGGAAAAAACCTCGCCGGCCTGATCAGCGACCTGCTCGACGTCGGGCGGTTCGAAGAAGGCCGCATGGAGTTGACGCGGAGCTCCTTTGCGCCGCGTGAATTGCTGGCCGATTGCGCCGCCGAGATGAGCGCCTGGATGGTTCAGGACGGCAAGACGGTCCGAATCGAAGCATCGGATGATCTGCCACTACTCAGCGCCGACTTGCGGATCATGCGGCGGGTATTGCTCAACCTGATCTCCAACGCGATCAAACACACTCCACCGGGGACGCAGATCGTTCTGCGCGCCGGCACGGCCGCAGCCCCAGGCTCGGGCGCCGGCCAGGCGATCGTCCTCGAAGTCGAAGACACCGGGCCAGGGATCCCTCCCGAATACCTGGAACGCATCTTCGATAAGTTCAGCCGTGTCGGCGGCGAACACCACCCCCGCCAGGACAGCTCCGGCCTCGGGCTGACCTTCTGCCGGCTCGCTGTGGAGGCTCACGGCGGCACAATCGGCGTCACGAGCACCGTGGGGCAGGGGACTACCTTCCGCATCACGTTACCTCTGGTATAGCAAGGCCCGGATCCCCCGCTCATGCCTCCAACCGGATCGAGAACCGCACCACCACCGGCACAACAACAGACCTTCCCAACGTCGCTCCGACCAGCCCACCGGGGTGCGTCAACCACCAGCACAGCACAAAAAGCAAATGTGGCGGGGACATCCCCCCCCACC
>FLYN01001293.1_pt1 | contig 11703 bp, 8 predicted proteins | sample 1122621 | NCBI WGS metagenome assembly FLYN01 (sample SAMEA4346792, study PRJEB14843) | hot springs metagenome | biome: Terrestrial Biome; feature: Habitat; material: Sediment | place: India | collected 2012-06-12 | depth 1760 m
TCCCGTCTCAGGTGTCCCGTCTCCCGTCTCCCGTCTCCCGTCTCCCGTCTGCGGTCTGCGGTCTGTTGTCTGCCGCCTGCCGTCTGCGATCTGTTGTCTGTGGTCTGTCGTCTGCGGTCTGCGGTCTGTGGTCTGCCGCCTGCCGTCTGCGGTCTCCCGTCTGCCGTCTGCGGTCTCATGCCTCCGTTCTCCTATCCCGATCTGTTGTCCTTTGTTCCCCACCCTCAATACTGCTATAATGCCGCCATGCTCTACGATGACACTATCGCAGCGATTGCCACGCCACCAGGCGAGGGCGGGATCGGCATCGTACGGCTGAGTGGGCCCGAGGCGCTGCCGATCCTCGAGCGCATCTTTGTTCCGGCCCGGCCCGGCGCCTGGCGCCCCTTCCGCATGCGCTTCGGGCGCGTGGTCGACGAGCGCGGCACGACGGTCGATGAAGCGCTGGCCGTCTATATGCGCGCGCCGGCCAGCTTCACCGCCGAGGATACGGTCGAGATCTCGTGCCACGGTGGCCCGCTGGTCCTCAGCCGGGTGCTGGGGCTGGCGCTGGCGCACGGCGCGCGGCTGGCAGCGCCGGGCGAGTTCACCATGCGCGCCTTCGTCAACGGGCGGATCGATCTGGCGCAGGCTGAGGCGACGCTCGATGTGATCACGGCCAGGACTGAGGCCGGGCTGGCGTTGGCGCAGGCTCAGCTCGGCGGCTGGCTCTCCACGGAGTTGCGCCGCGTGCGCGAAACACTGCTCGGGCCGCTGGCCTATGTTACCGCGCTGGTCGATTTCCCGGAGGACGAGGTCGAGCCGCAGGAGGTCGCCGGGCCGCTACGCGACGGCCTGGCCGCGCTGGAGCGCCTGCTGGCGACCGCGGATCAGGGGATCGTCTACCGCCAGGGCGCGCGCGCCGCGCTGGTCGGGCGGCCCAATGCGGGCAAATCGAGCCTGCTCAACGCGCTGCTGCGCGCCGATCGCGCGATCGTCACTCCCATCCCCGGCACCACCCGCGATACGCTCGAAGAAACCGCCAACCTGGGCGGCGTGCCGGTCGTCCTGGTTGATACTGCCGGAATCACCGAGACCGATGACCCGGTCGAGCGCCTGGGGGTGGCGCGCAGCCGTGCGGCACTGGCCGGCGCGGACCTGGCGCTGCTGGTGGTCGATGCGAGCGCGCCGCCCTCCGACGCCGACGCGGCAATCGCCGCGCTGACCGAGGGCAAGCCGACCATCCTGGTGCTCAACAAGATCGATTTGTTGCCTGCGGCAACTGGCTGGCCGGGCGCCGGGGATCCCCCGGATGCCGCTGAAACGGTCCCGCCGTGGCTGGCGGCGCAGTATACGGCGCTGCGCGACGCGCCGTTCGCGGCGGTCGTTGGGACCTCGGCGTTGACCGGCGCGGGGCTCGAGGGCCTGGCCCAGGCCGTGACCAGGCTGCTGCTCGGTGGTGCGGCGCTCGGCGGCGCTCATATGGTCACCAACCCGCGCCACCGCGATGCCCTGAGTCGCGCGGTGGGCCATCTGCGCGAGGCGCTCGATGGCGCTGCGCACGGGCGCTCGCCCGACCTTATGGCCGTGGATCTGACAGCCGCCCTGACGGCGATCGGCGAGATCACCGGCGAAACCGTGGACGACGACCTGCTGGCCGCGATCTTCAGCCGGTTCTGCATCGGCAAGTGATAGATCGGGAGTCCTGATGATTCAGCGATCGAACCTTATCCGCCCGCTCGGCATCCTGGCGCTGGCGCTGCTCTGTTTTCTCGCTGCCCAGGGAACCGGCATTCGCCTGTTCTTTCACCTGTTCTACCTGCTGCTGGCACTGCTGATCCTCTCCTATCTGTGGGCCTGGAGCAACCTGCGTGGGCTGCAGATCAAGCGCGAGACCTTCACCCACCGCACGCAGGTGGGCGAGGAGGCGCGCGAGCGGATCACGATCACGAACCTGTGGCCGTTCCCCAAGCTGTGGGTTGAGCTCCAGGATCACTCCGATCTTCCCCAGCACGGGTCTGGGTTCGTGACCTACCTGCCGGCGCACGAGCGTCGCCGCTGGACTGCGCGCACCCCCTGCACGATGCGCGGGAAGTTCACGCTCGGCCCGGCGACCCTGATCAGTGGCGACCCGTTCGGGATCTTCCGGCTCGAGCGCACAGTCGAGGGAACCAGCGAGGTGTTAGTCTATCCGCAGACGACGCCGCTGCCAGGGTTTACGTTGCCCAGCGCCGAGCTGCCCGGTGGGCAGGACGTGCGCAGCCGTACGTTCCACGTTACCCCCAACGTCGCGACCATCCGCGACTACCAGCCGGGCGATAGTTTCAACCGCATCCACTGGCGTAGCACCGCGCGCCTGGGCCGCCTGATGGTGAAGGAGTTCGAGCTCGACCCGACTGCCGAGGTCTACATCGTGCTCGATATGCAGGAGCGCGTCCAGCAACACATCGCTCTCGATCGGAATGTGCCTGCCGCACGGCGTAGCCGCGAGCTGCGCCTGGCTGAGTCGACCGAGGAGTATGGTGTGTTGGCAGCGGCCTCGATCGCGCGGCATCTGCTGGAGCAGAACCGTACGGTCGGCCTGGTATCGTGGGGCCAGCATCGCGAGGTCATCCCCGCCGAACGCGAGTCGCGCCAGTTGTTCAAGATCCTGGAGGCGCTGGCGGTGTTGCGCGCCCACGGCGCCCAGCCGCTCGCCGAAGTGCTTGCGGCCGAGAGCGTGCGCTTTGGCCGTAATTGCACGCTGGTGGTCATCACCCCGTCGCTCGATGAGCGCTGGGTCGTCAGCTTACAACACCTGTTGTACCGCGGCGTGCGAGCAGTGGTGGTGTTTGTGGACCCGCAGTCGTTCGGCGGATGGTATGATTCGCAGCCGATCCTGGCGCGCCTGGCCGAGCTGCGCGTGCCAACCTATCGCTTCACCCAGGGTCAGGCGCTGGCGGATGCCTTACGCCACCCGGCCATCCCCGGTGGCCAGCCGCTCGTCCAGAGCAGCCCCCATCCCCAGGTTTGGTGATCACCGGCTGGCAACGGGCGGCTACGATCTCCCCCTCCCCCACACGTGGGTTCAAGGGCCGCCGTTCGGCCCTGGCTTAACTGGCGCTGGCCTGCGCCAGCGCGCGCAAGAGCCCGCGCCGTGCCAACAGCCCCACCAGCCGCCCCTCATCATCGACCACGACTAGCCGTTCGTGCCCGTGTTCGAGCATCAGGCGGGTGGCGTCGTCCTGCGTGGAGCGCGCGCTGATGGTCGGCGCCGGGCCGGCGATGGTGCCCACGGTTTGGTCGGCCACGGCCAGGGCGAGCACAGACGGCAATGTGGCGTCCGCCACGCGCAGCGCCTCCAGCCAGGCCCCACGCGTGATGCCCTGCAGTCGCTCGAGCACTTGCGCATCGGTGAGCAGGCCGACCGGCCTGCCGGCCTCGACGACGACCAGGAAGCGTTCGACAGCGGCGAGGAGCTGCGTCAGCGCATCAGCAACGCTTGTCGTGGCCGCGATGGTTGGCACCGCTGTTTGCATCACCAATTGCACAAGCGTAGGCGGATCGGCGTCGCGGATGGGGCCCCCGTCCGGCGGGCGTGCATCGAGCGCCGCGCGCAACGCCTGCTCGACCCCGAAGACGCCTGCGAAGCGACCGGCCCGGTCGATCACTGGGAGCGCCTCCAGCCCCCACTCGACCAGCGTGCCAACAGCCTGCGGGATCGACGTCTCGACATAGATCGTCCGGAGGTCGGTAGCTACCACTTCGGCCAGGGTTTGGGCCGGAAGCGCCGTCAGCAGGGCAGTGCGTTCCGACGGCGCGAGCACGCGCAGCAGCCGGAGCGGTAGCGGGACCCCGCCATGTTGGACGAGGTCGCTGGCGATAACGACGCTGACGATCTGGCCTTGTGGGTCGAGCACCGGCAGCAGCGGCTGGTGCCGCTCCAGCATGAGCTGGACGGCCTCGGCGAGCGGTGTCTGCCGGCTGGCGACAGCGACCTCACGCATCATGACCTCGCCGACCGACCGTTCGCCAAAGGGGCCGGTCGATCGCAGCGCCGCCCGATGCACCCGCAGATCCTCGATCGTGATCAGCGCGTCGGGGAGTAGATCATCGAGCGTTGGCAATACGCGCGCCACGCGCTCGGCGCGATCGATCCACTCGATCACGATCGGCGCGGCCTGGCTGAGGTCGGCCGGCCCGGCTGTCCGCAGCCGATGGCTGGCGCCGAATCCGGCCACGCCACGAATCGCCGTGGCACCTGTCGCGCCCTCGCGCCGCAGCCGTTCCAGGACCGCCAGGTAGAGTGGCTGGCCCGCGCTGGTGTCGCGTTCGCTCAGGTAGATCCGAACGCGTTGGACTGGGTCATGCGTTGTCATAGCCCTCGATGGAGTGGGGAGTAGCCTGGGCTGCAGCTCGCCGCTGCCTGCTCCACCGCCTTACTCCTGCGCTGTGCGTAGCGGGTGCCCGAGTGTTCATCAGCGGACATTATAGCGGCTGGAACCTCCAGGCTTCAAGTGGCCGGGAGGGCGCGGCAGCGTCTTTTGCGCGGTTCGATTCCAGGCCTATTGACAATGGTGGCGCCCTGTGTTATAGAATTGTGCTACATCGGTTAAGATTTCAACCCAACTTTGGGAGCCCTGGAGGGCCTCCTCCGCTCGCTCACCCTGTGGTGCGGGGCCGCGGGCCCCAACCTCACCCAGGCGTGCCATCGCCTTGGAGTGGTAATGGCCGATCGGCAAAGCAGGCCCCGGAAGCCCGCGCCGCGCGAATCGACCCATGTGCCCCGGGCGATCGGGCGGCGGTGCTGCGCAACCAGGGCAAGCGAAACGGCTGCAGCGGCAGCTCGTCGCGCGGCAGGCGCACAACGAAGGAGGGAGTTATGGCCAAAGCGCTTGTACTGACGGCGATCGCCGGGCCGCAAGTCGGCAAGCGGCTGACGCTGACGGCCCGCGTCAACACGATCGGGAGTGCTGCCGGCAACGACCTGGTACTCCAGGATCGCCAGATCGCGCCGCGGCACGCGGAGATCCGCCAGGTGCTCGAACGCTGGTTCATCGTGCCCCGCGACCCTGGTGGGCCAGGGCTGGCCTTGAACGGTCTGGAGGTCAAGGGCCAGAGCCGCCTGAATGTCGGTGATCTGCTGACGCTCGGCAGCGTCACCTATCGCGTCAGCCTGGAAGAGATCGTCGAGCGCGAGGTGGGCGCGCAGCCAGCCCCGAGCGCCAGTGGTGTCCCGCGGCTCGGCGAGTATTTCGTGCGCCGCGGCATCATGACCCGCGAACAGGTCGCGCGCGCAGTCGAACGCCAGGCCGAGCTGCTGCGCAACGGCACCCGGCTGCCGTTCGGCCAGGTCGCCTACGACATGGGCCTGATCAACCGTTCGCAGCTCGATGCGGCACTCAACGAGCAGCGCGGCGACTTCAACGATCGCTTCCTCGACTAAGAAATGCTGACTGTTGAATGGTGAAAGGCTTTTTTCCACCTTCAGCTTTCAGCCTTTGATCAGCGCCAGCTCGCAGCTGAACCCTGGCCCAAGCACCGCCAGCACGCCGTATTCCCCTGCCGCCGGGGCGCCCGCCCGCAGAAACGCCTCGAGCACGAAGAAGATCGTCGCCGACGACATATTGCCATGCCGGCGCAGCACCTCGCTGGTGGGCCGCAGACGCTCTGGGTCGACGCCGAGCGCGGCCTGGTAGGCGGCGATCACTTTGGCCCCGCCGGGGTGGAGCACCCAGTGGTCGATGTCGTCGATCGCCAGGCCGTATGGGGCCAGGAACGCGGCCACGTTCTCGCGCATGAGCGATTGTACGATCGCGGGGATGCGCGATGAAAACACCACCCGCATGCCGGTGTCCACGATATCCCATCCCATAATGTCGAGCGTGCCCGGCCACAGAGTGCTCTGGGTGCCGAGAATCGAGACCGGGAGACCAGGAGCACAGGAGCCCCGCCGCTGGTCACCATCCGCCAGTTCATCCCCTCCTGCCTGGTTGGCTATGTTGTCGCCTTCGACCAGCACCGCCGCTGCGCCGTCGGCGAACAGCGACGCGGCGATCAGATTGCGCTTGGAACGGTCCTCCCATTGGAAGGTGATGCTGCAGAGCTCGACCGTCAACAACAGGGCCCGATGGTCAGGGAAGGCACACGTGTATTCGAAGGCGCGCGCCAGCCCGGCGACCCCGCCAGCACAGCCCAACCCCCAGATCGGCGTCCGCCGGACATGGCGTCGCATGCCCAACCGGTTGATCAGGATCGCGTCGGGGCTCGGCGCAGCCAGGCCGGTGGTCGAGACCCAGAACAGATGGTCTATATCGTGCGGCTCAAGCCCCGCTGCCTGCAGCGTGTGCAGGGCAGCAGCCTCGCCCAGCGCTGTCGCTGCCTCGATGAACAGGTCGTTGCACTCTTTGAACGAATGTGGCACCATGAACCATTCGAGCGGCGCAACAAACTGGCGAGTGTCGATCCGGGCGTGGTGAAACACCGGCAGGTAGCGGTCGATGTCGGGCAGGGCCGGCGCGAAATGTAGGCGTGCCAGATCGCGGATCGCTTCCTGCGGCACAGTGTAGGGCGGTAGCGCGGTCGCCAGTGAACGGATAACAGGCATCGATTCGGTGCTCCTTCCACGTGGTATCGCTTCGGCGGAACGTACACGGTGGCGAGGCAGGAGAAGGTGTGCTCGCTCGCACTCCGCCTTGCTCCGGATTACGGAAGGCACACGGAAGTTGGTGCGTCGTGGTGGTCGATCCGTGGCGGGTGGCTTCAAGGGTATCATAGCATGGACTGCGCCACCGGCGCTGTGGGTGGCCCGGCAGACCGCCACGCGCCCGTCAGCGATGGAATTCCGCGTGAGGGGTGCAGGAGTGGCGCCGTTCCCCCTACCGATCACACCGATCTGACCATGGCACGCTGGTGGAACGCCTTATGCTACGCAGCTTGCCGTTCGATCCCCACGGACCCAGCCTGCTGCTCATGGCCCCCTGTGCCACCTGCGTGGCCTGGTCTCTGCTTGAAAAAGGATGAGGCGATCCGATGACACAATCCGACCCACAGGCCCATGCCGATCCGAGCCCGTCCCTCCACTCGGCGCAAGAGCGGCACGCGCGCAAGCAGCGCGTGCTGACCAAGCGTACACCCTCGGTCGTGCGCAGCATCGCCAACGCGATCGTCATCAAAGACGAGGATCTGTTTTTGCTCACCGAGCGCGATGGCAGCGTGCCTTTCAGCCAGGGGCACGGGTTTGGCCTATACTACCACGATTGTCGGTTCCTCAACGGCTACGAGCTTCAGCTCGCCGATACCGGGCCGGATGCGCTGGCAGCCACCGATGCGTCCGGCTACATGGCGACCTTTCAGTTGACCAATCCGGATCTCCGGCTGGCGGATGGCCACCTGATCGAGAAGGAGCACATCGGGATCAAATGGGAGCGTACGATCGATGGTGGGCGGCTGGCATTATATGATCTGATCACGTTCCAAAACTTCGAACCTACGCCGATCGAGCTCCCGGTCGCGCTCACGTTCCGTGCTGCGTTCGAAGACGTTTTCGCGATTCGGGGGCTGCTGCCCGAGCACCTCGGTATGCTGCATCCGCCGGCCTGGCAGGATGGCGATCTCTGCTTCCGCTACCAGGGCGCTGATGGCGTGTATCGCAGCCTGACCGTCGCTTTCTCACCACGGCCGCACGCGACCCGCGGCACCACCGCACATTTCAACGTCGTGCTCGAGCCGGAATCGCAGGCTCAGATCCTGGTCTCGCTGTATATTGCCGAAACGCCGGATCTGAGCGTGCTCCAGCAGCAGGAGCATGCCCAACCCGACCTCAAGCACGTGCAGGCCTTTCTCCACCGGTCTGCCCGCGCGTGGCTGGACTACCAAACTGTCTGCACCAGCGATAACCCGCTGTTGAACGCGATCCTGGAGCGCTCGTTGCGCGACCTGCGCGTCTTGCGCAGCACGATCGACGGCCAGGAGTTCTTCAGCGCCGGGGTGCCCTGGTTCGTGACGTTGTTCGGGCGCGATAGCCTGATCAGCGCGCTCCAGACGCTGGCTTACGCGCCGGACGTCGCCGCGCACACGCTGCGGCTGCTGGCGCGCTTCCAGGGCGAGCAGGTGGACGCATGGCGCGACGAGCAGCCGGGGAAGATCCCCCACGAGCTGCGCGTCGGCGAGCTGGCGCGCACGGGCGAGGTGCCGCAGGGCCGCTATTACGGGACGGTCGATGCCACGTTGCTGTTCTTGATCCTGATCGCCCACCACGCTGCCTGGACCGGGGACCTGGCGCTCTTCAACGACCTGCGGAGCAACGTCGAGCGGGCGCTCGCGTGGATGGCCCATTACGGCGACCCGCGCGGCTGGGGCTATATCGCCTACGAGAGCGCCTCCGACAAAGGGCTGGTCAACCAGGGCTGGAAGGACTCGGGGGATGCGATCGTCGATGCCGACGGCAGCCTGGCTGTGCCGCCGATCGCGCTGGTGGAGGTGCAGGGCTACACCTACCTGGCGAAGCAGGCGATCGCCGATCTGTACGAGCGTGCCGGTGAGCCCGATCGCGCTGCTGCCTTGCGCCGCGAGGCCGACGACTTGCGCATGCGGTTCAACCAGGAGTTCTGGATTACGGATCGAGGTTTCTACGCGCTGGCGCTTCAGGCCGGCAAGCGCCCGGTCGCCGTTCGTAGCTCGAATCCAGGCCAGGCGCTCTGGACCGGCATCGCCGATACCGATAAGGCGCAGCAGACAGCGGCGATGCTGCTGGCCGACGACCTGTTCAGCGGCTGGGGGGTGCGGACGCTGTCCTCGCGCGAGCGGCGCTACAACCCGATCGGCTATCATCTGGGGACGGTCTGGCCGCACGATAACGCGATCATCGCCGCGGGATTCCGTCGCTATGGGTTCGATGCCGCCTTTCAACGGATCTTTGCCGGCATCACCGCGGCAGCAACGCACTTCGACGGCTACCGGCTGCCCGAGCTGTTCGCCGGGTTCGCACGCGTGGAGTACGGCATACCGGTCCGCTATCCAGTCGCTTGCCATCCGCAGGCCTGGGCCGCTGGCAGTATCCCATACCTGGTGACGCTGGCGCTGGGCCTGGTGCCGGAGGCGTTCGACCGCCGGCTGCGGATCGTCCGGCCGCTCCTGCCGGATTATACCGACCGGATCGATATCCATCGCCTCAAGGTCGGAAGCGCGCAGGTCGACCTGCGATTCGAACGCAGTGCTACCGGCGTCGCGGTTACCACGCTCAAGGTCGACGGGCAGCTCGAGGTGGTCGTGGAGTAGGAGCGAAGGAGTGGTACAATGAGAGCGCACGTTGACGCCCTGCACGCTTCCGCGGCGCTGGTTGTGCGGATGGATCGGCCGGGCGTGCGCATATGTGGAGGAAGGAGGTATGGAATATACACGTCTGGGCCGTACCGGCCTGCGAGTCAGCCGGCTCTGTCTGGGCACCATGAATTTCGGCCCACGCACCAGCGAGGCCGATAGTTTCGCGATCATGGACCGGGCGCTGGAGCTGGGAATCAACTTCTTCGATACCGCCAACGTCTACGGCGGGCGTACCGGCGAGGGAGTGACCGAGCAGATCATCGGGCGCTGGCTGGCCCAGGGCGGCGGTCGCCGCGAGCGCATCGTCCTGGCCACCAAGGTCTATGGGCGCATGGGCGATTGGCCGAATCAGGGGCGCCTCTCGGCCTATCACATCCGCCAGGCCTGCGATGCGAGCCTGCGCCGGCTGCAAACCGACCATATCGACCTGTACCAGATGCACCACATCGACCGCGAGGCGCCCTGGGAGGAGATCTGGCAGGCGATGGAGCAACTGGTGCAGGCCGGCAAGGTGATCTATGTCGGCAGCAGCAACTTCGCCGGCTGGCAGATCGCCCAGGCCAACTGCACCGCCGCCGCCCGCCACTTCATGGGGCTGGTCTCGGAGCAAAGTCTGTACAACCTCAGCGCGCGCACGATTGAGCTGGAGGTGATCCCGGCCTGCCGGGCCTACGGGCTGGGGCTGATCCCATGGAGCCCGCTGGCGGGCGGGTTGCTGGGCGGCGCGCTCCAGCAGGCGAGCGACGGGCGGCGCGCCGAGGAGCGGACGCAGCAGCGTATTGAGCGACACCGCGCTCAACTGGAGGCCTACGAGGGGTTCTGCCGCGAGCTGGGCGCACCACCGGCCGATGTGGCGCTGGCCTGGCTGTTGCACAACCCGGCCGTGACGGCGCCGATCATCGGGCCACGCACACTTGAGCAGCTCGAGGCTAGCATGCGCGCGCTGGAGCTGAAACTCTCCGCTGAGAGTTTGCAGCGCCTTGATCAGATCTGGCCAGGCCCTGGCGGCGAGGCGCCCGAAGCGTACGCCTGGTAGGATCCTGGTTACCGCGCGGCGAGCTGTCGAGGCTGCCGGCTTTCAACAAGGGAGCGTCGCTCTTGCAACGCAGCGTGTGTGCGTTCCGCCGCCCATCGCCCGCCCTGAACCATCCTGAGCCCTCGCCCTGGCCTGCCGCTCGACACCCATCCCCACCCCTCCCTGCACGCGGGGAGGCGGAACGGGGGAGGGCTACCGAAGGGTACGAATCGCCGGGACGAAGGCGCAAGGCGGGGCCGAAGGGCCTGCCCGGAGCCTTGCCCTGAGCCTTGCCTTGAGCCGCAGCCCTGAGCCTTGCCTTGAGCCGCAGCCCTGAGCCGCAGCCCTGAGCCGCAGCCCTGAGCGGAGCGACGGGGGAGCGACGGGGGAGCGACGGGGGAGCGATGGGGGAGCGACGGGGGAGCGACGGGTCCGTCGTCGCTCGTCCATCAGCGCTCACCAATACTACCGCCGTGAGGTTTGGCCATGACCCGACGTTTCTCGCGCCCACGCCTGATCAGCGCCGACGATAAACAGTATCGCGCGTTCCTGGCGCAGATCATGCTCACCAAGCAGAACCAGCGCGCCATGCGCCCGCCGCGCGCACGCGAGCTATTCGGCAGCGAGGCTGAGGCGGCGCTGCGCGACTGGTTGGCTCAGCACTATACGCTCTCCGAGCGCCGGATCGTCGAGTATTTCGAGCACCGCGGCCGCGCGGCGATCAAGAAATACCGCGAGCTGGACGCGGTGGTCATCCCCGATCCGAAGACGATCCACGTGTTCGAGATCAAGGCCAGTCAGAAGGCCGCCAGTCTGCGCCGCGCTGTCCAGCAGTTGCGCGATACCCAGACCATCCTGGGCATGCTGTTCCACCGCGTCTACACCACGATCTTGCTGGTGGACACCGGCATCCCCACCCCCGAGGAGGTCGCGGCGCTGATGGCCAGCCCTGAGGCGCCGCCGCTGCCCCCGCCGACGCTCGATGAGGTGCTGGCGGCGCTGCCCCAGGTACGCCGGATCGCCACGCTCGATGAGCGCTCGCCCGACCCGCAGGTGGTTGACCTGCTGCGCTTCAGCGTTGAGGATATCATCGCGATCGCTGGCGCCGAGAACCTGCACCTGGATTGGGACGAGGACGAGGCCGAAGAAGCGGAGGAGGCGGAGGACCTCGAGGCCGAGCCGGAACAGCCGCGCTATGTCTATACAACCGACGAGGATACGGCTGAGGAGGACGAGGAGAGCCCGCTGGCTGCGGCGCTGCGGCGGGCGCTCGAGGCGCGCGGTGACGATAAGGCTGGGGAGTAGCGTGAAGACACGGGGCCAGGGGATAGGAGACGGGAGACAAGAGGCAGAACTCCGCCTGCCGCCGCTTGTCTCTTTGTCTGTATGTCTCCTGTCTCTTGTCT
>FLYN01002179.1_pt1 | contig 11694 bp, 10 predicted proteins | sample 1122621 | NCBI WGS metagenome assembly FLYN01 (sample SAMEA4346792, study PRJEB14843) | hot springs metagenome | biome: Terrestrial Biome; feature: Habitat; material: Sediment | place: India | collected 2012-06-12 | depth 1760 m
CAGTACGTAAAGGCTGGGCTATCCGGCCGGTCAGGTCAGGGAGCGGCAGGTAGATATGGAACGTGCTGCCGAGCCCGGGCTGGCTCTCCAGCGTAAGGGAGCCCTGATGCAGCGCAACCAGGCGGGAGGTGATGCTCAGCCCCAGCCCCGCCCCATCGGGCCGCTTGCGGGTGCGGTCGGTAGCGAACGGTTCGAAGATCCGTTCCTGCTGATCGAGCGGAATACCGCACCCGGTGTCGGCGACCCACAGGTGCAGGTAGGGCGGTTCAACCGCCGCGCCCAACCGGATTGTCCCCTGCGTGGTAAACTTTGCCGCATTCGAGAGCAGATTGAACAGAATCTGGCGCAGCCGCACCGGATCGGCCTGGATGAGCGGCAGGCGCGCCGGCAGCTCGAGCTGCCATGTGACCGCGCGCTGGTGCTCCTGGCTATCGGCCATGCCGGTAAAGACATCGACGAGCAGTGCCCGCGGGTCGATCGTCTCGGGGTACAGCTCGAGGGCGTTGATCTCGGCGCGCGACAGATCGAGCAAGTCGTTGATCAGTCGGCTCAGATGCGTGCCGCTCTGGTGGATGTGGTGCAGGTCGCGGGCGAGGGTCGGCGATAAGGAGGGATGGTCCAGATCGTGCGCCTCGAGGGCCGCCCCGGTGAGGCCCAGGATCACATGCAGCGGGGCGCGCAGCTCGTGGCTGACATTGGCCAGAAAGCGGGTTTTGAGCTGGTTGGCAACCTCGGCAGCCCGGCGGGCTTCGGCCAGTTGGACATTCAGCACACGCAATTGGAAGTTCGCCGCCTCGAGCTCGGTCATTGCCCGCCGCAATTGTTCCTGCTGCTGGCGAAACAGCTCGGCCCGCCGCGCATCCTTGCGCTGGCTATCCAGTGCCCATTCGACCAACGAGCGCACATTGAAGGCCTGGCAGAACAGCATCGCCGCCGTGCTCAGGCACAGAAAGAACGGGATCGTGATCTGCCCAAGCGCCGCAGCGATAGCGCGCAGGTCGCGGTCCGGCTGGCTGAGGGCCAGCCCGATCATCAGAGCGCCGGTGAACGCCGTGAGGCGCACAGTATCACGAGGGGGAAGCAGGATGTTGACGGCAACAATCGGTAGCACGAACAGGCCGAGCACTGCGGTATGCAGGCCATGCATGAGGGCGAAGGCTACCGGCCCGGCCAGCATCCCCACCACCAGGCACCAGATCGAGGGGCGCAGCCGCCCAGAACGATGCAGCCGGTGGGCAGCGTACAGCCCCCCGCCGCTGAGCAGCAACGGTAGCACGGGCCAGTCGGCCTTGGTGATCTCATGGTAGACCAGCGTACCGACCAGCAACGCCACCCAGCCACAAGCGCTCAAAGCCACGAGCATCGCCAGCGCATCGTGCCGCAGTTCGGCCACATCTTCAGTGATCCCGGGCTCCATGTCCATGATGCTCGCTCGATCTATCGAACCGCGGTGATTCGGATAAGGCACATTATAGCACCAGCGTATGCCGACGAATGGGCCTCCCCCCTTTGACATCTTCCTGAAGTTGCGTGACTGTGGAACACTGCCCGCTGGCCGCAGAATTCCTCCCCTCCAAGAACCGATCGGCCCACAAGTTGACAACCCGGCTCGAACCCTGTACCATCTCCATGCAGTACGTGTGCCTGCTGGAAACGAACCCATGCGATTCGAGGATCTCTTCGCCGCCCGCGCACGCAACGTGCCGACGCCGCTGTATGGCCCATCGCAGCCACCCCGCGATCTGATCAGCTTCGCCTACGGCCTGGCCGATCCGGATCTGTTCCCGCGCGCCGATCTGCTGGCCGCGACCGCCCAGGTGCTTGAGGAGGACGCCGCCGCGGCGCTCAACTATGGCCCGACCTATGCCAGGCTGCGCGAGCAGATCGCCACGCGCCTGCGGGAGCGGGGCATCGAGGCCGAGGACGAGCACATCCTGGTGAGCTACGGGTCGGGCCAGATCCTGGCGCTGCTGCCGCAGGTCTTCATCGACTCCGGCGACATTGTGCTGATCGAAGGGCCAAGCTTCATGGGTGCGGTGCGCCATTTCGCCGATGGCGGCGCGCGCCTGGTGACCGTGCCGACCGACGCGGATGGCATGGACGTGGACGCGCTGGAGCGCATTCTGATCGATCTGCGCCGCCAGGGCACGCGGCCCAAGCTGATCTACACGATCCCGACCTTTCACAACCCGACCGGCGCGACCATGCCGCTGGTGCGGCGCCAGAAGCTCGTCGCGCTCGCTGCCGAGCATGGCGTGCTCATCGCCGAGGACGATGCCTATGGCGACCTGCGCTTCGAGGGCCAGCCGCTGCCCAGCCTGGCCGCGCTCGATAGCGAGGGGTGGGTGATGCAGGTAGGCACGTTCTCGAAGATCCTGGCACCGGGCCTGCGCATGGGCTGGGCCTACGCCCGCCCGGAGATCATCCAACGTCTGGCGCTGTTCAAGGTCGAGGGGTCGAGCGGGCCGTTCCTGACCCGCGTGATTGCACACTACTGCCAGGATGGGCGTCTGGACGCGCACATCCAGGAGTTGATCGCGCTGTATCGCCACAAGCGCGACGTGATGCTCGAGGCGATCGCGCGCGAGTTTCCGCCGGGCGTGCGGGCGCTGCGCCCTGCTGGCGGGTTCTATATCTGGTGCCGGCTGCCGCCCGGCCTGAGCGCCACAGCGTTGCTGGCGCAGGCCGAGGCGCGGGGGGCGACCTTCCTGCCCGGTACGCGCTGTTTCGCCGATGGGCAGGGCGACGATGCGTTTCGGCTGGCGTTCAGCTTCCAGCCCGCCACGCAGATCGCGGAAGGGATCGCCCGCATCGGCGCGGCACTGCGGGCGCTCTGACGAGCGCCCCCGATTCCAGGATTGCCTGACGACCGCCTGGCGCCTGCCAGCGGTACCGAATCGTTTACCCGACGAAAGGAGCTACCTGTGATCACCGATCTGGGACACGCCGCGTTTCGCGTCCACGACCTCGATCGTGCGCTGGCTTTCTACGCCCGGCTGGGCATCCACGAGGCGTTCCGGCTGCACCGCGAGGACGGCTCGCTCATGCTGGTCTACCTGCACATCGCTGGCGACCGCTTCATCGAGCTGTTCCCCGGCGGCGCGCCGCCCGAACCCGAGCGCCGTGGGAGCTTCATGCACCTGTGCCTGCTCACCGACGATATCCACGCCACCGTCGAGCGCCTGCGCGCCGAGGGTGTGCCGATCGATCGCGAGCCGACCGTCGGCCTCGATCACAACTGGCAGGCCTGGATCCACGACCCCGACGGTAACCCGATCGAGCTGATGCAATTGACCGCTGAGTCGCCCCAGCGGCAGACGGCGCTGGCGGCGGCGCGCACATGATCAGCCGGCATGCGGGCTCCTTCCATCACGCCCGGCGCCCGCCGCCGCGCTTGACACAAGCGCGCCTCTCGACTACCATGTCTCCGCTCTCATAACGCCTTTTTTATGATTCGAGCCTGGTTGCGCAGGCTCCCTTCGGGGGTGTGGGCCGCAGGAGGGGGCGAAGCTTTGCCCAACCGTCTGTTTCCCGCTCGTCGCCCAGACCGGAGTTCGAAAGCCCTCGCCGCGATCATAAGCCTCGTTGCATTCGGTCGTTTCCTCGCCGGCCGGGGGATCGGCGTATGAACGAACCGCTCCTGGTTGTTGAAGGATTATCGAAGCACTTCGCCGGACTGCGGGCGCTGGAGGACTACCAGCTCCACCTGGCCGCCAACGCCATCGTCGGGGTGATCGGCCCGAACGGCGCCGGCAAGACGACGCTGTTCAATGTGTTGACTGGGTTCCTCCGGCCAACAGCCGGGCGCATCCGCCTGCGGGGGCACGACATCACCGGCATGCCGGCCTACCAGATCGCGCGGCTCGGCATCGCACGCACATTCCAGAACATTCGTCTGTTCGGCAGCCTGAGCGCCGTCGAGAACGTCAAGGTCGCCCTCCAAAGCCAGGTGCGCTCCTCGCTGATCGAGACCCTCGTCTCGGCACCGGCGTTTCTACGGCGCGAGCGCGACCTCGACGCGCGCGCCCGCGAGCTGCTCACATTGGTCGGGATCGGTGCCCGACATGACGACCTGGCGCGCAACCTGCCCTATGGCGACCAGCGCCGGCTGGAGATCGCCCGCGCCGTAGCGACCGGCCCGCAGATCCTGCTGCTCGACGAGCCGAACGCCGGCATGAACCCCAGCGAGACGGCCGACCTGTTGCGGCTCATCCGGCGGCTGCGCGATGAGCTGGGGCTCACGATCGTCTTGATCGCGCACGACATCCCGCTGGTGATGAATCTGTGCGAGCACATTCAGGTCCTCAACTACGGTCGGTTGATCGCCGAGGGACCGCCTGCGCTTGTGCGCAACAATCCCGAGGTGATAGCAGCCTACCTGGGCCAGGCCGCCTGACGCGCAGCCGCGGTGACCGTCTATGCTTGAGCTCAAGGATATCCACGTCGCCTACGGCAGCATTCGCGCCCTGAACGGCGTCTCGCTCGTTGTGCAGGAAGGCGAGCTGGTTGCGCTGATCGGGTCGAACGGCGCCGGCAAATCAACAACGCTCAAGGCGATCTCCGGGTTGATCCGCCCACATCGTGGCACGATCGTCTACCAGGGCCAGGACATCACCCGCGCCGCGACCGACCGGATCGTTGCCCTGGGCATCGCCCATTGCCCGGAGGGGCGGCGCATCTTCGGCCGGCTCAGCGTGCGCGAGAATCTGCTGCTGGGCGCGGTGCAGCGCACCAATGGCCGCGCGGAGGATCTGGAGTGGGTTTGTACGTTGTTTCCGCGCCTCCGGGAGCGGCTGAACCAGGCCGGTGGTACACTTTCGGGTGGCGAGCAGCAGATGCTGGCGATCGCCCGCGCATTGATGAGCCGCCCGCGGCTGTTGTTGCTCGACGAACCGTCGCTTGGCCTCGCGCCGCTGATGGTTCAGCATATCTTCGCGGTCATTCGCGAACTGAAACAGCAAGGCAAGACTATCCTGCTGGTCGAGCAGAACGTCCACCAGGCGCTCGAGGTGGCCGACCGGGTCTATGTCTTAGAGACGGGGCGGATCACACTGAGCGACACGGCCGCGGCGCTCAAGCACAATCCGCTGATCGAGCAATCGTATCTGGGCAGGTAGAAGATGCGCTTCTGGCTATGAACCTGGCCTACTATGTGCTCCAACAGTGCGTCAACGCCCTGAGCGTCGGCAGCCTGTATGCGCTGATGGCCGTCGGCCTGGCCATGGTGTTCAGCATCCTGCGGCTGATCAACTTCGCCCACGGCGATATGATGATGATCGCCGCCTACATCGCTGCGTTCGCCTTGTTCGCCGGCCTGCCCCTGGCGCTGGTGGTGCCGTTGATGGTCGGTGCGACGGTGCTGGTCGGCCTGCTGGTCGAGCGCGTCGCCTACCGCCCGATTCGAGGCGCGTCGGACGTCGCGGCGCTGCTGACCTCGTTCGCGGTCGGCCAGATCCTGCAGAATGGCACGCTGCTGATCACACGCCTGATCGGGCGACCGGTTCAGATCGCATTCCCGGCGCCCGAGGTGCTCAGCGGCGTGGTCACCTTCGGCCCGCTCACCATCCCGCGGCTCAATCTGGTCAGCCTGGTGGCAGGGGTGCTGCTGCTGGTGCTGCTGTCGCTTTTCGTCACCCGGACGATGCTGGGGCTGTCGATGCGCGCCGCCGCTGAGGACCTGGATGCGGCACGGCTCATGGGGATCAACATCGACCGGGTGATCGCCACGGCGTTCGCGATCGGGTCGGGCCTGGCCGCAGTGGCCGGGCTGTTGTTCGCCGTCCAGGCCGGGCAGATCAATCCGTACCTTGGCTTCACGCCGGTGCTCAAGGCGTTTATCGCCGCGGTGATCGGCGGGTTCGGTAGCATCGCCGGCGCCGTCGTGGGCGGCTATGTGCTCGGGGCTCTGGAGGTGCTGCTAACGGCCCTGCCCGGAATCGGCGATATCCTGCCGCCCGGGATGATCACGCCCGCCATGCACGAGCTGCTGCGCCGGTGGCTGCCGGGCTCGCTGAGCGGCTACCGGGATGCCTTTGTGTTTGTGGCCTTGATTTTGATGCTGCTGTTTCGGCCCAACGGTATCCTGGGCCGGCGCGAGCGCGACGAACTCTAGGCCCACAGCGCGCCCAACACGGTTGCATACGAGGAAAGAGTTGTGATGGACGTTCGCCGCTCGATCGGCCCGCTCGCCGCACTCCTGGCACTGGTGGTGGTGCTGGCGCTGCTGCAGGCATCCGGCCAGGCGTTCTGGCAGGGGCTGGTCATCAACATGGGGATCTTCGTGATCCTGGTGGTGAGCCTGAATCTCTCGAGCGGGTTCACGGGGGTGTTCTCGCTGGGCCATATCGGGTTTATGGCCCTCGGCGCCTATAGCTCGGCGATTCTGACCCTGCCGCTGCGCGAGAAGCGTAGCTACCTGCCCAACCTGCCCGCCTGGCTGGCCAACGTGCATTTCGACAGCTACCTCGGCCCCTTTCCGATCGGCTTCCTGGCTGCAACCGTGGTCGCCAGCCTGATCGTCGCGGCGCTCGCCCTCCTGGTCGGCCTGGTGTTGATGCGCCTGTCGGGGCATTTCGTCGCCGTGGCAACCCTGGGTTTTCTGGTGATTGTTCGCGTCGTGCTGTTCAACGCCGATGCGTTCACCCGTGGCTCGCGCACCTTCTCGAACGTCACCCCCTATACCAACCTGTGGTGGGTCTGGGGCTGGGCCGTCGTGGCGCTGTATGTGGCCTGGCGCCTGAAGCGCTCGCCGTTCGGCCGGGCGATGCTGGCCCAGCGCGAAGACCGCGTGGCCGCGCAGGCGATCGGCATCGCGGTGATGCCGCCGCGCCTGCTGGCGTTCGTCATCAGCGCATTTTTCACCGCCGCCGCCGGTGCCTTGTATGCCCACTTCATCACCTCGTTCTCGCCGACGGTGTTCTACTTCGATCTGACCTTCCGTGTGATCACGATGCTGGTGATCGGCGGCATGGGATCGGTCAGCGGGTCGGTGGCCGGCACGGTGCTGGTGGTCGGCCTGGCTGAGGCGCTGCGCCGGATCGAAGACCTGACGCTGCTCTATGGGATGAGCCAGATCGTCTTGGCAGTGATCTTTATTCTGATTATGATCTTCCGGCGCGAGGGGCTGTTCGGCCAGCGTGAGATCCCCCTCGACCGGCTGTTCGCGAGAGGAGGTGAGCCCGCAGCAATCGACCACCTGGATGTTACCGGATCTGGTGATAAGGTAGCAGGATGACAAGGAGCAACGATGAAAGCCAGATACGTGCTGATTACGTTCATCGTGCCGCTGATCCTCGCTGCGTGTGGCGGCGGCGCTGCGACCGGCCCCACCGCCGCGAGCGTGCAACCTACCGCAGTACAGGCTGCGACCGGTGCGCCTGCCGCAGGGGGCGAGCCGATCAAGATCGGCGGTGGATTCGCGCTGACCGGCGATGAGTCGGCGCTGGACCTGCCGGCCGCCAACGGCGCCAAGCTTGCCGCGAAAGAGATCAACGCCGCCGGCGGGGTGCTGGGCCGCCCGATCGATCTGATCATCCACGACTCACAGTATAAGATGGACGTCACCGCGCAGATCGCCAGGCAGTTCGTCGAGCAAGACAAGGTCGTCGCGGTGATCGGCTTCACCGATACCGACTCGGTGCTGGCCGCCGGCCCGACGATCCAGGGCGCCGGGTTGCCGTTTATCACCGCTGGAGCCACCTCGCCCAAGATTCCCACGCAGGTCGGCGATCTGATGTTCCTGGCCTGCTTCGGCGACAACGTCCAGGCCGCGGCGGGCGCCGAATACGGCTTCAAGCAGTTCGGCAAGAACGCCTACCTGTTGTGGGATAAGGGTGTTGAGTATACGACGCTGCTCGGCGGCTACTTCAAGGCGCGCTTCACCGAACTCGGCGGTACGATCGTCCTCGAAGACCAGTACGACGACAAGGCCACCGATTTCTCGGCCCAGATCGCCAAGGTCAAGGCACTGCCCCAGCAGCCCGATTTCTACTATATCGCCGCGATGCCCTACAACGTCGGCCCGGTGATCAAGCAGTTTCGTGATGCCGGTATCACCGGCCCGATCGTCGGTGGCGACGGCTATGATACGCCCGACCTGGTCAGCGTGGCAGGGAAAGCGGCCGAGAACGTGTTCTTTACCACGCATGCGTTGATGGACCCGACCGGCGGCACCGAAGGCATCAAGAAGTTCATCGCCGCCTACAAAGCCGAGTACGGCCACGATCCCGAGAACGCCTTCGCCGCGCTCGGCTACGACACGATGTATTTGCTCGCCGACGCGATCAAGCGCGCCGGATCGACCGATGCCGCGGCGATCAAGAAGGCGATCGAGGAGACCAGGAGCTTCCCCGGCATCACCGGATCGATCAGCTTCAGCCCGGAGGCGCACGTGCCCCAGAAGGGCGTCACGATCATCGCGGTCAAGGACGGCAAGTTCACGCTCGCGGCTGAGGTGGTGCCGGAGAAGGTGCCCGCGCCCTGATCGAGCTGGTTCGTCGCTGAACTCTCAGGGTCTATGGAAGGGAGGAGCTGACAGGCACGTTGACAACACGCGCGCACCGCTCCCTTCCCCACGTGCGGGGAGGGAGCGAACGAAGGGCGCGGGAGGGCGTTGGCTCTGCAAACGGCTCTCCTGCGCCCATCCGCCTCCGCTCCCAGCTAGAGCGGGCCAGGGGGCGGTGGTACTGGCTTCCTCAGTACCGCTTCAAGCTCGCATAGTACGACACAGCCCAAGGGATGCATCGAGTACTATGCCCTGTTATCCAAAAGGAGCTATTCACAATAGCCATGGGGTATGCTACAGTTCGAAGAAGGCCTGCGCCATGTCAACCATGGTCTCTTTCTACATCTCAAGCCGAGGATGAACGCCCATGCAACAGATATTTCGGCCCGCTGTCGCGTTGATGCATCGTTTGAAGTACCCACAAAAATTTGCACTTATCAGCCTGCTCTTCGCAGTACCACTCGTGTTGACCCTGGCCCTCTTTGTCCAGGAAATAAATTCGAAGATCGATTTTGCTCAAAAAGAGCTGCATGGAGATATGTACCTCCGTGCTCTCCACGAGCTGTTCAAACATGCGCTTCAGGAAAAGATGATCGCCTATGATTATGCAAACGGGAATATTACGCGCAAGGACGAGCTACTAAACTATCAATCTCGTATTGACGAAGATTTTCGTCGACTTGAATTCATTGACCGCGAGCTAGGGTCTGAGCTTAGGACTACCGACGAACTCAGCGCGCTCAAAGCGGAATGGACCGATCTTAAGAACAGGACGCCTATGATGCGTGCGAGAATGAGCATGGATATGCGCAAATCTTTTATCGCTCATATTCGTGCCCTCATTTCGCTCGTAGGCGACACCTCGAACCTGATCCTCGATCCAGATCTCGACAGCTATTATTTGATGGATGCTGTGTTGCTTAAATTGCCCGAGTCCCAGGATCTACTCGTGCAAACCGAGATCTTCGGCGAACCTATCGTGAGTCAGCAGAGCATTGCAATCGAACAGAAGGTCCAACTTATCACCCTGAGCGGCCTTCTTCAATCGAACATAGATGCCACAAAAAGGGGATTAAACGTCGCCTTTAACAATAATCCGGCCCGGAACCTCTCTTCGTTACAGACGCCGTTAGAAGAATATCTTGCCACGAATGAGGATCTTCTAACAAATCTGCGCCTGAACATCATTAATGCGCGCCGGATCGATATCAAACCCGAAGCATACCGCACTATGGTGATGAAAGCACTTGAATCCAATTTTTTCCTCTGGGATCTTGCGATCACCAGACTTGATGAGCTCTTGCAGGCGCGCATCGACGAGTTCAATCAAAAAAAGGCCCTCGCGCTCTCGGTCACCGCTGTTGTGCTGGCGCTGGTTGGGTATGCGTGGGTAGCCTTCTACATGGCGGTCAGACACACCGTATCCAGCCTGGAAGCAGCCGCCAGGCGGATGATCGATGGGGCGATGGCCAAGACCGTTCAGCTCGAGGCCCAGGACGAGCTCGGGCAGATCGTCCGGTCGTTCAACGCGATCGCCACCGCGCTGATCTCGGCAAGCGCCGAGCGTCAGGCGGTGGTTGACAACGCCGTGGATGGGATCATGACGATCAGCGCGCAGGGGATCATCGAATCGTTCAATCCGGCGGCCGAGCGGATCTTCGGCTACCCGGCCGCCGAGGTGATCGGCCAGCCGATCTCGGTGTTGATCCCGGAGCCCTATCACGACCAGTACCGGATGGCCGGCGTCGGGCGCGAGGTGCTTGGGCGGCGCAAGGATGGCACGCTGTTCCCGCTCGATCTGGCGGTTGGCGAGATGCACCTGGATGGACGGCACACGTTTATCGGCATGGCGCACGACCTGACCGAGCGCAAGCGCGCAGAAGCCGAGCGTGCACGCCTGCAGGAGGAGATCATCCGCGCTCAGGCCGCGATGCTGGCCGAGCTGTCCACCCCATTGATCCCGATCACCGATCAGGTCATGGTCATGCCCCTCATCGGTGGGGTGGATTCGCAGCGCGCCCAGCGGGTTATGGAGACACTGCTGAAAGGTATCGAGCAACACCGCGCCCGCGTCGCGATCCTCGATATCACCGGTGTGCCGATCGTGGATACGCAGGTCGCAACCGGGCTGATCCGGGCGGCGCAGGCGGTGAAGCTGCTTGGGGCGCAGATCGTGCTGACCGGCATCCGTCCCGAGGTTGCTCAGACACTGGTCGGGCTTGGCGTCGATCTGAGCGGCCTGATCACGCAGAGCACGCTCCAGAGCGGTATCGCGTATGCCACCCAACGGCAGCTCAGCCTGGCCAACGGACACTGATGGCCAGGCGAGCACTTATGTGTGGGAGGAGTCCAGATGGTACCCGAGACGATCGTTCAGCAGGCGCGGGAGGCCGGTGTGCGCCTGGTGCGGTTCCTGTATTGCGACAACGGGGGCACGATCCGCGGCAAGACGACCCCGATCGAGCGGCTGGCCGATCGGATGGTCGACGGGATCGGGCTGACCGTCGCGATGATGGCCATGAACAGCCTCGACCAACTGCAGCCGGTCGCGGGCATGGGGCCGGTCGGCGAGATTCGCCTGGTGCCCGATCCGGGGAGCTTCGTGGTGCTACCGTACGCACCGCACAGCGCGGCGCTGATGTGCGATATGCTCCGCCATGACCGCACGCCGTGGGCGGCGTGCCCACGCAGCTTCCTCAAGCGCATGCGCGATCGCGCCGCCGCGCGCGGGCTGCAGCTTCGTGCCGCGCTCGAGGCGGAGTTCTCGCTGACGCGCCAGGCCGATGACGGCCGTTTCGTACCGTTCGACGAGACCTTGTGCTTCTCCTCGATCGCCATGACTCAGGCCGGCGCCTTCGCCGATGCCCTGGTCGCCGCGCTCGAGGCCCAGGGCCTCGCGGTCGAGCAATACTACCCGGAGCTAGGCCACGGCCAGCACGAGATCTCCATCCGCCATGCCGAGGCGCTGCCCGCCGCCGACAACCACATTAAATTGCGCGAGACGATCCGTGGCGTCGCGTTCCAGCAGGGCCTGTTCGCTTCGCTGGCGCCGAAACCGTTCCCCGATCAGGCCGGCAACGGAGCGCATATCCATTTCAGCCTGTGGGACAGCGCTGGTACCAACGTCTTCTACGACGGCGCCGCCCCCGACGGGCTTTCGACGATCGGGCGCCGCTTCATCGGCGGGGGCC
>FLYN01005206.1_pt1 | contig 11694 bp, 7 predicted proteins | sample 1122621 | NCBI WGS metagenome assembly FLYN01 (sample SAMEA4346792, study PRJEB14843) | hot springs metagenome | biome: Terrestrial Biome; feature: Habitat; material: Sediment | place: India | collected 2012-06-12 | depth 1760 m
CGGTCGAGGCCGCCGGGGTCATTCACACCGATATCCAGCGTGGGTTCATCCGCGCCGAGGTCGTCGCCTACGACGACCTGGTGCACGCCGGGGGCATGAACGAGGCCAAACGCGCCGGGTTGGTGCGGCTTGAGGGCAAGCAGTATGTGGTCAAGGATGGCGATGTGTGCCATTTCCTGTTCAATGTCTGATAGGAAGAGGACAGGGACGTACCAGCTGCCCGACCTCGAACCCCTGCCCTGACACCTGGTGAGGTATGCTTCGGAACCTGCGTCGCATCAGGGCTGCTGAGCTGCAACTCCTCGTGACCGTCCTGCTGTTCTTCGCCTCCGGCTATCTGCTGGTGGTGGCGGCGACGCGGGCCGAGGAGTTCATCCCCACCGTGCGCGGCGTGGCCGACATCCTGTGGCCCTCGGTGCTGCCGTTTCTGTTGTTCCTGGGCATTTCGCTTGGTATGAGCTGGCTGACACCCCGGGCTGACCAGATCATCCTGCCGCTGGTGGCGCTGCTGGCCGGCCTGGGATTGCTCTTGACCGCGCGCCTTGAGCCAGGGCTCGCAGCGATCAACCCGGATGCCTACGCCGGCATCGATGCCAAACAATCGATCTGGGTCACCCTGGGCATCCTCGTGTTGGCGACGATCCTGTTTGTACCGTGGGACGATTTGTTCCGGCGCTACCTGCGCACCACGGTCATGGACTGGCTGGATCATCACCGCTACGCCTGGCTGACGATCGGCATGGCTTTGATCGTCGCGACGTTCATATTTGGGTCGGACCCCAACAACAGCGGCGTCAAAGCCTGGTTCAACCTGGGGCTTTTCTACTTCCAGCCGTCCGAACTACTCAAGGTCGTGCTGGTCATCTTCATGGCCTCGTACCTCGACGAGCACCGCGAGGTCGTCGCGGGCGGTTACCAGCTCGGCCCGCTGACTCTGCCGCCGCTCCCGTATCTTGTGCCGCTGCTCGGCATGTGGGGCATCGCAATGGGGTTGATTATCTTCCAGCGCGACCTGGGGGCGGCGCTGATGTTGTTCAGCGTGTTCCTCGCAATGTTGTACGTGGCCACCGGAAACGGGCTGTATGTGATCGCCGGCCTGAGCGCCTTTGCCGCCGGCTCGTATCTGCTCTACAACATCGTCGCGATCGTCAAGACGCGGGTGGCCGTCTGGCTCGACCCGTGGGAGACGGCGCAGGGGGCCGGCTACCAGCTCGTCCAGGCGATCTACGCGCTGGCCTCCGGCGGGGTATTCGGGGCCGGCCTCGGGCGCGGCCTGCCGACGGTGGTCCCGGCGGCACATACCGATTTCATTTTCACCGCGATCGGCGAGGAGTTGGGGCTGGCCGGCACGATGGGGGTGTTGATCGCCTACATTCTGCTGGTGTTCCGCGGCTATCATATCGCCCTACGGGTTCCAGGGCGCTTCCGCGGCTTCGAGCAACTGCTGGCCGTCGGGCTCACGACGATCCTGGCGGTCCAGACCCTGATCATCATCGGTGGCAATCTGCGCCTCATCCCCTTGACGGGTATCACGTTGCCGTTTATCTCCTACGGTGGCTCGTCGGTGCTGATGAACTTCCTGATCGTCGGGCTCCTGCTGCGGATCTCGGCTGGTGAGGGGTTGAAAGTGAAGGGTTAGGGGGCAACGCGCTATCCTGGCAGAGCGCGATGAAGGTGCGCGAAGGGCGGCGAAGTTCTCTTGCGCCTCCTAATCGGGCCTTTTTCCGGTTCGGGGCAGAACCAGCGTGAAGGTACTGCCGGCACCCGGCGTGCTGCGCATCGTCACCTGCCCGCCGTGAGCTTCGACGACGTGCTTGACGATCGCCAGACCCAAACCGGCGCCGGGATAGGGGCGCGCCAGCGACCCGTCGACCTGGTAGAACGGCAGAAAGATTTTCTCCTGCGCATCGGCAGGGATCCCGATCCCACTATCCTCGACCCGCACGATGATCCGGGAAGGCTCGTCGGCCAGGCTGACGCGCACGCAGCCATGGCGGGGCGTGAACTTGACAGCATTGTCGAGCAGATTGCGGAACGCCTGCTCGAGGCCGATCGGATCGCCCGGAAAGCTCAACGCAGGCTGAATAGCGCTCTGAAGTTCGATCCCCGCCTCCTGGGCCAGCGGCTGGAACTCGAACACCACCCGCCGCAACACCTCGTGGACGGCACAGGGGGCGCGTTTGATCTGCGACGAGCGCACCTCCTGCAGATAGAGCAGATTGTTGAGGTGGCGCGCAAGCGTGTGCGCGTTGCGTGCGATGATCGCGATCGCTTCGCTTTGAGAGTCGCTGAGCGGCCCGAGCGTCCCGCGCTCGAACAGTTCCAGATAGCCAAGGATCGAGGTCAGCGGCGTCCGCAGCTCGTGGGAGAGTGTGGCCAGAAACTGGCTTTTGAGCCGGTCGAGCTCCTGCAGCTCGGCGTTGGCAGCTTTCAGCTCGCGCACCTGGCGCTCGAGCCGTTCGACCAGTTTGTGGTTGTATTCGCGCAGCATCGTGGTTTCGAGCGCCTGCGGCAGGGCTTCGCGCTTTCCATTGATGAACTCCGCCAGCTGCTCCGGCAGGCGGCGCGCATCGATCGGCTTGGTGATGTAGCCGTCGCAGCCAGCGACCAGCGAGCGCTCGCGTGTGCCATCGCGGCTGTCGGCGGTGAGCGCGACGATCGGGGTGTTGCGCAGATGGTCCATGCCGCGGAGCCGGGTGGTCGTCTCATACCCATCCAGGCCCGGGATGTTGATGTCCACCAGGATGAGCACGGGCGTTGATTCGCGAGCCAGTGCGATACCGTTGGGGCCGTCCTCGGAGATCAGCACGCCGTAGCCGCGCGCCTCGAGGATGCGCCGGACGAGCCGCTGGTTGTCGGCATTATCTTCGATATAGAGGATCGTTGGCCGGTTGGTGTGCATAGGCTTCGCCCCTGGGCTCCTGACGGCTTCGCTACGGATATGGCAGGCGGGCCATGCCGCTCAGCGCTCAGTGCCCATCATCAACCGCTCCTCGTCGATCGTTTCTCGCGCCTCGGCGCTCGGCCTGGCCTCGAGGTAGCACGGCAGCGTGAAGGTGAACGTGCTCCCCTGGCCGGGCGTGCTCTCGACCCAGATCCGGCCGCCGTGGGCCTCGATCAGCTTGCGGGTGATCGCCAGGCCCAGGCCGCTGCCACGCTTGCCGGACCGCTGGGCGTGGATCTGGCGGAACTCTTCGAAGATCAGCGGCAGATTCTCGGCCGGGATGCCGATGCCGGTATCACGCACGCTGACGGCGACATAGGGCCGTACCGGGCGCCCGTCGCGCGTAAGGTACGACCCGCGCCCGTCGCTTTTGCGCCCATCGGCGGCCTGCGCCTGCGCCTCGGCCATCACTACACATTGCGCCGTGATCGTGATCGTGCCGCGCTCGGTGAACTTGACCGCGTTGGAGAGCAGATTGAGCAAGATCTGGCGCGCCTTACCGGCATCGGCGTAAACATGGGGCAGGGCCGGTGGGACTATCACGCGCAGCACAACGTCTTTGTGATGCAGCAGGCCCTGGACCGTTTCGGCGACCTCACCGATCAGGGCCCGGAGGTCGAGCGGCTGGATGTCGAGCTCGAGCTTACCGGCCTCGATCCGCGCCAGGTCGAGCAACTCGTTGATCAAATGGAGCAGAAAGCGCCCGTTCTGGTTGATCGTCTTGAGATCTTCGCGTTGCATGGGCGTGATCGGTCCATCCAGCTCATCGAGCATCACGGTCGAGAAACCGATGATCGCGTTGAGCGGCGTGCGCAACTCGTGCGAGATCGCGGCCAGGAACTGGCCCTTGAGCCGATCGGCCTCCTGCGCGCGCTCGAGCGCCGCGCGCAGTTCGTCGGTGCGCTGGGCGACCTGGCGCTCCAGCTCGTTGTAGAGCCGGGTGTTCTCGATCGTCAAACCGACCATGCTGGCGTAGGTGAGCAATTGGGCCGCATCGCGGGCAGTGACCGGGCGCTTGCTATAGTGATAGTCGGCCGATAGCAGGCCGATGACCTGCTCCTCGTGGCCAAAGATCGGCACCTGCACATACGACTCGCTCCGGCTGACCTGCTGCTTGGCCTGTACGACGCGCGGGTGGTCCCATGGATTGTCGACGATCACCGCCTGCCCGCTGCGCACAATATCGGCCTCGACGGTCTCGCTCTCCAGGGTGATTGGTTCGGCATTGGCAACCGCCAGAAACTCCGCCGCCTGCTGCTCCTTGCCGTGGCCAAACGACGCGCTGACCGCGCGCAGCACGTTGCCCTCGAGCAAATATAGCGCCGCGCGATCGAAGCCGAAGCGCTCGCAGACGGCGCGCGGGATGGCATCGAGCAGGTGCGGCAGCGCCCGGATGGCCTTAAACTGGTTGGAGACCTCGTTGAGCGTGGCGAGCTGACGCAGGTTATCCTCCAGTTCGGCGACCTGCTGGCGCAACGCGGCAGTCATCGTGTTGAAGGAGCGCACCAGGTCGCCGATCTCATCGTTGCCGGCCTGGGGCATGTGGTATTCGAGGTCGCCGGCGGCGATGCGCTGCGCGCCGGCCTGCAGCTGGCGCAACGGCCGGGTCAACAGTTGCGACAGGATGGTCCCCAACACCGGGACCGCAATCAGGGCGAGCGCGAACAGGACGATGATCTGGCCGCGCAGGCGCTCCTGGCGCTCCCCGATCGCCTGGCCGACCTCCTCGGCGGGCCGGACGATCTCGGCTTCAGGGATGACGATGCCGACGCTCCAGCCGGCGCTCTCGATCGGAGCGTAGGCCAGGTAGACATTGCCACCCTCATAAAACAGTCGCTCGACCCCTTGCTGGCGGTCGAGCATGCGCTCGACCGTGGCACGCAGCTTGGGGTCGTTGGTCTGGAGCAGATTTTGCCCCGTAAACGGTTGGTTCCAGCGCACATTGCCGACGGTGAGGTCGGGCCGTACCAACACATTGCCGCGCTCGTTGATCAGAAACGCGTAGCCGGCCTGGCCCATATCGAGCTTCAAAATATCCTGTTGGATCGTATCGAGCAGCAGGTCGAAGCCAACGACACCGACGAACTCGCCGCGCGCGTTGTACAGCGGCGTCGCGCACGTGGTGACCAGCTGTTTGGTGTTGGCATCGACGTAGGTGTCGGTCCAGATCGTGCGCCCGGCATCGCGTGCGCCGATGTACCAGCTGCGCTGGCGGGCATCGAACGGCGGCTGATTGGCGGCCAGCACATCGACGATGTCGTGGTCGAAGGCGACCACGCCGCCGTCTTCGAGGCCGATATATCCCAAACTGACGAGTGGGTTGCGCTGGGCCACCGCCCGGAGCAGGGGGATAAACTGGCGTGCGCGGGCCACTGCTTCGGCGTGGGCGCGCTCGCTCGCCGGATTCGGCCCGGCGGGCGGGATCCAGACCCGGCCGGAGCCACCGACCGGTGGGTTGGTGTCGAGCAGCACGCGCGCATAAGCGGCGACCCCTTCGACCTGCTGCCGGACCTGATCGAGGGTCGTATTGTACAGACGCGCTTTATCCGCAGCGCGCTTGGCCAGGTTGGCCTCGGCCTGATCGCGCAGCGCCGCGGTACCGACCTGGACGGCGCTATCGCGAGCGCGATTCATGCTGGAGAGGCCAAGCAAACTCACGATGATCAGCGGAGGCAGCGCCAGGCCCAGCGCCAGCAGCAGCACTTTCGCGCGAATGCTGAGTCGGATGGCGCGGACGAGCGGCATGGATGGACTCCGGGCGACGAACGGTGAGCGATGGCCCGTATGTATCGCAAACGGCGCGGCGATCCGGCCTCCTGCCGTACGAAAGCGTATCTCTTCACCAACCGCTTGTGCCAGCCGGCGACCGCCGACTGGATGCTGCGGCATCGCGGTTGCGCTTATCAGCCCGCAAATCGGAGACCCGGGAGGCAGTTCGGCCATCGTGCCAGGGTCGTGGCGCACCGCGCATGCGCCCGGGCGCGCAGGTTGTACGCCTGCGCGAGATCCACCCCCGACCCGCGCCGCTGGTCACACAGGTGAAGCGGGTAGCAGCTATGCGCATGCGAAGCCCACGCATGCCTGCACCGATGGTAGCACGAGACCGAAGCGCGAGGCAAGCGCGTGGGATGACGATTTGCTGACAAATGGGTCGTGGCTACCACGATCTGCCTCAGGGCGACAGCGCCAGCGGGAAGGGCGGCGGGCCGGTGGAGCCTGTGGGTTCGCCCAATACTGGCGCTCCCCTGCATTTGCGCGGGCCGAGGACTACGCATATACTTGAGGCGTCGACGTTTGGAAGTCTTGATGCAGCGTGCGTGGAGCCTAACCTCATGGAGTATGCACTCGACCGATTTGTGCAAGAAGCGCGGGCAGCGATCGTGGCGACGGGCCGTGTGCCCGCCGAGTTGGTCGAACTGGCTGAGCCAAAGCCGAACATCCCTGCCGACCTGGCCTTCCCCACCTTTCGAGCGGCGAAGGCGCTCGGCGTCGCGCCTTCGCCCCTGGCCCAGGAGCTGGCTGCTGCGCTACACTTCGGCCCCGAATCGTTGGTGGGCGAAGTGGCAGCAGTCGGCCCATATGTGAACTTCACCCTCAACACCAGGCAACTCACCGCGGAGGTATTGCAGGAGATCGAGCGGCTCGGCCCACGCTACGGCAGCGACGACCTTGGCCGCAGCCAGACGGTCGTCGTCGAGTACTCCTCGCCGAACATCGCGCGCCGGATGCACGTCGGCCATATTCGCTCAACGATCATCGGCCAGGCAATCAACAACATTCTCAGCTTCCTGGGCTATCACACGATCGCCGATAACCACCTTGGCGACTATGGCAAGCAGTTCGGCACCTTGCTGGCAGCGATCGAGCGCTTTGGCCGACCGGAAGGCGACGGCGAGGAGGTGCTGGCGCAGATCGAAGAGCTCTACGCGCGCTACAACCGGCTCATCGGTAGCAACGAGGATTCCGATGATCCGGATGCTGAGGCTGCCGACGAGGTCGCGCGCACCTGGTCGTTGAGGCTAGAGCAGGGCGACCCGCAGGCGCGCGAACTATGGCAGTGGATGGTCGACACCACCCTGCGGGCCAACCAGCGCAACTACGATCGGCTGAACGTCCACTTCGATACATTTCACGGCGAGAGCTTCTATGCCGACATGCTGCCTGGCGTCATCGCGCAAGTGGAGAAGCTCGATATCGCCGAGCGCGACGAGCAAGGGGCGCTCGCTGTGGTGGGGTTACGCGATCACAACGGCAAAGAGCTGCCATCGTTCCTGGTGCAACGCTCGGACGGCGGCACGCTCTACCTGACGCGCGACCTGGCGACGGTGATCTATCGCGAGCGTACGTATCATCCGAAAAAAATCATCTATATTGTTGGGCAGCCCCAGGAACTGCACTTCCGGCAAGTCTTCGCGCTGGTGCGCGCGCTGGGCTACGCCCAGGACATCGAGCTGGTCCATATCTCGTTTGGCACGATCTTTAACGCCAACGGCCAGCCCTTCTCGATGCGCCGGGGGAACGTGCTCTACCTTGAGTCGCTGCTCGACGAGGCCCACCGGCGGGCGCGCGCGGTGGTCGAGCAGACCAGCCCGGAGCTGCCCGAGGCGGAAAAGGAGCAGATCGCTGAGATGGTCGGCGTCGGCGCAGTGATCTACAACGACCTGTATCAGGACCCGCGGCGCAACATCACCCTCGATTGGGATCGCATGCTGGCGCTCGAAGGCAACAGCGCCCCCTACATCCAGTATATGTACGCCCGCTGCCGGTCGATCCTGCGCAAGGCGCTCTCGGACGATGGGCGACGGGCGGAGGACGATGGGCAGCCAAACGCTGCAAGCCCACCGTCGATGGTCCATGGTCTATCGTCTGAGGAATTGCCGCCTTACGATCCGGCTGTTTTAAGGCATCCGTCCGAGGTCGCGGTCATCAAACACCTGGCGAAGCTCCCGACGGCGGTGCGCGAGGCTGGCGCGCGCTACGCGCCGTTCGTGATCGCCGAATGGTGCTACGAGACGGCGCGCGCGCTCTCGGGATTCTACCGCGACTGCCGGGTGCTACGGGCGGAGACACCGGAATTGCGGGCGGCGCGGCTGCATCTGGTGGCGGCGACAGCGCAGGCGTTGAAAAATGGGTTGGGGCTGCTGGGGATCAAAGCGCCGGAGCGCATGTAGGCGACAACCTGAGATGGATGGTTTGGCAGGGCGGCGCCCCACCAAACCACCCTGCCCTGGGACCAGGCGATGCACACGCCGGGCATGGATATGTGAACCGGCTGCTGGCGAGCGCGAACCAGGCTGCGTTTATATCGCCCGCCGACGCCCACGCCGCGGGGCACTCGACTGCGGCGGTGCATCGCTCCCGACTGCCCGCTCCTGAACTTGAGCGCGCCCATTGTCTTGCGCGGCTTCCGCGCTAACGACCTTGAAGCGTAAGAGGTTGCCCATGGTGCGCCGGAAGCTCAGCTTCAGATGGCGTCGCTCCGCAGCAGCTTTGAGCCGATTGCGCACAGTAAGGCGTTTCTCGCCCGCAAGCAACTCGACCTCGCCCCAATCGCCGACATTGAACTCGGCCAGATATCGATCGTACTCCTCGGCTGTCAACCGCCGCTGGCCCTTGCCTTTCCGCTCGAGGGTTTTGACCTCTTCGGGCGCCAGCTTTCGTACTTTTGGCATCGCCGTGCTCCTTTGCGCAAAGTGTGGGAAGAATAGCTTCATCGTACCGCATTTCGACCGAATCTGCAAATCAAATATGCCAGGACTGTTGCGGAGTTCGGGAGGTGCTCCCTACACATCGCTTTCGCGCTGGGGGACGTGGCAAAGCCCTTCCCAACCTTCTCTTCCCAACCTTCTCGAGAGCGACTTTACAACCGCTCAAATGCGACGGACAAAGCAACGCAGATTGTATGACGACTGATTTCTACAGCGTTCCTATTTTAGCTATAATTCCTGGTCACAATATGAATGAACGATCTTTATTGATTGTTGCGCTTGACTCAGTAGTTTTCCAGGTTCCTGTGTGGTAACCGTGCAAGCCCTCATCCCTCTGCCCCCTCTCCCAACCTGGGAGGGAGGGTGCACGGATGCAGGAGACCGTTCGCGGAGCAAACAGCTCCTGCACCCTTCCTTATTACATCGGGCCTTGGTTATCCCGCAGGCCCGGCAGCTCGAGCCATGGGCGAGCGCGCCCACGCCCGCCGCCACGGGCAACCCGATGATGTGCTTCATCCGCATTTGAGGCATCAGGATGCTCGTGCCCCTCACCGCCCTGCCCCCGCTCTCGCATCTGGGAGAGGAGGCGAAGGCTGGTTTGAATGCCGGCACGCCTTCGCCAGGGCCTACTCCGGGCCAAAGGGATAGCTCTCGACGTCGTCCTCGATCGCCTGGAGCAGGATCGAGATCTCGCGCTTGTCGTCGTCGTCCAGCGCATAGGGGCCGGCCGGTGCCCGCTCGACGGTCGACGTGAACACTCCGCGCCGTTTGAGGATATAGCGCATGAACGGATGGGTCTCACGAACCATCAGCGGTAGCAGCCGGCGATGCAACTCGCGCGCGCCGGCCTCATCGCCAGCCCACCAGCGCTCGATCACGCGGGCCAGCAGGTCGGCGAACTCACAGGCGGGCATGCAACCGTTGGCGCCCCGGCGCAGCTCATCGGGCATGAACTTACCGGCCGCACCGCCGAAGATCGTCTTCACCCGGTCGCCGACCAACCGATGCACTTCGGCGACATGGCGGGGGCCGGGCGGGCGCTCCTCCTTCACATACTGAATCTGGGGGATCTCATCGATCAGCGTGGCGATCTGCTCGCCGTTGAGCGGTGCGTAGGCCGCCGCGTTCTGCAGGATGATCGGGCCGTCGTAGACGCTGGCCAGCCGCCGGAACATATCCATCGCGATCGCGGCGTTGGCGCCCGCCGGAGCCATGGCGATAATCGCATCGGCGCCGGCCTTCTGCGCGGCACGAGCGAAGAGCAGCACCTGAGGCACCGAGACGCCCGCGCAGCCGAAGACAAATGGCAGCCGCCCGTTCACTTCCTCCAGCACGGCGTCCAGGTTGCGGATGCGCTCCTCCTCGCCCAACAAATAGAACTCGCCGACCATCACCGGCCAGACGATGCCGTGCTGGCCGCTGCGGCAGCAGAAATCGGCCGCCGCGCGTAGATCGGCGGTGTGGATCTCGTAGTCCGCGGTGTAGGGGGTCGGCAGCAGGCCGAACACGCCCTTCAAGAGCTCGAAGCGGGCCATGGTGCGCGTGCTCCTCCTCACTCCGACCAGCGATCGTCGGGCCGCCAGAAGCCGAGCTTGGGCGTGTTCCACTCATCGGTGGGTAAGAACATGGTGCCAGGTGTGCGCAGATTGGCGGCGATGGCCTCGTAGTTGAGATCAACGCCCAGCCCCGGCTTGTCGGGCACCGCCACATAGCCATCCGCCATATAGTCGTCGGGCAGTCCGGTGACCAGATCCTTCCAGAAGGGTAGATCCAGGCCGTGATGCTCGAGCGCGATGAAGCTTGGAATGGCGGCCGCGCAATGCACGTTCGCCATAAACGCGATCGGCGATCCGGCAAAATGTAACGCGGTCGGCAACCCATAGCGCTCGGCATAGTCGGCGATCCTCTTGGTCTCCAGCATGCCGCCCGCGGTGAGCAGATCCGGATGGATGATATCTACGGCACGCTTCTCGATCAGCTCGCGGAAGCCATCCCACAGATACAATTCTTCGCCGGTGGCAGTCGGGGTCGTGATCGCATCGGTCACCTGCTTGTGGCCGTCGACATCCCACCAGGGCATGGGATCTTCCAGCCAGGCCAGGCCGAACGGCTCCAGGGCCTCGCCGAGCCGAATGACCTCTTTGGCGCTCAGATAGCCGTGCCCGAAATGGTCGATGCACAGCGAAATATCCCACCCGGCGGCCTCGCGCACCGCAGCGACGACCTCGGCCGCGTGGGCGATGCCGCGCGCGGTGAGTTTGGCCCCCTGGCCGGCACCGGGTGCGCGCCAGCGCTGGCCCAGTTCATATTCGAAGCGGGTCGGCTGGCCGCAGAGGCCACCCTCACAGTCTTCGAACAGCCGCGGGCGGATGTCGAACTTGATGAACGTCAGCCCGAGCGCCTTGCGCTGGCGCACGGCCGCAGCATAGCCTTCCGGCGTCGCATCCTGGGGCGCAGGCGTGTCGGCGTACAGCCGCACCCGATCGCGATATTTGCCGCCCAGGAACTGGTAGCACGGCACACCATAGACCTTGCCTACCAGATCCCACAGCGCGATCTCGATGCCGGAGACGCCGCCGCCCTCGCGCCCCCAGTTGCCGAACCGCTTAATCGCGCGGAAGATCATATCCACGTTGCAAGGGTTCTGCCCCAGCAGCATGCTCTTGAACTGGAGCGCGTTCTCCGGGTGCCCGGCGTCGCGTACCTCGCCAATGCCGTACACGCCCTGGTTGGTGTCGATGCGGATGATCGGGTAGTCGTAGTTGCTGGCGACCACGGCGACCCGCAAATCGGTGATCTTGAGATCCGACGGCCGGGAGTAGGTGGTGATGGCGTTCTCGACCTGGCCGAGCCGGGTCTGGTCATCGAAGGAGTGCGACATGGGAGACACCTCGTACGATCGTTGCAAACGCTTGGAATACTACCCTTCACCCTTCATAACCTGCTTGATGTTGCCCTGGCCCTTCCCCTTTCCGCTGCTCTTCCTGACAGGCCCTTCGCGGTGGCGCGCCGCCTGGCCCCTAATAGTCATTGACCAATACA
>FLYN01003444.1_pt1 | contig 11681 bp, 9 predicted proteins | sample 1122621 | NCBI WGS metagenome assembly FLYN01 (sample SAMEA4346792, study PRJEB14843) | hot springs metagenome | biome: Terrestrial Biome; feature: Habitat; material: Sediment | place: India | collected 2012-06-12 | depth 1760 m
TGAACGTCGGCACCGCCTGGCTCAGTTCCACATCCACCACTTTGATCGGTTTGAAGCGCATATCAGCTCCTGTGCTCGGGAACGGTCCAGACCGGGTGCAGTGAAACGATCCCCGAGACATACGGGCGGGCGTGGCCCCCATCGCTCACATCGAAAGCGTGCATCTGCCAGTGATAGTCGTAGATATACGACCAATCGAGCGGGTACAACCCAGCATTAACGTAATAGCGGCCAGGAAAGAGTGGTAGCTCGGGGAGATAGCAGCGCAGGCGCCCTTGCGCGGCCGGCGGGCCCAAAGTGGAGCCGAGCGATGGGATGATGGTCTCGAAACATTTCACATGCGCCGTGTTAAAGATCGCCAGGCTGACGATCATATCCGGAATCGGTTTTGCAAGCGCATACGCCAGATCGATATAGAGCCCTTCGCCGCTCCGGATGTGTTCGGTTGATACACCATGGATGTCGTAGAGCGTGACCGCCGTGATCGTTGCTTCCTGTGTTCCCAGCCGGCTGTGCTGGCCAGCTGCCGGGCCAGTGAGAAGCGCATGCCCGGCCAGTTGCGCCGCACGCCGCTCCGTCCGCCGGCGCATCAAATCTTCATAGTAGCGGATAGCGCTCTCGGGATCGCTCTGCACAACAACCCGCCCTTCCTCCAAAACGAGCACCTCATCGCAGAGCGCGCGCAGCTGATCGAACACGTGCGAGGCCACGATCAAGGTTTTACCCGCTGCGCGAAAGCCTTCCATACGTTTGAGGCATTTCTGTTGAAAGCGGGCATCTCCGACCGCCAAAACCTCATCGATCACCAGGATGTCCGGATCGAACTGCATGGCTGTGGCAAAAGCAAGCCGCAGATACATGCCCGAGGAGTAGGTACGCACCGGCTGGTCGATAAACTCCTCCAGCTCGGCGAACGCGATAATCGCGTCCTGTTGTTCCAACACCTCACGCCTGGTGAGGCCGGCCAGCAGCCCGCCGGTCATAATATTCTCGCGCCCGGTTAGATCGGGATGAAAGCCGCTGCCCAGGTCGAGCAGGCCACTGATCGGCCCGGCCACCTGAATCCGCCCTGTGGTCGGCCGCCCCAGCCCGCAGAGCAACCGCAGCAGCGTGCTCTTGCCGGCGCCGTTGTGTCCCAAGATCCCCAGAGCACGACCGCGTTCGACTTGAAAAGTGACCTCGCGCAAGGCCCAGTGCTCGCGCACCGCGGCATGGCGCCCGGTCAATCGACGAACCACGGCTTCCTTCAGCGTCGCCGGGCGACTGCGTTGGAGACGAAACTGCTTTGAAACTGCTTCAACCGTCAGGATCGCGGACATGCCACACTCCGGCTACATTGCATCGACAATATCGTGCTCATAGCAGCGGTAAACGAAAACCCCCAGGGCATACAAGACAAAACTCACTGCAGCGGCAAACAACATCGAGTCCCAGGGCGGCAGCGTAGCGTAGAAGAACAGCGATCGATAGCCCTGAATCAAGACCGCGATCGGGTTGACCTGGTAGAGCAACTGGTATTGTGGAGCGATCGCCTGGGGCCGGTAAAAGACCGGAGTCAGGTAGAACAACAGCATGAGCGCGACGATCACGATATGCTGAACATCGCGATAGAAAACGTTCAACGTGGCGATGATCAGGCTCAGGCCGACGGTCAAGATCCCCTGGATAAGCATCAGCACCGGCAACACCACCAGCACCGGAGCAAGCGGCCGCCCATACGCGAGCAACACGACAACGAGCACCGGCAGCGCTACCAGGTAGGTGATCAGATTGGAGAGCGCATTGACGACCATGAGCTGTGCGGGTGCAAAATTGGGATGCCGCACCAGATCGCGATTGCTGAGGAAGAGGCCGCAGGCCGAGCTGAGCGAACTGCTGAACCACCCCCACGGGAGCAGTGCGCTGAAGACGAAGGCCGGATAGGCCTCGATATTGAGCGGAACGACCGACTGGAACAGAAACACCAGTACCAGCAACTGCGCCAGCGGAACCAGCAACGACCAGAGGATACCGAGCACTGATTGCTTGTAGCGCAGACTGAAATCGCGCCAGATCAGGTGGCACAGCAAGTCGAAATAATAGCGTACCCACTTCAGGCCAGGGCGGCTGACGCCTATGGCCTGCCGGCGGAAGAGGTTAAGGCGTTGGACCGACGAATCCATCGGAGATCGCTCCCCTAAGCAAAATCACCGATCGCGCAGCAGATCGTAGGCGGCCTTCAGCCGGCCGGCGATCTGCAGCAGAACGGCGCGCCGCCTGCCAGCAGCGAAGAGATGCCGCATCAACAACAAGGTATCAAAAGCCCAGGCATAGATAAACCAGGCTACATCGCGCCAGGTGCGGTCGGGCAAGGTGCGACGATGGATCAGATATTTGTTATAAATCGCCATGTAGCCCCACTGGAACGACCCGGGGCGGCCCGATGGTTCCAACAGATGGAGCACCTGCGCCGCACCCGTGACCACCAGCCGGCCTCGGCTGCGTGCGCGCAGCGAGAAATCCAGATCTTCACCCAGCGCATAGCCGGTGAGATCTTCGCAGAACCTGATCTCGCGCGCGACCGCTGTGCGCCACATCATGGCGCAGCCGGGCAACCAATCCCCTTCGACCAGCCCATCGATGGGCGGCAGAAAGATCCAGGGCGTTGACATACCCGAGCGATGATAACGGCCTGGCTGGAGGTTGGGCATCAGGCGCAAGAGCACTCGTGCGCGCCATAGCCAGGCATTGGCTGGCGGCCAGGCCTGATTGCGAATGAACGCCCCTACACCCGCGATCTGGTCGCCCAAGGAGCGATGGACACGCTCCATCTCGCGCAGGCAGCCAGGCAGGAGCACAACGTCGTCGTCAAAAAAGGCGACCAGATCGGTGGTCACCCAGCGCAGCGCATAGTTGCGCTGCCGGGTCAGGCCCCTCAGCATGCCCGCGACATGGAAGTAGAGCACGGTTGCCGCTAGCTGTTCCAGATCCGGGTAGCTGCTCAGCAGCTGTTCGGTCTCATCGTTGGGACTGGCATCAACGATGATTAGCTGATCGGGGCGCCGATCCTGCGCCGCCAGCGATTGCAGCAAGCGGGCAACGCTTTCCGGACGCTGGCAGGTACAGACTACGACCGCGAGGCCGGCCATCAGCATGGCAGCCTCGTCAGGATCGGGAGGGAGCGTGTCGATTAGATCGGGCGAGACAGCCCCGGCTGTCAGAGTCGCGGACATATGGCGCATCCTCGTTCAGATTAAGCAGAAGGGTGCTCGATACCCAAGGGCTCGGTTGCGATGCGCTATTCCATCTACGAAACCGTGCAACAGGCAGGAAACGGTGTGGAGCACGAGATGTCACTTTTGTTATCACCAGGCGTTACGCGTTCGTCATCCGTGGTGGCTCCTCTGTTCCTGCCCATAGGGTGGCAGCGTCGGCCTGGTGAGGGAGGGAGCGCGATAGCAAAGGGCGAGCGATGCTATCCCTACGCCTCTATAGCGAGGCGGAAGGCCCGGCATTGATAGGGCTCTGAGAGTGGGTGTAACCACGGCTTTCGATCTGGTGATACGAGCGATAGAGCGCCAATGGACCAAGCCAAGCAGCGAGCGCCTGCCGGAGGACGAGCGCCAGCGGACGATCGCGCCGGAGAACAACTGCCCCCAGGCTCCGGATGGTCTTCCGCAGATACGACCAGCCGACGTGGGCCATCAGTTCGAGCGCGCGGTCGTGATCGATCAGAATATATTTAGTGAAGTACGCGATTGAAGCCTGCTGGTATTGGGCCATCTTTGCGATCAAGCCGGGCATATCATCGATGTGATCGTGGAAAACGACGGGATCCGGGTGGTAGATCAGCGTGTAGCCAGCGCGGATGATTCGTGCGAACATATCGAGGTCGCCGGCGCCCGGCACCGGTGTGCCCACATCGAGGCGCGTATCGAAGAGCCCTACCTGGTCGAAGACCGTGCGGCGGAATGCGCTGTTGCAGCCGGTGCCCAGGAAGCCCTTATAGGGGAACCCGGCATGCGGCGGTGGCGCCTTGATGGTGAAGGCCAGGCGATAAAACCCCTTGCTATAGCCGAATCGCTCGAACAGCTCCTGCGCGGCCGTTTCGAGCCGGAGCGGAGCGACCAGGCCGGTCACGCACATGACCTCGGGCGAGTCGAACCCGGCTACCAGCGCTTGAAGCCAGCGCGCATCAGCGACCGCATCATCATCGATGTAGGCGATGATCTCGCCGCGCGCTTCAACAATTGCTCGATTCCGAGCCCAATCGAGGCCCGGCAGGGGTTCACGAACATAGCGCACGTATGGATAGTGCGTGCGCACCAGGCGCTCGGTCGCATCGCTACGCGGCGCGTTGTCGACCACCAGAATCTCGAAAGGGGAATACGTCTGAGCGAGTAGCGAGTTCAGGGTCGCGCCGAGGCGGTGGGTGCGGTCGCGGGTGCAGATCGCGACCGTGATTAGTGGGCCGTCGGTCGGTGAGGCGTTGTGCGTGCAGGCGAGGCCCACCGCCCGCTCAATGACGGCAGCCAGATCGGCATCACGAGGCAACGCTGGCCCCCCCTGGGCCTGCAGATCGGCGCCGAGATGATCCCGCAGGCGTGCGATCGTGGCCGGATCGAGCGCGGCCAGGATGCGGTCGCGATCGATAACTTCCGCCGGGCCGGCGACGATATCGGCATAGCCCATCGGGCAGCCATGCACGCGCACGAGTAGCCGGGCGGCGCGCTGGCGGGCATCAAGCTGCAGCGGCGCGATCGGCCCGGCCAGCTCAACCCCTGCAACCAGCGCAGGGGTGGGCAGCCAGGCCGGTGTGTGGTTTTTCCAGCGGTGGGTGTCGATCATACGCTAGCAGTAGGGCCTGAGTCTCTCCCTGATATGAGTTGTACCGTCGCCTACCCGGCAACGATGCGCCGGCCAGCCGCGCCATCACGCAAACCAACCGAACCTCCTGCCGGTTCGGCTGGGACGGCAGCAACCAGCGTAGCCGATAGCCTGGCGCTAGTGACACTCTCCAAACGAGGCCGTTAGCTGGGATTCGCGACTATGACCGTGCGCCGCCGGAGCCCCCACGCTCTGCCCCATTCCTGCGCGCTCCGTGAAGGCGGGCCAGGGTGGCACCTATCGCCAGTATACTCTGAACAGGTAACAATTTCGTGAAATTAACATTTCGCAGTGTAATGTGTATGCCCATCAATACCCTGGAGGAAGTCTGGGCCGCTGGAGCAAGATCGCGATCGGGAAGCGGCAGAGGGCGGAGCCAGGTGATCGAGGCGCGGTCTCGCGTGGTACGAGCATGGTCACAAAAGATTCATCTTGTCCCGATTCAACGTCTTTGCCGCGTTCGCTATCGTCAGGCGCTCTCCGAAGGCCGCAAGCGCGGGGAGCGCTGATCCGGGCCCCTCCTGGCTATGGGCCATAGCGGCACATACCTCCGCGCGAGTACGGCGCGAGATACAATGGTAGAGCTGGGTCCATGGCTGAATGTGGTATCATACGGGCACCATCGCTGATACGCCGGGCAAACCGGCCGTCACAGGGGTAGCGGACAAACGAGGGAGTGCCATGACCCAAGCTCTGGAACCTATCCTGACCAGCCGGATCGTAGCGATCGTTCGCCTCGAACGCTACGATCGCGCGGTGGAGGTTTCCCGTGCGCTGCTGGCGGGTGGCATTTCGGTGATCGAGTTCACGCTCACCGGCGCGGGGGCCAACGACGCGATCGCAGCGACGCGCGCGGCGCTTGGTGACGCCGCGCAGATCGGCGTTGGGACGGTCCTCGACCCTGCGGCAGCTACGGCAGCGATCGCCGCCGGCGCGCAGTTCGTTGTGACACCTGTGGTACGCCCGGAGGTGATCGCCGCCTGTCGAGCGCGCGGCACGCCGATCCTCTGCGGCGCGCTCACGCCGACCGAGGCGCTCGCCGCCCACGACGCCGGTGCCGATATGATCAAGATCTTCCCGGCTCGGATCGGCGGCCCCCAGTACATCCGCGATATCCTGGCCCCGCTGCCGCACCTGCGCCTGGTGCCCACCGGTGGCGTTAGCCCAGAGAACGCTCGCGCCTACCTGGCAGCCGGCGCGGTGGCTGTGGGTATCGGCGGCAATCTGGTGTCGAAGGAGGCTGTGGCGCAGGGAGATTGGGGACGCATTACAGCGGCGGCGCGGGCATGTGTCGAAGCCGTACGTGGTGAGGGATAGATGGCGGATGTGAGGGGGTGAATTGCAGATTGCAAGTGTCAGGCGCCGTGTGCTGGGGGAGGCGTGCCGCCTGTCGTGTGCAATCTGCAGTTGGCAGTTGGTGGTTGGCGGTTGGCAGTTGGAAGTTGGCAGTTGGTACTCAGCACTCTGCGGTCTGCCGCCTACTGGCTCCTAGTTACTATTCAGCATAGTTGTGGAGGACGGAGTGCCCTTACCCCACAGTCACCTAGCACGGCAGCCGACACCGTATCTGCCGATCGACCAACCCCGCCACGGCGCGCGTCCGGGTGGTGTGATTGCGACGATTAGCAGGACGATCTATCTGACCCAAACTTTGATACCGACGCATCCGACCAATCGTGTGTTCGACCTTGATCCTGCGCTTGGCAAACGCCCGATTGAAGTCGATGTCTTCGGGCGGCCGCTCTTTGCCGCGTGGTTTACGACGCGGTGTTGCGCCCAAGCCTCTCGGATGGGCCTCGCCAATCCCCACATACGCCAGGTCGCCAATCGCACCGACCCCCTCAGGCAAGCGCGAGAGAAGTCCCGACTGTTTCGGCAGTGTCAGGTCAGCCGTCGGCCCGACCACGCTCGCTGCCACAGCGCACACCGTGCCGTCGTCCTCATCGACCGCCACTTACGGCTTAAGGGTATGCTGCTTCTTCTTGCCGCTAAAGTGCACATCAGCTTGCTTTCGGTCTGTGCAGCGTTGCACGCGCTGCTCGAAGCTATCGATGATAACTGCCGGTTGAGGGATTTCTTTGAGCAGTTCGGGCAGTTCCTTGCGATGCTTGCGGCCTGGATCGGGCATCCTCATGGCATCCTTGCCCGAGGCTTCGAGCAGCAGATCGGCAAACGCATTCAGACGCAAGCCGGTCATCTTCAAGAAGACGGTCGGATAGCGGCGCGAATTGTCGAAGCGACAGATCATACTCAACCTCAAGCACAACAAGGACGGATGCAAGCGCGGGCAGTATTCTCGATCGCTCGACTATTGTGAATGTTATCTACTGGCTACTGCCTGCTGTCTGCCATCTGCCGTCTCTCGTTTCTCGTCTCTCGGTTCTCGATCTCCGGAGGGTACCATGCCTGAAGTCGTCACCCTGGGCGAGTGCATGGCGGTGCTCTACCCGCAGCAGCCGATCGCGCTCGATGAGGCGACCACGCTGGCGCTCGACATCGGCGGTGCCGAGGCCAACCTCGCGATCGGTCTGAGCCGCCTGGGCCACAGTGCGCGCTTTATCAGCCGCGTCGGCGCCGATCCGTTCGGCCAGCGTATCCGCGCGACGCTGGCAGCCGAGGGCGTCGATGTCACCGCCCTGATCACCGACACGGAAGCGCCGACCGGCGTCTTTTTCCGCGAGTGGCTGCCCGATGGCGCGCGGCGGGTCTATTACTACCGCGCTGGCTCGGCTGCCAGCCGCCTCGCGCCCACGGATCTGCAGCCCGATATGTTCGCCGGTGCACGGATTGTCCACCTGACTGGCATCACCCCGGCGCTGAGCGCAAGCTGCGCCGCCGCCGTGAGCCGGGCGATCGATCTGGCCCACGCCGCCGGCGCGTTGGTCTCGTTCGACCCAAACTATCGGCCCAAGCTATGGGATGCGGCGGCGGCGCGAGCGATGCTGCTGCCGCTCATGGAGCGGGCCGACATCCTGCTCATGGGCCACGAGGACGCCCAGGCGGTGCTCGGCACCGAGGACGACGAGCGCGCGCTGGTGCGGGGGGCAGAACTCGGCGCACAGGTGGTGGTGCTCAAGCGCGCTGCACATGGTGCGCTGGCGCTGGCCGATGGGAAACGCATCTCCGCGCCGGCCCACCCGGTCGCCCAGGTGGTCGACCCGGTTGGGGCAGGCGATGGCTTCGACGCCGGGTTTCTGGCCGGCTGGTTGCGCGGCTATGATCTCGAAGCCGCACTGCAGCTGGGCGCGCGCGTCGGAGCTGCTGCGGTGAGCGTGCTGGGCGATTACGCAGGCTACCCGCGCGAGCCACAAGGCTGATCCGGAGCGCGCACCTGATGCAGCGCGACTCCGGATGTTCCGCGCGACCGGTCGGATGTTGCGTCGTTTTACCCTTTCACGCTCCCGGCGGTCAAGCCTTCGACCATATACTTCTGGGCGTAGATATAGACGATGACGACGGGGATCGCCATCAACAGCGAGGCGCCCATCAACTGACCCCACGGATAGATATCACCAAAGACCAGCAACTGGAGGCCAACCGGCAATGTCTTGAGCTGCTCGCTGGTGATGAAGACGAACGCATACAGGAACTCGTTCCAGGCGTTGGTGAACGAAAACAGCATCACAGCGAGCAGCGCTGGCGCAGCCAGTGGCAGGGTGATCCGCACGAAGGCCATCAGCCGGGTCGCCCCATCGATCATGGCGGCGTCCTCCAGGTCCTCGGGGATGGAACGATAGTAGCCCAGCATGACCCAGGTGGCGAAGGGCATCAGGAAGGTAGGATAGGTCACGATAAGCGCCGCAAGGGTGTTGATGATCCCGAGGTTGGTGAGGATGCGGTAGAGTGGAATGAACATCAACGAACCAGGCAGCAGATACGTGATCAGCAATGCCGTGGTCAGGGTGTTGGCGCCTAAAAACGTGAGCCGCGCCAGAGCGTAGCCGGCCAGCGACGCCAGCGACACAGAGATGATCGTCGTCAGCGTGGCAACGACGACTGTATTTCTGAACCAGGTCAGGTAGGCCGTTTTGGTCAGCAAGGTGCGGAACTGATCAAGCGTCCATGGATTCGGCCAGTAGATCGAGGTATACTGCTGGATCTGCGGATCGCTTTTGAACGCGGTGATGAAAACCCAGTAGAATGGGAAGAGCACGAAGAAGAGCAACGGTACCAACAGCAGCACCCGTACGATCACGCCGAGGCGCGCACGCTGCCGGTGGCGAAGCAGCGGCTGAGCGCGTTGGTGGGCGGGCTGGCCGGATCTGAGGAGTGCACCAAACGCAGCGGTGGCGCGCCCCAGGCCGTCGATCAGGCGCATGATCGGCCAGAAGATCACATCCAGCAGCATGGCCAGACCTTTGCCGACCCAGCCCAGCGCGCGATCCACGCCTGTTTCGTCGGTTCGCGTGCTCAGGTCGCGGCGCATAAAGCGCGCCAGCAGCATGATAACGATCGCCAGCACCGGAGCCATGCTGAACGCGACCGCTGCGCCGGGGCCGAAGCGCAGGCCGACGATCGCGCGCTCGTAGGCCAGGATCGAATAGACGCGCGTCGCGCCGCCGGGGCCGCCGCCGGTCATCAGATAGATCAGGCCGAACGAGTTGAAGGTCGAGATCGTCGAGAGCAGCACGGTGACGGCGATGACATAGCGGAGGCCGGGCAGGGTGATATGGCGAAACCGCTCGGCGACGCTGGCGCCATCAACCTCGGCGGCTTCATACAGCTCGCGGTCGATCGCCTTCAGCCCGGCGAGCAGGAGCATGGTAAAGAAGGGGATGCCCTTCCAGATGTTAACTGCGATCACGCTCGGCATCGCCAAGTGCGGCTCGGCCAGCCAGGCCACCGGCCGATCGATCAGCCCCAGCGCGCGCAGGATCGGGTTGAGGCCGCCGAAGATCGGGTCGTAGATGCTGCGCCAGGCCATCGCCGTCACCACCTCGGGCACGATCCACGGCAGCAACATCAGGCCGGTCAGCACATTGCGGAACGGCAGCCGACTATTGAGCAGCAAGGCGATCGCCAGGCCAACCACCAGCTTGCACGACACCGAAGCCACGGTGAAGACAATGGTGTTGTTCACCGCGCTGCGGAAATCGGCATCGCGCCAGAGGCGAACATAGTTCGCCAGGCCGACCCACTGGTCGCTACGGTTGATCGAGCGGGTAGTGAAGCTGATCAGGATCGCATTGATGAACGGCCAGAGGATCAGCCCGACCATGATCACCACCAGCGGGAGCACGAACGGGAGCGCCACCCGCCAGTCGCGGCCAAGGATCGCATCGGTTCGCCTGGAGCGCCCTACGGGAGCGCGCCGTACCAGCTCTGGCGCTGCCCCGCCGGTGACATGTTTGGCCATACCTGCCCCCTTTTACGTGGAGGGATGAGCGGGTGGGGGAAGCTGGAGGCGCACCCCTTCACCCGCCCACTCGTTCACCGCGTCAGGATTGCGGCAGCCCAAATTCCTCGAAGATCTGCACGATCTTGTTGTGTGCGTCCTCGACGGCCTGCTCTGGAGTCATCGAGCCGTTGAGGATGTTGGACATCATCTGGCTTGGGATCGACTGCGCGATGATCGCATCGATCGCCGGGTTGGGATCGGCCGGCCAGGCGTTGCCGGTGTAGGGGGTCTCGTTGAAGATGATATCCCGGAGCGTGGCGAAGTTCGGGTCGATCTGGAGGACCTCATCGGTCCACAGGTTTTTATAGGCCGGCATGAAGAGGCCGCCGCCCTCCTGCACCATAGGCATGAAGTTCTGGGGGTCGAGCATGTGCAGGATCAGCTGCTTGGCCACATCGATGTTTTTCGCGCCCTTGAAGATCGTGAACCAGCCGTTGCCACCGCTCTCGAGCACCTTGCCGTCTTTGGCTTTGGGGGCACGCAGGACGGCTGTTTTGGCGAAGTAGGGGCTGCCTTCCTTCTTCATCTGCGCGTAGACGCTGAAGGCGTTGGTGGTCAGAGCGATCTTGCCGGCGATATAGGCCTCGTTGTTGCTGACATCCGTCCAGCTCTCGACGCCTGGCGGCAACATCGGCTTATACTTCTCGCTGGTATAGATCTCGGCGAGCCAGCGCACGGCCTCGACCGTCTGGGGGGAGTTGAAGATCACCTTCTGGCCGCTCGGGTCGGTGAAGCTCCCACCGAAGCGTTGGATCACGCCGACGATCAAACCATGCCCATCGCCGCTCCGGTTGACGGTCAACCCCCAGCCCCAAATCTCTTTGCTTGGGTCCGAGGCTGCCAAAGCGGCGTCGCGGCGCTTATCGTCGGTATCGAGCGTTGTGACGTCGATCCCAGCGGCCTCGAATACGTCGCGGCGTGCGAACCACGCGCCGCTATTGCTTTGGAACGGCACTGCCCACCACTTGCCATCGATCTTGGCGTTCTTCTCGGCAACGATCGGCACAACCGCCCCATATTTGCCGATCGCCTCCTCGACGACATCGGTGACGTCTTCGAGGGTATCAAGGAAGTACAGTTGCTGGACGCTCAAGGTATGGTAGGCCAGATCGGGCGGCACACCGGCCTGGACAGCGGCCTGCATCTTGGCGGTGAAGTCGCCGAACGCCTCGGGGTTGGCAGTGGAGATATCGAGCTCGACGCCCTGATTTTTCGCGAACTCGGTCACCAAGTCGCGGAATTTGTTCTGGACGCCCTCGAAGTACTCGGTACGATGGATGACCGTGAGTTTACCGGCTGCGCCGACAGGCAATTCCCGCTCGACCGTCGGTTGGGCGGCAGCGGGGGCCGCAGTCGCGGCAGCCGTAGCAGCCGGCGGTTGGGTTGCGGCGGCGGGCGGCTGGGTCGCGGCGGGCGG
>FLYN01009400.1_pt1 | contig 11673 bp, 10 predicted proteins | sample 1122621 | NCBI WGS metagenome assembly FLYN01 (sample SAMEA4346792, study PRJEB14843) | hot springs metagenome | biome: Terrestrial Biome; feature: Habitat; material: Sediment | place: India | collected 2012-06-12 | depth 1760 m
GCGTCGCGCGCGCTTCGGCCGGATGGTGGGCGTAGTCGTCGATCACGGTAATGCCGCCGGCCTGCCCCTTCACCTCGAAGCGCCGCCCAGCGCCGCGATAGGCCGCCAGGGCTGCGGCGATCGTCTCCTGCGGCACGCCCAGCGCCGTCGTTGCAGCGACCGCCGCCAGCGCATTTCGAACGTTATGCGCGCCGGGCAATCGGATGGTGCGCAAGCCAAGATTCCGCATGGCGAACGTCTGCCTGTCGTAGTGCCAGAGCTCGAACCGCGTGCCCTCCGCCGCGACCTGCACACGCGCTGCGCTCCAATCGAACGCCGCACGCCGACACGATCCCGGATCGCGCGCCACCAGCTCGTCGATGCCGTACTGCAGCGCCTCGGGCCGGTCGATCGCCCGCCGGACGCCCGTGTCGTCGCCACACAGGATCAGGTGCTGCGGCGCGCGGACGGAAGCAGCGAACGTGCGAAAGGCGGCATCGTAGTCCTCCGGCGTTCGATAGATATCGACATGATCCCACTCAACATTGGTGATCACAGCGAGGCGTGGTACGAGCGCCAGGAAAGTGCGATCGTACTCGTCGGCCTCGATCACCAGCGGCGCACGCGGGTCGCCCCAGCGGGCATTGATACCGAGATCGGGCACCATGCCACCGACCAGGAAGCCAGGGTCCAACCCAGCCTGCAGCAACACCAGCGCGATCATGGCCGTCGTTGTGGTTTTGCCGTGCGTACCTGCAATCGCGACCACCTCGCGCTGTGCCGACCAGGCGCGCCACAGATCGGCGCGCTTGAGAATCGGGACCCCGCGCGCGCGTGCCGCGACGATCTCCGGATGATCCGGCCTGGCTGCCGACGTCACCACCAGGGCGTCGGCGTGCGTCGCGTGCGCCAGGTCCGGCCCGGCGGCGATCGTGACGCCACGGGCAGCCAGCGCGTCGGAGAGCGCGCTGGGCTGCGGATCCGACCCGCTGACCACGTGCCCCTGGTCGAGCAAGACATTGGCGATAGCACTCATCCCGGCGCCAGCGATGCCGATGATGTGGTAGTGGGCCATAACCGTCCTACACCCGGCGCGGCACTCAGCCTGGCTCGAAAAGCTGGTGCCACGCCCGTTATCCCTTCCAGATCCGCGGCAGCCGCAGCGCGGCCAGCACCAGCAGAACAATCAGCACAATCACGACCAGGGTTGGCACAAATGCCAGCAGCGGCCCAAGATCGACGGTCGGGACGGTGATCGTGGTGCCCTCGGGTGGGATCGTGGGCGCACCGCGCAGCGCACGCCAGGTATTGAGGAAATCGTTGAGGGCAACAAACCACAAGAACCCGGTGATGCCGCCGAATATCGCGCCGAGGACGCGCTCGCCGCTGGTTTTGGCGTTGCGTGGTCTACCCTGATCGTAGGCCCAACCGAAGCGCATGGTATAGACGAGAAAACTCAGCAGCACAAACAGCGCAACCCGTGCGAACAGGAAGCGGCCACTTCCCGGGTCGCCGAAGATCAGGTCAACCGGCAGCGGCGGGGTGCCCTCGTTTCCCAGCAACAACCCGAACACGCGGGGAATGTTGATGATAATCCGATTGATAAACCCGAGAAACGACTGTGGGAACAACACGGTAGCCATGACGGCCAGCGCCATGCCGCCGGTGATACCGACCTCGCGCCAAAAGCCCTTGCGGAGACCCCACACGCCAAAGATGATGATCAGCGGTATCAGGAGCGCCTGAAAGCTGCTGAACGTAAAACTCATCGCATCGGCCTCTTGCTTGTCGTCTTGTGGCAGATCAGCATCCCCGCTCCGCAGAAACGGCCTGGTCCAGCGCATGGAATGGGCCAGGGCGCGGGTGCCGCTCCGCTGAGCCTTCCCGCACTGGACCTCGTGCTAGAACCGGCGCGCGTTACGACGACCGCCAACCCGCGGCAGCGGCGCCCGTCGGTGCCGCCACCAGCGTGGAACTGCAGCGACCAGGGAGGGCGGCGCGCGGCGAACGGTGCGAACGACATCGGCAGGCTCGCTTGCAGGCCGGTCGACAAGCTGGCGCGAGATACTGAGCAGGATGCCCACGGCCACCATACACATCAGCAGCGACGAACCGCCATAGCTCAGGAACGGCAGCGTCAGGCCGGTAAACGGGACCAGCGTGGTGACGACAGCGATATTGATCAGCGCTTGAAACACCAGCCAGGCCGTCAAACCGGTGGCGAGCAGCGCGGCGAACGGCTCGGGCGCGCGGCCGGCGATCCGGAATCCGCGATAAGCGATCACCAGGAAACACGCGACCACGAACAACGTCCCCAGCAGGCCGAGCTCCTCGCCGATGATCGCGAAGATCGCGTCGGTGTGGGCTTGCGGTAGCCATTGAAACTTCTGGCGCGCCTGGCCCAACCCTTCGCCGAACAGCCCGCCGCTGCCGAGCGCGTAGAGCGCGTGGACGGGCTGATAGCCGGCACCCTGGTAGTGAGCGAACGGATCGATCCAGGCGGCGATGCGCTCCTGCCGATAGGACGCCAGGTTGACCATCGCCCAAAACGCGCCGGCTGCGAGGGCCGCCGCGCCAGCGATATGCAGTAGATTGGCCCCGGCTGCGAAGTAAACCACACCGGCGATCACCACCATGACCACGGTCGTCCCCAAATCACCTTCGAGCATCACCAGGCCGCTGACGATGCCGAGCGTCACCGCGAAGGGCACCAGCCCATAGCTGACGTTACCCAGCCTGGCTCCACGCCGCGAGAGCCAATCGGCGAAATAGACCACCAGCGCCAGCTTGGCGATCTCGGAGGGCTGCAGGCTGAACCAGCCCAATCGGATCCAGCTTCGCGCGCCGTTGACCGTGGTTAGCGATTCCGGCAGCACCAACACCAACAGCAGCAACACGAGCGCCGCGCCAAGCAAGTGGACCGAGTACTTGCGCCAGAAGCGATAGTCGAGCCGTTGGGCGACCAGCAGGCCGATCGTGCCGAGGATCGCCGCGCCGAGCTGGCGCCAGGCATAGTAGAGCTGGGTACCGCGGTTGGTGAACGCGTCGACAAACGATGCGCTATAGACCATCACCAGGCCCACCGGCACCAGGATGCCGACGACCGTGAGCAGCGGGTAGTCGGGTTTGCGTCGAGTTGAGTCGAACATTGGTCACCACTGGCAAACTACAGCTCGGTATTACAACGAGCTTTCCAACCGCCAAGGACGCCAAGAAAGAGCCATCCCCCCCTGGCGCGCTTGGCGGCGTGGCGGTTCAGCGATACGCATGTCCAGTTGGAATCGGTGTCCAGCCAACTGTCAATGCGCTCCTGGTATGCCGATGGACGATGGCGCACATCGACCGTCGATCGTCCAAAGGCGGATCGGATAGGCGAGAGCCTGCACTTAGCGGATGGGCGGACGGATCGTCATGACCAGCCACCCCAGGCTCCCCAGGAACGCGAGAGTACCGGGCCATGCCAGGGGCAGGCTACGCCGCACAACGATCGGCGGGTAGAGGCGCTCGTCCACCTCGAAGCGCGGTGCGAGCAGCCATCCGACTACCATGCCGCCGATCAGCCCGCCGACATGCGCGGAGTTGTCGATCAACGGCGAGCTGAAACCGATGAACAAATTGATCAGCACGACCGTGATCAAGCTTCCGATCTGCTGGCGCGAGATCTCGCCGAGCAGGCGCCGCGAGGCATAATAGAAGGCCGCCAAGCCGCCGATCAGCCCAAAGATCGCGCCGGATGCACCCACGCCAGGTCGGGCTGTAAACGCGTACGACGCGACGCTGCCGGCCAGCCCGGCGATGACATACAGCGCCAGGAAGCGCGGTGTGCCGTACAGCCGCTCGGCCTCGGGGCCAAGCGCATACAGCGCATACGTGTTGAACCCGATATGGAGCAGCCCGGCGTGCAGGAACATCGCGGTCAGCAGCCGGTAATACTCGCCGCGCTGCGCGATCGCCGCGTTGCTCTTCGCCCCCAGCGCAAGGACATAGTCGCTGGGGAGCATGCCAGCGATCCGCACCCCGAGCAGGTCGAGCAGCGCTGGAACCAGGAAGACGGCGATATTAATCGCCATAATCACCCACACCGCGCGGGGCATACCGAGGGGCAGGCGCAGGCGGTAGCCCGGCTGGGGGATGAGATGTGCCTCGCCGTATGAGGGTGTCGGCTCATCGGCAGGCCGCCGCCCGAACTCGTCCTCCAGGCGTCGGACAAGTGCCTGCAGCTCGTCGTCCTGGTCATGTCGTTCGGGCTGACTCATGCAAGGTCCGAATTACGAATTACGAATTACGCGTGCGAGGGTCATGGCTCTTCATTCCATCGCGCATTATCGATCGACAACTGGTTGACGATGCGCCGAAATTCCTCGCCGCGATGGAACTCGTTGCGGAACATCCCGAAGCTGGCGCAGCCTGGCGACAAAAGCACGACATCGCCCGCAGCGGCCAGCGCGCGCGCCGCAGCGATCGCCTGCGCGAAGTCATCGAACGGCCCCACCACCGTCGGCAACCGTCGGCCAGCCGCGGCAACGCTTTGAAGCGCCGCCTGCAACTTGGGAGTCGCAGTGCCGGCCAGCAACACCAGCGCCTTCACCCGCTCGACCACGAGCAGCGCCAGCTCATCGAACGGCAGGGCCTTGTCGGCGCCACCGGCGATCAACACGATCGGCGCAGCAAAGTTACGCAGCGCTGCGATCGTCGCCTCGGGCGCGGTAGCTGCAGTATCGTTGATATAGCGCACACCATCCAGCTCGCGCACCAACTCCAGCCGATGTTCGACGCCGGCGAACCTGCGGACTGCAGCCCGGATCGCCGCGGGCTCGACGCCGAACGACCGGGCCAGCGCCGCTGCGACCATGGCGTTGGACAGGTTGTGCGCGCCGGGCAGCTGAAGATCCGCGACCTCGAACAGCACGTGTCCGGCGCTGTCCTGCTCTTCCATGTCGCGCGCGCCGACAACCGTCTGCCAACAGATCGCATCGCCGCACCGGACGACAACCGCCTGGGCATCGGGGGGCCAGCTGGCGCGATCCGCGCCGGCGGGGGCGCTGCACACATACACGCGTCGGCTGCCGGGCGCGCCTGGCGGCGGCACGAAATAGCGCCGCGAAAGCGGATCGGTGGAGTTGAGGATCACAACGTCGCCCGCATTTTGCCACTGATAGATCTGCCGTTTCGCCTCGGCATAGGAATCCATGGAGCCATAGCGATCCAGATGATCGGGCGCGAGGTTGGTGATGGCGGCGTAGTGCGGGCTAAGGTGGGCCTCGCCCAGCCCTTCAAGCTGCCAGCTGGAAAGCTCCAGCACGACCGGGGTGCTGGCGGTGATGCGAGGCAGTGCCTCGAGCGCGGAGACACGGAGATTCCCTGCCACGACCGTGTCGGGATACACCTGCCTCAGCATCGCGCCGGTGAGCAACGTCGTGGTAGTCTTGCCTTTCGTGCCGGTGATGCCGAGGATCGGGCCAGGGCAGAGACGGAAGAACAGGGTCATCTCCATCTCGATCGCGGCGCCAGCGGCGCGGGCGATCTGAAGATAGCGCGATTCGCGAGGAACGCCAGGGTTCCGGATCACGAGGTCGGCGGTGCGGAAGTCTTCGTCGCGATGCTCGCCCAGCACATAGCGGATCGGCAGGCCCGCCAGCGCATCGAGCGAGGGCTGAAGCAGATCGCGGTCGCGCAGGTCGGTGACGGTGACGTGGGCGCCCTGGGCAACGAGAAACCGGGCGACCCCCAGCCCACCGCCGTGGACCCCCAGACCCATCACAAGCGCGCGTTTGCCATAAAGATCCATAGATTCGAACGATGGCATCTGAACGACGAACGATGAGCCTGCCCACGCGACCCGCCCCGTTCAGCGTCCATCGCTCATCGGTTCACCGATCGATGGCCTGCACCTGGACCGCCGGCACCGTGCGGTGTTGGATCGTCTGCTTTGGGCTCAGCGTGAGCGCCAGCGAGACACCGATCAGGGCAGCGACCATCCCGACCAGCACGAAGCGCTGCATCACCTGCGTCTCGCTCCAGCCGAGCAACTCGAAATGATTATGCAGCGGCGACATCTTAAACACCCGCCGTCCCTGGCCGGTACGGCGCTTCGTCCACTTAAAGTAGCCAACCTGGATGATCACCGAGAGCGCCTCCGCGACGAAGACCGCACCGATCACTGGCAGCAGCAACCACTGCTGCGACTGAAGGGCGATCACCGCCAGCACCGCCCCAAGCGAAAGCGATCCCAAATCGCCCATAAACACCTGCGCCGGGTGGGCGTTGTACCACAGGAACGCCGCGCATGCGCCGACCAGCGTGAAATTGAAGGCCATCAAGTTGATGAACTTCTGATCGAGGAACGTGATCACCCCGTACGCGGCGAAGGCCAGCGTCAGGTTCCAGCCGGCCAAGCTATCGAGGCCATCGGTGAGATTGACCGCGTGGCTGGTGCCGATGATGATCAAGGTCGCGATCGGAATAAACCACAGCTTGATGTTCCACTCCCCCACGAACGGGATACTCACCAACCCCTCATTCTCCAGGCCGAACGGCTTGGGCAGATACAGCACCAGGCTGGCGCCCAGCGCGATCAGCACGGTCAAGACGAACTTACTACGCGCGGTGAAGCCATAGGTCTTCGACTTTGTGCCGACCAGCGACAGATAATCATCGATCCCGCCCAACACCGCAAAACCGATCAACACCGCCAGGGGCAACAGGATCGACCAGCGACCGACCAGGTTGAAGGCGATCGTCAACACCACCACCGGCACCAGGATGATGATCCCGCCCATCGTCGGCGTGCCGGTCTTGACCATATGGCTCTGGGGGCCCTCGACCCGGATCTGCTTACCGATGTTGTGGGCTCGCAGGAAGCGAATCCAGTAGCCACCGGTGATCAGGGTCAAGACGAAGGCAGCGGCAGCCAGCAAGAGTGCGCGCGCCATATCCTGAACCAACACGGCTACCAAAAGTTCTCGCACGGGCGCTTCTCCTCAAGATGATGCTCAAACGTACGGTGCGATGCGTGGATGGTGGCGCAACAGGCTTTCGGGTGCATCCTCTGGCAACCGCCGGGTGACGGGCATAGAGCAAGCCCTGCGCCACCGTCGAGGACACGACGCGGATGCACCACGCCTCTCGGTCACGCCTCGGGTTCGGGGCGCCACTGCAACGCCGCTACAATCTCCTCCATCGCCATCCCACGAGACCCCTTGATCAACACATAATCCCCCGCCTTGATGATCTGGCGCAGGATCGCGATCACCTCCTGGTTCGTCGTGAGCCGCATGATCCGGTCGGCGGGCATACCAGCGGCCTGGGCTTCATCGGCGATCCAGCGCGCACGCTGCCCGACGACGATCAGCAGGTCGGCCACTTCGGCGACGCGTCGGCCGACCATCCGGTGCCCCTGTTCCTCGAAGGAGCCCAGCTCGAGCATATCGCCCAGCGCGACGATCCGCCGTCCATCCAGCTCCGCCAGCAGGTTGAGTGCCGCAAGCGACGAGGCCGGCGAGGCATTGTAGGTATCGTCGATCAGCGTTGCGCCGCCGATGCCAGGCACCGCCAGCAGCCGCAGCTGCGCGCTGGTATCGCGCAGGCCTTCGATGATGGCATCCCATCCCAGATCGAGCAGCAGGCCGGCGGCCGCCGCGGCCAGCGCGGTATGGACACTATGCCGGCCCAGCAACGGCAGGCGCAGGAAGATCGACTCGCCGGCGTAGTGCGCGCGGAAGGCGATCCCCTCCAGCCCACGGCTCTCGATCGCATCCGCCCACAAATCGGCTGCCGGGTCGAGCCCATAGAAAAACGGACGCGCTGGCGTGACCGTAGCCATCGCACGCACCCGCGGGTCATCGATGTTTAAGATGGCGTACCCATCGGCGGGCAGCGCCTGGACCAGCTCGCTCTTGGCCTGGGCGATCACCTCCAGGCTGCCCATGCGCTCCAGGTGCGAGGGGCCGACGTTGGTCACGATGCCGATGTGGGGCCGGGCGATCTGCGTGAGCAGCGTGATCTCGCCCGGCCCAAAGGTGCCCATCTCCAGCACCGCGACCTCGTGGTCGGCGGTCAACTGAAGCAGGGCCACGGGCAACGTGGCCTCGTTGTTATAGCTTCTTGGATTTTTTAAGGTGCAATAGCGGCGCCGCAACACAGCTGCCGTGACCTCCTTGGTGGAGGTCTTGCCCACGCTACCGGTGATCCCGATCACCGTCGGCGTGAACAATCCACGATGGTAGGCCGCCAGCCGCTGCAACGCCGCGAGCGGGTCGTCCACGGCGATAAGCAGCGGCAGCTCGGGCACCGCACCCTCCAGCCCTGCGCCGCGAGCGGGATCGACCAGCGCGTAGGGCCGGCCGGGCAGCAGCCTTGCGACCTGGGCACGGCGCACCAGCGCTCCCAGCGCGCCGCGCGCCAGCGCATCGGCCAGGAAATCGTGCCCGTCGGCGTGCTCGCCGCGCAAAGCGACGAACAGGGCACCAGGCGTCGCCGCGCGCGAGTCGATCACCACCTCGCTGAAGGCGACCTGGTGGAATGCCGGCGGGATGGCCGGCTGCTGCCGCGCTTCCGGCGCCTGCACCCCAAGCAACACTTCGTCCAGAGTCAACACCGCCGCCTCCGATGCCGAAATCCAAGGCTCGCGGCGGCATTGTAGCACAGATTCCCGATCCGCTCACAACGGGCGTCTCAGCATCTAGCACCGTACTTCCTGGCCTCAAGCGCTCAGGCATCAATTGCCACCAGCCACAGCGATCGCCTGGCCCGGCCCGATCAACCCGGGGTCGGGGGCAATGCGCTCGTAACGCAGCAACTGCTCGGCGATCGCCTGGTAGACCGGGATGGCGGTATTCACCCCCCAAGGATCATCCTTCGGCTGATCGATCTTGACCAGGATGGCGTAGCGGGCGTTATCGGCCGGCGCCAGCCCCACCACCGATCCGATCGTCGCCCCGGTATAGCCTCCTCGCCCATCAGGAATATCGGACGTGCCGGTCTTGGCGCAGACCTGATAGCCCGGCACGAGCCAGGTATCGCGATAATCGCCGGTGCGCGGGCCCCACACCACGGGCGCATAGTGGTTGGCAGCGTTCACCAGCATGCGCCGGATGGTCCAGGCCACGCCGGGCTCGATCGGCTGACCAACCTGCTCGGGCTGGGTCTCGACGCACTGATCGCCGTGGCAGCGCTTCTGAACGATATAGGGGCGCATGAGTTTGCCGTCGTTGCCCACCGCCGCGACCATGCGCACGAGCTGGAGCGGTGTCACGGCGATGCCCTGGCCGTAGGCGTTGGTATCGAACACCAGCGGGTTGAACCCGGGCGACTCGGGGCCATGGACGATCCCGGCCTCCTCGCCGGCGATATCGACACCGGTCGGCTTGCCGAAGCCGAACGCCGCCACCGTCGTGTAGAAGTTCTCCGGGCCAGTGATCTCGTTGAGCTGCAGGGCACCGACATTGCTGGAGTAGTAGAGCACCTGGCCCGGCGTGATCATCCCGTGCGCGCCGCCATCCCAGTTCGAGAGGCTCCAGCCATAGCGATCGATCACGCCGGGGTCGTTGACCTGGGTATCGGCGGTGAAGGCGCGCGACTGCAGGCCAGCGGCGACGGTGACGATCTTGAACGTCGATCCTGGCTCGTAGAGCCGCCCGATCGCCGGGTTGAGGTTGTAGACCTCCGGCGCGTACTCGTTGTAGCGGTTCGGATCGAAGGTCGGGTAGCTTGCCATGCCGCGAATCGCGCCGGTCTGCACATCGAGCACGATCACGGTGCCGCCGGCGGCCTGATGCTTCTCCACCGCAGCCTTCAGTTCGGTCTCGATCACGTGCTGCACCAGCGGGTCGAGCGTCAGCTCGAGATCGGCGCCATCGCTGGCGGGCACGGTTTCCTGCGGCGCGATCCAGATCGGGTTATTGGCTGCATCCCACTCGGCGATGATCGTGCCGGTGATGCCTTTGAGCTCGGTATCGTAGAAGGCCTCGACACCGCTGATACCGACACCTTCAAAATTCACGGCACCGATCGCATGCGCAGCGAAGCTGCCCTGCGGATAGACGCGCCGCGGCTCGGGGATGAGCCGGAGCGCGGGCTCGTTGAGGGCCGCGACCCGTTCGCTGATCTCTGGCTTGAGCCAGCGCGCGATCGGAAGCCAGTAGCGCTCCTGGTCCTGGAGTTTGGCCTGGATCGCGGGCGCCGGCAGGCCGAGCAGCCCGGAGAGCACCAGCGCCAGCTTGGGGGCGTTCTGTTGATCGACCAGGCCGGGCACCACATAGAGGCTTTCGCGGTCCACGTCCAGCGCCAGCACATTGCCCATGCGATCGCGGATGGTGCCGCGGCGCGGCTGAATGGTGACCTGCTTGTCGATCTCGCGCCGCGCCAGCGCCGAAAGGTGCTCGTGCTGCACCACCTGGAGGTCACCCAGGCGAACGGCGATGCGGGCGATCAACAACACGGCGACGAGCAGCACGGCGTTGATCCGCCAGCGGCTGATCGTCACGGGCCGGTTCGGTTGTGCAGTGCGTGCGGCCATGCGCAGTTAGGTTCTGTCGATAGCGTGCGACGACTCTTCTTCCATCGGTCCGTCCGCTGGTCAGCCGCTTGTTCCGTCCGCAGTGGGTGCGGGTTGGAGGGCGGGTCCAGAGTTCCCGGCGCGCTCTACCGGAAAGCAATTCAGACCGCCGCCCAGCCTCCCACTGCCGACCGCGCCGTACCTGTCATGCTAGTGCACACCAAACGTGTTGCTCCTTCACCGCTTCGGTCCTTCCGGGCGACGCGAGGAACGGGATTCCTGGCGCGGCCAGAGGGTCTGCGCTCCGGCCATGGGCTCTGCGCGGAGCAACAGCACGATCCGGTCAGTTATCCGGCATCGATTCCCGATCCGCAGTCCCCGGTTCGTTGCCTGCCGAAGGCGGCGCGATGGTGATGTAGCGAGCCTGCTCGGGCTGCATCGGGCGCAGGCCCTGCTGCACAGCTCGCCGCTCGATCGACGCGAGCGCCTGGGCTTCGGAGAGGCGCAATTGCAGGGCGCTGCGTTCGCGCAGCAGCTCAGTCTTGCGCGTCTGGAGCTGAGCGATCTCATAGCCCTTGGTGGCCAGGCGCCCGGTCTGGCCCAGCGAGAGCAGGCTCATCAACGAAAGCAGCACCGCCGCCGCAATCAGATAGCGCCCACCATCGAGCTGAAGATAGCGCGGAAGCTGGATGCGGCGCGCCTTTGCCTGCTGGAGTGGGAAAAGGTGTCGAACGTTGACCGCCATGGCCTGCTCCTGTCTGCGAAGGTCGGAATGGAACGTGCACAACACCGATTCACGTTAGACTTGCAAGCCGCTCGGCGATGCGCAATTTCGCGCTCCTGGCGCGTGGGTTGGTGCGCGTCTCCTCGGGGCTTGCTTCGATCGGCTTGCTGGTGACGATCCGCAGCCGCGTAGATCCATCGGCGCCTGACGCGGCACGCAAAAAATGCTTGACGATCCGGTCCTCCAGCGAGTGAAACGCGATCACTGCCAGGCGCCCTCCTGGCGCCAGCAACGCGGCCGCCTGGGGCAACGCCGCTTCCAGGTTTTCGAGCTCGCGATTGACCGCGATCCGCAGCGCCTGAAACGTTCGGGTCGCCGGATGGATCTTGCCGTGACGCCCACCGAGCGCGCGGGTCACGATCGCCGCGAGCTCGCTGGTGCGCTCGATCCGCCGCGTGCGGCGCGCCTCGACAAT
>FLYN01008298.1_pt1 | contig 11654 bp, 10 predicted proteins | sample 1122621 | NCBI WGS metagenome assembly FLYN01 (sample SAMEA4346792, study PRJEB14843) | hot springs metagenome | biome: Terrestrial Biome; feature: Habitat; material: Sediment | place: India | collected 2012-06-12 | depth 1760 m
GCCTGGCCCGGACGATGTCTATGTGGCCCAATCGAAGATTCGGCGCTTTGGGCTGCGCACCGGCGATTATGTCGCCGGCCAGGTCCGTCCGCCCAAAGAGAACGAGCGCTATCCATCGCTGCTGCGGGTCGAGCGCATCAACGAGGCCGATCCGGAGCTGGCTCAGCAGCGCCCGCCTTTCGAGCAACTGACGCCGATCCATCCGTATCAGCGGATTCCACTCGAGACCGAACCCCACATCCTTTCGACCCGCGTCATCGATCTGATCGCGCCGATCGGGCGCGGCCAGCGCGGCCTGATCGTTGCTCCGCCCAAGGCCGGTAAGACCATGCTTCTCAAGGCGATCGCTGGTGGCATCACCACCAACGCCCCCGATATCCACCTGATGGTCGTGCTGGTCGGCGAGCGACCGGAGGAGGTCACCGATATCCGCCGCTCGGTCCAGGGGGAAGTGATCGCAGCGACCTTCGATCAGCCGGTCGAGGAGCATATCAAGGTTGCGGAGCTGGCTCTGGAACGCGCCAAGCGGCTGGTCGAGCACGGCCGCGACGTGGTGATCCTGATGGACTCGCTGACGCGTCTGGCGCGCGCGTATAACGTGGCGATGCCACCGAGCGGGCGAATCCTCAGCGGCGGCATCGACCCGGCAGCGCTCTACCCACCCAAGCGCTTCTTCGGTGCCGCGCGCAAGATCGAAAGCGGTGGCTCACTGACGATCATCGCGACCTGCCTGGTCGATACCGGCAGCCGCATGGATGATGTGATCTACGAGGAGTTCAAGGGCACCGGCAATATGGAGCTGCACCTCGACCGCAAGCTGGCCGAGAAGCGCATCTTCCCGGCGATCGATATCACCCGCAGCGGCACCCGCCGCGAAGAGTTGCTGCTGGAGCCGACGGTGCTGCGCCAGGCCTGGGCAGTGCGGCGCATGGTCAGTACCCTGGGCGAGCAGGAGGGCCCCGAGCTCATGCTGGCGCGCATGGCCAAGACGCGCAGCAACGCCGAGTTTCTGGCGACGTTGGGGAGGTAGATCCGCTCCCGTCGCAGCACCCGTGGTCGCAGCATGGTACTCCCTCTTGTGCTGCACGCGCGATCCACACCCCCCGCCAACTATTCTCCTCCTCCGCGCACGCGGGGAGGGGGAGGGGGATCAAGCAGGCGGTCCGCCCCTCAACAACGTGCGAGAAGTGGGGGTAGGGCAGAGGCCGGCGCGAGGGAGGCAGGCCACACACGTGGCCTGCTTCAGCCCGCTGGCGCCCGGGCGACTCCTTTCATTAGTGGATCTGCCCCCGGATCTCGCCGCCTGGGAAATCGCCGGGCCCCGTGTTCGTTGGCCCCACACCGTCGTTGGTGTGCACGTTGACGTAGGCGTTGCCGCTGCGCATCGCGGCCACGACGCTGGCCAGATCGGTCCACCCACAAGCGTTCCCTGCGTCGGGTGTCGTCACGGTCGCCTCGGCAAGGATGCCGTCAACACGCCCACCGCCTGGGCTGCCCATGAAGAGCGTGACGCCGACCGGGCCGTTCACACCCGCGGGAGCGCAGTGAATGTGCGCCGCGACTACGTTCTCGATGTTGGCCACGATGAGCTTGTAGTGCAGCGCGGTGCCGTCCTTGCTGAGATGCAAGATCGCCTGGCCCTGGGCCTGGGTGTCGCGGGCTGGAACTTCCTCGTCGCCCGAGAGGTGGGCGACGAAGTTGCGGTTGGTGCCAGCGGCGGCTGGTCCTACAGTGGCGAGCACGGCGGCGAGCACCAACAGAGCGAGCAGTGCCTTCCGCATACCATCCTCCTTTGGTGAGTATCACCACACCCCCCACAGCGATGTGGTGGCAGGCAACGCGAAGACGGTCCCAAACAGCAGGTGGCGCGGGGTGTTTGTACCTATACCTACGTAGGGAGTGGCAGATGTGAATCTAGCATCGTCCGCCCCCGCATTGGTTGTTGCTTCCGCGCTACCAGGACATGCTATAATTGCGCCACGGGAGCAGCCTATGCCAAAAGTGACGATCAGCCAGATCGCGCGTGCAGCCGGTGTCTCGAAGACGGCGGTGTCGTTCGCGTTCAACGACCCGTCCCAGCTCGCTCCAGCCACCGTGCGCCGGATCCTCGAGGTCGCCGATCGGCTCGGTTATACGCCCGACCCGATCGCCCGCAGCATGACCACCAGGCGCACGAACGCGCTCGGTCTGCTCCTGCCGCAGGATATCGCCATCGCGCTGGCGAACCCGTTCTACACCCAGTTTATTCGCGGGATCGGCGCCGTTTGTAGTAGCGCCGGCCTGACCCTGATGCTCGTGCCGCCGCTGCAAGGATCGCTGCTCAAGGCCATCCCGCACGCGACGGTCGACGGTTTCGTCGTGGTCGGGCTGGAGGTGGACCGTGGCGAGGTTCGGTTGCTACGTCGGCGCCACGTGCCCTTCGTGATGGTCGATAGCGAAGCGCCCGACGATGTAGCGAGCATCAATGTTGATGATCGCGGCGGTGCGCGCGCGGCGATGGCGCATGTGCTGGCGCAGGGGCATCGGTGCATCGCGGTGCTGTGCATCGAATCCGGCAAGGATGGCCGGATCGCGGAATACACCGGCACCCTGGCCGAGCGGCTGGCCGGTTACTGCGAGGCGCTCGACGCCTATGGGATCGCCCCGGATGACCCTGCCATTCAGATTGTCGAGGTGCCGAGTAGTTGGGAGGGCGGGCAGGCGGCCTTTGAGCGCATCTGGGACGCTGCAGCGCGCCGCCCAACGGCGATCGTGGCCATGAGCGACATTATCGCGCTTGGAGCTATGGATGCTGCCCACGCACGCGGCTTGCGCCTGCCCGCCGATCTCTCGATCGTCGGCTTCGACGACCTGCCCGAGGCGCGGCGTGTGCGCCCGGCGCTCACAACCGTCTGGCAGCCGGTCGAGGAGAAAGGGTGCCTGGCGGCGGCGGTGCTCGTGGCAGCGCTGACCGAGGGCGGCCCGATCGTCCATCACCGCCTGCCGACCGAGCTGGTGATCCGGGAGTCAGTCGCTGTGCCCCGCGATGAGTGACCCGTGATGGGCCCTGTCTTCCGCATGGCGCGGCGCGCGTTCGGTATTCGATATTCCGCGTTCAGCATTCGCAGAGGCTTGCTGTGGCCCTCATCGGCGCACTCATTGCGATCGGCGCCGCCGTCGCCTTCCTGGTTGTCGGCGCACTGGCATTGTTTGGCGGAGCCGACGCGACCCAGCATCAGTTGCTGCCCGGCTTCCGGCCCGACCGCCCAGGCCCGCTCGAGCGCGCGCTCGCGATGCTCAGCGTTTGGGGGCCGATCGCACTGATCGCGGCGCTGTGCCTGCTGGCCGCGATCCGGATCTTGCGCGTTGCGCTGAACGCGCTCGCTTAGTACTCCAGTTGTACTTCCCCTGGGAGCGATCCCCAGTAGGGGGAGGGCATGAGCCATCCCGCATATGCCCAGGCGCCCGGATCGCTTTCAGAAGCCCGTTCCCCCACTTCCTACCCCCGCTCCCGACCCGAGAGCGAGGGGCGCGGGCGCAAGCACGATGCGCGGTGCGACCATGAAGTCTGTCTGCCCTTGAACCGCACGTAGGGAGGGGCAGAGGATGGGGCTTACGGGGGTCGGTTGTTTCGCTTCGCGCATCAGGGCGCCCCTCATCCTCCTCACCCTCTCTCCTGGCTGGGAGGGGGTGGGTGCCACCAGCGCATGCGGCGGTCGGCGAAAAAACCTACCCCCAAAGAGGCAGGGGGTGACGAGAGCACGTGGCGATTGCCAAAAAACCTACCCCCGAAAGAGAGGATGGAGCGGGTTCAATTCAGGATGACTCATGAAGGACCTCTTTGCTGCGCCACCGCTGACACAGCGAAAAAAGGCTTGTGGGGCCGCAGGCCCCATGCTCCCGCAGTGCAGCGTTGCAGATAGCCGCTTATCAACGCTATTTGAAAGTTGTGCTACAATAACGGTGCGATATGGTTCCAGGCTACGTGAAACGGAACGCCCGTTGAACCATCTCACCTCCACCACAACTGTTCGCCTGCTGATCGTCAATAGTTTCACCAGCCTCAATCTGATGCTGGGCCTGTTGGCCCTGTTTGCCACAATCGCTGGTGTTACGTCCGTCGCGGCCTGGTGCCTGCTGGCCTGCGTCGTCATCGATGCCTGCGATGGGTCGCTGGCGCGCCACTGGCATGTGACGAGCGCGTTCGGTGCCCAGCTCGATTCGCTGGCCGACATGACCTCGTTTAGCATCGCCAGCGGTGTCCTGGCCTACTATTGGTTGCAGCCCAAGGTCCCGTTCGTGCTGGTTGCCGGCGCCAGTTGCCTCTACATCCTCTCCGGTGCCATCCGCCTGGCGCGCTTCAATGCGACGCAGGCCTACGGCTATAGCCCCTATTTTCAGGGCATGCCGACAACGACCGTCGCCGCAGTCGTAGCGACGACCTACCTGGCCGTCCCGCAGATCAACTCGCTCTGGGGCCTGGCGTTGGTGGTGGTGCTGGCCCTATTGATGGTGAGCGTGTTCCCCTATCCCCGGCTGTCCGAGCTGCGCCGGTGCCCGCCCTGGCTCTGGCTGATCGTCTTGTGCGGCATTCTGCTCAATCCCCCCTGGACGTTCTGGCTGCTCTCCCTCAGCTACATCGCCGTCGGCCCACTCATCTGGCTGTATCGCCGGTATAACGCGCGATAATCGTTTCCCCTGCCCGCACCCGGTCGCCAGGAGCGACGCATGCTTCCACATGCGCGGCCGGCAGGTAGACATCGGTGCGCGAGCCGAAGCGGATCAGCCCGAAGCGCTCGCCCTGGGCCAGCAGATCGCCCTCCCGGCTCCAGTTGACGATCCGCCGGGCGACCATCCCGGCGCGCTGGGCGACCACACAGCGCCCAACGCTGCCCTCGATCACGGTGTATTGCGCCGCGTTGTGCTCCGCCCGAGGGCGGTTGGCAGCCGCGTAGCCACCTGGCTCGCGAAAGACCCGTACGACTTTCCCGGCGATCGGCGCGCGGTTGATATGAACATCGGCCAGCGAGAGGAACACCGCGATGCGCAGCCACGCTTCCTCGCCTAGGCGCGCGTCGCGGATGCGCTCGACTGCCAGCACGCGCCCATCGCTGGCGGCGTAGGCCACGTTGGGGTTGACCGTCATCTGCCGATACGGATCGCGTAAGAACCAGGCGCTGGTGGCGGCAGCCAGTAGCGGGAGCAGCCCTCGGCGCCAACTGTGCCGGCCCAGTAGCAGGCCCAGCCCGCTCAACCCGGCCACCAGCGGCAGCGCATCGGTTGCCACCGGCACATCGCCCAGCGCGATCCGATGGGTGTGTTCGAGCGGCACAAGGTTCCACGCGTCCGCTGGCTGGGGCCCGGCAAAACGCAGGTTGCGGATCCAGGCTGGTGGGACGTTGCGCCACACGGTGTCGCACCGGAACTGATAACGTCGGATATAGTGCTCGAGAATGGTGCTGACGGCCTCGGCTTCGGCGTGGGCGGCAGGATGCAGCCGCTGTTTCAGGGCACGCAGGTAAGCGTATTCGATATAGGTTAGCACGCCGCCGGGCCTGAGCAGTTCGCGATAGCGCTCGAAGATCGCCTCGACCAGGTCCGGCGGGCAGGCGGTGAACGGGATGGCCGAGACGATGTTATCGAACTGCGCGCGACCCTCGAGGGCGGTCACGCTCATCTCGTGCAGCGTCACCTGGTCGCGTACCCGCCGGAAGGCCGGCTCGCGCTCGAACCGCTGGCGCAGATACGCGACGAAGCCGGGGTTGATCTCGCAGAGCACCAAGCGGTCCGCGGGGCCGAGGTGCTTGATGATCGCGGCCGTGATCGCACCCGTGCCCGGTCCGACCTCGAGGATGGTTTTGGGGCCGCGCCGGCGGGCCACTTCCGCCGCCATGACCCTGGCAGCGTAGCGCGACGTCGGGATGATCGCGCCGATGCTGCCAAAGGCGCCGCGCAACTGGCGCACGAAATAGAGCTTCTCGCCAATGGTCATCCGTGCTCCTTGACGACTCGTAGGCTGTAGCCAGGCCGGCTTATTGTAGCATAAGGCGTGGTTCGAACGAGCGTTGCCGTTTGGGAGGCCCGCTTGGATGCATGCACGGATGGCGCATGGGTTCAGCTCGCTGCCCTAAGAGGCGGTCGGCAACGCTGCGCTGTGGGAGCGTGGGGGCCGCAGGCCCGCCAAACCTCCCGTTGCCGACAAGCTCTTAGAATGGGAGCATTTGGCTGCGGAGGCTGGGGAGGCCGGCTCGTCCGCTGTGCCGGGCGGTCCGCCCTCGTTGGGACAATGGGCCCATCGGGTTCGCTCAGGGCAGGCACCGGGCGATCCGTCGCAGCACGATCGCCGCAGATCATCGTCTATCGCCGAACAACGGTGGATTGCTGCCACCCAGGGTGCGCCGCTGTAGGCAGCCGACGCTTCTCCCCTGCCGGCGCCGTTGCCGGTAGGGTGGAGCGCTGCGATGGCGCCTGCGTGGCGAGCAGCGGCGGGCACGGCCGCATAGCGTGCAAGGGGGGGTACGCGCGCATTATAGCACAAGATCAGCGCGGCCTTGCAGCCAGGCGCGCAGCACGTGCATGAAGGCGTCGAACCGATCGCGAAAGATATTGTGCGTCGCTCCGGGGATGGTCGCCAGACGGCCGGAGTTGCCACGTAGCGCCTGCGCCATGGCCTGCCGGGTAGCGGGTGCGATGATGGTATGGTGCGGGTCGGCCAGCAGCACCAACAGCGGCATAGCGATCCGTGCCAGCCGTGCGGTCAGATCCCACGCGCCGCTGTCGGTGAAGAGGCCCTGCACGGCCTCGGGCCGGCATTGCTGGAGCGCCTCGCTTTTCCAGAAGCAGTCGCACGGGTGCCAGTCGGGGTTGGCCGCCCGAACGATCGGCAGGGTCTCCGTGGGCGGGCGGCCTAGGCCCTCCAGATAGCGCGGCAGCAGCGCCTGACCGCGCGCCGGGTCCATGGCGAGCAGCGGGTCGATCAGTGCGACGCGCTGTGGCCTCGGATGGTCGCTCGCGGAGGTGGCCAGCGCGATCGCCACAGCGCCGCCCCACGAGTGACCGATCACGGTGGCGCCTGCCAGCGGCGCCAGGCGTAGCATGTGCGCGACAACGGCGGCAATTCGGTCGATGTGGTGTGCGTCGGCCAGGCTGCTCTGGCCGTGGCCGGGCATATCGACCGCATAGACGTGATACTCTGCAGCCACCAGCGCAGGCGCCACCCGCCACCAACCGCGCGCGCTGCTGGTGATGCCGTGCAACAGCAGGATCGGCGCCCCCCGGTCGCCCCATTCCAGGTACGATAACCGCCCTGCCTCCAGCGCCAGATCACAGCGTCGCGGCACGATGCCAGCAGAACACTGTGCTGCATCCACGCTCATCGCTCCTCCTCCGGCTGGAATCCTTCTACGCTCAGGCGTGATTGCCGGGCGGGAGCTGCAACAGGCCGCCCACCGATGCCGCGACCGGTCGCCAGCTGCGCCACGCTGTCGCCAGCCCCCAGCCGAGGAAGTTTGCTGCGCAGTCGTGCACCATGTCGTTCACGCTCCATTGCATGTTGATCCTGGCGGGGTCGCCGCGTTGTGCTAGCTCGCTCCGGTGCATCAGGTACTCGCCTAGTTCCCAACCGATCGTTGCGACCGCCAACACCGCCGCCGAGAGGCGGGCCTGGTGCTGATCGCTCCAGCGCAGCAGTGCGCCCAGCCGGCTCGCAGGCGAGAGGTTGCTGGCCGCCTCATGCACCGAGTCGCCCACCAGCGCCGTCAGCGCGAAAGCGGTGGCGATGTGCGGCAGTGCGTCGAGCCCGAAGCCGGCCAGCCGCCGTTCGCCCAACGCACCCTTGTAGATGTTGAATTGGGGGTGCGAGAGCAGATAGCCTGCCGCCAGCGGTGCCACATAGGCGACATAGCCGGGGTTGTCGCGCACGATCGCGGCGAGCGTCGTGTGAAGTGCGCGCCAGCCCTCGGCCAGCTCCTGGTCGCGAGGCATCAGCAGATCGGAGAGCTCGGGCAGCAGCAAGGTCAGCGAGTTGGCAAGCAGATGCGGCAGCCAGGTGGTTTTCATGCCATAGAAGCGCCGGTTGGCGTTCGCCGTCGCCACGATCGCGGCCCATAATCCATAGCGTATAATAGTCGCCGGTCGCACAGTTTGATACCTTATGCTAGCGCTTTTCAGCAAAAGCATTCAGAAGGCGAAGGAGCATGGGATAGGCCGCAGGCCCGCCCCCATCCACGTTCAGTTTCGCTCATGGCCACGTTCGCGCTGATCTCGCTCAACTGCTTCGGCGTGCCAACCCCGACCAACCGCACCCGCTGCCGGCTGCTGACGCTGGCGCGCGAGCTCGATCGCCGGGATGCTGTGGTCGTCTGTCTCCAGGAGGTGCAGACCCATTACTATCGCCGCCTGCTCATCCAGGCCTGCTCGTGCTATCCGGCCAACGTCTACGCGCCGTTCGTTCATGCGCCGAAAGGCGGCTTGCTGACGCTGGCGCGGCTGCCGCTTCGGCAGAGCGCCTTCACGCTGTTCCGCGAGCGCGGCTTCTGGCACACCCCAGCCGTGACCGATTGGCTGCTCCACAAGGGGATCCTGCAGGCACATCTGATGTTCGATGGCTTGCCGATCGTGGTGTTCAATACGCACCTGACCGCCAACTACAGCGGCAACTGGAGCGTCGAGAATCGCTATGCTCGTACCGAACGGGAGCAATTACGCCAGCTTGCCGGGCTGGTCGCTGCCCAGCCGCCCGACGCGCTGGTCCTGGTCGCAGGCGATTTCAACATACCGCGCGGGAGCTGGCTGTACGATGAGTTCATGGCAGCGAGCGGGCTGACCGACCCGCTGGCTGGCGACACGCGGCCGACGCTCCGTGTACCTCTGGGGGTACCGGCGCGCTATGCGCTGCCGATCGATTTCGCGCTGTTCCGCGCTCCTGATCTGCCCGGTCTCCAGGTGAGCAGCAATCTCTGTTTTCACGAGAAGCTCGCGCTGATCGACGGCCGGCAGGGCTACCTGTCCGATCACTACGGCATCGAGCTCCGGCTTACCTGGAACGATCGCGCCTCACGGCACCCCTCGAGCGCCGGTCACGCCAGCATGCCGATCCCCGAAGGGCCGCGCAGGAGCGCGCCCTAGGGCCTCCCTATCCATGGATCGTCGCGTCGCGCCGCGGATCCATGAGCGCTGTGCTGGGCGCTCAATCGTGCTGCACATCACGGTAGAGGCCCGGTGGGGCCTTCGCCGCCCCCTGATAGCCCAGCGCGGCGCGCAAGGCGAGGATCTCGCGCCGCAAGCGATCGCGCTCGTCGCAGGTGCTGTAGCGATCCGCGATCCGCAGCTGCGACTTGCAGAAAGCCAGCTCGGTCGCCAGGTGATGCACGCGCCGCACCTGGCGATAGCGTGTCCAGCCGCCGCGCACCAGCGCCCGAATCTGGCTGCGCGCTCGCTTCAGCGATGCGGTCACTTCCTCGTACTCGCTCGCGCTCAACACCCCGACCTGCACCTCCTCGCCCAGCTCTTGCTCCATCCAGCGTCGCTCGTGCCGCCACGCCAACACCGCGACCGCCAGCACGACGATCACGCCACCGGACTGGATCAGCCACGAGAAAAACAACCCGGCGAGTTCATAACGCACGGCGAAGTTGTGCAGCGCGTGGAACAGGATCGCCAGCGCCAGCCCGCCGCCGAACGCCAGGGCGCTGAGCCAGCGGCCGCGGGCGTAGCGCACCGCGCCGAGCGCAAGCCCGGTCATGCTGGTGAAGAAAGCGTGGTTCAGGCCGAAGAACACGCCGCGCACCCAGAAGAGCACTCCGAGATCCGAGGCATATTGCACAAAGTACAGCATGTTTTCGGTCATCGAGAAGCCAAATCCGACCACGGCGCCGTAGACGATCCCATCGAGCGGGCCGTCGAACTCGCCGCGCGCGAAGAGGAACAGCCCGATCAGGGCCAGCCCTTTGATCGGCTCCTCGACCAGCGGGGCCAGCCCCCAGGCTTCCGCATCCCAGCCCGGTGCCAGATGGGCCAGCGGTACCGACAGGACGACCTCAAACACGAGCGCCAGCGCGATCGCCGGCAGCGCGCCCCATAGAAAGGCTGCCGCCAGCAACCTCAGTGGCTCCTTCTCGTAGCGGTCGAGCCACCAGAGCAACATGCTATAGATCGCTGTCGGGATCACGGCAGCAGCTATGGCGGTAAGAAGGCTCATGTTGACGAGATGACAAGCTGACGAGCTAACTGGTCCATCCGGCTGGCACCCTGACCGGCAGGGGGACCAGGGGCGGGCTGCAGGCCTGCCCTGCAACCCCACCTGCTTCGCCATCGGTTAGCGAGCTCGGTGGATGCACCATTAACAAGCTGACAAACTCACCTCATCGGCTTGTCAGTGGCACGCTATACCAAGCTCTTGCAAACGCTCGGAGGTCGGGTTGCCCTGTGCATCCCATCCGTGCCGACGATAATATTCGCTCAGCATATCGTCGAGCGCGGGTAGGTGCCCGGCCGCGCGGCCATCCCGCAACGGTATCTCGCGCCAGCGCGCCGGCAACCCATCCATGGTACCGTTTAGCGCATACCGCCGTGCGAACAGGCGCTCGACGGTCAGGATCCGTTCGCCCAGGCGCGCCAGTTCGCCGCCGCTGAACGCGCGCCCCAGGGCCGCGGCGAGCAACTCGGTCAGTTCGGCCGGCGTGACCTGGTAGGCGAGCAGCGCGAGCCGGCGGCACAGGCCCGCCGCATCCAGCGCCGCGGCAAAACGTTCGTGCCAGATCAGCCGTGAGGCTTTGCCTTTGATTGCCTGCGGGTGCGATGGCTCGTCCGGCAGCCAGGCAGGCGGTTCGGGCAGCAGCTCTTCATAGATCATCGCATAGCGGTAGTCACCGCCGATCGACGCGGTCGCCAGCGCCAGTGCGATCGCGTGGAGCGCGCGCGGGTCGAGCGCCGGCATGGCCAGCCCCTTGACCTGTGGCGCGAATGCTGCGCTGCCGAAGAAGATCTCCTGCATCTCGCCGACGCCGAGCGAGAGCACGTCGCGCTTCTCGTGCCGCTGCCCCAGCCGCTCGATCGCCGCCAACAGCGCGTCCTCGTCGCCCCAGGCGAGCGTGCCGGCGCTGCTGAGGCGCTGCTGCTGGCATTCAGCCATGAACGCCAGCGCAGCGCTGGTCGCTGCGATATCCAGCCCCAGACGCATGCACAGGTCGTTGGCCAGGATCAGCGCATCGGGGCTGGCGATGCCACAGCGCGCACCGAATCCGGCCAGCGCTTCCAACTCGGGATAGGCGACCGGTTCGCCGTTGCGGCGTATGTAGCTGCTCGCGCACGGGAGCGGGCAGCCCTCGCAGCCGCGTGGCGCGCGCCGGCCGCGCTGCGCCATCTTTAGCGGGGCGATCGCCGAAAAGTGTGCGATGCGCCCGTCCTGGCCGTTGCGCCCGGTCAAGGCGCCCCACTCGTGCGCGCGCGTGGCATAGAAGAGGCTGCCGAACTGGCGGATGGCGGCGGCGACTTCGCTGGCCGCGATCCGCCTGGTGATGCTGGCGACCACCGCGGCGACGCGCTTTTCGTCGGCCGGTGTGAGCTGTGCGTCGCCGCGTACGGCGATCGCCTTGACGCGCTTGGCCGCCATCACAGCGCCCGTGCCGGCGGGCTCGGCCATGAACTCGCCATCGGCGACGATGCTGCTGTAGGGC
>FLYN01015961.1_pt3 | contig 11629 bp, 10 predicted proteins | sample 1122621 | NCBI WGS metagenome assembly FLYN01 (sample SAMEA4346792, study PRJEB14843) | hot springs metagenome | biome: Terrestrial Biome; feature: Habitat; material: Sediment | place: India | collected 2012-06-12 | depth 1760 m
GGCGCATCGTTGACGTTGGGGTGCAGCCGCGTGGTGATCTCGACATGGCAGTTCCAGCGCTGCCGGGCATGCGCGGCGATCTGGAGGATGCCGCGCCAGTGCTCGACACCAGCCAGCCGGGCGTACGCAGCATCGTCGAACGCGCGTAGATCCAGGCTGATGCCATCGAGATAATGGCCGATCTGATCGAGCGCTTCCAGCGTCAAATAACCGGAGGTGACCAGCGCCGTGTAGCGGCTGTTGGCGCGCGCAAGCTGCAGCAGCTCGCGCACATACTCGTGGGACACCGACGGGTCGCTGTAGGTCCAAACGATGCCGCGACAGAGTCGCTCGAGCGCGACCGTCGCGGCGCGTTCGGGATCCAGTCGCCGCCGTTTGCTCTCATCCTCCGGCACGCGGGCGTACGGGCCGTGCTGCTGGTCGAAGGGAAACGCATAGCCCCAGCCGCCAACGGCGAGCACGGCCGTGCCGGGGAAGAAATGCCACAACCGGTGATCCTCGACCGGGCCAACCATGGCAGCGCTGATCAGCCCGTCGTTGACGACGCCGATACCGCGATCGCTGCCGACACGCACCAGGCAGCGCCCTGGTTCTCCTGGCGCCAGGGCACAACGCCATTGACAGACGCCGCAGCGGTACCGTCCATCGGGCAGCGGTTCGACAAGCTCCGTGAGACGCATACGCAGCTCCTGATCACAGTCTATCGCTCTGCTCAAAACGCGTTATTGCCGCAGATAGCGTGCATTCGCGCGAAGCTGGCGCTCGAACTACGTGTGAATGAAGCGCACCAGCGCGACCCGCGGCTCCGCGCCCGCAAAGCTCCGGCGCCGGCGGGTGATATAGGAGTCATCGCGCATGGGAACATGCGCTCTGATCGCTTGCTGCTGGTCACTCCCCCTCACCCCCTGCGCCCACTCTGGGGAGCGGGCGAAATGCAGGAGCGTGGGGCAGCGGCGGCAAAGCTGCCATCGTCCCACACCACCCATCAAGCCCCCTCCCCGCACGCTGGGAAGGGGAGACGACATACGGGATGACTCATACCCTGCTGGTGTACGCCGCCATCAGCAGCTCGTGCCATGGCCCGTTTGGCGTCTCGAATTCTATAGGGTATAATGGTATAATGGATTTGGCAATTAAGCGGCATGGCCCGTGCCGATTGTAACGACCAGGATTGTATCGAGCAATGGACGAAACTCCCCTCCGCCGTCGGCTTGGCCTTGATCAGCCTGTTCAGACCACCGCCAACGTTAGTTCCAGCGACCGAGGCTGGGACCCCGTCGCAGATGAACCAGTGGATCAACAGGGGTTGCCCAGTGTGCGTAGCCTCCTCAAGGAGTTGCTAGAAACGGCGCTCTTCATCTTGCTGGTCTTCTTGATTGTGCGGGGTGTCGTGCAAAACTTCAAGATCGAAGGCCAGAGCATGGAGCAGAGCCTCCATAGCGGTCAGTACATCCTGGTCAACAAGATCGTCTATTTTCACTTCGACCTCAACGCCCCGCTGCGGCTGCTGCCCGGCAAGCAGGATCTGCCCCCGCGTGTGGTCTACCCGTTTCATATGCCCCGCCGCGGCGATGTGGTTGTGTTCGAATACCCGCGTGATTTCAGCAAGGACTATATCAAGCGCGTGATCGGCCTGCCTGGCGAGACGGTCGAGATCCGCGATGGCCGGGTCTATGTCAACGGCGTCCTGCTGGACGAGCCGTACCTGCGCGGTACCCAAACCACCTGCCACCCCAGCGACCCATGCAGCCGCGGCCCTGTGAAGGTGCCCGAGGGCGCGGTGTTCGTGCTCGGCGACAACCGCAACTATAGCAGCGATTCGCGCGAGTGGGACGCGCTGCCGCTCGACCGCATCATCGGCAAGGCCTGGATCTCCTACTGGCCGCGCGAATACTGGGGCGTGATCCCATCACCGACCTACGCTGCACAGCCGTAGTCGTAGGCGCATTATAGCCGTGCCCACTCATCACCGTCAAACCCTGCCCGCCCCCCATCTTTGTTCTTTGTTCCGTGTTCTTTGTTCCTTATGCACATCGCCATCAATGCCCATCTGCTGGCGCACACGCAGAACTTCCGCCGCGCCGGGGTCTCGATCTACACTGAGGAGCTGCTGCGCCATCTCGCCCTGATCGACCGACACAATCGTTATACGGTCTATACCACGCGCGGCCTGGATGCTGCCGCCCTGGGCCTGCCGCCGAACTTTGCCGTGCGCCCGAGCCGGCTGCCGACGATCAACCCGCGCATCCGCATCCCCTGGGAGCAGTGCCTGGCCCCGCTGCTCTTGCGGCTGTCCGGCGCCGATGTCTTTCACGGGGTCCAGAGCGTTGCGCCGCTGTTCTGCCCGGTGCCAAGCGTCATCACGATCCACGACCTCTCGCCGATCACGTTCCCGCAAACGTTCCGTACCCACAACCGGATCTATCTGACCTGGGCGACCCGCGCGTCAGCGCGGCGAGCAGCGCGCATCCTGACCGTCTCGGAATTCAGCAAACAGGAGATCGTCCGCATCCTGGGCGTACGGCCCGAGCGCGTGGTTGTCACCTACAACGCCTGCGATGCGCGCTTCGCGCCGCCCGATCCGGCGGCAGTGGCGGCCTTTCGCCGTCGGGCCGGCCTGCCGGAGCGCTTCATCCTGTTTCTGGGCACCCTTGAGCCGCGCAAGAACCTGCCGACTTTGCTGGAGGCCTACGCCCGGATCGCCGCCTCTACCGATGCGCCGCTGATCATCGGCGGCGGCAAAGGCTGGCTCTACGACCCGATCTTCGCCAGAGTCGAGGCGCTGAATCTGGGCCAGCGCGTGCGCTTCGCCGGCTACATCGATGCCGCCGAGCAGCCACTCTGGTACGCCGCCGCTACGGTCTTTGTGTTCCCTTCACTCTATGAAGGGTTCGGAATCCCACCGCTCGAGGCCATGGCCTGCGGCACGCCGGTCATCGCCAGCACCAGCAGCAGCCTGCCCGAGGTGGTCGGCGATGCCGGGCTGCTGGTGCCGCCGACCGATGCCGAGGCGCTCGGTGCGGCGATCGTGCGGCTGCTGGAAGACGCCGAGCTGCGCGCCGAATTGCGTGAGCGTGGCCTGCGCCAGGCACGGCGCTTCTCGTGGCGCGAAACGGCTGAACGGACGCTTGCAGCCTACCAGGAGGTCGGAGCTACACCGGCACACCGCCGTGCTGCACCCGCCAGTGACCAGAGGCGATAGACCAGGAGCCGATAGCCGACACACGGCGAACGAGCGACCACCGACGATTGACCAGACCCGTGGCTCTTGTCTCCGGTCTTCCATCTCTCGCCTTCCCTCCCTCGTCCATCTGGTTGACAGGTCCTCGGGCTGCGGTATAATGATGGCGTGTACCATCCCCTGCCTGTCGGATTCGCATAGCTATCCGCAGCGGCTGTGCGGCATTATAGCTATTTGGGCTCTGCGGAAAGGAGCATATCTATGCCAACCCTCGGCGTACCAGAGCTATTGATCATCCTGGTGATCGTCGTGGTGCTCTTCGGGGCCAGCCGGCTCGCGGGCATTGGGACTGCTCTGGGCAGCAGTATTCGGGAGTTCAAACGCGCCGTGCGCGACGACGACGTGGCCGAACCGAAACCTGAGCAGGCTGAGAAGTCCGAGCGCCAGGCCTGATCGACGGCCCGGCAGAAGGTTTCATCGCATGGGGCGGCGCTCCGGGTTGCACGCCGCCGGAATATGTGCCAGTGGAGTCCCTTAGCCCCTCTGCTGGCGCATTTTCGTGTCCAGGAATGTAGGGGGTACGATTTGTGCTTGACGTTCGACGGCTCGGTGTAAAGTATGGTCGGTGAGTTCTACGATCGCGCGCGCATTTTTGTCCAGGCTGGCGACGGTGGTGATGGTGCGGCGACGTTTCGACGCGAGAAGTATGTGCCACGCGGCGGGCCGGATGGCGGCGATGGCGGGCGCGGTGGCCACGTCTATTTGCTGGCCGACCGGCACCTCAATACGTTGCTGCCGTTCCGAGAACGGCGGTATTTCAAGGCCGAGCGTGGCGGCAACGGCGGCCCCTCGCGCAGGCATGGCCGCAATGGCCGCGACCTGATTGTGCGCGTGCCGCCGGGGACGGTCGTGCGTACAGAGATCGATGGCAAGATCTACGAGGTCGACCTCGCAGCGCCCGGGATGCGCTTGTTGGCGGCGCGCGGCGGCAAAGGTGGCTTGGGCAATGTTCATTTTGCCACGCCGACCAATCAGGTGCCGCGCATCGCCGAGCTGGGCGAGCCAGGCGAGGCCCGCGAGCTGGAGTTGGATCTCAAGTTGATCGCCGATGTGGGCCTGGTCGGGTTTCCGAACGCCGGTAAATCGACCCTGCTCTCGGCTATCAGCGCGGCGCGGCCCAAGGTGGCGCCCTACCCGTTCACCACGCTGCAACCAAACCTGGGAGTGGTCGAAGTCGGCAATTTCAGCTTCGTCGTCGCCGATATTCCGGGCCTGATCGAGGGCGCGCACCGGGGGGTCGGGCTGGGTTTCGATTTTTTACGCCATATCGAGCGCACGCGCCTGCTGATCCACGTGGTGGACGCCGCGGGCGTCGATGGACGCGACCCGGTCGAGGATTACCATGCGATCAACGCGGAGTTGCGGCTGTACCAACCGTTGCTGGCCGAGCGGCCGCAGGTGGTCGCCCTCAATAAGATCGACCTGCCCACGGCGCGCGCCAACCTGCCGCGCCTGCGCGCGGCGATCGGGCTGCCCGACTCCGAGATCTTCGCGATCTCTGCCGCCACGCGCGAGGGCGTCGATGCCCTGTTGCAGCACGTCGCGGCGCGGCTGGCCGAACTGCCTGCGCCCGACCGGACGCCGCGCGAGGAGACGCTGACCTGGCCGGTGCCATCGGTCGATGAGCGCGCCTTCACGATCGAGCGCGAGGGCCAGGGGTGGCGGGTGCGCGGCAAGAAGATCGAACGGCTGATCGCGATGACGAACTTCGCCCAACCGGAAGCCCTGCACCGCATCGAGCGGGTGATGGAGGCCAGCGGCATCAACGACGCGTTGCGCGCCGCCGGCATCCAGGAGGGCGATCCGGTGTATATCGAGAAAGCGGAGCTGATCTGGTCCGATCGCTATGAAGACTGAGATGGAGCGGGCTGTGGGAGAGCTAACCGATCTTGTACCTGCCAGGCCGCCGGTACAAAGCCCACCGACCCTCGCCACACGTCGCCACCGTGCGTCCTACCACGTGGCGATCGTCGCTGCCGACGCGGCGCTGATCTTGATCGGATTCGCGATCGCTTACTGGATGCGGTATATCGTCGACTGGCCCTACCCGATCGATCAGATCGTCCGCGAGGTCGGCACCGCCTATTTCGTCGATCTGGCCGCATTTCTGCCGCATACACTGCTCTTGCTGGTGGTTGTGCTGGCACAGTTCGCGATGAAAGGGCTGTATCGACTGCCGCGCTCCGCCGGCCTGCTCGATCACGCCAGCATCATCCTCAGCAGCACCACGACCGGGATCGCGATCGTGGTGCTGATTGTGTTTTTCTATCGTCCGTTCTTCTACTCGCGGTTGATCTTTGCCTTCGCCTGGTGTGTGATTATTGGGCTGCTGTGCGCCTGGCGCGGCCTGCTGATCGGCTTCCGGCGCTGGCGCTGGGCGCGTGGCATCGGCCGCGAGCGCGTGCTGGTGGTCGGCGGTACCGGCCTCGGGCGCCAGGTGATGGAGGGCATCGTCGCCCAGCCGTTCCTGGGCTACGCGCTGGTCGGCTACCTTGAGGATCGCGAGCCGCCGCCCGGGAAACGACCCGATCTGCACTTTCGTTACCTCGGCCCGATCGAGGAATTGCCGGCGCTGATTCGCTCCGGCGCCGTCGATCAGGTGATCATCGCCCTGCCCTTCTGGCGACACCACCAGCTCCCGGAATTGGTGACGATCTGCCGGTCGGCGGGCATGGATTTTCGCGTCGCCCCCGACCTCTACGAGTTGAGCTTCGACCGGGTCGACGTCGGCAACCTGAGCGGTATCCCGCTGATCGGCCTGAAGGAGCTGTCGCTCAAGGGTTGGAACCTGGTGATCAAACGGGCGATGGATCTGGCCCTGGTGCTGCTGGCCGCTCCGTTCGCCATGCCGCTGGCCGCCCTGATCGCGCTGGCGATCCGGTGGGACTCGCCGGGCCCGGTGATCTTCAAGCAGCGCCGGGTTGGCCGGGGCGGCCGGACGTTTACGATCTATAAGTTCCGCACGATGGTCGTGGACGCCGAGGCGCGCAAGGCCGACCTGGTGGCGCTCAACGAGGCCGATGGCCCGATCTTCAAGATCGCCAACGACCCGCGTATGACGCGGGTGGGCCGCCTGTTGCGCCGCACCAGCCTGGACGAGCTCCCCAACCTGTGGAACGTCCTGCGCGGCGAGATGAGCCTGGTCGGCCCGCGCCCACCGACCCCCGAAGAGGTCGAGCAGTACGAGGAGTGGCACAAACGGCGCCTGGAGGTGAAACCGGGCATGACCGGGCTGTGGCAGGTGCTCGGGCGCAGCGATACCTCGTTCGACGAGATGGTGCGCCTCGATATTTATTACGCCGAGAACTGGTCGCCCGGTATGGACCTGCGGATCATGCTCCAGACAATCCCCGCCGTGCTGTCGGGCAAGGGAGCATATTGAAATGATGAATGGTGGATGGTGAATGGTGAACGATTGATTATTCTCCGTTCTGCATTCCGCTTTCATCGCTCATCGTTCATCGTGCCAAGGAGAGATGTAAGCTATGCGCATCCTGATCACCGGTGGCGCGGGTTTTCTTGGCTCGCATCTTTGTGATCGCTTTCTGGCCGAGGGCCATACGGTCATCGCCATGGACAACCTGATCACCGGCAGCACTGCCAACATCGCCCACCTCGCCGGCCACGAGCGCTTCAGCTATATCAAGCATGATGTCACCAACTATATCTTTGTCGAAGGGCCGCTGGACGCCATCTTGCACTTCGCCTCGCCGGCCTCGCCGGTGGATTACCTGGAGCTGCCGATCCAGACGCTCAAGGTCGGGGCGTTGGGGACGCACAAAGCGCTCGGCCTGGCCAAGGATAAAGGCGCGCGCTTTCTGCTGGCCTCGACCTCCGAGGTGTACGGCGACCCGCAGATCCATCCCCAGCCGGAGAGCTATTACGGGTATGTGAATCCGATCGGCCCGCGCGGCGTCTACGACGAGGCCAAGCGCTTCGCCGAGGCGATGACCATGGCCTACCATCGCTATCACGGGGTCGATACCCGGATCGTGCGCATCTTCAACTGCTATGGGCCGCGGATGCGACTCAACGATGGCCGCGTGGTGCCCAACTTCATTCAGCAGGCGTTGCGCGGCGAACCGCTCACGGTTTACGGCGACGGCTCGCAGACGCGCTCGTTTTGCTATGTTAGCGATATGGTCGAGGGTATCTACCGCCTGCTCCTCTCCAACGAGGTCGAGCCGGTCAACATCGGCAACCCCGGCGAATTTACCGTCCGCGAGTTCGCCGAGATCGTCAACCGGCTCACCGGCAATAAGGCGGGGATCGTGTATAAAGATCTCCGGACCCAGGACGATCCGCAGGTGCGCCAGCCCGACATCACCAGGGCGCGGAGGATCCTGGGCTGGGAGCCGCAGGTCAGCCTCGAGGAAGGGTTGCTGCGGACCATCCCGTGGTTCCGCGAGCAATTGCGCCGTCGCGGTGAGCTGCCCTGACCGGGCGACTAGATGACAGGTGACAGGGGTGGCTGAGCACAACCTGCAAGCTCGCCGTTTCATCGGGTCGTCCGGTCGTTGTAGCATGTGCTTGGTGCTCGGCGCCCTGGCCCTTGCGATCGCGCTGATCCCGCTTCCAACACTTGCGCTGCTGCTAGGCGGGAGCCTGGCGCTGGCGCTCCCGCTGATCGATCCAGTCTTCGGCCTCTACTGGGCGGTGCTGTCGGTGCCGGTGCAGGAGCTGGTGCTTTTGCCCGGCGGGCTGAGCTGTACCCAGGCGGCGATGCTGCTGGCGACCGGTGCATGGGGGCTGCGCGTGCTGGCGCACCCCGAGCGCCGAATCGTAAAGGGCCGTTTATTCCCGCTGTGGGTGGCACTGCTGTGGGCGCTGCTCCTCTCCACAAGCTTCACCCCGTACGCGCAGATCGAAAGCATCAAGGAGACACTGCGCTGGAGCGAGGCGTTCCTGGTCTGGCTGATCGCGATTACTACGCTGCAGCGGCGCTGGCAGATCGTCGGGCTGGTCGCCTGTTTGCTGATCGCGCCGGCCGTCGATGCATTGATCGGCCTGATGCAATTCCTGACCGGCGACGGGCCGATGGCTTTTCGGATCGCGCCAGGGCTGCCGTATGTCCGGGCCTACGGGACGATCGGCCAGCCGAACTCGTTCGCCGGCTATCTGAACATGGCCTGGCCGCTGGCGCTGGCCTTGGCGATCGGCGCGACGGTGGCGGCATGGCGACGACAGGCAACCGACAGGCGGGGGCCGCGTAGGGAGACCAGGGACCAGGGACCAGAGACCAGAGACTGGAGGCCGGAGCTTGTCTGCTATCTCTCCTCTCGTGCCTCTCCGCTCGCGTCTCGGGTCTCTCCGCTCGTATCTCTCGTCGCTCGCCTCCTGTCCGGTCACTGGTGGGTGGTCATCGCTCTGTGGTCGGTCGCCGGCCTGCTGCTGGCTGCCCTGGCCGCCTCGTTCTCGCGCGGCGCGTGGCTGGGTGCGGCGGTCGGGCTGGCGGGCATGATGCTGGTCCAGGGGCGGCGAGCCGCGCGCTGGCTGATGGTTGGGCTTGGTGTCGGGGCCCTGATCGTCGCGCTCGGCGGCGCCGGCCTGCTACCCGAGGCGCTTGCCGGGCGCCTGGCGAGCATTGCCCGCAACCTGGCGCTCTTCGATGCTGGTACCGCCTGGGTGACACCCGAGAACTTCGCCGTGGTCGAGCGCATGGCGCAACTCCAGGCCGGCTGGCGCATGTTCCTGGCCTACCCGCTCACCGGTGTCGGGCCGGGGAATTACTCAGCGGCCTACCCCGACTTCGCGGTGCTACCCTGGTATGCCTCGCGCGGGCACGCGCACAACTACTATCTGCATATGGCCGCCGAGGCCGGGATCGGCGGCGCGCTCGCGTATCTGGCGCTGCTCGGCGGAACGTCCTACCAGGCGATAGGCACTGTGCGCCGGGCGAACGGGACCATCCGGCGTAGCGGCGCGGTCGGATGTTGTGGTATCATTGCGGCGGTGGCAGGCCACGAACTGTTCGAGAACCTGCACGCGCTGAGCATGGGCATCCAGCTCGCTGCCGTCTGGGGGCTGATCCATGCGCTTGGACAGGCCGAACCGGCGGACGGCGCACGGGTCTCAGCCTCCGGCTCGCCCACACACCATACCGGTTCGCCTCAGCATCTGGAGCTGACATATGCGCTATCTTGTCACCGGCGGCGCCGGGTTCATCGGCAGTCATCTCAGCGAAGCCTTGCTCGCGCGGGGCGATGAGGTGATCTGCGTCGATAATTTCAACGACTACTACAGCCCGGCCCGCAAGCAGCGCAACATCGCCGCAGCGCTCGAACACCCCGGCTATACGCTGGTCGAGGCCGATTTTCGCGATACGGTGGCGATGGAACAGGTCTTCGCCACCTACCGCCCGGCCAGGGTCGCCCACATCGGAGCGATGGCCGGCCCCCGCCCTTCGACCGAGCGGCCGCTGCTCTATGAGGAGGTCAACGTCCGCGGAACAGTCACCTTGCTTGATCTGGCGCGCCGCTATGAGGTCCAGGGCTTCCTGCTGGCGTCGACCTCGTCGGTCTACGGCCGCTCGCCGACGCCTTGGTCGGAGGATTCGCCCACCGACCGCCCGCTCTCACCCTATGCCGCGACCAAGAAGGCCGCCGAGGTGCTGGCGTATACTTTCCACTTCCTCTATCAGCTCCCGACGCGGGTGGTGCGCTTCTTCACTGTCTATGGGCCACGTGGCCGCCCCGACATGACGCCCTACCTGTTCGTCGACGCGATGGTCAGGCACAAACCGATCACGCTCTTCAACGGCGGCATCGATGTCTACCGCGATTGGACCTATATCGACGACATTATCGCCGGGGTGGTGGCGGCGCTGGATAGCGACCTGCCCTTCGAGATCTTCAACCTGGGCAATTCGAGCCCGGTGCAGCTCTGCGATTTCATCGCCTTGCTGGAGCGCATCACCGGCTACCCGGCGATCGTCGAGGCCCGCCCACTGCCACCCGCCGACCCGCCGATCACCTACGCCGACGTCGCCAAGGCGCGCCGCTTGCTGGGCTTTGCCCCACGGGTGCCGATCGAGGAGGGCCTGGCGCGGTTCTGGGAATGGTACCAGCAGGAAGTGATCAAGGATGAAGGATGTTGAATTCGATATAGAATACTGAATATAAAACGCAAATTAATTCATCATTCATTATTCATCGAAGGAGCTCTACGGCGGTATGGTCAACAACTCGACGGAGAACCTGGCGCGGGTGGAGGAGCCGGCTGCGCTGGAGGCGCCGACGCCGGTCGAGGTCGGGCGCGAGGGGTTCTCGCTCGCCCGCGCGCTGCATAGCCCGCGAACCTGGATCTCGTTCGTGCTGGCGCTCTTCCTGATCCTATTCGTGTTGCGTGGCTTCAACATCGATCCCGCTCGGACCTGGGCGTATATGCGTGGCGCCGACGCCCGGCTGCTGCTGCTCGGGCTGGCCGTCTTCTATCTGACGTTCCCGCTGCGCGCGGTGCGCTGGCGCATGCTGCTCGATAACGCCGGCGTGCCGGTGCACGAGGGGCGTCGGTCGTGGGCTTCGCTGCCGGCGCTCATGGAGTACATCTACCTCTCCTGGTTCGCCAACTGCATCGTGCCGGCCAAGCTGGGCGACGCCTATCGTGGCTACCTGCTCAAGCGCAACGGGCGGGTCTCGTTTTCATCGACCTTTGGAACGATCTTCGCCGAGCGGCTGCTCGATATGCTCGGCCTGTTTACGTTTCTGGTGATCTCCGGCTGGTTCGTGTTCGGCACGCATCTGCCACCGGCAACCAACGTGATCTTTCTCTCCGGGCTGGCACTGGTGATCCTGATCATCACCGGCTTGGCGGGCATGCGCTGGTTCGGCCCGCTGCTGCGCCGATTGCTGCCCCACCGGCTGCGGCAGATCTATGAGGCGTTCGAGTTCGCAGCGCTGCGCTCGTTCCGCCCGGCCATCTTGCCGACCCTCACGCTCCTGACCGGCCTGGTCTGGCTGCTCGAAGGGTTCCGGCTGTTCTTCGTCATCCAGGCGCTTGGCGTCGAAGGGTTGCATCTGGCGCTGCCGGTGATCATCTTCGTCGCCCTGGCCTCCTCGTTGCTCACCGCCATCCCGTTCACTCCTGCCGGCCTGGGCCTGGTCGAAGGCGCCATCACCGCCGTGTTGGCGCTGTTCTTACCAGCGGCGACCAGCGCGCAGGCCGAGTCCAGCCATAATCTCGCATTGGCGGTGACGTTCCTCGACCGCGGGATCAATTTCTGGAGCATCGTCGTCTTCGGGCTTGTGCTGTACCTGATCAGCAAACGCAAGTAGTTTAGAATGTGAAGTTTTGCGTTCCCCTCAACTTACATGCGATCCGCGCTGGCGCGCCGCCCGGCCCCGGTAGCGGCGAGCATCCACCCGCCGGCGCCCCGCTAGCGGCGAGCTA
>FLYN01002041.1_pt2 | contig 11507 bp, 4 predicted proteins | sample 1122621 | NCBI WGS metagenome assembly FLYN01 (sample SAMEA4346792, study PRJEB14843) | hot springs metagenome | biome: Terrestrial Biome; feature: Habitat; material: Sediment | place: India | collected 2012-06-12 | depth 1760 m
CGCATCAGGCCCCGGATGGCTGTCGGTGCGGTGTAGAGGACGTTGATGCCATACTTCTCGACCAGCGACCACCAGCGGTTCGGGTAGGGATAGTTCGGCGCGCCCTCGTACATAAACGACGTTGCGCCCTCGATCAGCGGCCCGTAGACGATATAGGAATGCCCGGTGACCCAGCCCGGGTCGGCAGCGCACCACCAGCGGTCCTCCTCCTTCAAGTCGAAGGTGAAGTACAGCGTCGCCGAGACGCCAACCGCATAGCCCCCGTGGACGTGGACGACCCCCTTGGGCTTGCCGGTAGTACCTGAGGTATACAGGATGTAGAGCGGGTGCTCGGCGTCCACCGGCACCGTCTCGCACTTCGGCGCCGCGATCGGAAGGTTGACCAGGTCGTGGTACCAGTAGTCGCGCCCGCTCTGCATCTCGACATCATGCCCGGTGCGGCGGACGACGATGCAGGTCTGGATCGTCGGGGTGCGATCCATCGCCTCGTTGGCGATCTTCTTCAGTTCGACGATCTTGCCGCGCAGGAAGCCACCATCGGCGGTGATCAGCACCTTGGATTGTGCGTCGTGCATGCGCTCGGCCAGCGCCTCGACCGAGAACCCGCCGTAGATCACGCTGTGCGGCGCGCCGATCTTGGCGCATGCCAGCATCGCGAAGACCAGCTCGGGGATGCGCGGCATGTAGATCGAGACGATGTCGCCCTTCTGGACGCCCATGCTCTTGAGGATGTTGGCGAACTTGCAGACCTCACGGTTGACGGCCAGATACGAGAAGGTGCGGTGGCTGCCATCCTCGCCTTCCCAGATCAGCGCCTGTTTGTTGCGCCGCCATGTCTTTAGGTGGCGGTCGATCGCGTTGTGCACGATATTGAACTGCGCACCGGTGAACCATTTGTAGAAGGGCTTGTTCGAATCGTCCAGGACCTTCTGCCACGGCGAATACCACTCGAGCCGGTTGGCCATATCGGTCCAGAACTCCTCGGGTTTCTCGATCGACCATTGATACAATTCGTCGAACGACCTAAAGCCCTTCTTACGGATGTACGCAGTGATGTTGGCCTGCTCGACGATCTCAGGCGCTGGGTAATAGATGCGGTGCTCATCGTCCAGGTCGAATTGGGTGATCGTCGTTGGGGCTTCCTGTTGCAGCGTATCAGCCATGGTGGTCCTCCGTTTCGCTGTCGCAGCGGCTCCTCGAGCTGCGAGCGGAACGCTTGGCCAGCCACGACACGCGATCCGCTCGCCGGCTCGCTCAGGTGGGGCAGATGAAGCTATCTGGCCGATGGCGATATTGTATCACATGCTGCAAGACTGGTGAAACAACCGGAGGCGGCAACGCAAGCGACCGTAGCGCTCGAACGGGCTACGCCGTCTGCCCGGTACGGTGAGCGTTGCGTCCTGGTGCGGCCTCGCGATAGCGCAGCAGCGCGCCGACACCTTCGTGCCGGGCGAGATAATCGCTCGCCTCGACGACTTGAACCTCCGCCCCCTGCTGCAGCGCGCGCAGCGTAAAGGCTTCGCGCAGGTCGATCGCGCGCAGCCCGGCGCCGTCGTACGGGCACCTGTCGCGCTGGCTGGCGCGCAGCATGCCACAGCCCGGGCACTCGCCGCCGACCCCCTTGAAGCTGCGTAGCACGAGCAGGGTGCGCACCTGGCCCCGCGACAGCGCCAGCGCCGTGTCGGCACGGCCAACCACCCCCAGGCCCTGGCTATAAGCCTGATCCTCCAGTTCGGCCACCGCAGCCGCCTCCTGTGCGCGTTCGACCCGATCCATCAGCGGCTCGAGCTCCTCCATAACCGCCTGGATGTTCTCTGTGACATCGAGGTGGACGTATTCGACCAGCTTCTCCTTGATCGGCTCAGGCAGCGAGTCCAGCACCATTCCCTTGATCGCGTCGTTGCCGGCGATGATCACGTGCTGCACCTGGTAGCGCTTGACGATCCGGCCCAGTTTGTCGGCGATCTCCTTGGTGTGCGCCTTGATCACATGGTCGGTATGGCGCTGGTAACGTGCCTGCGACCAGCCGCCCACCTGAACCCGGTTCACCTCTTCCTCGGCCGCCGTCTCGGCTGCCTGCTGCGGGGTGTTGAGTGCCACCACGAACAGACGCGCCTCCTGGCCCTCCGCGAGCACCACCGCGTAGGTCTCGTAGTCGTCGAGGACCTGCGCGAGCGGAAACAGATGGGGGAAGCGGTCTACAGCGATCGTGTTCTCCATCGGCGCCTGAAGCGCTAACGCCTCCCAGACGCCCAGTGCGTGGCAGGCGAAGATCGCCAGGCTGCGCGCGTCGTCCGGCGCGTCGTTCAGCACGTAGTCCATGATCCGCTGGCGATCGGCGCTGAAGCTCTCGCGATCGGGCCCATGCTCAGCGATCTGCCCGGCGATTCGATTCAGCTCCTGCTCGAGGATGCGCAGCGCCTGGCGCTGGCCTGTGCCAGCAGGAGTCCAGTCAAGATACACACTGATAACGGGGTGATCGGTATTGGGTAGTGCGGCCAGTTTCTCGAGCATCGCGTGCAGATCGGTAGCCATACGCGGGTAGCTCCTTTCTAGCCCATAGCATGGACTTTTCGCGCCGGTTGGTCCCGCCCGACAGTCGCCTGGCGGTCCGTGGAAGCCGCGCTCGATGGGGTGCGACGGCCGCGGCACGCCCCTCCCTATGCATGCTGGCGCGCGGAGGAGCGTGGTGCGCCAAACAACGCAGCAACCTCTATACCACCGCTGCAGGCCTTCCCAGGTGCCAGGGCTGCCCCCCGGGGTCCAGAGGTGAAGGTAGGCCGTCCGTTGGTGTTGGCGCTCGATGAGCAAGCTGACATCCCCTTCGCCGGGTGCACGGTTTACGCTCGATCTCCCTCATGCTATACTAATGCCCATGGGCGGCATGACGCCAGCCGTTGTGCGGCGAGCGTGCCGCGGTCCGTCGCCTGCTCTGCCTGGGATGGACGATCGTCTGTAAGCCCACGGGGTCATACAAGGAGGGGTGTGGGGACCTGCGATTCCCCGCAATCCCTTTGAACCTTTCACGATAGCCTCCGTTCGTCAGTTTGGCTTAAAGCTGGCGCGCGTCGCACCGGCCTCGTTCGCGCCCGGCCGGCGCGCCGTTGCTCAAGGAGCGGGTGTGCGCATCCTGCGCTGGGCCGGTCGCCTGTGGACCGGCGTCTTGCTGGTGGCGGTTGTGCTCTTCTGGCTGCTGCTCGGTCTGCGGCTGCTGCTCCCGTTGCCGGTCTTTTCGGCACGCCCCGCGCTGGCCGGGGCACTTCCAGCGGATGGATCAATAGGCGTTTCGCCCCGCGCGCGTATCGCGTTGCGCTTCGACATGCCGATGAATCCGCGCAGCATCGAGCGGGCACTCCAGATCACCCCGCCCATCCAGGCCACGCTGCTCTGGAACGACGACCATACGCTGCTGACGATCTCGCCGACCGTCTCCCTGCGGCCCGATTCGATCTACCAGGTGGCGCTCGGCGCGGAAGCGCTCAGCCGCATGCTGCGCCCGCTGGCGCAGCCGGTCGCGCTGCGCTTTCGCACCGCGCCAGCGCCGGCTGTCGTGGCGACCCTGCCGGCCGATGGGGCCAGCGATGTGGCGCTCGATACGCCGATCAGCATCACCTTCAGCCGCGCGATCGTACCGGCCTCGGCGGTGGGGGTGGCGTCGGCGTTGCCCGAGCTGCGCTTTGATCCGCCGCTGGCAGGACGCGCGATCTGGATCGATCAGCAGACCGTGCTGTTCCGGCCTGCGGCGCCGCTGCGGCCCGGCACACGCTACCGCGCGACGGTTGCAGCCGGGCTGGCCGATCTGGGCGGCGGACAACTCGGTGCAGCTTTCGCATGGAGTTTCAGCACGCCAGCGCCGCGGGTGCTGTCGGTCTGGCCGCCCGCTGGCGCACGCTGGGTAGCCCCGCGTGCCACACTGGTGCTCACGATCGCGCAGCCGCTCGACGTCGCCTCGCTGCAGGCTAGCCTGGTGATCAGCCCGCCCACCCCCGGCTTGCTGGCTGCTACCACCCGGCCCGATGGGTCGCAGGTGATCACCTATACGCCCACCGTCGACTGGAGACCAGGCACCCGCTACACTGTGGTCCTGCACGCGGGTGCGGCAGCGGCTTCGGGCAACCTGCCATTGCAGGAGGAAATGCGCTGGAGTTTTACCACCGCTCCGCAGCCGGAGGTGATCGGGCGGTTCCCCGGCGAAGGTCAGATGCTGCCGCCCGATCAGGATATTCGCCTGATCTTCAACACGCCGATCGATAGCGAGGCGCTGCGCGCTGCGATCCGGTTCACGCCGCCGGTCGATTCGGTCCGTGTGGTCGCTGACTCTGTCGAGGCGCGCATTACTGCCGACCTGCGTGCAGCGACGATCTATACGATGACCCTCCCGGCTTCGCTCACCGACCGCAACGGCGTACCCCTGGGGCGGGAGTATCAGATCCGTTTTCTGACCGCGCCCGCCCGCCCGGCATTGGAGTTAGCCGATGCACACAGCCATATCGTTTCTGCGCTCCCTGGCCCATCGCTCGGCCTCCTCACCCGACGCATCAACCTCTCCGCTTTGAGCTGCGATCTCTATGGTCTGGACGAGGCGACCACGTTGCGGGCGCTCGGCTTTCGCGAGGCCGATTGGCGCGCTTTCCAGCCCGAGCGTTATGCGCAGCCATTGCTGCGCTCATGGACTATCCCGCTCATCGATCCGCTCAACCGTGTGGTGGAGGAGCGCCTGCCCTTGACAAGGGGCGATGGGCAGCCGTTGTCGCCCGGCGTCTACTATCTGCGCATGCGATCGCCCGAGGGGCCACGCGCCGATGTGCTGGTCCTGGTCTCGCGTCTGCGGCTGACGCTGCAGACAAGCCAGAGCGGGGTGCTGGTGTGGGCCACAGATGTGATCAGCGCAACCCCGGTCGGCGGGCTGCCGATCGCGCTCTATCAGGATGGCGCGCTGATCCAGCGCGGGGTCACCGCCAACGACGGCCTCTGGCACATCGAGCGGGCGGGTGCCGGCCCAGCGCCGGCCTATGTCGCGCTGGCCGGTGCCGGTGGCCCGGGGATCGCCAGCAGCGCCTGGAGCGATGGAAGTGCCACCAGCACCTCACCCCACTACCGGCTCTTTCTGACCACCGATCGTACCGCCTATCGGCTGGGCGAGCAGGTCGCGCTGGCCGGGTTCGTGCGCCGGGCCGATGGCCAGTCCAACGCGCTTCCCCCCGCCGGGCTTGAGGTGCTCCTGACAGCGCGCCCACCTGCTGCGTCCAGCCCGGTCTACCGCGAGGCGGTGGAGGTCGGCAGCAGCGGTGTGATCAGCGCCGCCTTCACGCTGGCGGCGGATGCGCCACCAGGTGAATACAGCCTGACGGCTGCGATCGGCACCGATATCGCTCGTGTGGCCTTCACCGTGCAGGGCCCTTCCGTCGCCCAACCCCTGGATGTCGTTGTCAGCCCGCCGTCGCAGCGCGCCAGTGGTATCGAGGCGCCGGTGCCGATCGCTGTGCGCACCCCCGAAGGGGTACCTGTCGCCGGCGCGCTGATCTCCTGGACGCTCGAGGCGGAGCCGTGGCCGTTCCCAGGCCTGGGCGATTACACCCTGGGTGACGATGAGCAGGCACCGGCGCAGATCGGAACCCGCAGCGGCACGGGGCGCACCGATGCCGGTGGGCAGTTCAACCTGGTTGTCACCGACACGGTGGCAACGGGCGCTCCCATGCGCTATCGCGTCGTTGCCCGCGCGCGCGAGCCGGGCGGCCCATCCGCTACAGGCACAGGAACATTCCTGGTTACGCCGGCACAGGCCTATGTCGGGGTGCAGCTGCCGAGCCGCATCTTGTCCGCTGGCCAGCCGGGGCGCATCGATCTGCTGGCGGTGGCGCCCGATGGACGACCGCTCCCCCAGGCCGCCATCGCGATCGAGGTCTACCGCCGCACCTGGGTACGCACTGCAGACGGTGCCCCGGATGCAGCGGCGCGTATGCAGCCCCGCGACGAGCGGATCGAGATGCATCGAATCGTCGCCGGGGCCGATGGGCGAGCCAGCCTGCCGCTCACGCTGCGCATGGCGGGCGAGTATCGCGTGCTCGCCAGTGTAGCCGATGGAGATGCGCGCCGCATGACGAGCGCAACATCGTTGTGGGTGGCCGCGCCGGGCTTCACCGGCTGGCGTGCGGAGCCGGAGGGGCACGCGCTGCTGATCGCCGATCGCGCCCAGTATCGGCCCGGTGATACGGCCACCTTGTTGATCACGGCGCCCTTCACCCGATCGACCGCGCTCTTGACGATCGGGCACGACGGTGGTCTGGCCGCCGAGGTACGCACTGTGCAGGCTGGCGAGGTGCTGACGTTCACGATCAGGCCCGAGCATGCACCGGGGGTGCGCGTCGCGGTGCTGCTCATGAGCCGGCGCCCGGCATCCGGCACAACGGGCGCCGGGCCTGCCGAAGCCTCCTTCACGCTTGCTACAACAACCCTGCCGGTGCTGGTGGACGACCGGGCGATCGCGGTGGCGATCGCGGCCGATCGCGCCAGCTATGCTCCAGGGGCCACCGCCACCCTCACCCTGACGGCTACCGACGCGCGCGGGGCGGGTGTGCCGGCCGATGTGATTCTGAGCATTGCCGGCGCGGCGGGCGTACCACAGGCCGATCTGGCGCCGGCGTTCCATGCCGCCCCACCGCCGGCTATCGCCGTAGCCCAACTGCCGGGGGCCGCTGTGGCAGCATCGTCCGTACTCAATCCGCCTGCACCTCCTGGCACGCCGCCGCCGGAGTCACACGCAGCGATCGGTGCCTACTGGAACCCTGCGCTGCACACCGGGAACAGCGGCACACTCTCGCTGACAGTCCAGTTGCCACACGAGCCGGCCATGCTCCAGGTGTCGGCCTGGATCGCGAGCGGCGCCGATCGCTTCGCGCAGGCGCAGACAACGCTGATCGTCACCCGGGCGATCGATCTCGCGGCCGATCCGCCGGCCTTCTTCCGTCCGGGCGATCAGCTCGAACTCACGGCGGAGGTCCGGAACACCAGCGCGATCTCCCAGGAGGTGCGCGCAACGCTGGCAGCGGGCGGGGTTGAGCCACGCCCCGGTGCCGATCTCACGCAGCGTGCCCTGATCGGGCCAGGAGGAACGGCACGCTTCGCCTGGCCGGCGCTGGTGCGCCCGGCATCGCGTGCTAGCATCAGCTTCAGCGCCCAGGCGAGCGATGGCGTTGCGCAAACATTACAGTTCGAGCGCGCGATCGTGCCGGGCGGTACATCGGAGGTGAGCGCGGGCGGTGGACTGGTGGTGGGACGTTTCAGCCAGAGCTTTGTGGTGCCGGAGCAGGCCAGAAACGGTTGGGGGCAGCTGGAGATCGAGCTTGCGGCCTCGAGCCGGGCGCTGGCGAATGATGTTGCGCACGCGCTCGCGGCCCTTCCCGAGCGCAGCCTGCTCGACGAGGCGAGCCTGCTGCTGGTCGCTGCCCCGATCAGCGACACCAGGCCGCTGGCCCAGGCCGCGTTCGACCGACTGGTGGTGGCCCAGAACAGCGATGGTGGCTGGGGGTGGTGGCCACGCGGCACCTCGCAGCCGTTCGTCACCCTGGCCGTGCTCGAGGCGCTCACTGCTGCTGAGCGCGCCGGCTTCGCCGTGCCGCCCGACCTGATCGAGCGCGGCAGCGCGGCGGCCAGGGCGGTGCTGGCGAACGCCCAGGCTGCGGCCGACCTGCGCGCCTATGCGCTGTATGTGCTGGCGCTCCACGGTCAGGCTGATGGAGCGGCGCAGCGCGCCCTCGCCACATCGCCGGCGCTTGGCCCCGAAGGGCTGGCCTACCTGCTGCTCGCGCAGCCGCTCGATGCTGCGCGCGGCGAGCAGGCAGCGCTGAGCCGGCTGGAAGCGCTGGCGCTGCGCAGGGACGATACCATCCACTGGATGGCGAGCGACGCAGCCACGCTGGTGAGCAGCGATACCAGTGCCACTGCGCTGGTGCTGCTGGCGCTGGAGCGCATCGGGGCCGACGATGAGATCCGGGCGAGCGCGCGGCGCTGGCTGGCCACCACCCGCCCGGTCGGTGGCTGGCCCAACGCCTACGAGAGCGCTCGGGCGCTGGCGGCGCTGCAGGCCACCGAGCCGCAGCTCGCAACCGACGGGCGCTATGTCGTGGCGCTCAACGGGGCCGAAGTCCTCGACAAGCCGCTCAGCACCCTGGTCGCGGCGCCGCGCCAGCTTGTACTGCCGCTCGACCGGCTGCAGGAACGCAACGAATTGACGATCACCAGCACCGACGCGGTGTTCGTGAGCTACCGGCTCGCGCTGGAAGCTACACAGCCGCCGCAGGGCAGCGGCCTCGGGCTGCTCCGTGACTACCTCGACCCCCAGACCGGCGCGCCCCTCGATCCGCGCCGATTGCGCGCCGGCCAGCTTGTACGCGCCCGCCTTACGATCGTCGCCAACCAGACCCGCCGCTTCGTCACCATCGTCGACGCCCTCCCTGCCGGCTGTACGATCGTCGAAGCCCCCGCTCCGACCGGTTTCGAGCACATCGCAGCCGGCACGGACCGGATCACGCTGTCGCAAGCGGTGTTGCCAGCAGGCATCCACCAGTACAGCTACCTCCTGCGCGCTGTGACGCCAGGGCGCTATACCGCACCGGCACCGGTCGCCTACGCCATCGGGGGGATGGTCCTGGGAAGCGGCAGGGCCACGATCGTCGAGATCGAGTCACCAGGGTGATCAAATTGTTATCCTGTTGATCTCGACAGGTCGATATAGCTGGGCTATAATCCGATAACCGATGTAGAAGCGCCCGCACGGACCGGCGATGTAAAAGCCGCATGAAAATACCCGACTGGCGACTGCCAATCGCCAACTGCTCGCCGCGTTCCTATCAGTCGATTGGCAAGCGAGTGATTCGTCGCAGCCCATACATGCTCTTCATCCTGTGCGCGCTGCTGTTGTCCTCGGCAGTTGCGCCCCGGCCGGCCCCCGCCGCCCCGGAATACCTTGTCGCGCCGCTCGATGCAGCGCCCTTCGGCCTGAACACCCACCTGGCCACGCGCTACCCCGACCTGCAGAGCATGAGCGTGCCGGCCGAGCTGGTCAGGCAGTCGGGCGCTGGCTGGGCGCGCGAGGATATCCACTGGTACCGCATCCAACCCACCCCGGAGACATGGGATTGGAGCTTCACCGACCAGGCGATCCGCGAACTGGTCAAGCGCAAGATCAACATTGTCGGTGTGCTGGGCCATCCGCCTGGCTGGGCGACGCCCTACGCTGGCGACGATCCGGAGGCGATCTCATTCTACGCTCCCGATCCGCAGCGCTTCGCCGCCTTTGCCCGGGCCGTCGTGGCACGCTATGGCCGCTATGTACATCATTGGGAGATCTGGAACGAGCCGGACAATGCGTTGTTCTGGAAACCAACGCCCGATCCGCAGGCCTATGCGCGGCTGCTCGAACGTACGGCCGCCGCCATCCACCGCGTCGATCCAGGCGCCCAGGTGCTGATCGGCGGCACGAATCCGTTCGATACCCATTTCTTGCGCAGCGTCGCAGAAGCCGGGGCGTGGGATAGTTTCGACATCATCGCCATCCATCCCTATGTCGTCCCAACCACCCCCGAGGCCGGCAACATTGTGGCTGCCGCTGATGGGGTGCGGACGCTGGCCGCCCAGTTCGGGCCCAAGCCGATCTGGGTCACCGAGGTGGGCTGGCCGAGCGGGCCGGGCGACCACGATCCGATCGGCATGCTCGACGAGCAGGCCCAGGCGAATAATCTGGTGCGCGCCATCCTGCTGCTCTGGCGCGCCGGTGTCGAGCGCATCTTCTGGTATACCCTGAAGGACGATCCCGGCAACCCGTATGGCCTGGTGGCGTTCGGCGCCGGATACGCCGACTACAGTCAGCTCAAGCCGGCGTTCTACGCCTTCCGTACGCTGAACCAGCAGCTCGGCGGCGCAACGTTCGTCGATTTGCGCGATCCATTTACCCGAGCGGTTGTGCTCGACTTCGAATCGCTCGGCGCCTGGCGGCGCGGCGACCAACCCTACGGGACATGGAGCGCGACCGACGCGCTCCAGCATAGCGGGCGGGCAGCGGTGCGGCTTCAGTACGACTTCCCCACCACCGGCAACGACTACGTGGTCTTTCGGCGCGACCAGCCGGCGGCCATTCCCGGCCAACCCTACGCGCTTGGGCTGTGGGTCTATGGCGATGGCTCGGGGAATACCCTCAAGATCTGGCTGCGCGACGCGGAGAACGAAGTGCTCCAGTATACGCTTGGGACCGTCGGCCCGGTCGGCTGGCGGTTGCTCCAGGCGCCGCTCGGTGCTACCGTCCCCGATTGGGATCGCATCACGCCGGGGGGCAATGGGCGGCTCGACTTCCCCGTGCGCCTCGACGCGATCGTGCTCGATGACGCGCCCGACGCTTTCCGCGGAAGCGGGACCCTTTACCTGGACGACCTGATCGCGATCAGCGGTGCAGAAGCCTACAAGCTCGAGGTCCGTAATGACACTACCCTGCTGGATGTGCTCTGGGCGCCGATCCCTGTACGTGCCTGGATCGCCAGCGCTGGTTCCAGCGCGATCGTGGTCGATCGCGACGGCGTGGAGCACATCGCCGCGGTGAGCAACGGCAGGCTGAGCCTCGACCTCGGCCCCGCGCCGATCTTCGTCCGCCACGCGCCTTAACTCCCCTGGCCGGCTGCCCGCCGGAGAACCAAGAAGGGCAACAGCGCACAACGCAACCAGCATCACCGTTGTAGCTTAGTTCCCAGTTCTCCGTTCTCGGGGCGCCCGTGCGGGTGTGCGATTCTCTGTTCTCCAGCCCAGCCCTCCCATAGGACAAAAGTCCTATCTTTCACGACTGTAATCCGATAGACAGATGAACGTCATCGCATCGTAGCTACCGCCATGCTATAATTGCGGCACGGGAGGAAAGGTCGTGGGCGGTGCTTTGGTGGCGGGCGGCTCAAGTGCCCTCGACCGGAAGCAGCATGTTCGATCATGAGACGTGGCGGCGGGCGATCGCCGATCAATTCGGTGGCTTCGCGCGCAACCCGCGCCAGGAGCTGCAGCTGGCCGGCGCGCCTAGCCTGCTCTCCTATCTGGTGATGCGGACGCTCGATCCCTTCCTGGAGGCCTTCCAGCGCGAGCCGATCGCTGCCGTGCTGGCGCTGGCCGAGATCACCCGCGATCCAGGTGCCGATCAGATCGTGCAGCGGGCCACGCGCATGCGCTATCAATCAGCGGCCCAGGTCGATCGTGAGCTGCGCGCCAGCAAAGCTATTCGCGCCGCGGTCGAGCGTTTGCTGATCGAGTTGCAGACGCTCGCGCTGGTGCGCCAGCGGCTGAACGGGTCGCGCGAGGAGTGGCTGCGCTTCACGCTCGAGCGCGAGCTCGAGGCTTTCCCCGGTGAGTTCACCCAACTCCGGCGCGTCTTGAACGATCCCGGCTGGCAATCGCGCTACGAGGCGCTGCGCGGGCTACGCAGCCGCAAGGGGCGCTACACCCCCGCCGATCTGGTGTTGATCCACGATGGTCTG
>FLYN01002779.1_pt1 | contig 11491 bp, 8 predicted proteins | sample 1122621 | NCBI WGS metagenome assembly FLYN01 (sample SAMEA4346792, study PRJEB14843) | hot springs metagenome | biome: Terrestrial Biome; feature: Habitat; material: Sediment | place: India | collected 2012-06-12 | depth 1760 m
TTAAATTCTTTGCGATGAAAGGTCCGGGTGAGATGCGCGTGTTCATCGCCGATAAGCACGATACCAGCGCCAAAACCGGGCGCCTCTATGACCTGGGCGTGATGCCGCCTCAGCCACAACCCATCATTATCAAGGACGTGTTGACACTGCTGGAAGAGCGGATAGAGCAGCAGGCGAAACAGTTTTTGAGAATACAGACTTAGCCCAATTTTCGCAGCACGGCGCGCGCTGCATGATACCCGCACATGCCATGCACCCCACCCCCTGGCGGTGTGGACGATGAGCACAGGTAGATACGTGGATTCGGCGTGGAGTAGGGGACGAGGCGAGCTACCGGGCGCGTGAAAAGTTGCCACACGTCTTGCACGCCGCCGTTGATGTCCCCGCCGATGTAGTTGGGGTTGCGCGCTTCCCATTCTACGGGGGAAATGGTATGCCGCGCGAGGATGAGGTCGCGGAAGCCGGGCGCAAACCGCTCGATTTGTGCCTCGATGCGCTCGGTCATGTCCTCCCTGTAACCGTTGGGGACGTGACAGTACGCCCAGCCGGTGTGCTGCCCCTGTGGCGCGCGCGTGGAGTCAACCATGCTCTGCTGTGCGACCAGCACGAACGGTTTCTCGGCGACGCGCCCATGCCACATCTCGCGCTCCGAGTGCTCGATCTCTTCCATCCTTCCGCCGACGTGTACCGTTCCGGCCTGAGCGCATTCCTCGGCTGTCCAGGGTATTGGGCCGGCGAGTGCCCAATCCACCTTGAACACCGCCGGCCCATAACGGTATCCCTGTAACTGGCGTTTATAGCCATCCGGTAGCTGATGTCCGGCAATGCGCACCAGCTGGCGCGGCGTCACATCAAACAGCACCACGCGGGCGGCAGGCAGGTCGTCTATGTTAGTAATCGGCGTGTCGGTGACGATTTTACCGCCCAGCGTATTGAGATAGGCAGCCATCGCGTTCACGATGCTCTGCGAACCGCCTCGCGCGACCGGCCACCCGACGGCGTGCGCCAGTAGCGCCAGCACAATCCCAAAGGACGCCGTAAATAACTTGTCGAGCTTCATGATAGAGTGTGCGGCGCAGCCCATGAACAGCGCGCGGGCGTTTCTATCCCTGAACCACAGCCGCGTCAGAACGCTTGCCGGAAGGATTGAGGGCAGCCCGAAGCGGGTCAACAAGAAGGGATAGCGCGGGGGGAAGGGGAACGGGCCAAGAATATCGTCCGCCAGCCTGTCCCAGTTACGCGCCAATGACTCCAGCAGATTGCGATAAGCCCCAGCATCTTCTCCAAGCGTATGTCCGGTGTCCTCAAACGAGCGGTAGAGCATTGCAGACGTTCCGTCATCCTGTGGGTGGGCGAGGGGGGCAACCGGGTGCAGCCATTCCAGCCCGAACTGTCCCAGGGGCAGCGAACGGAAAAACGGCGACCCCACGCCGAGGGGGTGAATCGCCGAGCAGACATCGTGATGAAAGCCGGGCAGAGTCAGTTCCAGGGTGCGCGCGCCGCCGCCGATGGTAGGCTTTGCCTCGTAGACCACCACCGACCAGCCTGCCCGCGCCAGCTCAATCGCGGCTGCTAACCCGTTTGGCCCCGAGCCGACGATGATGGCATCAAAGTTGGGCATGGCTGCGCTGTTTAAAAAGTATTTTAACTGCTGAATCGGGCCCTGAGTTGCTGAGGAGATAAATATACAGCCGCTTTACGCGCCAGTGATGACCAGGGAACAAATACGGCATACAGCGCCATATACTCGTAAAAATCCGCTTTCTGAATGAGTAAAATGCTGGCATGAAAGCCTAAACCCGCCGGAATATAAATCCACCACAGACGCGGAAATAGAACGACCAGAAAGAACGTACTCTCGAAGATGATACTGCCCCAGGAGAGGAGCACGGCCAGCGTATGCGAATTGCTTAACCACACGCCCAATTCAATATTATGCCGAAGCCCATCGAATAACATGATGTATTGAAGTGTATAGCCGTTCATCCAATCCAATGGGCCTGGATTCACGCTCAGCTTACTTGTGGCTGCCGACAGATAAATTAACGCAAACAACCAGCGAATCAACAGCAAAGGCCACCGTGCAAAGATGCTGGTTTGCTCAATGACAGGCGTCTCCTGCATAGCATTGTTGCGCCGCCGACGCAGCACATTGTCGAGAGAAAGCGCCGCTCCCGAAGGGCTGAAAGCCAGCAAGAACAGGGCGATAAACATCAGAGCTTCAGGGTGATGAAATTCCCTGAAAGAATACATAAAGCTCCGCAAAAAAAGACAGCCTGTGGCAAAAACGAAGAGGCTGAAATTGGTCTTAAAACCCACTAACGCTATCAAGCCTGCAATGAGGGTGACCCAAAAGACCATGAGCAATACGTCCTGCGAGGGGCGATAATCCGTCCCCAGGGGCAGCGTCATCAGCCGCAGGATATTCAATGGGTGGTACAATGCATCGGGCAACTGCGACCGGCTGATGAGGTTTGGCAGAAATTCGCCCTCGCCCACGAGCCGCCAGAGTTGAAGGACAATCACGATAATGCGTGTAACGGCGAGATCGAACACCGGAGCATGGCGAAACCAGTAATGTGTCCAGGCATTCCAGAGCCTTTGCCAGTGTGCCGTCATAATACTTCACCCCTACAAATCAGCAACACGATATTCTGCCACGATCTGTGATGGAAGCTGCCTGGAACCTTCTTCCGATATGACCCAGGGATATTCTTCTAAATAGACATGAGTCAGCTCTTTTTGCTGCCGTGTTTGGAATAACTCCACATAGAATTTGATTTGTTCCACGTCGCTCAGGCGGAGCGCCTCAATAAAATAGCCATCGAATTGAAAAATCGTTACTCCCACATGCTCTGGCAGAATCGCCACCCTCGTTCCATCCGGCAAAGTTCCAAATACACGATATTGCCGAACAATGTCTCCGTTGTAATGAGCCTCGTTGTACATCGGATAACTCAAGAACGGATATAAGGCAGGGTCACAGGCTCGAATGGAGGGAAACTGAGGAAAAGGCGCGGGACAAAATACTGTAAAGGAAGCTATCACTTGAAGCGAGAGAATAGTGAAGATGAGGAGAGAAATCAGGGGGATGAGAAATCTTTTAAACCGCGCTGCCATCGTTATTCGCCGCGCCTCTTTATTGAAATAGAATTGAAGGGTTAAGTTATCGAATCTTGCTTTCGCCAGATACTACACTGTATAGATACTTGCCTTATGTGGCGTTAAAGATTGGCGCGCCAATAAGTAATAGAGATCAAGCGTGCGCCGGTGCATGATCTTGTCGCTGCCTGTTTGTTGGAGCGTCTGACGCGCCTGCTGGCCGAGCCGCGTTCTGAGTTCGGCATCACGCAGGAGGCACAACAGCCGGTCGGCGAGCTGCTGCGGGTGGTTCGGCGGGACGAGCAGGCCGTTGTGCCCATCAGTAATCACTTCAGGGATGCTGCCGACTCTGGTTGCGACCACCGGACGTGCCATGGCTAGCGCTTCCAGCAGCCCTGTCGGCAGTGCTTCCCACAGCGACGCAAACGCTACCACGTCGAGGGCCGCCAACGTGCGCGGCATGTCGCAGGCATCGCCAGCGAAAATGACGTATTCTTGCAGTGCCAGCCGGTTTCGCTGCGCTTCAAGCACGGGACGCAGCGGCCCCTCGCCCAGGATGACGAAACGCGCCTGGGGCAGTTGCCGCGTGACGATGGCAGCAGCTTGCAGCAGTATAGGCAGCCCACTTGCCGGCTCCAGGCGACCAATCGAGCCAATCGTAAGCGCGTTTTCCGGCAGCGCCCACAACACAACTTTGTCTAACGGATGGACGCAGGCCGGGTCGAAGCGAAACAAGTCAACGCCATTGGGGATGATGACCACCCGATCAGGGTCGCAGCTGCCCCGCTGAATAGCGAAGTCTCGCACCTTCTCATTTACAGCTATCACAGCGTGCGCGCGACTGACCGCCTGACGCATCATGCGGCTGGACCGGGGATTCCCGCCGTGCAGCGTGGAAACACGCGCTGGGACTCCAGCGAGCGTCGCCGCGAGCTGTCCCACCAGGTCGCTCTTGAATTGATGCGTGTGCACCACGTCTGGCCTCCAGGCGCGCATCAGCCGGAGCAGTCGGGGCAGCGCACTGGCGTAATCCAATCTGCTCCGGCTCAAGCGATGAACCGGGATACCCAGGCTGCGCACGTCATCATAAAGCGCCCCATGCTTGAAATAAGCCACTCGAAGCTCGTGCTGTTCGTGGTAGGCGTGCAGCAGGGAGAGGAGCAGCATCTCCGAATCGCCGATTTTGAGACTGTCAATGACGTACAGAATGCGCACGACTCTCCCCGCTCCACTCACTCAGGTTTTTGGCTGCCACCGGTAGCTTCCACTAATGCTGCGCCTTACGTCATGATTGGCTTGTTGGTGCGGCAAACCGTTCTCAAAGGAGAACCTATCTTGTAAACTACCGACGCGACCTTGCGAACGCCTTGCATTTTTACGTTTTTAACAAACGCTTAGACATTTCTAGCATTTTTCTTACGCGGCAGAGAGCAACATAGAGAGCACAGATAACCTGCGCACGAAAGTGTGTGGACGTTCGGAAACACCCATGCGACACGCATGGGTGTTTTCTTTTAGACGTTGGCGTGTCTTGCGAACCATTCATACGTTTCAGGAAAGGAAAACTCCAATGGCAGCGAATCTCAACTTGGACGTTCAGGCGCGGCGCGAGGTGCTGATGAACTCGCCGGTGATCGCCGTCGTCGGCATGTCAGACGACTCAATGATAACCAGCTATGACATCGGCAAATATCTCAAAGAGCAGGGGTACACCGTATATCCGGTCAACCCAACCATTGACAATATAGATGGCGATACCAGCTATCCCTCGCTGGCCGATGTACCGGAGCCGGTGGACATCGTCAACGTCTTTCGCAACTCACGTTATCTCCCCAGTATCGTGGATGAGGCGATTGCCATCGGGGCGAAAACAGTGTGGGCGCAGGAGGGCGTGCACGACGACGCTGCGGTACAAAAGGCGTTGGACGCCGGGCTGAACATTGCCACTGATTTATGTATTCGCACGGAACACCGGAAATTGTTTCGAGGCATCATTGAGGGGTAGGGGACTCCCTCTATTGAGCCTTCGCTAATTCCGGCAACATCAAATTCATCACTCGCCGTTGGAAAAACGGTCACCCTGCGATAATCTCACACGAAAAGAAACGATGCTGCTATCCAATACATGTTAAAAATTACACTTCCGATAATTTTATAGGGGGAACAATTCATGCACTACAATCACCCGCTTCATCGTTATGCCAGACCACTGGCATTTTTTATGTTGCTGGCGCTGCTCTTAAGTGTCTCCGCGCCACTCAACGCTCAGGACACGCCGACAGAGCTGCCTCCCTCCGATGTCCCTACACAGGCAGCATCTCCTACCGAAACGCTTCCGACAGAGACCACCCCCACCGATGCCCCGACAACAGAAACCGTCGTCACCGATCCGCCGCCCTCGGAAACGTCCCCTGCCGTCGAGCCTACGCCATCGGATGTGTCGACGCAGGAGACGACATCCCCTGAACCAACAGCAGCACCAACCGAGGCCGCGCCTTCCGCGCCCCCTGTCTTCAACCTGAGCGCCGCTGTCCTGGATGCAGTTGCGGGTACGCCGCTCATGGTTCAGTTCAGCGTATCGGATGAGGCGGGCGTTGTCCGCATCGAAGCAAACACAACCGGTGCCGCTGGCAGCGTCGAACTGGTCACTACCGCTCCCATAGAGACCGCGCCGCCGTATAACACACTGGCAGAACTCACTTACCTCGCCCCGGCAGAGTTCATAGGGATGGACAGCTTCTCACTCACCGCCATTGATGCGGCTGGAAGCACCGCTTCCGTCACGGTGCAGGTCAATGTCGCGCCGCCTGCTGCCTCTGCGCAACCCAGCGATACCCCATCCCCAGAGCTAACGGCGACACCTGTCCGGGATCGAGAGCTGATTATTAACTACAATCCGGCGGCGTCCGAACAGGCGATTACGGACATGCTGGCCGCGTTGGGCGCAGTCGAGATAGAACGCATCCCGCAGATTGGCGCGATCAAAGTGCTTGTCCCGGCCAATGTCGGCGATCCGGCGTCCGCGATGGCAGCGATTCAAAGCAACACGCTGGCGTTAGCGGTGGGCGTCACCAACATCGAACCCAACTTCGAGTATCAGATTCATATGACCCCGAATGACCCACTCTACACAAATCAGTGGGGATTGCAGGATGGCTCAGGCACCTATACCTATCTCGCCTGGGACTTGTCGGCCCGTGATGGCAGCGGCGTCAAAGTCGCCGTGCTGGATACCGGCATTGACCTCCAGCACCCGGAATTCATCGGGCGCACGACGCCAGGCTGGGATTTTATCAACGACGATAACAACCCTGATGATGACCATTTCCATGGCACGCACGTCGCTGGCGTAATTGGCGCGAAGACCAACAACGCCGTCGGGATTGCCGGCATCGCTTTCAATGCTCTCTTGATGCCCGTAAAGGTCTGTAATTCTGTTGGGAGTTGCCCCATTTACGAAACTGCTGCCGGCATCATTCATGCGACTGACAATGGCGCCAAAGTTATTAACATGAGTCTGGGTGGGCCAACGATCTCCACGACGATTGAAGGCGCAGTGGCCTATGCAATCTCTCGCGGAGTAACGGTAGTGGCGTCAGCCGGCAACGATGGCGGTACCGGCTACAACTATCCGGCATCTTTCCCTGGCGTCATCAGCGTCGCGGCGCATCAGGAATCCGGCGCCACCTATGGGAATGGTACCAGCAATAACCGGATCATCGTGTCCGCACCCGGCGTATCAGTTTTCAGCACAGTTCCCCTGGAAGATGGCAGCTATGGTCTATTGACAGGTACTTCAATGGCCGCTCCGCACGTCTCCGGCATCGCCGCCCTGCTGATCTCGGATCGTCCTACCATCACCCCGGCGCAGGTCAAGGAGGCTATGATCTGCAGCGCTCTCGATGTTGGCGCCGCTGGTTACGATAACGATTTTGGCTATGGCATTGCGCAGGCGGATTGGGCGATGAATTGGCGAAATAACTCTAGCAACTGCAAAATCGTACAGCCAAACGACAACTTCGAGAATGCTGCGCGGATTATGACTGCGCCCTTCACCCAAACGCTGGCGATTCATCCCCGCAGCGTCAGCATCCAGGCCACGGATCCTGCCGACATTTGCGGTGTAGGGTTCTCTCAGACTCTCTGGTACAGCTATACGCCTGCTGTTTCTGATTTCTATCAAATCAGTACGTTGGGCAGCTCCTACGATACCGTAGTGGGCGTTTACCAGGGCAGCCAGGGCGCGCTGACTGAAGTAGACTGCAATGACGATTATGCTCCCGGCGACTTCAATAACAGTTCGCTGCTCACAACCAGTTTGTCCGCCGGTCAAACATACTACCTCGCCGTAGCTACGTTTAACGTCCCCCTGGTTGACCAGGTGCTTGTCCTCGACGTGCGGCGCGCGCTTGGTCTGAATGCAATCGGCGAAGAAAATTCACCTCATATCGCCTACAGCGGCACCTGGTCGCGGGTCGCGCAGACCGGCGCTTCCGGCGGCTACGTCCAGCAGACCACCGACAACAGTGCGGTTCTCAGTTTCAGCTTCCGCGGTGATAAGTTTGACTTCTCGCGCACCGTTGGCCCCACGATGGGGGACATCGAAGTCTGGATAGACGGTGGACTATTCACGACGATAAACAATCGCGCAGCTATGACGCAAGCTAATCAATTGATCGTACCAACCATCTCATTAGGTATTGATCCTGGCGCTATGCATCAGGTCGTCTTACGTCGGGCCGATCCTGGCGCGGCGGGCCCCATTGCTGTGGATCGCATACGCACCTTTGCGACCTCACCGACCAGCGCGATTACATCCATCACCGATGACCGCACCGCCGGGCGCTTCCTGTATCAGGGCGGCTCTTTCTCCCAGGTGACCGTTCCTGGCTCACACCTCAACACGATCACACAGACCTCGGATGCAGGCGCGAGGATTATTTTCCGGGCGACAGGCAGCAGCATCATTATCTTCCGTAATACGCACCCCACCTTCGGTTCAATGGATGTATTCGTGGACGGGGCATTCTATGGCACGGTTAGCAACAACGGCTCTACCGGCCAGAAGGTACCGTTTGCCATCAGCGGCCTGAGTCCAGTTACACACGTGGTTCTGATCGAAAACGTAAGCGGCACGCTTCAGTTCGACGCCGCCCAGGCCCTCAGTCCGGCAGCGCTGGCAGCGCCGACAAAGACGGACGAGCGCAGCGCCAACATCGTGTATAGCGGTATCTGGACAAACGTGGTCTCCCCCGGCGCATATCTGAATACCACGCGCTCGACCACTGATTCTCAGGCAGTTGCCAGCTTTGATTTCACCGGCAATTGGTTCTGCATCGGTTATAAACAGCAAACGGGCGGAGGCGATGTGGATGTGTTCGTAGATAACGTGTATTTTGATACCTTCACCACTGACGGCCCTCTCGGTTATGGCTTCCAGTATTGCAGCCCGGTGCTGACAGATCGCCGGCATGTTGTGCGTCTGGAGCCTTTTGGCGGCCCGGTGGAACTAGACTTCATCCATCCCCAGCGGCAGATCGTGATTACCCCAACGATGGGGCTGGTTCAGGAGACGAATGCAGCCATCCGCTACGAGATAGCATTCGGAAACTGGTTTACAGTGGTCGGCAGTTCACCAGGAGGTTATCGCTTCCAGGGGAATTCCGCGCGCTATGCAGTTGACGAGGATGCGCGCCTGAGTTTCTACATCAACGGCACCGGCTTCATTCTGTACACTTCGGTTGGCCCCACGACAGGCGACTGGGAAGTGTACGTGGACGGCGTGCTGTGGCCGATTGAATTCGCCGGCAGCTCCTTCAATTTCATTGACCTCTTCAACAGCCGCTTCCGTCCAATGGGCTTCGGCATCACCAATCTGCCGCCGGGGATTCATCATATCGAGCTGCGTGCCGTCAATATGGGCGATTTCGTGGACTTTGACGGCGTGCGCGTGTTCCCATAGAATGTGCCGTCGGAAATGTGTTTCCAAGTCAAAGAGGGATGCAAGGCTATGCGCCCCCGCCAATGAGCAAAATGGGCGCAGGCAGATGCTTGCGCCCTTCTTTACCGAAAGCGATTAATGGAAAAGCCACTCGCTGACATCGTCCGGCTCATCAAAGCCGGCGATCATGACCAGGCGCGTCAGGGTCTTCTTGCCTATCTGAGCGAGCATCCCGATAACGCCCGCGCCTGGTATTTGCTCTCGCTGGTCGAGCCGAACAAACAGGAGCGCCTATCTGCTCTCCGCCGCGTGGTCGAACTCGACCCGGCCAATCACAAAGCGCAGGCGCGATTAGACGCGCTTCAGAGCAGGCGGGCAGTCAGCCCACGTCTCGTTGTATTACTGGCCGCGCTTGTCCTGGGGATAGCCGTCATCGGGGGCATCCTGGTCAGCAGCGCACAGCCACCGACCAACAGCCAACTGCCAACCCTTGCCGTGCTGGTCAGTCCAACAGAGGCCACCCAGGAAGTCGCGGAACGCCCGACGATAACCCGCACGACTGAAGCCACGCTATCCATCGAGAACTCACCATCGCCTACTGAGGCAGCGACAACATCTGTACCGACTTCAACGCCGCCTGTGACGCCTACAGCCATTGAACCCACGTCACAGCCAGCGCCGACCATCATACCCACTGCCGTTATGCTTCAAGTCCCGCCGTCTGCTGTGCCGTTGATCGTGCCGTCTCCATCGCCTGTCCCTCCGACTCTGGTCAACCCAACTATAGCGCCCATCAATCCCACGCTTGCTCCAACAGCTATTCCGCCATCGCCCACCTCGGTGCCACCTGGAGACGCCGCTCCACTGAACATCCCCGTCAACATTGGCAGCGGCCAGATGCGCGTAATCTCAGTCAACCGTCCGGGCGAAGCATTCATCCGCGACCTGGGCGGCAGCGCGCCGAACCCGCCTGCTAACCACGCCTGGGTCGTGGTGGAAGTGCTGCTCATCTGCGCTTCGGAGAGCAGCTGCGCGCCCACGAATGCTATGCAGGTAATCGGCTCGTCGGGAACGGCGTACAATCCGGGGGCTGGCTTCAGTCTCGACCCGCCGTTCGGCGCAAGTTCCTACCTGAACGGTCAGGTTTGGGGCTATCTGGGCTTTCTCATCCCGAACAACGAAAGCCAGCTTCAACTCGTTTTGACCGAGGGGGGAACGACCTACCGTTTTGCTTTACAGTAGATTTTTAACTGGAGGCCACCTCCACCACCACCTTCTGCACCTCGTCTTTGTAATCGGCGTTGAGCGCGAAGGCCTCCGCTGTCTGCTTCAGGGGGAAGCGGTGAGAAATCAGTTCGTCCAGGTTTAAACGGTTCGTCGCTATCCGAATCGCGCGCGGGTAGGTGTGCTTCATGCGCCGCGCCATCATGATCGTCAGTCCTTTGCGCCGCGCCGTAGAATGCTTCATTACCATCCGGTCATCCGACGGGATGCCAACCACCATCACGCGCCCGCCCAGCTTCGCCATTTCCATCGCCTGGTCAATCGAGTGATCTGACCATGCCGCCTCGAACACTACGTCCACGCCCCGTCCGCCGGTCTCCTCATGGATGAGCGCAACCGGGTCGCCTTCGTCAGGCGTCCACGCCTTCGCCGCACCCGACGCCTGCGCCTTCGCCGCGCGCCAGGGGAAGCAGTCGAAGCTATAGATAGGGTCCGCGCCGGACAGCTTCGCCAGGCGCAGAATCATCTGGCCGATGCACCCGCAGCCGATAATGGCGACGCTGCGCGCCACCTTCAGCTTCGCCAGGTCAACCGCGTGCATGGCGATGCCCAGCGGTTCGAGCAGCGCGCCTGCCGAGTCGCTCAACGTGTCGGGTAGGGGGAAGCAGCTTCGCGCCTCGCAAATCATACGCTCTTGCAGCGCGCCGTCATCCGGCCACAGGCCGTGAAAGTGCACACGGCGGCACAGATTTGGATGGCCTTCCTCGCAGAATTCGCAGCGGTAGCAGGGCGTGGCCGGGTCAACTGCGACCCGCTGGCCGGGGACAAGCGGGTTGTCCAGTCCATCGCGCGCGTTCTCGCCAACCGCTTCGACCACGCCGGCGAATTCGTGGCCGAGGATGATCGGCGTTTCGACGATGGTATCGCCGATACGCCCATCTACAAAATTATGCAGGTCTGAGCCGCACACGCCCACAGCCGTAACCCTCAGAATGATCTGTCCTGGCCCAGGGGGCGGCGGTTCGGGAACGTCGTCAATACGGATGTCGCGCGGGCCATAGAGTCGTGCTGCCAGCATGGGTTAGCCTCTGGGTGCCGGTAAAAGCAATTGTTGCTGCTGCTACTGCACAATGCAGGAGCAGTCATCGCATGTTGCGAAAATTTTGTGTGCACCCTTAGTGGTGCATCCGACAAGTTCAAGCAACATTAGGTAAGGAGGCGATA
>FLYN01013554.1_pt1 | contig 11484 bp, 13 predicted proteins | sample 1122621 | NCBI WGS metagenome assembly FLYN01 (sample SAMEA4346792, study PRJEB14843) | hot springs metagenome | biome: Terrestrial Biome; feature: Habitat; material: Sediment | place: India | collected 2012-06-12 | depth 1760 m
CGACCACTGCATGCGCTCCCCAGCGCTGCGCGACCGCCAGCCGCCGCGCCGACAGGTCGCTGACCACGATCTTCGCGACGCCGGCCGCCCGCGCCGCGGCCAGGCAACACAGCCCGATCGGCCCAGCGCCGAGGATCACCAGATCGCCCCCTGGCCCGACCTCCGCGTGCGCCACCGCCCGCACGGCACAGGCCAGCGGCTCGGTCAGCGCACCGGCCAGCTCGGAAAGTGCATCCGGCAGTGGCCAGCACTGAGCGGCCGGCACGCCCACAAAGCGAGCGAATGCGCCGGGCCGGTGCGCGCCGATCAAGAGGCGGCGGCGGCAAAGGTTCGATCGCCCTGCCAGGCAGCGGTCGCACGCACCACAGACCACCAGCGGGTTGAAGGTCACCCGCATACCGACCTGTGGTATGCTTCCATCGGCGCATGTGCCGCCCGCCACACGCACAATGCGCCCGGATGCCTCATGCCCCATAATCAACGGCGGCACGCGCAGGCTGCTGCGGCCCAGGTAGCCGCTGATCTCCGAGCCGCAGATGCCCACCGCGCCGACCTCGATCAGCACCTCGCCGGGGGCTGGCTCTGGCACCGCCACGGCGCGCACCTCCATCGCGCGCGGCCCCGTCCAGACCAGCGCCTCCATCAGACGATCGCGCTGTGACTCAGCCATACAACCGCTCCATCAACGCTTGAGACATGAGCCATCCCGAATTTTCTATCTCCCTCGCGCAATCTCGGCCCATTGGGAACATGCGGGATGACTCATACCAGCCCCGCCGGGCGACGCCCTTGACCGCAGGGGTACAATAAAAGTGTAGGGGCATCTCTCCTACCCTCTCCTGATGACGATTCGTCACCCCTGCATCGCCCATCGATCCTGCCTGCCCCTCGGCCCGGTCGATCTGTGCTCCGAATCGCATGTCGGAACGCCGGATAACCTTAGAAGGAGGTGCCGCGATGCAATGCAAGGACAGGCTGGAGGCATACCTGCGTGAGAACCAGGTACCCTTCCAGATGCAGCACCACGCGCGGGTGTTCACCGCCCAGGAGGTCGCTGCCAGCGAGCATATCCCCGGCAAGATGCTGGCCAAGGTCGTCATGGCCCTCGCCGATGGCCGGTTACTTATGGTCGTTCTGCCGGCCCCCGATCGGGTGGATCTGGCAAAGCTCGGTATGCTGCTGAACGCACGCGATGTACGCCTGGCGCAAGAGTCGGAGTTCGCTGCCGCCTTCCCCGATTGCGAAGTCGGGGCCATGCCTCCCTTCGGCAACCTGTACAACCTCCCGGTCTATGTGGACACCACCCTGGCCGAGGACGAGACGATCGTTTTCCAGGCCGGCACGCACACCGACACCATGAGCATGAGGTATGCCGACTTCGAGCGCCTGGTCCGACCGACGGTGGCCGAGCTCGCGCAGCGCGCCTGAGGTGATGCAGCATTCGCTACAGCGCGGGCCGTTGACACACAAGCGCCAGCCAATCGCCGTCCTGCCGGCGCTCGACCGGCGCCAGCCCGGCGGTTTCGAAGGCTGCCGCGACCTCCGCCGCGCGCTCGCCGATGATCCCCGAAGCGATCAGCAGCCCGCCGGGTACCAGCGCCCTGGCGAGATCCTGCGCCAGCGCGACCAGCACGCCCGCGATGATGTTGGCGGCGATCAGGTCGAAACGATCAATGCTGAACACTGAACGATCAAGGGCAGCCTTCGGCTGCCTGCTCGTCCCCTCTGCCTGGCTCATCGTTCCATAGAGCCAGTGCCCGAGCGCTGCGCCGGCCCCCAGGCTGCCCTCGGCGACGTGGACGAGCTGGTCCAGACCGTTGCGGGTCACGTTCTCGCGCGCAGCGGCCACCGCGATCGGGTCGGTGTCGAGCGCGAGCACCGCGCTGGCGCCCAGCCGCGCCGCGGCGATCGCCAGGATACCCGAGCCGCACCCCAGGTCGAGCATCTGCATCCCCGGCTGCACATACTCTTCGAGCAGCACCAGGCAGAGCTGGGTGGTCGGATGCAGGCCAGTGCCGAACGCCATGCCGGGGTCGAGGCGCAGCACGATCTCGCCGGGCTGCGGCGTGTAGTCGAGCCACGACGGCACAATCACCGTGCGCGCGCCGATATGCTGGATCGGGTAGTAGCGTTTCCAGGCCTCGGCCCAATCGTGCTCCTCAAGCTGCTGGACGCGCAGCGGGCCGACCGGGCGCAGATGGCCGAGATGCCAGAGCGCCTGCTCGATCCGTGCGCGGGTGGCCTCGGCCTGCGCATCCAACGGCAGGTAAGTGCGCAAGGTCACCGGCCGGCTGGTGTCGTAGGTGTAGTCGGGGCCATCGGCACTGGGGATAATCGGCTGATCGATCACCACGCCGCCGTTATAGCCGTACTGCGCCAGCACCTCGCTGACCGATTCAGCAGCCTCGGGATCAACATCGACAGACAGTTCGAGCCAAACCATACTACCATTACTGACACGATGCCACAATGACGAGCTAGCTTCATCGTGTCATCATGTCACCTTGTCACCCTCCAGCGCGTCCCCTGGGGCGTATCTTCCAGCGTAACACCCAACTCGCCCAGCCGCGACCGCACCATGTCGGCCAGGGCGAACTGGCGGGCTTTGCGCAGCTCGGCACGCAGCTCAACCAGCAGGTCGATGAACGGTGCGGCCTGCTGGATCGGCACACGCGGCGGCTCCAACTTCAGCCCGAGCACGCCGGCCAGGTCGCGCAACGTCGCCTGCGCCGCGGCGAAGGGCGCGCCGCCGACTCCTGCATCGCGGGCGGTGTTGATCGCCCGCACCAGCTCGAACAGCGCCGCCAGCGCGCCGGCGGTGTTGAAGTCGTCGTCCATCGCCTCGATGAACCGCGCCCGCGTGGCCTCGGCTGCCGCGGCGAGCTGATCGACCGCAGGCCCCGTCGTGCTCGTGCCCACCGGCGGCTCCAGAGCGCTACGCAGCCGCGCCAGCTTGCGCTCCTGGTCGGCGACGATCGCCTCGCCATAGGCTAGCGGGCTACGATAATGGCTCGAAAGGACGATCAGCCGCAGCACGTCGGCCTCGTGCTGGCGCAAAAACTCACGGATGGTCACGACGTTGCCGAGCGACTTGGCCATCTTCTCGAGCTTATAGCTGCCGTCGGGCATGCGGGTATGGATCTGGAGCATGCCGTTGTGCATCCAGAAGCGCGCGAAGGGCTTGTGGGTCAGACTTTCGGTCTGGGCGATTTCGTTCTCGTGGTGCGGGAAGATCAGGTCATTGCCGCCGCCATGGATATCGATCTGTTCGCCCAAGTACTTGAGGTTCATCGCCGAGCACTCGATATGCCAGCCTGGCCGCCCCGGCCCCCACGGGCTTGGCCAGGCCGGCTCACCTGGCTTGGCCGCCTTCCAGAGCGCGAAATCGGCCGGCGACTCCTTGCGCTCGTCGACCTCGAAGCGCGTCCCGGCGAGCATATCCTGCAGGCTACGGCCCGAGAGCTTGCCGTAGTCCGGGTCGGACAGCACGCGAAAATACACATCACCGTCAGCGACATAGGCGTGGCCGCTCTCGATCAGGTCGGCGATGAAGCGAACGATCTCCTCGATCGTCTCGGTGGCGCGCGGGTAGACGGTCGCGGGCAGAACGTTAAGCGCCGGCAGGTCCTCCAGAAACTCGGCGATATACTGCTCGGCCAGCTCCTGGGGGTCGCGCCCGAGCACGTTGGCGCGGTTGATGATCTTGTCGTCGACGTCGGTGAAATTGACGACGTGGCGCACCTGATAGCCGCGGAACTCCAGGTAGCGTCGGACGACATCGAACACCAACGCCGACATCGCGTGGCCGATATGCGCCTGATCATAGACCGTCACGCCGCAGACATACATGCGGACGACGCCCGGCTCGATCGTCTCGAGCGGCTCTTTCTTGCGCGTAAGTGTGTTGTAGATTTGGATTGGCATAGGATTCTTCTGTCAAACCTAGATTCCAGCCCCCAGCGAGAACTCCTCCTCGTCGTCCTTGCTCGCTCCGTTCTCGCCGAGCGCGGCCCAGAGATGCGCCGGCAATGCGTCCCAGGCCAGGTGATGCTCGCGGTGATGATGGTCGGTGGCGAGCTCGAGGCCAGTGAGCCGCTCTTCCAGCTCCAGCACCTTGGCACGCAGGCCGCGCAGCATCTCCCCCTCTGGGTCGGGCAGTTGCTCGACCCGGCGCGAGGTACCGGTCTGTGGGTCATGGGTGGCGACGACGCGCGCCGGCACGCCGACGGCGGTGGTATACGGCGGAACATCCTTGATCACCACGGCGCCGCCGCCGATGCGCGCGCCCCTGCCGATCGTGATCGCACCCAGCACCACCGCACCGACGCCGACGATCACATGGTCTTCGAGGGTCGGGTGGCGTTTGCCACGCTGCTTGCCGGTGCCGCCGAGGGTCACCCCCTGGTAGAGCGTGACCCAGTCGCCGATCTCGGCTGTCTCGCCGATCACCACGCCCATCCCGTGGTCGATAAAGAACCCGCGGCCGATGCGCGCGCCGGGGTGGATCTCGATCCCGGTGAGGAACCGCGCGATCTGCGAGATCAGGCGCGGCACAAAAGGGACACCACGCACCCACAGCGCGTGGGCGACGCGGTGGAACAAGATCGCGTGGAGGCCAGGGTAGAGCAAGACCTCGGCCAGGTTGCGGGCGGCAGGGTCGTTCTGGAAGATCGCCCGCACATCGTCGCGCACAATTAAGAGATAGTCACGCCAGGACATACAAAACCTCCCGTGACAGCCAGCAGCCGAACGGCAAAGGCCCAACACCGGATAGGGGCGCCATCACGCATGACGACGCCCCTATCGACAGATGCAGGCAAACCCCTTGCCCTCGCTGCGCTGGGATGGCAGGGAGGTTCGAGTTGGGCTTGAGGAGGCAGAATACTTACGCTGTCGCGGGATTACTCGCACTGCTCGTGGTATCGTTCGCCGAGTCGCTCGCGCGCCCCGACGTGCTGCTCGTAGCTTGTTCGCTCTTGCTGGCCGCGTCATCGGAACCGACCGTGGCGCTGCTGCTCTTGCGGCTGTCGGTGATGTACCAGCCCGAGCCTTTGAAGACAATGCCCACCGGCTGGAAGACCCGTCGCACCGCGCCGGCACAGGACGGACAAGTCCGCAGCGGCTCGTCCTTGAAAGACTGGAATTGCTCGAACTGTGCGCCGCATGTGTCACAGGCGTAGACATAGGTAGGCATAGCCTGCAAATCCTCCTGTTTGGATGTCTGGTCGTCTGTGCCAATTGTACACGATCCACGCCCGCTGATCAAACGGCTAAAAGTTGGAGATTCGTTAGAAATAGGCGCTCGAGGTTCGAGCAGTCCGCGGCCTGCCCCGCCTCCGCGCCCACCCGCCCCCTTGACAGTATTGTTCAGTTAGTCTATCATATTTATAGACTATTATCGGTGGCCCGGGGTCTGGCGAGTGCAGGCCTCGTAGGTGAGCCAGGAGCAATCGCTATGGCAGGTCAAACGATCTCGTCGCATCGTGCGCCAGCGCCGGGCGCGCCGGTCGATCGGACGGCGCTGCGGGTCAATCAGGCGGCGATCATCGCGCTGTTGGCGCTCGGGTTTCTGCTCGATCAGCCCTGGCTGGTGGCATTTGTCTGTGCCGTCATGGCGGTCGGGACGGCGGTGCCGCAGGCGGCGTTATTCCAGCGCCTGTATCGCGATATCCTACGGCCGGCGGGGCTGCTGCGCCCCGATCTGCGCGATGAGGCTGCGGCGCCGCACCGCTTCGCCCAAGGCCTGGGCGCAGCGGTGTTGTTGGCTGCCAGTGTGGCGCTCTTCACCGGCGCGCCAGTGCCCGGCTGGGGGCTGACCTTCGTTGTCATCGCACTGGCAGCGATCAACCTGCTCTTCGGGTTCTGCGCCGGCTGCTTCGTGTATTTTCAACTCCAGCGTTTAAGAACAAAGAACAAAGGATGAAGGATATAGAACAAAGGGCAAGGGACGGAGAGTAGCGAGGAGCATTGATCTTTGATTTTCTGTCCTTTTTTCCTCTGTTCTCTATTCTCCTCGATATGTTCGAGCGTCTGCTAATCCTGGTCTTACTCGCGCTGGTGATCGCCATCGGCTGGGGCGTGCTCCGGATGTGGCGCGCAACGAAGCTGCACCGCTTGCACAATGCTGCGCCGCTGGCTGGCCTGGTGCCGCCCGGCAAACCAGCAGTGGTCGCCTTCTCGGCGCCGTTCTGCGTTGAGTGCCGTACACGCCAGGCGCCGGCGCTGGCGCGGCTCGCCGCTGCGCTGGGCGATGCGGTGACGATCCGCTCGCTCTCGGCCCTCGAGCACCCCGAACTGGTCCACCGCCTGGGCATCCTCACCGTCCCGGCGACGATCGTGGTCGATGGGACTGGAACGGTGCGGCACCTCAACCTGGGGTACGCGAGCGATGCCCGCCTGCACAAGCAGGTGCGCGAGGTCGAGGCCTAAGCCACGCTCCCGCACATGTGCCTGGGCTTAGGATCGGCTGCCCTGCTGCGCAAGCCAGATCCCCACGATGATCGCGATCGCCCCCAGGATCTGCAACGGCAGGATCGCCTCGCCGCGCGCCAGCCAGGCGATGACCACCGCGATAACCGGCACCAGATTGGAATAGACGCCGGTGCGCGCAGCGCCGATACGCTGAACGCTGCTGTACCAGATCCAGTATGCTACAACGATCGCGAAGACAGCCGAGAACCACAGCCCGCCCCATCCTCCCAGCGGCACCGCCGCCCAGGGCTGTGCAATCAGCGCCGGCAGCGCGACCAGGATCAGGAACGGCGTGCCGGTCAGCATGGTCACGGCCATGGTGCGCAGCGCCGAATACTGCTTGAGCAGCGGGCGCGCGCCCAGTGTGTAGATCGCCCAACAGAGCGAGCTGGCCAGCACCAACAGATCGCCCCCCAGCGTCGCCAGCGATAACGCAACCCCCTGCGCGATCAACACCAGCACGATCCCGACGAACGAGAGCCCGATCCCCAGCCAGGCCATCGGCGCCAGCCGCTCGCTGCCACCGATCGCGCCGATCAGCGCGACCCAGATCGGGATGGTCGCCAGGAGCAACGCGGCGTTTGCAGCGGTGGTGGCGTTCAGGCCGATCACAAAACAGACCTGGTAGACACAGTTGCCGACTATGCCGAGCCAGAGTGCGCGCCAGGCAAACTGCCGATCAATGTGCAGTGACTGCTCGCGCGCAAGCTGGAGCGCCACGAACAGGATCGTAGCGATGCCGAAGCGCAGCGCATTAAAGGCCAGCGGCGACAACGCCTCCAGCGCCTCCTTCACAACCGTCACATTCGCGCCCCAGATCAGCACCACCAACAACATCCCAAGGTCGCTGAGCTGGAACTGGGCGTAGGTAGCAACAGCCGGTTTGTCTGCACCCAGTGCGCTCGAGGTCTCAGACATGGGAGATCACCATACACACACGCGGCTGATCCGCCTCGGCCACGACCGGGCGCTGGCCTTGGCGCCCCGCATCATACCAGCCGCCGTGCATCCTTGCAAGGCGTAGGCCCACCTACACCTGCTCCGTGACTCTCTGCTCGACCGCGCGCTGGATCAGCGCCGCCAGCTCCGGCGGATCGGACCAGCGCACGTCGACGACTGGAGTGCCGTGCCAGACCGCGCACTCATACAGCGCGATCGCCAGATCGGTGACCAGCTCATCGGTGATCGCCACGCCGGGCTCCAGGTGCAGCGCTTTGACCTCGAAGCGCCGCTCCTTGCGGTGCGCCTTGGGGTCGAGGCGGCCGATCAGCGCGCCGCGGCGCAGAATCGGCAGCGTGAAGTAGCCATAGCGCCGCCTGGGTGCCGGGGTGTAGCACTCGATCCGGTAGTCGAAGCCGAACACGGCGCGCGCCCGCTCGCGGTCCCACACCAGCGGGTCGAACGGCGAGAGCAGGGTCGTCAGCCCGGGCTGGAGCGCGCCTGCCGCCGCTGCCTCCGCCAGCCCCAGGTTGTCGGGGTGCACGTAGGCCTCACTCTGCCAATCTGCCACCTGCACCCGCAGCAAGGCCCCTTCGTCGGCCAGCACGCCCGGCAGTGCCGCGGTCGCCCGTTTCGGCATGCGGAAATAGTCGGCGACCCAGCGCGCAGTGGTGATACCGAGCGCCCGCACTGCCTTGAGCACCAGCGCGCGATGTGCCTGCTCGATCGATGGCAGCCGGGAATCGTCCCACCCAGGCAGGATGCGCTCGCGCAGATCGTAGATCCGCTGGAAGTTGTGGCGGCGGGCGATCATCAGCTCGCCTACCGTGAAGAGCACCTCGAGCGCGCGTTTCTCGGGCTTCCAGTCCCACCACCCACCACCCTTCCCGTCGGTGCGTGCGAAGTCGGCGGCCCGCACCGGGCCACGCTCGCGGATAAAAGCGAGCATCCGGTCGACCTCCGCGCGGTGCCCGGCGATCCAGTGCTGCGCGTACTTCCATCCCATCAGCGCGGGGTCCAGCATGCGGTGGCGGTAGAGCGGGTAATCCTCGATCGGCAGGAAGCAGGCCTCGTGGGCCCAATACTCGAACAGCGCACCCTCGGCCAGCAGTTCGTCGAGCCAGCGCGGCTCGTATGCGCCGAGGCGGCTCCACAACACCAGGTAGGGGCTGCGGGCGACGACGTGGATGGTGTCGATCTGGAGCGCGCCCATGCGCCGGATCGTCTCCAGCACGTCGGCCTTGGTCACAGGCCGGGCGGGGCGGCGGTGCAGGCCCTGGGCAGCCAGCATCAGCGCCTGTGCGGCGGCGTGGGAGAGGTGCATCAGCAACCCTTTCGTATCCGGGCGAATGACGCACCCATTATATCAGAACGAGTGTACTGAAGAGATCGTGCGCGAGACGGATCGCCCTTTGATGCCGTTGCAAGCAATGGTACAATGGGCAGGCTTCCGGGCCAATCAAGCCCGAAATGCGTGCTACGAGATACGCGCGAGGCCGATCGGGGTGCACCTGCCAGACCTTCCTGGTCAAGGCTCGCAGTGCTGGCATCGAGCGGGCGCTCGGCGTCATGGTCAGCAGCGTCCAGGCCGCGCAGCAATGGCGCAAGCGCGGCGCGCTATATCACGATCGGCCTGGAGGCGCTGCTGGACCCGGCGGTTCAGGGGGTATTTGCAGGCGGTTCGCGGCGGATAAAACATTTCGGATCCCCCACAGAGCGCAGAGACACAGAGACATATCTCTGCGCCTCCGCGTTGCTGTAGTTCTTTCAGGTATGGACCAATCAGTGGAAGGGTTTACCGCCCGGCCTGCTCCGGGGCAGGGATCACGCCAAGTTGTTGCAGCATGCCCAGCGAGTCGTCGTTGACCCAGCCTTCCACGATCTTGCCGCCGGCGATGCGGTAGATGCTCATCCCGGTGATCGCGAACTGCCGGCCGGTCGGCGGCAGACCCATGAACTCGCCCTGGTGTGTTCCGCGCACCACCCAGCGCGACGCGACTTTGTCACCCTCGGCGATCACGTCCTCTTCATCAAGGCGCATGTCGGGGAATGCGCTATGCAGCCCGCCGATCATCTGTTTGAAGCCTGCCAGATCGCGGATCGGCTCAGGTGTGTAGGGGCTCGTGAACACGACGTCGGCGGCGACCAACTGATCGGCGGCAACCAGGTTGCCCCGGCTGACGACTTCCTCCAGATAGCGGCGGACAAGAGCTTTGTTGTCGGCGGTAGTCATGAGGATCCTCCTTTCGAATGAGAAAGCTAGCTAACGATCGGCGCAGCCTGGCGTTGCTCCAGCCGCGCCTTCAGCTTTTGGAACGCCTTCGCCATCATCGGTTGGGCTATCAGCGGCTTGAGCACCAGCCCGAACAGCAGCGCCATCGCGGGCGACATCTGGCTGGTGATCGTGCGCTCCAGCAGCGTCCCTCCGCGATCGGGCCGGACAGTGAACTCGTGGGTCAACTCCCCAAACGCCGGATCCTGGACCGAGAAACAAAAGCGCGTGGGCGGCTGGTACGCGGTCACACATAGCTCGTTCAGATTGTCCTTGCCCAGCATCCGCCCGACCGAGCGGTAGCGCTGGCCCACAGCGACGGGGCCAGCGCTGAGGGCTTCGATGCGCAGCGGGCCGCCGGACCACTCGCCGTGGCGCAGCAGATCGGCAACGTAGGCAAAGACCGCTTCCGGCCTGGCGTTGATGAAGATGCGATAGGTTGTCGCGTAGGTTTTCGTAGCCATCAGCTTTGCTCCTGGTGATTATGACCCGGTATGGTGCCACTCAAAGACCAGCTCGCCCGGCGCCGGCGGGCGCCCGGTCAGATCGAGGCCGTGAAGTTCCAGCAATTTATGTCTGAACCAGCGATCGAACGCTATCTCGGAGGCCGCCAGTTGCGCAAGCACCCGGGCAGGATCCTGAGCCTCGATGTACACGATCGCCAATTCCTCCTGAGCCGTTTGCGCGCACCAGGCCAGCTCGCAGGTGATCCCCAGCCGCCGCCGCGACTCTTCGTACTCACGCCGGCGCGACTGCAACAGCTCCTGCGTGAACCGGCGCCAGGCCTCGAGCTTATCCGGCAGGATCGGCGCAACCAACGCGAGCGCTCCCACAGTGATCACCTCCTTTCCCTACGCCCTGATGAGTGACGCACAGCGATGCCTCGTTTCATCGCTATCGCCGCAACAGCTCCATGCCTGCTGTTGAGACCCGCCTCGCCACTGCGCTATAATGTCGTCAACGATCCTGCGCTTACGATACCCGCACCATGTGACAAAAGCGTTCCAGAGAGCGTGAAATGGGCCGATTAGAGCTGGCCTGGCTGGGTACACCCGAGGTCCGCCACGCCGGTGCCGCCGTGACCTTCCCGACGCGCAAGGCGCTGGCGGTGCTCGCCTATCTGGCGGTGGAGGGCGGTATGCACTCCCGCGAGAAACTCAGCGCGCTCTTCTGGCCGGAGAGTGATGCCGAACACGGACGGACGGCGCTGCGAAAAACGCTTGCGTTTTTGCGCAGTGCGCTGCGCGACACCGGCGACCCGCAGCCCCTGCCCGCAGCTCCTCATCTGATCGTCGCGCGCGAGGCGCTGGGCCTCGATACCGCTTCCGATCTCGCTCTCGATCTGCAAACGCTGCAGACGGCCTGGACTCTGGCGCGCACGCCGGCTGTAGGCCTGGAGGACGAAGCGCGGGGCCGCCTGCTGGATCGGCTCCAGGCGGCGGTCGAGTGCTATCGCGGCGATTTTCTCGAAGGCTTCGCCCTCAGCGATGCCCCGGCCTTCGACGAGTGGGCCAGCGTTCAGCGCGAGGTCTGGCGCCATCGAGCGCAGGCAGTGTGCGAGCGGCTCGCGCAGCTCCAATCCGAGGCCGGCGAGGTCCAACGCGCGATCGATACGGTGCTGCGCTGGCTGGCTCTCGATCCGCTCGACGAGGAGGCGCATCGCTACCTGATGCAGTTGCATCTCCGCGCTGGCGACCGGTCTGCGGCGCTGCGCGCCTACCAGGCCTGCCAGGCTGTCCTGGCCGCCGAGTTGGGGGTCGAGCCGGCGCCGGAGACGATCGCCCTGGCCGAGCGCATCCGTC
>FLYN01001793.1_pt1 | contig 11474 bp, 9 predicted proteins | sample 1122621 | NCBI WGS metagenome assembly FLYN01 (sample SAMEA4346792, study PRJEB14843) | hot springs metagenome | biome: Terrestrial Biome; feature: Habitat; material: Sediment | place: India | collected 2012-06-12 | depth 1760 m
GGCGCAGTAAGTTCGGGGGCGAACTGCCGGTTCGCCCCCGCCACGATATGCGAGATAAAGTAACTCAGGTAATCACCACTGAATTGTCGCCGCTGAAGGGATTGGGTACGTACTTGTCGGCGTGCCAATCATTGTGCCATTCCGTGCCGTTGACGAGATAGCGAAACTGGTATTCGCGCCCTCTCTCCAGGTCAAGGGTAATGGTGAAGCGCCCATTTTTCAGCCTCTTCATGGGTGTACTGGTTTCGCTCCAATTATTGAAATCTCCGACAAGATGAGCGGTTTCCGCCTTGATGGCTTCCGGTAAGGTAAAGGTTACTTTACACACAGGCTTTGTCTTCAGAAATTCTTTTTTCAGCATGCAGGCTGTCTCCTTCATATAAATGTTCAGCTTGATTTGATTCTAACACAATCAATCTGTTCTGTCTTAAAAGTGAGGCTGATGTTACGAACGTCTCTGTAAGTATTCACCACGATGTTTCGTCTGCGCCGCTGATGGCAATTGCCTGTTGGATGGGTTGCGCGCTATGCTAAACTATCTTCTATAAGGAATTCTCAAGGTTGGTGTAGTTACATTGAAACCTGGGCAAATACATCAGGAGCAGACCGTATGGTTAAACCTGTAGCACGGATTAACGTCGTTCCAGACCTGCCGGAGTCGTTGGCGCGCTTGCAAGAACTGGCGTACAACCTGCGTTGGGCCTGGAATCACGATTCAATTGCTCTGTTTCGCCGCCTGGATCGCGAATTGTGGGACGCTACCGGGCACAACCCGGTGTGGATGTTAGGGCTGGTGAGCCAGGAACGGCTGGAAGAAGCCAGCCACGACCCGGCCTTTATGGCGCACCTGCATCAGGTATGCAACGCCTTCGACGAGTACATGGCCGCCAGTAACACCTGGTTCAAGACTCGCTATGGCGACCTGCCCAGGCCAGTGATTGCCTACTTTTCAATGGAGTTCGGGCTGACCGAGTGCTTGCAGAATTATTCCGGCGGCCTGGGGGTATTGAGCGGCGACCATCTGAAGAGCGCAAGCGACCTGGGGCTGCCGCTGGTGGGTGTTGGCCTGTTGTACCAGGAAGGCTATTTCCACCAGTATCTCAACGCTGACGGCTACCAGCAGGAATCCTACCCTATCAACGACTACGGCAATCTGCCGGTGACGCTCCAGCGCCAACCCAACGGCGAGCCGATCAAAATCAGCGTGCCGATGCCGGGGCGCGAGCTGCACGCCGTCATCTGGAAGGTGCAGGTCGGGCGCGTGCCGTTGTACCTGCTGGACTCGAATATCCCCGAAAACACCAATCCCGAAGATCGCAATCTGACGGATCGGTTGTACGGGGGGGATCGCCGGACACGCATTCGCCAGGAAATCTTGATGGGCATTGGCGGGATACGCGCGCTGGATGCGCTGGGAATGCGGCCAAGCGTCTGTCACATGAACGAGGGTCACTCAGCGTTCCTGGCGCTGGAGCGCATTCGGCAGTTGATGACCGAACACGACCTGACTTTTCAGCAGGCTAAAGAAATCTCTTCGCTGGGCAACATCTTCACCACGCATACGCCGGTCCCCGCCGGGCTGGAACGTTTCGGCTTTGACCTGATGGACGAGCACTTCGCCGACTACTGGAAGAGCCTGGGACTCAGCCGCGAGGAATTTCTTGACCTGGGGCGCGAGGACATGGGCAATTACCAGTTATTTTCGATGGCGGTGCTGGCGCTCAATCTTTCATCAGGCGCAAACGGCGTTGCCAAGCTGCACGGCGTCGTCTCGCGCAACCTGTGGCAGTGGATGTACCCCGACGTACCCGTGCACGAAGTGCCGATAGACAGCGTGACCAACGGCATTCACGTGCAGACCTGGATCAGCCGGGAGATGGGGACGCTGCTCGACCGTTATCTGGATCCCATGTGGCGGGATGAGGATTCGCGCGCGGAGGTCTGGGAAAAGATTGACGGCGTGCCGGACGCCGAGCTGTGGCGCACGCACGAGCGCCGCCGCGAACGGCTGGTGGCCTTCACCCGCCAGCGTCTGCGCTACCAGTTGGAGAACCGGGGCGCATCACAGCATGAAATCGAGGCGGCTGACGAAGTGCTGAATCCCGACGCTCTGACTATTGGCTTCGCGCGGCGGTTTGCCACCTATAAACGCGCAACGCTCCTGTTAAAAGATTTAGAGCGGCTGAAGCGTATTCTGAACGACGCCGATCATCCGGTGCAAATCATCTTTGCCGGTAAAGCGCATCCGCACGACGCAGGCGGCAAAGCCCTTATCCGTGAGATTGTCAACATCGCGCGGCAGGAGGAATTCCGCCAGAAACTCGTCTTCCTGGAAAACTACGACATGAACATCGCCCGCCATCTGGTGCAGGGAGTGGACGTATGGCTCAACACGCCGCAGCGCCCCAAAGAGGCCAGCGGCACGAGCGGCATGAAGGTGATCTACAACGGCGGCCTGAATTGCAGCATTCTGGACGGCTGGTGGGCGGAAGGCTACAACCCGGGCGTCGGCTGGGCGATTGGCAGCGGCGAGGAATACCCTGAACACCAGTGGGAGCACCAGGACTACATCGAGAGCGAAGCGCTGTACAACATCCTGGAGCAGGACATCATTCCGACATTCTACAACCGGGGGCGCGATGGGCTGCCGCGCGAGTGGATCGCCAAGATTAAAAACGCCATGCGGACACTTGGCCCGTACTTCACCACGCGGCGCATGGTGCAGGAGTATACCGAGCGCTTCTACATGCCGAGCTACCAACACGTGCTGGAAACCACGACGCCAGACTTGAAGCAAGGAATGGCCTATGCCGCCTGGCACAGCAAGATCAAGAGCGGCTGGAAGCAAGTTCAGATTCGAGAAGTCAAGGTTGCCGAGAACCAGGTGAAGGTGGGAACAGACGTTGAGGTGAGAGCCGTCGTGAACCTGGGGCCACTGACGCCCGAAGACGTGCGCGTGCAGCTCTACTACGGGCCGCTCAATACGCGCGGCGACATCGGTATGGTCGGCGAGGCGCTCGACATGCAGCCGGACGGCACGAACGGGAAAGGCGAACATACCTTCACGGCGCGGGTGGCATACCACACCAGCGGCGAGCGCGGCCTATCCGTGCGCGTCGTCCCGTACCACGAGTACCTGCGCACGCCGTTCGTGCGCGGCCTCATCACCTGGGCATAGGGGCGAACCACAGAGGCACAGAGAACGCAGAGGAAGAGTTAAAAGTTAAAAGTGGTAATAGGGAAACTGTTCCGCTTTCGACCTGGTACTTCCTTTGTTAACTCTGTGGTTCAACTGTATCTTATCCGCGAAGCAGGCGGGGGAGGTCGCGCAGGCGCGGGATTTGCCCGGCCAGCAGCGTGTTAACGCGGAACAGCCGCCCCGCCAGCCACAACATGCCGATGTCCGTCAGGGCAAGCAGCGCGATGCTAAGAATAAGCTGCCAGGCCGGGACTGTCGAGATGACCATACGCATCACCATTGCCAGCGGCGAGGTGAACGGGATCAGGCTCATGATGGTGGGCAGCAAACTGTCGGGCGAAGTGGCGAACAGGCTGAAGAAATAGAAAGGCAGCGCCGCCGGAAGGGTGAAGACGACCGCGTACTGTGGCCCTTCCTGCATGGAGTTCGAAATCGCCCCCACCGCGCCATAGGCGGCAGCGAAGAACAGGTAGCCCAGCAGGAAATAGATCAGGAAGATGGGCAGCACGTCGCCCGGCAGGAAAATGCCCGCCAGGAAGGTCGTCGCCAGCGCCGGCAGATTGCCCATCAGCCGCACCAGCAGCAGAACGCTGCCCAGCCAGATAGCAATCTGCAACAGGCCCAGCAACCCCAGCGCCAGGATTTTCCCGGCCAGCAGCTCGGTGGGACGCACCGACGAGACCAGGATTTCGATCAGGCGGGTTTCTTTCTCCTCGATGACGCTCTGCATCAGATAGCCATTGGTGAGAAATACGCTCATCAGAAAGAGGATGGCGAAGAGGTAGACCGTCCCGAACGACGCCCCCTCGTCCTGGGCTACACCTTCGGGGAGTTGGCGTTGCAGATTGATTTCCTGGATTACTGCCGGCGAACGCAGGCGCTCGACCAGCGCAGTATCAACGTTTTCGGAGAGCAGGCGGTCGTATACCATTTGCTCGATAGGGTCTTCCGTCAGCTTATTGAGCGCAAGGTGCGGCATGATTAGCGTGACATCGCCGGTTGCCGTGTAGTCGGCGGCGATCACGTAATATACGTCAATCTCCCCGGCTTCCAGCGCGGCCTGCGCAGCGGCCTCATCGGGGTACGGCACGAGCATCTGCGCCAGATTGCCGCCCGGCTGTGGGAACAGGCCGGATAGGTCTACATAGCCCGCTTTCTCTATCCCCTCGAAAATTTCTTCAAGCTGCTGCTCGGCGGGATCGGGCCGACTGCCGCTGTTCAGGCTGCTGATGGCCTGATAGCCGAGTGCGAGAGCAAACCCCAGCAGGGGAATACCAAATGACGCGAACAAAAACCCCTTGCGCTGCACGTTGCGCCACAGCTCGTAGCGGAACACGTGCCATAGATGCGCGCTCATAGCGCCTCCTCTGCTCTGGCGATGGCGGTCTCGAGTCTGGGCGATTGGCGCAGGACGCGCAGAAGCTCGCGTGGACTGGGGCGCTTGCCATACAGCAGCAGCCCCCAGCGGAAGATACGCGCCGACGCCCACGTGATGAGGATGGTCGCCAGGAGTAAGAGCAAGAGACTCAGGAACAATTGCCAGGCCGGCAGCGCGCCGAAGCTCATGCGCAGCAGCACCGACAGCGGCGCGGTAAAGGGGACTAAAGTCAGCACTGTTGGCAGCGCTCCATCCGGGTCGGTGATGAAGCTGACGATGAAGAAGAGCGGGATGAACAACAGGATAGAGAATATGCCCGCGAACTGGCGGCTTTCCTGCTCTGAACCCACAACCGCCCCGATTCCGGCCATGATGCTTGCCATAAAGAAATAGGCCAGGATGAAATACACGGCGCTGATGAGCGCCATGTCCAGTGGAATGTTGACGCCAGACAGGAAGGGAACATTCCTGCCCAGCCGGAGCAGCGCGAAGCCGCCCAATGCCCAGACTCCCACCTGCGTGAGGCCGAGCAGCCCCAGGCCAACCATCTTGCCTGCAAGCAACTGCGTTGGCGTAACGCTGGTGACGAGAATTTCCATGATGCGGTTGGTCTTTTCTTCGACCACGCCGGACATCAGGAAACCACTGGTGATCTGCGAGGCCATTGCGAAAACTAAGACAAAGATGATGGGCGTCAGGAACAGGCCGCCGATCTGTTGGCTCGTCAGCGTGCGACCGCTGTCCTGGATGTGCACCGTCATCTCCACCGGCTGTTGAATGCGCTCTGGGGGAAGTGTGGTTTCCAGCCGGGCGCTCAGGTTGGCGACTAGAAAGCTCTCGATCCGATCATGCAGCGCTTCGGGAATGCTGGTGTAAGCGTAGAGTTGAATGAAGCCGGTCTGCATGTAGTCTTGTGGGACGACGAAGTAAGCGCCTATCGTCTGACTGTCCAGCGCCTGCCGCGCTTCGGCTTCAGCGACAAAAGGGACGAACTGCTCTGGTCGGTCAATGGACTCGGACAGCACACCCGCTTCGTCCACATAGCCGACCTGTCCGACGCCGGCTGCATTTTCTTCTTCATTGGCTATGGCGCTGAAGGCCACCAGCATGACGAGGATGACGAAGATCGGCACGCCGAACGCGCCAAACAGGAATGATCGGCGGCGCAAGTTGTACAGGTATTCGCGGCGGGCAACCAGCCACATTTTGTCCATGTTACTGCCCCTCCACTACCCGGATGAAGATGTCGTTCAGGCTGGGGACGGCCAGCTCAAACCGCTCGATGTGCGTCTCCGGCGAGGCGGCAATGGCCGCCAGCACGTCGTCGGGCGTGGCATGGGGCTGGAGGTGCAGCAGCGCCGCGTGCCGCCCGTTCTCGACAGGCTCTACTCGTTCCACGCCGGGCAGGGCCGACCAGTTGCCATGCCCTTCGACGACGATGGCGTGCAGGGCGTAGCGCCGGCGGATGTCGTCCACCGGGCCGTAGAGTTTCTGCTGCCCGCGATGGATCATCAGCAGCCGGTCTGCCATCTCCTCGACCTGGTACATCTGGTGCGTGCTCATCACAATCGTGCCGCCCCTGGCTTTGAAGTCGAACAGGAGGTCTTTGAGCACCAGTGAGTTCACCGGATCGAGGCCGGAAAACGGCTCGTCAATGATGATGAGGTCGGGGTTGTGCAGCACGGTTACGGCGAACTGGACTTTCTGCTGCATCCCTTTGCTCAATTCGCTGACTTTCTTTTTGCTGTGCTCGGCCAGGTCGAGCCGTTGCAGCAGTTCCAGGCTGCGCTTCTTCGCCTCGCCGCCGGACATCCCCTTGAGCGTTCCCAGGTATACCATCATGTCGAGGACGCGCACGCTGCGGTACAGGCCGCGCTCTTCGGGCAGATAGCCGATGCGGTCTTTGGTGGCGTCCGTGAGCGGGCCGCCCAGCACGGCAATCCTGCCTGTGTCCGGCTTGAGGATGTCCAGAATCATGCGCATAGTGGTCGTCTTGCCAGAACCGTTTGGCCCCAGCATGGCGAAGATTTCACCCCGATAGACCTCAAATGTAAGATCGTCTACTGCGCGGAAATTGCCATAATTCTTGGAGATGTGCTCCACGTTAATCGCTGTATCCGGGCGCATATAGATTGCTCCTGTAATTTCGGTGGAGGAACGCGGTGGGGATTATATGACAAGATGAACTGTGCTTAAAGGATAACCAGCCAGTACCCCAATCTTTGGGGGCATTCTTGATGTGTTATAACGGCATTTCTGCTGATTTTACGCATGGAGAGAGCGGAAAGTTTCTCAAAATCCTCATAGCTGATTCTCTGTGAACTCTGTGTCTCTGTAGTTCAATCAATTGGATAGAGCGACAGCAGGACGCCCAGGATAATCAGAACGCCGCCAATCCACATCGTCGGCGTCATGTTTTGCCCAATAAAAGCGCTCAGCAGCGCGCCGACCAGCGGTTGGGCGAAGAAAAACAGGGACGCGACCGACGCATCCACCAGTGCGAAAGCGCGATTCCATAACCAGGTGGCTACAGCTGTAGACATGACACCCAGGTATAGAACGCCCAACGTCACCCACAGGTTGATCTCTCCGATGGGCCGGCTTTGAAGCTCGAACGCCGCAGCGGGGAGAGTCAGGCCAATCCCGCCGACAAAGGCCAGCAGCGTCACTATGAGCGTATCGAGCCGCGCGCTCACCTGCCGTATCAGCACCGAATACAGCCCCCACGTCACGGCAGCCAGCGCCAGGATGACGTTGCCCGCGAAGGTCTCGGAATTGAAATCGGCCTTGCTCGGATCAACAATCACGACTACGCCGACGGTGGCTAACGTAACGGCGGCAATACGTTGAAGCGTCAGCTTCTCGCGCAAAATCAGAGCGGCGAAAATCAGGATAAACGCGGGGGATGCGCTGGTCACCAGCGTGCCGTTCAGCGCGTTGGATTTGTCTGTGCCGACGAACTGCGCGCCAATGCTCACGCCAAAACCGACGATGCCCACGCCCAGCATTCGCAGCAGGTCGGAACGCGCTGGCAATTTCAGCCCCAAGCGCCAGACGATAACGCCGAGGATGGCGATGCCGAGCATGAGCCGTATTGTCAGCAGAGTGAAGGGTGGGATGGTCTGGAGCACCCCATCGGACACTACATACATGCCGCCCCAAATGGCAGCGGCAGACAGGCCGTAGATTGCGCCGCGAATCATCAGGTATGAGGTGCGAGGTATGAGGGATGAGGCAGAGTCATCATGTTGTGAGATTGTAACGCGAATGAACAGCATTGCGGTATAACTCGGATGTTGACAGGCGTGGAACTGCTTGTCTGGCTTTCAATGGCGTGTTACAATTTGCGCCGAAGAATAACCCTTGGATAATTTAGATTAAGGGAGAGATGCATGTTCGCTAAATGGTTGTTCATTGTAGCCTGCACATTCTTGCTGGCGACCCTCGGTTTTGCGCAGGATGAGGTGATTAAGATCTACACCAGCTGGCCGCTGACCGGCGGCACGCAGGCAGTGGGTGAAGACATGCTGGCGTCGGCGGAGCTGGCGCTCGCGCACTACCTCGAAGACCACAATGGGGAAGGGCCGGCAGGCTTTACGATTGAACTGGTTCCATTGGACGACGCTTCCCCGACCACCGGCGCATGGGACGGGACGATTGAGGCTGAGAACGCCCAGCGCTGCGTGAACGACCCGCAGTGCATGGTGTACTTCGGCACGTACAACAGCGGCGCGGCCAAAGTCAGTATGCCCATTACCAACGAGGCCGGCATGGCGCAAATCAGCCCGGCCAATTCTTACCCCGGCCTGACGCGCGCGTGCCCAACTTGCGAAGAGGGCGAGCCTGACATCTACCGGCCTACCGGCGAAGTCAACTATTTCCGCACCAACGGCACCGACGACGTACAGGGGCCAGCGGCGGCTTCATGGGCGTACTGCCTCGGCTTCGAGAATGTCTATATCCTCGATGATACGCAGGTGTACGGCGCGGGTATCGCCGACGAGTTTGAAAATCATGCCAACGAAATCGGCCTGAACATCGCCGGGCGCAGCAGCGTGGAGTCCACCGACATCGACTTCCGCGCGCTGCTAACTGACGTGCGGGCTTCTGGCGCGGACGCGGTATTCGGCGGCTTCGTGCTCGACTCGGGCGGTCCGCAAGTGATTCAGCAAATGGATGCGCTTGGCCTGTTTGACGAGGGCATCAAGTTTATTGGCCCCGACGGACTCACCAGCCCCAGCCTGTTCGACCAGGTGGGCGACGCCAATCTGGATGGCAATGTGTTCCTGACTTTCCCTGGCCCGCTGCCCAGCGCCATCGAGAGCGAGATGGGCCAGCGCTACTACAACGATTTCGTCGAGAGGTACGGCCACGAGCCGGACCCCTACGGCGTGTACGCTTACCAGTCCATGCAGGTGATCCTCGACTCAATTGAACGCGCCGGCGAGGCAGATCGGGGCGCTATCCTGGAAGCCATGCGTAACACCACCGATTTCGAGGGGATGCTAGGTACGTTCAGCTTTGATGAGAACGGCGACTCGACGCTGGCCGGCTTTTACGGCTACACCATTGAAGGCGGCGACTTTGCCGATTCGGTGCTCATCAGCCCGGATATGCACGAAACCTGTGAAGTCGCCTCCTGAGTTTTTCCGTATGCTGCGTTAGTTGTGAGAGACGGAGAGGGCAGAGCGTTGTCCTCTCCGTTCTATTGTTTGTTCGGGGAGATCAAATGGATCCCGCGTTTGAGAAATTTATCCAGACGTTCATTATCGGGCTGACCGTTGGCGGCTATCTGGCGCTCATTGCGCTCGGCTACACCATGGTTTATGGCATTATCGAGCTCATCAACTTCGCGCATGGCGATTTGTTTGCCTTCGGCTTCTTCATTTCGTTGACCATCTTCGGGTTTATCAATCCGCCCAGGCCGTTGGATACCTTTGGTCTGGTGGTGATTCTGCCGCTGGTGTTTCTGATAACGATGTTGCTCACGGGCGGATTGAACGTGCTGATTGACCGCGTTGCCTATAGACCGCTGCGTAAAGCGCCGCGTTTAGCGCCGCTGCTCACTGCGGTAGGCGTCTCCTTCATGTTGGAAGCCATCTACGCGCTCCGCTGGGGATCCATTCAGGTAGCCTATCCGCGCTATTTCCCCGAAATCAATATTTTGCGCGATACGCTGCAGTTAGATACCTTTATCTTCTTTACGACCAAAGACCTTTTTTTGTTCGCCGTAACCATTCCTTTAATGATCGGTCTGACTCTTTTCATTGACCGCACGCGCATGGGGAAAGCCATGCGCGCCTGCGCCCAGGATCGGGAAGCCGCTGCGATGATGGGCATCAACGTGAACCGTGTCATTGCTACGACGTTTTTCATCGGGGGAGCGCTGGCCGGCGCGGCGGGGGTCGTGTGGGGGTTGTACATCAATTCGGGGCGTTTTTTGATGGGCTTTGAGGCGGGTTTGATGGCGTTTACCTCGGCGGTGTTGGGCGGGATAGGCAACATTCGCGGCGCAGTCGTTGGCGCATTTATTATTGGGATGCTCAAAGCCATGAGCGACGGCTATATCGGCGGCGAGTGGACGCGCGTGGTGATCTTCGGCACGTTGATCTTGCTGCTGGTGTTCCGTCCGTCCGGCATCCTCGGCTCGACCCAGGGTATCGAGAAAGTGTAGGGGCGATTATGGGACAGAGCATCCTGGAGTCCTGGGCGGGGCTGCCGCGTATTGTCCGTATCGTCATCATTCTCGCCGTGATTCTGGCTACTCCTTTCCTGGCGAGAGCGCTTGAAAGGGTCACCAATTTCGGCCTGCTAACCCAGGTTAACCGGGCGCTGATCTTTGTCGTGCTGGCGCTCGGCTTGAATATCGTGGTCGGGTTCGCCGGCCTGCTCGACCTCGGCTACGCGGCCTTCTTTGCGATTGGCGGCTATGCTTTTGGCCTGCTCACCTGGCCGAATCATCACATCGAAGCGCCCTTCTTCCTCGCCATCTGGATTTGCGCGGCGGTTGCGTCAATCTTCGGTATCATCATCGGCGCGCCCACGCTGCGACTGCGTGGCGATTATCTGGCAATCGTGACGCTGGCCTTCGGCGAGATTATCCCGGTGGTCGTGCGTAATCTGGACGAAATCACCATCCGTATTGGCTCGTGGACGCTGATCGAGGAATTCAACCTGACGAACGGCAGTCAAGGGTTGAATCCGCTGGGGAAACCGGATTTTGGATTAATCGAGCGAATATTTGGGCTGGAAGCGGGACAATTGGCCGTCCGAATTGACCCGACCTTCTGGTACTTTGCGATTGTGATTATGGTTGTCCTGGTACTGTTCTCGTCGCAGCGGTTGGAAAATTCGAGGCTGGGGCGTGCGTGGAAGGCGATCCGTGAAGACGAGACCGCCGCCGATTTCATGGGCGTTGACCCCATCGGCACGAAGCTGCTGGCCTTTGCCATTGGCGCGTCGTTCTCTGGCCTGGCCGGTGTGGTGTCGGCGTCCATGCTCGGCGCGATTTTCCCTGACCAGTTCAAATTCCAGGTGTCCATCTTCCTGCTCATCATCGTCGTGTTGAGCGGTCTGGGCAGCATCTACGGCGTGCTGCTGGGCGGCCTGCTGATTACGCTGTTCGACGGCGTGCTGCTGGCGCAGGTCTTACCGCCGATGTTCCCCAATATTGACGTGGAGCAGTTACGCTGGGTCTTCTTCGGCGCGGGGCTGATTTTGATTATGCTGTTCCGCCCCCAGGGCCTGTTCCCGGTTGGGTTGGGCAAGCGCGCGCCGATTGTCGCTGCCACATCATTAGAACCGTCGCCCAGCGTTTCGCCAGAGCATCACATTGCTGCACCCGATCCAGGGACGCAGGTCAAGGGGGTGGAATGATGACCGCACTGCTGGAAGCCA